>ERZ773087.590-NODE-590-length-26316-cov-76.752447_pt1 | contig 26316 bp, 26 predicted proteins | sample MGYA00511375_ERZ773087 | MGnify/ENA primary metagenome ERZ773087 (study PRJEB29015, sample SAMEA2737995) | human oral metagenome | biome: human oral; feature: human-associated habitat; material: dental | place: China | collected 2063 ...
GAAGCATCATTTTTGATAGTAATTGTAGTAGATTGATAATCATAATTTTCCGAAAACATTAGTAACGTTTGAAACGTTACCATCTGATAGATGATCTTTTCATAAGGATCTAATTCCTCAATATTTGGAATGTTTTCGGTTGGAATGATCGCATAGTGTTCTACTACTTTTTTATCGTTTACAAACTCCTTTCTAGGTGTCAGATTGACGGTTTCAATATCTTTTCCAATTGTTTTTTTATAATGTTCAATATTCGACACCAGGTATTCAAATTCGTTTGTTGTGATAAGAGTGGAATCTGTACGAGGATAGCTCATAAACCCCTTTTGATAAAGGCTTTGAACAATTTCTTTTGTCCTGGTAGCATCAATTTTATATAACTTGCTCATTTCTGATTGTAAGTTAGTTAAATTGTAAAGTTTAGGGGCTGTTTGTGACTTATTTTCCACCTTAACATCAATAACAGTATAACCATCTGACATTGATTCTAAGGCTTCTGTAGCTTCCTGTAAGCTATCAAACTTAACATCATTAGTAAACTTCAATCCGTCCTCGTTAAGGGCTTCTATCGTCCAATATGGAGTAGATACAAAGTTTTCTATTTCCTCATGATTTCGCACAATTAAGCTCACTATAGGAGTTTGAACCCTCCCCACAGACATTACTTTATCTGTCTTTTCTAGCTCCCCTACTTCTTTCATTTTGATAGTTACAAAAGGACTTAAATTAAATCCTACAAGCCAATCAGCATCATCTCTTGCATCTGCTTCATGATAATAATTGACTGTTTCAGATGGATCTCTTAAATTCTTAAATGCCGATTCTATACCTTTTTTGGTTAACGAATTAGCCCATAAACGATATTTCACTTTTTTAAGTGATCCTGGTATTTCATTCAATATTTTGTAAGCTATAGATTCTCCCTCACGGTCAGGATCCGTACCAATAATAATGTAGTCACATTCTTTAATACATTTTTTTATGTTATTAAAGCTAGAAGATACCCCCTTTTTTACATGATATGAAAATTTCTCCGGTAATGCCGGCAAGTTCTCCAACTCCCAATTTTCATAATTTTTATAAGGGTTATCCTTTTCTACTAAATGCCCTACAGCCGGAGCTATTAGAACATCTGCCTTTAGAATATCTGAATAGACTTTCCAAATTCCTTTATCATTTTTTGGATCTCCTAAAGCGTGAGCATACTTTTTAGCTTGATCCGGTTTTTCCGGTAAAACAAAAATCTTCATAGTCATTCCCCTAACAGCACTTAAAAACTAGAGTTTATGAATTTTCTTCATAAACTCCGTGCTGTTTTCGTTAAATACTTTTATAACTTCTCTAATTAAACTAGCCCTTGAATAGCCAAATGATTCAGCTATTTCATCAAACCTTGCTAATTCATCTGTCGTTAGATAAATAGTTGCCTGTTTCCGATCGTTTTTTTTCATTAAATCCCCCCTCCCCTTTTTATTTCAGGTACTTCAATAGGTTCTTCAAAAAAGAACGGTAGTTCTTCTTCGTCTAGTGTTTGAGAGGGCGATTCTGACGCATTTTCAGATGATTTTGTGGGTAGTTCTTCGCTAAATTGCTTATCTGATGCAATTAGCTTTTTAACTATTTGATCGTATTCTTTCGCATCTGTTTCTACTGCTTCTGTTATATCTGAAAAGTCAACATTGCTTTCAAATTCTTCAGCATCAGTCATATATTTGCGATAAACAAACCAATTATTATCACCTGGAGAGTTTGCGATCTGATCTTTCATAGGGTGGTCAAAGACAGTCATTTTTTTATCTCTTAGTACATTTTGTTTTGAAATAAATACTAATGCTTCATCTACCCCAATTCGAGCTATTTCATCAGGTGTCATAAGATCCCGTGATTGACTTCGATAGCTTACTGAACCGCTTTTAAATCTTCCTTGATTGATTGAATGATCCATCTGTTTTATTGTTTGCTTACCGGATCTCATTGAAAAATACTTCATTGTATTTTCATCATTCGTTCCGAGAAACAGAATTGTAGCACAGTTATTAAAAATGGTTTTCCAATCATTCTTATACATTGATTCTAATTGAGAAATAGCTTGAATGATAATTTTTATAGATATTTCACGACTGCGGACGGAAGCTAATACTTCGTTAAAGTTTGGTATCTTCCCAATATTCGCAAATTCATCAATGATCATTTGAACGTGTAGTAAGTCTTTAGGAGCTATTCCATTTACTTTTCCTTGTAGGATTTCATCTGCCCCATGTGTTAATACCTCAAACATGACAGCAAACATAGTAGATGCAAGGAAGTTAAATGCTTTGTTAGTTTCAGGAATTGCTATAAAAACTGCTGTTTTTTTAGTATTCCAGGTTTCCATTTCCATTGTATCTCTTTCAATCATTTGAGTTACTTGTGAATGGTCAAAGACAGAATATTGAGCAGACATTACAGCTAGTACAGAGGTTCTTGTTTCAGACTGAAAGTTTTGATTGAATAAATCCCATTGCTTACAAGCATAGTTTCCAGGGATTGCTTCCTCCAATTCTTCAAACAGTCGCTCAACCGGAGAGGGAATTTTTTCATCTTCTCTTTTAATATTTCGGAGCAGATCAGATACCATTGATAAGTTAGGTGTATAGTCATTTACCATACTATCGAAATATAGATAACCGATTAAAGCCCGTGTTAAAAGCAAATTAGCTTGTACCCAAAAATTTTCACCCTGGTTATCTGATTTTTTTGTACCATCAATAATAGCTTCCGTCACACGGTCAATATCTAATTCTGATTTCATGTAATGAAATGGATTGAATTGATCTGAATTTGATAAATGAACCAGGTCAAATACTTTTACATTATATCCATTATCTGCAAGCATCTTACCAACTTCATGGACTAACAATCCTTTAGGATCAGTAATAATATAAGAGCTATTCATTTGCATTATGTTAGGTTTTACAAAATTAAACGTTTTACCGTCACCTGGCAAACCAATAGCTACCACATTTTTATTTAATTGCCATTGATAAGGTAAGTTTTTATTGAACAGCCCCATTCTTCCATTCTTTGAAAAAATCATATCATTTTTTGGATCTTTATCTCTAAAGCCTGTAAGATCTTTTACATTCGCAAATTTAGCGGAGCCAGCTTCTTCTCCTGATCTATAGTTTTCAATCTTTTTGGGATTAAGATACGCTAGTAATGATGCAAACATACCAACTAGAAACATCAGCAACCCAATAGGTTTAAAACTAAATAGAAAATATGGAGGATCAATAAACTTGTCTGCAACATATAAGTATTGTGAGAATAATTCTCCTTTTACAATCGGGGCCATTTGATACAAGGCATACCCTCTATTTAATAGGAGTGCTAACAATATCCCCATCAGGAGATATGGTAAGAATTTTTTCTTTTTATATTCCATCAGATCCCCTTACTTTTTGATTTTACTTTGGTTTGCGATTTATCCATTTTAGCAATTTCAGATTTAACTGCTTGTTTATGTTTTTTAAGTCTTTCTGCAAGAGTTTTCTTCTTACTAAACTTTTGAGGATTTGTAGCTATTTCCTCCAGTCTTTTTTTCAAGGCTGTTTCTAGGATTTTTGAATTTTGCGACTGAATATAAAGATTTGCTGTTCCATCTCTATTCTTCGTTACCGCAAATTTTACCCCCTCTTTTTTGAGATCTTTTTGTATCTTTTGGAAATTTACATCATCTTGTAAAAATTGATGAACTTGCTTATCTCCATATACTTTGTTTATAAATTCCTTTTTGGTAAATTCTCCCCCCTGGTTGTTTTTATGGTGTTCATATTTTGCTGATAGTTGATTAAGAACAGCTAAAATTGTTTTAGCTGTATCTTCAATCGTCCTAAATGTAATGCTATTTATTTGCATTGTTATTTCTTTTTGATCAATCATTATTTTCTCCTATTTTGGGTAGTCTGAAAGAGTGATCTTGTCAGAAGTAACTAAATAACCAAACTTAGCTTTTTCTAATTTTTTAATTTCAAAGCTCATTTTATGAGTATAGGTGCTTGTATCTACAGTATAGGTAACAACATAGGTCATTAAATATTTATCACCTTTATTTTCTTTTGAAAATAACATGATACTGCTCACAGATGCCGGAGCATTTAGACCGTTTTTCTCTAATTTGTCATTATCAGAAAAATCTCCGGCTGTCTTTGCATCACGCAAATAATTTGAAATAAAATATCTGCTAAATACATCAGTAGAATTATCATTACTTTCTTCAATAACTCTAGTTTGTTTTTCAACTTGATCCATTGTTTTCGCTAGTTTCTTTTGAGTAGATAGCAAAGCAACTGAATTTATTGAAAGTAAACATACAGTAAGCCCTAATACAACTGCCGATACTCCTTTATAGGCTTTTGAAATATTAGTGTTTTTAGGTTGTGATGCCGGTGCTTGATAAGTGCCGGTTTTTTTTGGTGCTTCTGTTGGAGCTGTTCCTGTAGTTGGTGCTACCGGTGTAGGCTCCGTTGGTGTTGGTACTTCTGTTGGAGCTGTTTCCGTTGTTGGTGTTACTGGTGTAGGCTCCGTTGGTGTTGGTGCTTCTATCGGAGCTGTTTCGTCCGATTTCCGGAAAGGTAATGATATTTTTCTTGTCTTTCCTTTTTGTGTTTCTCCACCATTAACAAAATCAGTTACAAACGTAGTAATTTCACTCTTTGATGGAAACGGAAGTTTACAATCAATTTCTGCAATAACCTGATTCTTTTTATCAATACTGCTAATATGAATATCAGCGGTATAATTAAGATTTGATGCTCTATTATGCTCTTCTTCAAGATAACGGATCAAACTATCTTGATTCGGTTCTGTTTTAGTAGAGTTTGTTAGAGAATTTGTTACGTTAAATACCATTTTTCCCCTCCGGAATCTTTCTCATAAGGTTTTTAATTTCCTTTTGTTTGTTTTAAAAAGTTCTCTAAATCTTCAATAGATTCAAAGCCATATTCTTTGAATATTTCAGATTGCCTTTTACTTTCCAATTCTGCAATTTCTTTTTTTAGAGTTGCAATTTTGTTGTTTATTTTTTTTAGTTTATCTTCTTCCTTTTGCAAAGCGTCCTTTTTAGCATTAAGTTTTTTTGTTACTGCTGTTTCTGTCATTTTGTTTCTCCTTTATATATATAATACAATTTATAATTATATTTGTCAATATAATTATAAATTATTTTGTGTTTTCTTCGTACTCCGGCATATCTGCATCTGAACCATCTGCACTATTCAATAGATACCATTTATCACATTGAATAGTATAAAACTTTCTTGAATAGCCACCTTTTTTACTGATAGTTGTTTCTAATCGTCCGATCACTTGAATTAGATCTCCCTTTCTAACATACGTTACAAATTTATCAGCAAACGTATTAAGTAAGGTACACTCAATAAAATCAGCGGTGTATTCACCTTTTTCATTTTTTCGATCTCTTTGTGATGCCAGGGTGAAATTACACACCCTAGCCTTTTCACTAACCTTTTTTATTTCCGGATTTTCTACGATTCTTCCTGTTAAATTGATACAATTATTCATGTTTTTCCTCCTGTTGTTCCGGTTGTGTTGGTTGTGTTGGTTGTTCTACTTCCGGTTGTATGATTCCTGTATCTAACATTAGATTATCTTCATCTACTATATTTTGTGAAACAATATCAGATACAAGGAATTTCCCATCTGATCCCGTGTAAGTTAATTTATAGGTTGCTTTAGCAGAAATCCCTTTTTGTGAAAGCTCTTTAGAATCAAGTGATTTTTTTGAATCATACAAATAATTGACAACTACTAACGCTGTATTTTTTTCTTTATTGATATAAATATCTGACGATTCATAAGTATAATTTACATAGTAACCTTTATAAGCCTGTTGACTTGATTTTTTTTCAAGCTCCGTCAATTTGTTATAAAGTCCTGTTGTTACATACGCCTTATATCGTTCATCATTTTCCCCAAGTTCTTTTTTTGTGAAATATGAAATTAGGAATTTTTCTACCTCTTTTTGTGAAAGCTCTTTATTCGTAACTTTCACCTGTTTTGTGTTATCTGTTTTATTTTTAGGAGTTTGGCCAATTTGACCAAACCCTAAACCAATAAGAAACACTACAATAGCTCCGACTATATAGATAGTCACCTTGAACATTTTAACTTTGAATTGATCTACCATTTTTCCCCCCCTAATCTTCAACAGGATCCAAAGATACTAACTCGCATTCATCAATAAGCCATTTTCCAGTATTTTTATCTTGAATATACGTTAGTTTTAAACTATTTTCATTCACAGATGAAATTTTATTAGACGAGCTAACATCAGGATCTTTTTGATAAGCATCTGAACTATATTTTACCGTCACAAAGACCACATTATCATCTTGACCTAAATACACTTTAGAGGATTTATATTTGAAATTCCTCATATTTTGAGTGCGATATTTTAACATTGGTTCTTCCTCTAACATCACTTGATAGTTATAGGCTGAATCAGTCATATACTTTTTATAATCTGATCTATTTGAACCTGGTTTCTTTTTTGTGAAATAGCTTTTTAGAAAATCAATAACAAGCGGTTTTGTTACTGTTTCTGTTTTAGTGTTATCTTGTTTATCTGATTTTGCCCCCCCTCCATTAGATAAAACTAAGAAGAAGATTCCTACCAGGAAAACAATTAAAACTAGCAGACTAGCTATAAAACGTTTAATAAATTTTTTATTGACCATACTTTTTACCTATTTCTTTACTGATACTGTCTGATTTTGTGTTAGAGTGCCTGATTGAATGATATATCCTGATGGATCCATACTATCAGTACCTCCAATAACTGATGAATTAGATACCTCAAAATGAACATGATAGATAGTTGTTGCTCCTGTATTTCCAAGCAACGCAATTTGTTGTCCGGCCTTAATTTGTTGTCCGGCTGTAAAGTTCGGTACTTCTTTAAGGTGTCCGTAATATGCTACCTGTTCGGTATCCTTAATTTTAATCATGATATAGTTACCACCGATACCTGATGAGCCAGTAGATATTACTGTACCATCTGTAACGCTGTAGATCGCATAATCATGAGGTAAAACAGTAGTTCCATACTGAACCTCCATAGGTGACAAATCGACCCCTGTATGACCTGTATTTTGGCCTGTAATTGAATATAGAGATGCTCCGGCACCTTGTGACCAAGCAGTTCTACCAAACGGTTGCATCACCCAAAAATCTGTATCAAATGGAGGAGCATATTTACCGTTTCTATCAATAGATCCTTTATATTTTCCGCCAGTTGGATTTTTAAGATAATCTAAAACTTGTTTAGCATAGGCTTGTCTTTGAAGTGCTTTATCTCCGGAGTTGCCCTCCCAAAATGTAGCAAATTCATTTGCCACAGTTGCAACATCTTGACTGTCATCAGCTTCCGCAATCTTCTTAGCGTAAGCCTGATGATACCCATCATCACCATTAAAAATGAAATCTATTTGTAGTTCGAGATCATACCATTTCATGCCTTTACTTTTAGCATATTCTAGTAATAATGTGTGTCGCATTCCTCCGTCAGAGGTATCAGTAAATTGTCCTAAACCTAACCCACGGTGAATGATATTTGTGTACCCTCCGTTGTAAATAGACGGCCCTCCTATAGCCAACCAGTTAGGATCGTCCCAGGAGCTTTCTGTAGCTCCTACAGGTGGATTCAAGAAATCTCCCTCCGCTGTTTTCGGATTGATGCTACTTTCTACCCAAAAGTTACCAATAAAAGCAGATGCTCCTGTTTTAGTGGTCTTTGGATAGTATTTTTTCATCAAGTTATATACTTGATCAATTCGCTTGCTAATATCAGCATCTAAATCTACCGCTTTAACCACAGTTGTTTTTTGCCGATATTCTACAAATTGGAAATAAAATCCAGGGTTAACCATTACCCAAACATGATTATTTTTATCTTTATAGCCATAATTAGATTTATTATCTCTAATATCTTTCAACCAGGCCGGATCACTATCATCAACTTTGCCATAGTCTTTAGCGTAAGCTATTTTTTGCTCTACAGAATCCTTTTTAACTGTCGCAAGCTCTTTCCCGGCCTCAACAGTATCACCAGTTTTAACTTGAATATTTTCAACATCATAAAAGATAAATTTTGAATCTTTTGTAGTGATGATAATATTTTCAGTTTCTGTATCTTCGTTCAAAAGATCTTTTTTTGAAACAGTAACTTTCCCATCAAGTGGAGCATATAATTTGCTATTCGCTTGTGTCTGAATCGTGGTAGTTGGATCAATGGTATCTTTATCCTTATATCCATACCGGCTAGTAATATAGACAACTCCGGACGGTTCAGATGCAGATAGAGGATTATCCAATTCAATATATCCTGAATATTTTCCAGTTTCTTTTTGAGCTTCTAAAATTTCATTATAATCATTGTAATCATCTTCATCTAAGATAACCCAATCCTTACCAGATCCTCCAGGTTTATATAAATCTTTCATCTCCTTTAAATTGTCTTTATCATCATTCAATGATAACCATAGATCATTTAAGGCATCAGAATAGTGGTTAAATCCAAAGAATCCACTAATTGCACCACCGGTTCCCTCGCTCCAATTTGCATCAGGTTCCCATTCTCCACCGTATCTGTAATTCATGAATCCCAAAATATCATCAATGTTGGTATAATATTCAACTTCTGAATTTGATTTTTCTCTATCGGTTTTTGAAATTTGTAACCAGGATTGATTAAGAGTAAATTCTGTTTGTTGTACTACGTTACTTGAAAAAATAGAGCTAGTGGCAACCAAAAGAAGTAAAATAAAGCCCAAACCTCCGGCCACTAACCAGGAAACCGGATTTACAATCATTGATGCAATAGCTTTTGCAAATAGTATTGCTGATTGTCTAGCCATCTGCATAGCATTATGTAAAGCAAGTTGCATAGATCTACTAGCTGTACTTACTGCTTTTGTATTTTTTAAAGCAACTGTAGTTTGCTTAGTAAATCTTGCTCCTTTTTTTAATGTTTTTGCTGTAGATCGTCCTACATTATAGCCTTTATTAACTACATACTTGCTCCCTCCACCAGTTTTTTTAACAAGTGAAAAAGTGTATTTTGAAGCTCTTTTACTGTTTTTGAGCTTATCATACATATCTACTGCATCTTGTGTAACATCATTTTGCCTTAGAGCTGTTCTCCCTATCCTAGAAAGACCGCTTTTAACTGCATCAGAAGATGCACTAGATACTTTAGATACTGTATTCTTTCTGTTGCTTTTATGATCCTTTTTCGATCTAATAACTGACTTGCGTTGCGAAGCATCTTTCTTATCTACGGTGTGAGTTCTGATTGTTTTCACATTCGAAGATTTTTGATCAACATTTTTTCCTTTTGTCTTTTCTTCCATCATTCTCATTCCCTTTTAAAAAAATCCCTCAAAAGAGAATGAGGGATTTTAAATCTTCTTATAAGCATCTGTTCCAACAATTTCAAAGAGTTTTGTATTCTTCGGAATTGGATTTTCAAAAGGAACAGCGATATTATGGTTTGCAATAATTAAACCGGTACCTTTTGCCTTTGGTTTCTCAATAAACCGGATCAATGCCGGAGTAAGGTTCACTACTTCCGTCAACTCCCTAATGTCTGTTTTCTTTTGTTTTAACAGTACAATGAAATCACTATTAGATAACAATTTTCTACCTTGTGAACGCTCTAGCAACGTTTCTACGTTTTGTGTGATCCCTGTTGGAATTGCCCCATATTTACGAACCCGAGCATACAAATCAGTGAAAAATTGTGCTTGATTTTCTGTTTGGAATTGGTTCTGCATTTCATCAAAATAGATACGAGTAGTGAGCTTACCTTGATTGTTTACAACCTGATTCCAAATATAGTCTTGCACAACCATTAACGCAAAGGATTTTAATTTACCAGTCAGTTTTTTAAGGTTGAAAATAACTACTTTATCTGTAATATCTACATTTGTTTCAAACGAGAATACATTTTGAGATCCTTTAGTATATGATTCAGATTTTAAGGCCAGTTGTTTAGCTACCGGTTCAGGCTGTTCCAAGAGAATATCATGCCAATCCGACAATGTAGGAGTTCGATCTGTAATCTTCTCATAGCATAAGCGAGTAACACGGTCAATCATTGAGAAATCTTCATCTGTTACTTCTGATAGGATATTCTCAAAAAATCCCATGATAAGAGATGCCTTTTGTCCAATAGGATCTAGGCCGTCTTCATTTGATAGAGCATCTTCATCAGGCAAATCCATAAGGTTTAAATGTGTGTTTGAACCAGGAAAAATATCAATTAGTTGAGCACCGAAAGCACGACCAATATCAGAATATTCATCTTCCGGGTCAACAATAATCACACGATCCTCTGGATATTTGAGAATAGTTGGAATCACTTCATTAGCTTTAACAAACACAGATTTACCGGATCCCGATGATCCTAAAACTACTCCTGATGCGGTATTAAGATCTCTTTGTCGATCTAGTGTGATAACGTTATTAGATAACTGATTCTGGCCGTAATAAATAGCTGTTGGGCTATCAGATTGTAAATCTGTATTCGTAAAAGGAATTTGCGTAGCGATATTTGCAGTGGTCATATCTCGTAGATAGTTACGTTTAATATCTAAATACGCTTTACCGATAGGTAAAATAGTATTTAACGCTTCTTCTTGATGGTAATTCACTACATCAAAATCTAAAACGTGTTTCCGTCCAACTTGCTTAACACGGTTTATATAATCTGCCAACTGTTCTTCCGTGTCTGCTTTTAACATCACGCAGATAACACCTGAAAAGATTTTTTGGTCATTATCTTCAATTTCAGTTTTCCATTTTGAGGCTTCTTCTGTTGTTTGTTTAGCCACTCCGGAAGAAGCCAACTCACCTGATACACCACCTTTAAAGGCTTGTTTTTGAGATTTTACCATATCCATTTTTGCTTTAGCTTCAATGGTATTGATCTGTCTCAAAGTTTCTCCGATATTGTGAGGGATCACTTGAATATTGATCACCATCTCGATTCCAATATCTGTCAAGCTCTTAATTAGCCGATCATTTAAAAATGATGGATAATGACGAATATACAGGACAGATGCAAATTTATCATCTAACATAAATTGATCTTGCTTAAACCAAATACGATTAGGTGCAATAAATGATTTTGTGGTCAATCCTGAAATTCTGACATCATTATAATCAACATCTAAATAAGGATTTCCTCTTAAAATATCTCCAAAGATATTCAACCGTTCTGAACCATTCAAAGGTTTAATATTTATATCTACCGTTTTAAATTGTTCAGTTAAATTGTTTTCAATATCTTTTAGCTTAGAGTAAGCTGTTTTTTTATCCCTGGAATCAGTTGAAACCGTGATAAATTTCTTAACTTGAAAATTTTTCTGATCAGTAGCAAACCTTGAAGCAATCATTTCATTGTATTCACTTCGTAAATCGTCATTTTTATCACCATTCAATTCATAAGTAATTTTACTTAACATATTTGACGGGATCGGACGATTGAGGATAGTTAATTGATAGACATTATCTGAATCAAATCCGTTAAGACATTCAGCGTAGTTGTCAATAATATCGATTTTATCATCTTCCGTTACTGTTAGATAATTTGCATCTCCTAATTCCCAGGTTTTAGAATATTCTTCCCCTGTAATGTGCATCATACCATCTTCAAATAAAGAGGTATATTTGATGGTGTTTTGTGAGCTAGGCTTCATAGCGTTTTGTAATTGTTTAGCTCTAGCTTTTTCTTCTTTTGTTAATGATACTTTAGTCGTTCCATTCGTTAACGCCTTTTTCTTGCGTAAATTTAAGATCATTCAAATCCTCACTTTCAAATTCAGTCATATAGGATCTTTCTTGTATAGTAAATTTAAACTTCAAAATATCCTTTACGATTGTTTCCTTTTCTAGTCCATAAAGTACAAATGGTGGGCAAATGATTATCAATGATAGATACATCAGAATATCCGGCAAGCCTAGGAGAGCGATTATAACAGATAACCCTACCCCTATTGTCAAGCCAATAATCATCAGCAACATTCTGAAATTCATTCCACCAGTTTTAAACGTGTTAAGAGGTTTTAAGAACTCCGATCCAAGTTTATTCATGATTATTCCTTTCTAACTTAATTCACTTGTAATAAAGATTTTGCCATTCGTTGAGATCCAAATAACATCACAAGAAACACAATACATTTACCTAAATAAGTGAATCCGGCCACGAAATCACCTAACCATGAACCTTTATCAATCGTTATAAGAGAATCTGCATTAAGGCCTGACCATACTACAAACAATAGAACGATCACAACACCTTGTAAGGCAATAGCTCCACAACGTTTAAAGAATCCGATAGCAATTTCCCGTGTTCCATCATTCATGAAGAACGCTACTAATACAGGTGCAATACCTTTGAGCAAGTACATTTCAATGAACCGTAATAATGTAATTAGGTTAGTTGAAAGAACTGTAATTCCCCCTACTAAAGTACACAAGATATTTATAAAAATCTTGATAAAGAAGTTACCTTTTTTCCCATTCTCCCACTTAAACACATCTGCGATTGATACTGATCCTACAAGGTGTGACATAGCGTTACACAACCAAATGATCGCATCAAAAATTTTAGCTGAATTATAGCATAGGAATAGAGCTAAAACGTATTTAACTCCAATTTCCAAAAATAATCGCCAAGTTACATCTCCTCCCTGGCTCCTGATGAACTTATACCAGGAAGTCATTTCTAGCAAAAAAAGGATCAGAATTATTAGAATCCCTATAGCCATTAGTGCTTTATTTGCACTCTCTACAGCGGTATTTGCTCCAGGACTGTATTCTGATAAACCTTTCTGCATATTATTTATAATATCTTTCATTTTCTTCCTTTTTACTATAAATAAAAAGCCCTTGTGAAAGAGCTTTGTTTAGTTATCATTTGATAGCTTGTAATAAAGGTTCATAGATGATAGTACAACAGCGACAACTAAGATCAATGTTACATCTAATTCAGGGTGAATAAAGAAATTTATTGATCCGGTTTTGATAAAATCAGAGCCTAAAATAAATTCAATTATTGACTTCACTACTGGGATAGATGAAAGATCATTTACTTTAAAAATTGAAATCAACGCTGAAAATAACAGGGCGATTCCAATTTTAGTCACAATCCAAACTACAAACAATGTAATGACCATTAGTATTAAATCCTTTAAAAAAAGGAATAGAATAAATGGTGCTGAAATAACAAAGGAGAACACCTTTAAAAGACCACTCAATATTGATGGTTTTGATTTTGTATAAGTTGTTTCTTCTATTTTCATTTCATCATCACCGTTGTAATTCATCTATTATTCCTCCTTAAAATACCTTAAAATAATGTATTTTAGAATGAAATAGCTCCGAGAGCAGATACAATCGCAGTTGTAATACCTGGGATCAATACCGTTAAAGCTCCTCCTGAAATCATTGAGGTCATTCCTTGATCCATTTGTTGAGGATTTTGGTTTTTACGACCTGAAAAATAATCAAATGCCCCAGTCAAGAGCCAACCTAGAGCTACCACTGTTAAAATAGCTCCTAAACCTGTAATAACTTTTACTGCAATATCCATTTTTTATTTCTCCTATTTTTTTGTTTGTAGTATGAAAATATTTTGTTCTAATTAGTTGTATTTTTTCTTGAAAACAAGTAAACTTGTAAGTAGACTAAAGACACCTAAAATAGACCATGGTGTGGTGCTTATTGCACCTGTTGTTGGTAACTCACCATTAGTGTATTCAGCAGATTTTGGTGTTTCTGTTGAAACTGTTTTAGTGTTTTTAGGTTGTGATGCCGGTGCTTGATAAGTGCCGGTTTTTTTTGGTGCTTCTGTTGGAGCTGTTCCTGTAGTTGGTGTTACTGGTGTAGGCTCCGTTGGTGTTGGTGCTTCTGTTGGAGCTGTTTCCGTTGTTGGTGTTGGTGTTAATACTAACGGTGTTGCTTCAACTTTTGGTGTTACAGCCGGTGCTGTTTCTACTGTTGGTGTTGGTGCTTCAATAACATTATTTTCTTGTGCTTGAACAATTTCAGCACTCATAAGCGTTGAAACACTAAGTAAAACTAAGTATTTTTTCATGTTTTTCCTTTCTTCTTTTCTTTTTTCTTCGTGCTGTTTATAGCCTGGTAACAGCGAACTCCTCTAGCTGTTTCTTATTGAAACTCTATACGCTCATTTGAGTGTGCTTGAATGTATTAAGCCCGGTCTATCAATGGATAGATATACGCTAGATCCTCTTTCTTTCTTATCCGTAGGCTTACTGATCAGAATCTAGGTTGTATTCAGTTTTCAAAGATCAAAATTATTTAAGGTTTAATTACCTTATCTATCACTAAAATAATTTCTAATGATGGATAAGATAATTAACTCTTACCTTATAACTATATTGTACCACAACTAAATATTTTTGTCAACATATTTGTAATTATATTTATAAATTATATTTAGTTTTTGTAATTATAAGTATATTTATGTTCTTGAAAACGTTACTTTTTATCAAAAAAAGCTGATTTTCGAGGAAATCAGCCTTGACTTATCAACCTTTAAAAGTTAAAATACAAATGCTGAATAATCAAAGTGCCTTTTTGATATTCGGTATAGCAGACATTCCCGTGTCTGCTTTTTTTATTTTGTTTTAACGCTTCTTGCTTTATTCTAATTTAATGGTTTGAATTGTAAATTATTATACATTTATATAAGTTATATTTCAAGCGTAACATAGTTACAGTTATGTTACAATTGTTCAATCATTGCATCTAAAAATGCTGAATCAGAGCTAAAACCCTTTTGTCGAGCTATCTCTGTTAGTTTAGTACGATTGCTAGGCTTCAATGTAAATTGAAATTGTTTCTTCTTTTCTTTTGCAAAAGTTGTAATATTGCTCAAAAAATCAGATTCTGAATTTACTGCCTCTACTTTTGGTGTTTCAATCGTTTCTTTTACAGCTTGAGTTAGATTTGGATTTTTTTTCTCAAAGGCCATGCTTTAATTTCCTTTCTTTATTGATTGATCTATTATAACATTTATATTTAGCATTGTAAATATAATTATAAATCTAAACATTTTTTCATGTTTTCAAAAGATTCATTTGTTTCCTTGAAAAATTTAAGATGCTTACTGTATTCCTTGTCTTTTTCCATTTGACTTATTGGAGTAGTTTCTAGTGTTGTTTTATTAAATAGCTCTTTTTCTGAAAAAATTGCGACAACTTCCGGATCCTCATTCACTACTTCCAAAAGCTCTTTAGATGATTTTGTATTGTGTTTGATCATATTGGCCAAGAAAACAAGGTTAGCTGTAACATAGGATTTTCTAGTGGCATAATCAATACATTCTTTTTTAAATTGATCCAGGCGAGTGCTTAAATCAAATTTTGCATTAAAACCATATTGTGACGGAATAATCGGAGAAAATAAAACATGGCTTACTACAGTTGCATTTTTTGTTGCGATTGAGAAATCGGGCCGGCAATCAATAATTACATAATCATACTGATCTAAATTTTTGCTTTCATAGTTATCTGATAACCACATATAAAGCATCATGTTCTTATTTGAATTAGATTCTAGTTGTGATTCAACTTGATCAAGTTGCATATAGCCAGGAATAATACTGATATTGTCTTTAATTTCAATAATATCAACTTCTCCACCGACAAAGATATTTTTTACTGTATTTGTTGTGTTATATATCTTATAGGTTTGAGTTAAATTACATTGTAAATCAAAATCAAGCATCAATACTTTATATCCTTGATCTGCTAACCACTCACCATAGTTATATGCTAGGGTTGTTTTTCCTACCCCCCCTTTGATTGCGACAAAACTACATATTTTCATATTTTTTTATCTTTCTTCTTAATCTTTGTCTGTTGAAAATTTCAATTCAGTTTCTTTTAGAAACTCAATATATGCTTTTCTATCTTCTTCATTCCATTCCTCAGTAAAATCATCAATATCATCTGTCGCAGATTCCGATTTATATTTTTTGAGATATTCAAGATATGCTTTTTTATCTTCTTCACTCAATTCTTCAGGAAAATCAAGATCAATTTCAATTTGTTCTTCTGCCCACTCAATTTCTTGTCCTGTATGCCGATCTACAGCATATGATAAGTTTCCCTCAATATATTCTGTTAGAGATTTTAAATCTTGTTCTGACCAGTTTTCTCTATCATTTATATCTAAACCGATATTACTCAAACCATCTCTCCAATAATGATCCTCCAGGGATTCTTTATAAATAATATCCTGTTCATATTGGCCAAAACTTCCAATTTGGCGAAAACCAAAATCACCATCTTTATATAGATAAAACTCCATACTTGAATTTGGGATAGATTCAGCAATTTCTTTTGCTACAGTTTTAAGGTTCACATTAACTTTAGTCATTTTATTTCTCTTTTCTATTTATACCTTTAAAAAATGCGATTCTGTTCTTCAAAAATTTCCAACAACTCACTAGCAGTCATTATTTTATGTTTTGTCATTTCAAGAGTTTTTAAACTCTCCTCAAACTCTTTAAGCTCTGCTTGATATTCTTCTTCATCTTCATCACTCCAAAATCCGGCCACAACTCTTTCAGGAGGATCTGCAAATAGATAGTCTGTTATAAACTCTACTTGATATTCTTCAAACCATGAGTATATTGCATAAACTGAAAAGTCACCTCCAAATTCTGCAATATCTCCTGAAAGTTCATCTATAAGATCTTGGCACTCATAACTGATTGTAGGTTTCATTTCTATCCTTCCTTTATTATTTTTCATTTTTTTAAACTATTTAATACTAATGTCTTTTATAATAGCTTTTCATATATTATATAATCAATCTTTATAAGTCCTTTTATAAATTTCTTTTCTACCATTTTCGATAAATTCCTGTTTAATATTTTTAATTCCATAAACAATAGTTTCAATAGGATAATATTCTTCAACTATATCTTGATATTCTTTTGCTTTCTCAATATCTATATTTCCATACATTCTTAATATATCTTCTCCAAAATTTGTTCCTATTTCTTCTTCACTATCTTCAAGTAAGTATATAAAATCACAATATTCATCTATAATTCCAGAATCTCCAAAATCAATTATTCCAGTTAATCTATTATTGCCATCTAACAATAGATGATTACAACTAAAATCATTATGGCATAAACACTTTTTACCCTCAAAAACTGTTGTTGCATTTAGTCTTTCCATAAAACTTTCTATATAATCTTTTTCTATATCAGTTAAATCATTATAAATAGTTTCACGCAACAATATATACTCTTCTAATACATTTTGTTTATTATCAATAGTACATTCACTAATATCTGTATAATCTAAACCGTGCATTTGTCTTAAAAAACTGGCAATATCTCGTTTTAACAAATTTTGTTCTTCTTCTGACATAGTAGAATAAATTTCTGGTGTTAAAAAAGTTCCTTTAATTTCTTTATAACCTAGTATAGATAATTCATCACTAATATACGAATATTCAATATTAGGAATTTTTACATTAGTTTCTAAATTTGTATTTAAAAAATTATATATTGCTTTTTCTTTTGCATAACCTTTTTTCTTATTAGTACTAAATTTTGTTTTAAAAATGTATTCATTATTAACTAAATATGCCACACTATCATAACCACTACCGATTATTTCAATACTATCTACTTTGAAATTATCAAAGTAATGCTCAATTAAATATTTCATTGCCTTAACATTTGTGGCATTATCATCATATCTATATTCCATTAAATAACAATCTTCTTTTTTGCCCTCGTGTAATTCATGTTCTGGCAAATCTTCAATAATTCTAAAACCAGATTTTTGGTATGCCCTTATTGCTCTTGGATTATTTTTATGAGGGTCTAAAATAACTGCATTAGCATTTCTTTCTTTTTTCAAAAATTCAAAAATCAATTTAATATATCTTGTACCAATTCCTTTACTCCAATAATTTGGCTCTCCTATAAATTGATCCATACCATAGACTATCTCATCAGTTTTTGGATAATGATAATCAGTATATAACTCATCATACATTTTATATATTTGTCCATATCCAATAGGAACATTGTTATATTCAATAATTACTCTAAAAACTTCATCTTCCCAAGGCTCTGTATAATGTTTTTTTAATGATTCTAATGTATATTTTTTATCTCTACCACCATAAAATTCTAATACTCTTTCATCAGTTAACCATTTTAACATCAAAGGAAAATCATCATCTATTAAAGTTCTTATACATATTTCATTTTCAACTATATTCATTTATTTATCACCTTTTTCATAATCATATACATATACTATTTCATCTTTATAATCATTTTTACCACCTAATTTTTCATATACATGGCAAGCTCTAGGATTACCTTTATCAGTTATTAAAAACATTTCAGAACAACCAATCTCTTTAGAATATTCCTTAATAAAAGATAATAATTTTGAACCATAACCTTTGTCTTGATAGTTAGGTAACATTCCTATTGAGTGTAAATAAAACATTGTTTTTCCATCAGGTCTTAAAAGTGTATAGCAATATGCAAATCCTATAATTTTATTATTTTCTTTAGCTATAAACCCAAATGAACTGGTATCATTAAGAAATCCTTTTAAATTATCAATATCAAAAACCATATTATCATCAATTAAAACTTCTTCCATAAAAAACTCAGTCAAGTCCAGACTCCTGTGTAAAATGCTATACAATGTTTTTACCATTTCTACTTATCAAAATTGATGTATTTTCTTGAAGAATAAATCCATTCATCATGTAGGTCCATAAGAACGGCTCCAATTAAGCGATTGGCTGATGTTTGATTGGGGAAGATGCGAATAATCTTTTCTCTTTTCTTTATTTAACTGATATAATTGTACCATTATTAAATACATTTGTCAACATAAATATAGTTAATAATTATAATTATATTTATATTTTGTATTTCTTTTTATATCTTTGAAAAGTCCGTCTGTTAATTCCAGTTATGCTTTCAATTTCTGCATAGGTATATCCTTGATCAGATAAAGAAAAAGCATGAACTAACTTAGGATCATTTCTATCATAAAGAGGTTTTCTCCCCTTATATCTACCTCTTTTTTTGGCAAGCTCAATCCCTTGTCTTTGTCTTTCTTTTATTCTTTTTCTTTCTGATTCTGCTTGATATTTATAGATCTCCAGGATCAAATTCGTTAGTAATCTTTTTAAATTTCTATCAGTAACATCATTAAATGTTGGTAAATTCAAAATTTCAAAACTACAGCCTTTATTTTGTATTCTTAACATCAGATCTGTTAAATCTTCATTATTCCGGCTTAATCTATCTAATTCCGTGATACAAATTACATCATTCTCCCTAACATAATCAATTAAATCATCTAGCCCTGGTCTGTCTAAATTTTTCCCTGACGATACATCTTTAAAAATCTTTTTACAGCCGTTTTCTTCAAGTGCCTTTAATTGTCTATCTAAATTTTGTTGTTTACTGCTAACTCTAGCATATCCTATTTTAGCCATCTTTAAATTTTCCTTTTTGCCCAATTCTATTGTCACCTGTATTTTAACACATAAATAAAGAAAAACAAAAAAGACAATAGAGTACACCCTATTGTCCTAATAGATTTTCTTAAAAAATTTTTCAAAAAATCTAGTTTTAATGTTGCATCTTTATCCTAAATTTGCCAAACTGGAGGTATTCAGAGGGAGCTTTCAGGCAAACTGATCCCCTAAAAAGGGGAAAACAACAGCAAAAAGCTATCATTTTGAATCAGTCTGCCTGGATCTCCAAACCGTCGGCTATCGTCGGTCACTAGATCAGGGGTTACATACTCCAAAGGTATTTCAACCTTTGAACGAACTTTTTACTTGCGTCCATTCCACGCCCTACAAGTTGATCCTTTCGGATCTTTGTTCGTGTCCTCACCGTGTATTCGGCCCATCTCAGCACGTTTCAGCATATCCTATAGAAATATAAGACTTAGCCGGGAACTATTCAGCATAGCTCATTTTGGAGGTCTTGTGCTTCACTTTAACCTACTTTCGCCCTCCCCTGTTTGTAACCCGTCAGGGGGTGCGAGCACTTTTGTCAGCAGTTTCTCATGCCTGGAGTGTGCTATCTCAAATGTTATTATTTAAACTAACAATCTATCCACTTGATCGCCACCAAGCCATATTTAAAATATGTTTTTTAGATCATATTCAATAACAGCGACAAAAAAGGTATTTATCTTCTGATAAATACCTTTTTTCTCTCAATTTATTTCTTTAATTCAAGTGTTCCCATCTTGACTTATCACAGTTTATATCTTATAATAGGTCATGAAGAAACAAATGCTTTAGAAGTAAATCTATGATATGTCGGTATCATCAGATTTCCTTAGTAACTATTTGGCGATAGTTATTAAGGCTAGAGCTTTTCTTTTTTTCTCGTTATTTAATTAAGTACATTATACACCAAGTAAAATAATAAATCAATCATAGATTATAATTATAATCTATGATTTTTATTTTTTTCTTTAATTTCATTATATTAAGAAAATCACATTTTGTAAATATAAATATAATTATAAATATCACTATAAAGAAAATCCCTTATTCTTTTGTTTAGTATGATCCTTTTTGATATTTTGTTGCCGGTCATAATCTTTAATAATATTATCCCTAACATTTTTAAGATTCGTTCTCTCAATATGTATTTCTTTCATTTCTTTCTTTATCATTTCAGGATCAGTATTTTTATCAATTCTTGCTTTTTGTAAAATTTCTTCGCTTGCTTTTGATGGTGTCAGATTAGTTTGATAATCTATCAACGCACCCAGGACTTTATTTGTTTTGGCTAATTTATCATCTAGTCTTTCTAACTCCTGGTCTGTTTCCTCTAGCTTGTTTTTAAACTGATCTTCTAACTCTTTGAATTGAGTTGAATTAGTTACACCATTCAACGCTAGAAAATTGAGTTCTTCGACATATCTATTGAGCATTGAGATATTTCTATTCTTAGTAAGTATTGATTGACCGTTTTTTTGAGCTAATTGTTTAATAACCGTTGTGCCATTCACAAATTTATTTTGTGTAGCATTTTGATCATTTAAGAAATAGAAAAAGTCGTTTCTTTTTAGATAAGCATAAAAGTTACCATCTTCTAACTGATCTAATTTTTGTGATGGAATTGAGATAGTTCCTTTTCTATCTACTCCAAACTCAATTTCTACATAAATAGATTTTTGACTTCTTTCTTTGATCTGCCATTTTTCAATAAGTAGCTTATACTCAAAGTCTTGCTCTTTTGTTTTTTGCAATTCTTTGTATTTATCTGATATTTGTTCCAGGGGAATTACTACAACATTATTTTTTAATCTTTCTTCAATTTGATCAATATTATACTTTCCTTTTTTTGAAAGTGTCCGATCCCTAACCCCTCTTTTTTGAGATGAATCAGTTAATTTAAAAGTGGTATATTTACCGGAAACATCAATTTCTAAATTTAAGGCTTTTGCCTTTTCGTTAAAATCGTATAGATCAACTGCATTTTTCAAAAGAAAGTCTAGTCTATCTTTTATCACTTGTCTAAAATTATTTGATTCTTTCCAAGCAGAATATTTTGTATAGCTGTTATTCATTTTTGGTTCAATAATTTTAGCTCCGGCCAGTTCAGAATGTTTATCTGAAATTTTACTCAATGATTGTTTAGTACCTTTTTTCCATTCAAATTTTTTTAGAGTTGTTGAATTTGTGGTATTAAAAATAATATGATTGTGTATGTGGCCTTTATCCATGTGAGTAGCAATTATAAACTGATGATCTCCACCTGTTAATTCTAAAACTGTTTTTCTTCCGATCTCATGAATCTGCTCCGGTGTCAAATTATCATCAGGCGAAAATGATTGAATTAAATGGTGTGCCAGGACACGATCAGGATTTTTTAAATCTGATAAACGCTCATTCCCATTCAAAGAATCAGCAGATAACTTTGTTAATACAAAATCATCATATACAGTTTCTTTATCAGAGGAATCAGTCAAATCATGACCGGAAACTAATCTTTTAAAAACTTCTTCTCCTTGTACTTCATAAGAATAAATATTTTCCGGATCGTTCATATCATCAACTTTTAAAGTTTTTGCATCATTGACAATATAATTGATTGCATTTTTTAGGTTGCCTGGTTGCTTAATTTGAAATACTTTAGTTACGACCATTTTTAATTTTTCTAACCTCCTTGTTTTCAAATTCTTCTTTAACCAATCTTTTCATTCTATCAATTTCATCTGCAAGACCTAACAGCAATTCTTTGTCTAATTCATTGAAAGTATTTGCGTATTTTGTAAGTTGGTTTATGTTCTGACCAATCTTATTTATTTCTTTTCTCAAATGCAAAAGTTCAGAATAATCTATAGTTACTATTTGACCATTCAATAACATTTTAAGAGCAAAGTTTTGAAAATTATTTAGGCCGGATTGTTTAATTTTTTTGGTCAGATATTGATTTTCTTCTTCTGTAAATCGTACTTTCCGTTCTTTATTTCTATATCTATTTTTATCTTTTTCCATAGACATGATAGCCCCTCCTGGGTTATACTTTTATCTGTTGCAAGCATAGTGAGTGGGGCCCCACTCACTCAATTTAAAGGATAGGAAAGCACTTTTTAAGGTTCTAAACCTAAAGTGCTTTTTCCTATCTTTTAAATATATTTGGGGAAATCCCCAATCCCCTTTTTCTCCACTTTGTAGAGATTTTTTAATCTACTACAGGATCAATTTCTAAAAGATTTTTCTTTATTTTGATAAAATCTTCTTCACTAATTTTTTCTAATTCCTTGATAGAATCTTTCAATTCATTCACAAATGAATCATCAAATCCGGAATCAATTTCTTTTAAATCCTCACGCATCAATTCAATAATTGACTGTTTAGGTTTAGCGAAATTTTCTTCATTTTTTACTTTATTCCCTGATAGCCATTCACTCATATCATAGAAATAAGTCATCAAAATATTTTCTAGATTTTCCATTTTTATTCTTCACTTTCTAGCCCTATTCGATTGTTTGAACTTTGTCCGGGCATCACATTGTCCTTGATTCTTTTTTTGAACTTTTCTCTATTTTATGTTGATCAAAAAAAGAATTAGTAGATATTTTTTCGTTTGTTCTTGCTTTATCTAGTCTTTCGTAGAAAGCATTTTTAGGTTTTTTATCAGGTGTTTTTTCAATTACTTCCTTTTCGATCATTTGATATTTTTGCATCTTTTCATCAATTCTTTTAATTAAAGAAGATGCTTCTTTTTGCACAATATTTAATTGTGCTTTTAGATCTTTTAGAGTTTCTTTATCTTCTGACCAACTAGCAAGATAACCAAAACTCTTATTACTTGTATCAAGTCCTAAATATTTTGAAACAACATAAGCGACAGATTCAGCTTGTAACTCTTTTGTAGAAACTGATAAAAGCTCCATATTTGATAATAACGCATCTACATTATGTAAATCAGAATGAGCCATTTCATGAATAATTGTAGATAATGTTTGTTCTGCTGATCTTCCTTTAGCAATATGAATTGTGTTGTCTAAAGGTCTATAAAATCCATTTGATCCATCTGTTATTTCTTCAAAAGTGATAGGCACATTATTTTCTAGTGATACTTCTTTTAACACCTTGAAAATTTGTATTGCTTCTTCTTTTGTAAGTTGTTTGTGTATTTTTTTGATAGGTTCTACTACATCTAATTGCTTTCCTGGTTGTGGAACAACTTGACTAATATCAAAAACTGGTACACGTTTAAAAAATACTCCTTTCTCCGGTTTATTCGTTAATGGATCAATAATAGGATTTCCGTTTGGATCTTTTTTGATATATTCACACGGAGCTAAAACATAAATAGCTTTAGATCCTTTCTTCACCATTCCATTTCTTTTTTTCCAATCATTAAACGAAGCAACAAGACTAGCTGTTGGATATTGTTTTTGAATCAGCATTATATTTCTTGCAGAATATTTATGGAAGCTAGCCATAGAATCTAGGAACGCTTTGTAGTGATCACTATCATAATATTCCTTAATTCCATTCTCTAAAATTTCTGACAGGGCTTTAGTATCATTGCTTTTTATTAGTTCTGAAATTTCTAAATTCTGACTTTTTAAAGGATCTGATCCGGAGCTAACTTCTACTCCATCTGTTAGGCCATCTCCGTCAGAATCAGGGGAATTAGGGTTAGTTCCTATAGCTTCTTCAAAATCATCTGTTAAACCGTCACCGTCAGAATCTTTTATTTCTTTCTGATTTTTTTTAGTTTTATCTAGTTCAGATTGAATTTTTTCTAAAACTTTTTTGTCTAAATTACTAGCATATTCTATATATTCTTCTGAAAATCTTTCGTCCATCAATTCAGAAAGAGGATAAGGTTCAGAGCCTACACCATATCTTATACCGAATGTATAGCGTTCGCCTTTTTCGTTCTCTATATCAAAAGCAGTTTTATCATATCCGTTTTCTTCCGGTCTTAAACGCTCATTTTCAGAATAGAGAATTTCTATAAATTCTTCATAAGGTATTAGTTCATCTGCTTCAAATCTATCACGAATAGCCTTGTTCTCGCTCCATTCAAAGCGAATGTATAGCCCTATATCTTTGTTTTGATTTTTTAAAAAATCATTCCAGTCATTCTTTTTTTGTCCTGGACTAAGAGGGGGTACATCAGGAATAACAGGCACGTTAATTTCTTTGAAACGCTCAATAAATTTATTTCCGGCTTCGTCATTATCAACTGCCAACGTAATTAAATTCCTATTTTCTTCATTGTCAAAATGAGTAGTGACTTTTGCTAAATTAGGTAGGAAATTTTTTAATTCCTCTTGTGACATCTCTTGTGATGCTTTACCTTGCGACAGCATATCAGCCACATATCGGCTTACTGTAGCCTGTTTTAAACCGTCCATTGATACAAGGCGGACATCACTTAATTTATCCTTATTAAGCTCATAATAGCTCATAAGGTCTATAGGAGCTTCTAAAAAGACTAACCTTTTAGGAGTGCCAATATCAAAGCTCATGCCTGATTGACCGTCAGAGTGGGCCATAATTTGTTTTAAATACCCTCTATCATGTATTTCAGAGTGTTTTTCAATACCTTGTAATGTACCACCAACCATATTTTTATTTGAATCTAAGGATTTAAAGATAATAACCGGTTCCGTATGATTATCTTTTTTATAAGTTGCCTGTCCGATCAATCCTGATTTTTCAAACTCTAATACAGTTGATTCAGACAAGCCCCTTTCTTTTACCAGGTAATTTCTAGCCTGGGTTAAATCTGTAGTTTCAAACGGTTCAAGATAATTTTTAAATGGTTCAGCTTTTGGGATAGGCCTAGCTTCTACTGTCTGAAAATCGCCTGTTTCCAGGAATTGTGTAGCATCTTGAAAACTGATTTTTTCTCCGGTAGTTTCTTCTCGATATGTTCTTACTAAGTCTATAGCATCTCCTGAAAGTTCCCTTGACCACCATCTAAAGCTATTTGTTTTGGGATATAGCTTAAATGAATCATGTTCTGTCCAATGATAAACACCTCCGGATTCCTGTTTTAAATCCATTCCAAGGCTTTCAGCCACAGAAACAATATCCATTGCTTTTAAACGGTTTATTTTCTCCTGGTATCTTTGTTCTATTATTTTATCTAAATTTGCCATACTTGATCCTTTCTAAGTTAAAGTAATTGTTTACCTTTTTCAATCTGTTTAGAGATAGCCCATTTCACCTTTTCTACAAAGTCGGATTTTTTGATTTTCCCTTTTCCTATTTGGGTTAGTAATAACTCCCATTTTTGGGTAGTTTCAGGATTCGTATAGATAATATCTAATTTATCCAAGAAGTGAATCAATTTGATACCTCTTGTAGTTGGTGTAAATTGGCCGGTTTTCTTTTCTTTTTTTACATACTCCCTAGCCTGGATCAAATCTAATATACCATCTCTTGTTGCAGAAGTTCCCAAATCATATTTTGGTAATAATGTTTTGAGTAGATACTGTTCTGTAATTCTTGACGGTGGTTTTGTCTGATCTTGTTTAATATTTGCCTTTAAAACTAGATTATCAGCAACCTTTAAAGGTGGTAGCTCTTTATCTTCTGATTTTGTTTGCTTGTATTTTCTCCACCCTTTATTAAGAGTTACATTTCCGCTAGTTTTAAACTCAATAGATGAAGCATCATTTTTGATAGTAATTGTAGTAGATTGATAATCATAATTTTCCGAAA
>ERZ773087.591-NODE-591-length-26300-cov-11.033225_pt1 | contig 26300 bp, 20 predicted proteins | sample MGYA00511375_ERZ773087 | MGnify/ENA primary metagenome ERZ773087 (study PRJEB29015, sample SAMEA2737995) | human oral metagenome | biome: human oral; feature: human-associated habitat; material: dental | place: China | collected 2063 ...
GCAGCCGCGGCGGCGCGCGCAAGGGACGCAAGGGGCGCGCAGCAGCGCCCGCGCCGGCGGTGAAGGCGGAGATTGCGCGTCCGAAGCACATCAAGCTGCCGGAGACCATTGCCGTCAAGGATCTCGCATCCAAGATGAGCTATACGGCGTCTGACATCATCAAGAAGCTCATGCTCATGGGCGTCATGGCGAGCATCAATCAGGAGATCGACTACGATACGGCATCCCTCGTTGCAGCCGAGTTCGGCGTGACAACGGAGGAGCTGCCGCCGGATGTCGACCCGACGCTGATCCCGGAGATCGAGGACGATCCGAAGACACTCAAGGATCGCCCGCCGGTCGTCACCGTCATGGGTCACGTCGACCACGGCAAGACCTCCCTGCTCGATGCAATCCGTAACACCTCCGTCAGCTCGCATGAGGCGGGCGGCATCACCCAGCACATCGGTGCCTATCAGGTCGTCTGCCAGGGCAAGAAGATTGTCTTCCTCGATACGCCGGGTCATGAGGCGTTCACGGCGATGCGTGCGCGTGGCGCACAGATTACGGACGTAGCGATTCTCGTCGTCGCAGCGGATGACGGGGTCATGCCGCAGACCGTCGAGGCAATCGACCACGCGAAATCGGCGCAGGTGCCCATCATCATCGCAATCAACAAGATTGACAAGCCGGGCGCAAACCCCGACCGTGTCAAGCAGGAGCTCATGGAGTACGGGCTCGTCGCCGAGGAATACGGCGGCGATACGATCATGGTGCCCGTCTCCGCGAAGCAGCGCATCGGCATCGATGACCTGCTCGAGAACATTCTGCTCGTCGCCGAGGTCGAGGAGCTCAAGGCGAATCCGAACCGCGAGGCACGCGGCGTCATCATCGAGGCAAAGCTCGACAAGGGGCGCGGCTCAGTCGCGACCGTGCTCGTTCAGAGCGGCACGCTCCGCATCGGCGACTCCATCGTCGTCGGTACGGCATATGGTCACGTCCGCGCGATGATCAACGATCGCGGCGACAACGTGAAGAAGGCGGGTCCCTCCATGCCTGTGGAGATTCTCGGTCTGAACGATGTGCCGTCGGCGGGCGACATCCTCGCCGCTGTCGACGAGAAGCAGGCGCGCTCGATTGCAGAGGCACGTCTCGGCAACCAGCGCCGCGATCTCATCAAGTCGAAGAGCGTTTCACTTGACGCACTCTTCCAGCAGATTCAGCAGGGCGATATCAAGGATCTCAACATCGTCGTCAAGGCGGATGTGCAGGGCTCGGTCGAGGCACTCAACTCGGCGCTGCTAGGCCTCAACAAGAACGACGAAGTGCGCGTCAACATCGTGCACTCGGGCGTCGGCGCGGTCAGCGAGTCGGACATCATGCTTGCGACGGCATCGAAGGCAATCGTCATTGCGTTCAACGTCCGTCCGGATGCAAATGCGCGCCGTCTCGCCGACACGGAGGATGTGGACATCCGCACCTACCGCGTCATCTACGACGCGCTGAACGATGTCAAGGACGCGATGAGCGGCATGCTCAAGCCGAAGTACAAGGAGGTCATTCAGGGACGCGTCGAGATTCGTCAGGTCATGCGCTTCTCCAAGGCGCTGGTCGCGGGCTCATACGTCCTCGAGGGCAAGATTCACAACAACTCGAAGATCCGCATCCTGCGCGACAACGTCGAGCTTTTCGACGGGGAGATCGATTCCCTGCGCCGCTTCAAGGATGAGGTGAAGGAGGTCGCCGCCGGTTACGAGTGCGGTATCTCCATCGTCGATTTCCGCGATTTCCAGGAGGGCGACATCATCGAGGCATACACGATGGAGGAGATCGAGACCTCCATTGCCGAGGCGAACAAGGCGGCAGAGCAGAAGCGCGAGGCGCAGGCTGCTGCGGCTGCAGCAGCGGCAGCGGCGGAAGAAAACGCCGAGTAAATACTTGTGTGATACAGAGGTGCAGTCCATCGTCCCGCCGTGCGGGGCGGAGGGCTGTGCCCCTTTGTATAGAGAGAGGAGGCGTACCTTGGCAAAGGTTCGCGTTGAAAAACTACAGGAACTCATCAAACAGGAAGTCAGCGACATCATTTTCAACGAACTGAAAGATCCGCGCATCGGTTTTGTGACCGTGACCTCCGTCGCGTGCACGGAGGATCTGCGCGAGGCGAAGATCTACGTCAGCGTTATGGGGAACGAGAAGAAGGCGCGCGACACGCTGTACGGGCTCGAGAGCTCGCTCGGCTTTGTGCGGCGCGAGGTCGGAAAGCGCATCCGCCTGCGCTTCACGCCCGAGATCAGCTTTGCGCTCGACACCTCGCTGAACTACAGCGACCACATTCAGCGGCTGCTGAACGAGATTCACGAGGATAAGCCTGCGGGGGAAAAGGGGGAGGACGCATGAAGATCACATTGGACGAAGCCGCAAAGATCATTTGCGATGCGCAGACCATCATCCTCACCTCGCACATTCGACCCGACGGGGACTCCATCGGCTCGACGCTTGGGCTCATGCACTATCTGAGAGCGCAGGGCAAGGACGCGCGCGTCCTGATTGACGATGACCTGCCGCGCATCTTCAAGGTGCTGCCGGGGCTTGAGATGATCGAGCGCCCTGCAGAGGGCGTGCGCTATACCGCTGATCTACTCATCGTCTGCGATGTCGAGCTGAAGCGTACAGGCGATGTTGTTTCCTCCGTGGATGCAGTGCGCGTGCTGAACATCGACCATCATGTGACGAATGACGAGGAGGCAGAGTACCTCTATCTGAATCCGGACTACGCCGCAACCTGCGAGATCATGCACGACCTGATCGGCGCGATGGGCGGCACGTTCTCGCTCGATGTTGCGACCTGCCTCTATACGGGCATGGCGACTGATACGGGCTTCTTCCGCTTTTCGAATACGACGCCGCATACGATGCGCGCGGCGGCCGATCTCATCGAGGTGGGTGTAAAGCCGAATATCATCTCCGTTGCAATGGAGCTCAAATCCTACGATGAGGTCATGGCACAGGTGCGCGCGATCCGCAACCTTGAGATGTTCCATGACGGCATGGTTGCGGCGGTCTTCATCGACGAGGAAAAGGCGAAGGAGGTCACGACGACGGAGGGGCTGCTCGACAAGCTGCGCGTGATCGAGGGGACGCAGGTCGTCTTCTTCATGAAGTGGCTCGAGAAGGATACGTATCGCGTCAGCATGCGCTCGAAGGGCACGAATGTCTCGCGCATCGCGCAGGGATTTGGCGGCGGCGGGCACGTCCGCGCGGCGGGCTGCACGATTTACGCGCCCTTTGACGAGGCGAAGAAAAAGATCCTCGCGGCAATCGGGGAGGAGCTGAACCGTTAAGACGTGGACGGATTTATCAACGTATTAAAACCCACAGGGCTTTCGTCGCACGATGTCATCGACATTGTGCGGCGTATTTTTAAGCAGAAGCGCGTGGGGCATGCGGGCACGCTCGATCCAGCGGCGGCGGGCATCCTGCCCGTTGCACTCGGACGCGCGGCGCGCCTCGTGGAGTATATGGAGGGGGCGGACAAGTCCTATCGCGCGGAGATTGCGTTTGGATATGCGACGGATACGGGGGATGTGTACGGCGAAGTGATCGAGAGTGTCCCGCATCCGACACTGCCCACGGAGGAGGAGATGCGCGCCGTGCTTGCGCGCTTTGTCGGGGAGATCCAGCAGCGTCCGCCCGCCTACTCCGCGATCAAGATCGGCGGACAGCGTGCCTACGATCTTGCGCGTCAGGGCGCAGAGGTGGAGATTGAGGCGCGCACGGTTACGATTCACCGTCTGGAGCTTGTGCACGTCGATGCCGTACGTCGACGCATTCTTATCGATGTGGACTGTGCGAAGGGGACATATATCCGCTCGCTTTGCACGGATATCGGCACGGCGCTCGGACTGCCCGCGACCATGCGCTTTCTCCTGCGCACGCGCGTGGGTGGCTTTGTCCTCGCTGATGCCTATACGCTCGAAGAATTAGCGGAGGTGGGGGAGCGTGCCGTGTGCGCGCCCGACACGGCACTCGATCTGCCGTGCTATGAGCTCGATCCGCAGCGCGTGAAGGCGTTCTACAGTGGCCTCTCGTCCTCGGAGCGCCGCCTCCCGCTCGCGGAGGGCTTCTATCGTGTCTATGCGGATGGCATCTTCCTTGGCATCGGGCGTTATGACGCGGCGGCGCAGGAGATGTACCCCGCAAAGGCATTTCCGCCGGTGTGAATGAAATATTGGACTGTTGCTATGGCGACAGTCCTTTTGTTTTGAGAAATTCATTCTCTATGCTATAATGGCAGGAATGACAGAAGGAGGAACACATACATGAAGATAGATGACGTAATACACGGCTTTCGCCTCGTTCGCTTGGAGGAAATCGCAGAGGCAGAAGGGCGTGCGTATACATTTGTGCACGAGAAGACGGGCGCGCGGCTCTTCTTCCTTGAGACGGCGGACGACAACAAGGTCTTTTCGATCAGTTTCCGCACGCCGCCCGTCGATGATACGGGTGTGGCACACATTGTCGAGCACTCCGTGCTCTGCGGCTCGCGCAAATATCCGTTGAAGGAGCCGTTCGTCGAGCTTGTGAAGGGCTCGCTCAACACTTTCCTCAACGCAATGACATTCCCCGACAAGACGATGTATCCCGTCGCGAGCCGCAATGACCGTGATTTTCAGAATCTCATGGACGTGTACCTCGATGCGGTCTTCTACCCCGCGATGCGCACGAATCCGCAGGTACTCATGCAGGAGGGCTGGCATTACGAGCTGGACGATGCAGACGCGCCTCTGCGCTACAGCGGCGTTGTCTACAACGAGATGAAGGGCGCGCTCTCGGCGCCAGATGATCTCCTCGGCAGCCGCATCATGGCGGCGCTCTATCCCGATACGACGTATGGCTGCGAGTCGGGCGGTGACCCCGATGCGATCCCCAGGCTCACGCAGGAGATGTTCCTCGACTTCCATGCGCGCTATTATCATCCGTCGAACAGCTATATCTACCTCTATGGCGACCTCGATATCGAGGAAAAGCTTGCCTACCTCGACAGTGCGTACCTTTCGCATTTCGAGCGGATTCCCGTACCTTCGCGCATCGACCGTCAGCAGCCGTTTGCAGGGCAGGTCACAGCAGAGCATTTCTATCCCATTGGGACGGAGGAGCCGCTCGAGGAGAACAGCTTCCTCTCGCTGAACTGGGTAATTGGCGACACGAGCGACCGCAAGCGCGTCATGGCACTGCAGATCCTCGATCACGCACTTCTCAGGATGCAGGGCGCGCCGCTGCGTCAGGCACTCATCGACGCGGGGCTCGGGCGCGATGTCGACTCGAACTACGAGAGCGATGTATTGCAGCCGTTCTTCAGCATCGTTGTGAGCAAATCGGAGACGGCGCGTGCCGATGAATTCATGCGCATCGTCAAGGAGACGCTGACAAAACTCGCAGACGGCGGGCTGGATCATACGCTCGTACAGGCATCGCTCAATACGCTCGAGTTCCGTCTGCGCGAGTCGGACTTCGGCTCCTCGCCGAAGGGCCTCATCTACGGCATCCGCATGATGAAGACATGGCTCTACGACGGCACGCCCGAAGACTATCTGCGCTATGAGGACGTGCTCAAAGAGCTCAAGGAAGGGCTGGCGAACGGCTATTTCGAGCAGGTGATTCGGGAGTCCTTCCTCGAGAATCCGCATGAGGCACTCGTGACGCTCGCCCCGAGCCGCACGCTCGGCGCGGAGCGCGACGCGGCGCAGGAGAAGATTCTCGCGGAGAAAAAGGCTGCAATGTCTGCGGACGAGATTGCGGCTGTCATGGACTCCTGCGCGGCACTGCGGGCGGCACAGGAGGAGCCGGACACGGAGGAGGCACTTGCCTCGATTCCGATCCTCGCGCGCTCCGATATCCGAAAGGAAGCGGAGCGTCTGCCTCTCGATGTGCGCGACTGCGCGGGGACGAAGGTGCTGTTCTCCGATCTTGAGACGAACGGCATTGTCTATCTGAATTTCTACTTCCCGATGTCGGCGGTTGCGCAGGAGGATCTGCCCTATGCCTATCTCCTCGCGGAGATGTTCGGTGCGGTCGATACCGCGCGGCACAGCTACGCCGAGCTCGCCATGCTCCGCAGCCTCTATACGGGCGGCATCGGGGCGGACATTGTCGCCTATACGCGCGCGGGTGAGCCGGACTCCCTCGCACCGCGTTTCAAGCTACGCGCGAAGGTGCTGAAGGAAAATCTGCCGCGCCTTTTCGATCTGCTCGCAGAGATCATGACGGAGAGCGATTTCTCGGGCGCAAAGCGCATCCGCGAGATTGTGGACGAGGAAAAGACGGGTATGGAGCTCTCGCTCCAGCGTGCGGCGAATCAGGTTGTTGCCGCGCGCATTGCGGGCTATCTGATGCCCTCGGGTTGCTATACTGAGGTTGGCGGTCTGCCGTTCCACGATTTCCTGCGCACATTCAAGGACGATTTCGCGGCACGCCATGAGGAGATGCAGGCGGCATTTGCGCGGATTATCCCGCAGATCTTCAACCGCAACGACCTCATGGTGAGCATCACGGCACCTGCGGCGGACTATGAGACAGTTGCAACGGGGCTCGCGGATTTCCAGTCGAAGCTGTCGGGTGCAGAATTCCCCGTAGCGTCGTACACATGGGAGATTGCCGCGCGCAACGAGGGGCTGATGACGCAGAGCCGCGTGCAGTATGTGGCGAAGGGCGCGAATTTCATCAAGCTCGGCTACAGCTATACGGGTGTTCTGCGTGTGCTTGAGACACTTCTGCGCTATGATTATTTCTGGACGCGCATCCGCGTGCAGGGCGGCGCGTATGGGGCGATGACGCAGTTCAACCGCAACGGCTTTATGGTATTCGCCTCCTACCGCGACCCGAATCTTGCGGAGACATTCGCCGTACTTGATGAGACGCCGGACTATGTGCGCTCGTTCGATGTGTCCGACCGTGAGATGGACAAGTTCATCATTGGCACGATGAGCAATGTAGATGCACCGCTGACATCGCAGATGAAGGGCGATATGGCGGCAACGTTCCATCTGCGCGGCATCACGTGGGAGGATCGCCAGCGTGCGCGTGAGGAGATTCTCACGGCACAGCAGGCGGATGTGCGTGCGCTTGCGGATATGATCGAGGCGGCGATGCGTGCGGATGTGCGCTGCGTGCTCGGCGGCGAGGAGAAGATCCGCGCAAATGAGGCGCTCTTCGGCGGGATTCACCCTGCGTTGCGAACCTAAAATTTTTTGACTTTTCACGCCGCGCGTGGGATAATAGCAGAAGACGAATTTGAAGGGGGAACCTGCCATGAAAAAGATAATTTTCCGTGGAGCGGGAGTTGCCATCATTACGCCGTTTACGGAGACGGGCGTGAACTATCCCGAACTTGGACGCATCATTGAGGATCAGATTGCGGGCGGAACGGATGCCATCATCATCACGGGTACGACGGGCGAGTCTGCAACGATGACGGATGCGGAGCACCGTGAGGCAATTCGTTTTACGGTGGAGCAGGTGAAGGGGCGTATTCCCGTCGTGGCGGGCACGGGCTCGAATGAGACTGCCTACGCCGTCGAACTCTCGCAGTATGCGGAGCAGGTCGGCGCGGACGCGCTGCTCCTCGTAACGCCGTACTACAATAAGTGTACGCAGAATGGTCTCGTTGCGCACTATACGAAGATCGCGGACAGCGTCAATATCCCTGCGATTCTCTATAATGTGCCCTCACGCACAGGTGTGAATATCAAGACGGAGACATACGTTGCGCTCGCAAAGCATCCGCGTATTGTTGCGGTGAAGGAGGCGAGCGGTGATCTCTCGGCAATCCTGCGCCTGCGCGCGGCGGTCGGCGATGAGCTGGCGGTCTACTCGGGCAACGACGACCAGATTGTGCCCATCCTCTCGCTCGGCGGTCTGGGGGTGATCTCCGTTCTGTCGAATGTTGCACCGCGTGCGACCCATGACATCTGTCAGCACTACTTTGATGGAAATACAGCGGAGGCAGCGCGACTCCAGATCGCATACTCTGATCTCATTGATGCGCTCTTCTGCGAGGTCAATCCGATCCCCGTCAAGACGGCAATGCGCCGCCTGGGCTACGATGCGGGCTCCCTGCGCATGCCGCTCTCGGAGATGGAACCGGCGAATGCGGCGAAGCTCGACGCAGCATTGCGGGCACACGGGCTGATCAAGTGACTTGACATGACGCTCTCCTCTCGTGCGGGACTGCCATACGCGGAGGGGAGCGTTTTTCGCAGGCACAGATCGGAGGGCGTGCGGTGAATGTGATTGCGCAGCGCCTTGCGGCGCAGGATGTGATCGTGCTGGACGGTGCGTTTGCAACGGAGCTTGAGGCGCGCGGCTTTTCCGTGAATGATGCACTGTGGTCGGCAAAGGCTCTCTTTGAGCGTCCCGACCTTGTGCGCGATGTTCATCTCGACTATCTGCGTGCGGGGGCGGACGTCGTTACGAGCGCGAGCTATCAGGCAACCGTCGAAGGCTTTATGAAGCGCGGCTTCTCTGAGGCGGAGGCTGCGGCGCTCCTTCAGAAGTCCGTGCATCTGGCGCAGGAAGCGCGCGATCTCTATCTCGCTGAGCGCGGCACGCATGACCCCGCACCGCTCGTTGCGGCGTCGGTCGGCCCCTATGGGGCATATCTCGCGGACGGCTCGGAGTATCGCGGCGACTATGATGTTGACGAGGATGCGCTTACGGAATTTCATGCAGGGCGCCTCCGACTCCTCACTGCGGCGCAGCCGGATCTGCTCGCCTGTGAGACACTGCCGTGCCTGATCGAGGCGCGCGCCATTGTGCGCGCCCTGCGTGCCGAGAAGATTCGCATCCCTGCATGGTTTTCGTTTTCCTGCCGTGATGCGGCACATATCAGTGACGGGACGGAGATCGCGGAATGTGCACGCTTCCTAGACGGCGTACCGGAGGCTGCAGCGATTGGGCTGAACTGCACGGCACCGCAGTATGTGGAGGAGCTGATTCGGACGATCCGTCAGGAAACAGCGAAACCTATCATCGTCTATCCAAACTCCGGTGAAAGTTACGATGCATCGGATAAGACATGGCACGGTGCTGCGGAGGACTTCGGCGCACTTGCGTGCCGCTGGCGCAGTGCAGGGGCACGACTCATCGGCGGCTGCTGCAGAACATCGCCGCGCGAGATTGTGGAGATTTCCACATGGGCAAAGAATGCAGAGTGAGGTGACGAAGATGGAGAAGGGGCGTTCAACGGTCGACCTTCCGCGTGCGGAGCGCGCCATGCACGAATTCCTCACGGCTGTCGGCGTCGATCTTACGGCGCAGGGGATGGAGGAGACACCTGCGCGCGCAGCGCAGCTCTACGCAGAGCTCTTTGCAGGGCTGCATGAGGAGGTCGGGGAACTCTGGGCGGATGTGATGACGGAGGAGATGGATGGCCTCATTGCCGTGCGTACGATTCCGTTTCACTCCATCTGTGAACATCATCTGCTTCCGTTCTTTGGGACGGCACATATTGTCTATTGCCCGCACGCAGGACGCGTGGCGGGCTTTGGCGTTTTCACGCGGCTCGTTGACCGCATGGCGCGCCGTCCCCAAATTCAGGAGCGTCTGACCTCGGATATTGCAGATGAAATCGAGCGCGGGCTCGACGCGGAGGGCGTGCTCGTCGTTGTCGACGCACAGCAGCTCTGCATGACGATGCGCGGTGCACGCGCGCACGGCACACGGACGACAACCTCCGCCTGCCGGGGCGTGTTTCTTGCAGATCCGGTGATGGCGATGCAGGCTTGGCAGATGCTTGATATTGTACATGATACGGAGTCTTGCTGATGGGGCATAGGTGAGTGGAATGATAGCAGAGAGAACATATCTCTTTCGTGACGGGAAGGAACTGCGGCTTGGTGCGCGGACACTCGTCATGGGGATTCTGAACGTGACGCCGGATTCGTTTTCAGACGGCGGGAAGTGGAATCGACGGGACGATGCCCTGCGCCATATGGAGGAGATGGTGCGGGACGGCGCGGACATCATCGACATCGGTGCGGAGTCGAGCCGCCCGGGCTTCGTGCCGATGAGTGCTGCGGAGGAAATCGAACGGCTTCTTCCGTTTCTCGAAGCCGTTCTGCCGGAGTGCCCTGTGCCCGTCTCTGTGGACACGTTCAAGGCAGACACGGCGCGTGCGGCGCTTCGTGCGGGGGCGCATCTGCTGAACGATATCTGGGGCTTGCAGTATACAGAGGAGCCGGGGGCAATGGCGCAGGCAGCGGCAGAGGCGGATGTGCCCGTCGTCGTTATGCACAATCAGAACGGGACGGCGTATGATGGGGATGTGATTGCCGCCATGCGCGGTTTTTTCCTGCGTTCGTTTGAGATTGCGGATGCGGCGGGGCTTTCCCGTGAGAATATCATCCTCGATCCCGGCATCGGCTTCGGCAAGACGGCGGCACAGAATATGCACGTTATGCGGCGAATGGATGAGCTCATCTCATACGATGGCGTCGATTATCCCGTCCTCCTTGGGGCGAGCCGCAAGAGCTTCATCGGGGCGGCGCTCGATCTGCCCGTGGAGGAGCGCATGGAGGCGACGGGGGCGGCGTGTGTTCTCGGCATCATGCGCGGTGCGTCCATTGTGCGTGTGCACGATGTGAAGCCGATTGCACGCATGTGTCGGATGACGGACGCGATACTGGGAGCTTGATATGGACAAAATTTTTTTGCGCGGCATGACATTTGCGGCGGCACACGGCGTATTGCCGCATGAGCACGGGGTGCGCCAGCGTTTCATCGTGGATGCGGAGCTCCTGCTCGATTTGCATGGCGCAGGTGTGCACGACAATCTTGCGGAGACGGTGAACTATGCCGAGGTCTACGAGATTGTGCGCAAGACCATCGAGGGCGAGACGAAGAAGCTGATCGAATCGCTCGCCGAGGACATCGCGGGTAGGGTGCTTGCGGCGTTCTCCACGATTCAGAGCATCCGCATTACCGTACACAAGCCGGCGGCGCCCATTCCGGGGATCTTTTCGGACGTGGGTGTCTCCATCACGCGGGAGCGCGAAGAGCCGTGAGACGGACTGCCTATATCGGGCTTGGAGCAAATCTCGGCGATCGCGGGGAGACGATGCGTGCGGCATTACGGCGCGTGGCGGAGCTTCCTTCTGTAAATGTGGAGCGAGTCTCTGCGTTCTACGAAACGCCGCCGTGGGGCAAGACCGATCAGCCTCCCTTTCTCAATGCGGCGGCGCGCATTGCGTTTGACGGTACGCCGTATGAGCTTCTTGCCGATCTCCAACGGATTGAGCAGGAGCTCGGGCGCGTCCGTCATGAGCACTGGGGCGCGCGCACGATCGACCTCGATATCCTGCATATCGAGGGGCAGACCTGTGCGGATGAAGCACTGACCCTGCCGCACCCCTATCTGACGGAGCGCGCCTTTGTGCTTGTACCTCTCTATGAGATTGCGCCGGAGCTCTGCATTCATGAAAAATCCATCGCCTCATGTTATGATGAAATCGACCGTACGGGCATTGTACGTGCACCAGAGCTCTCCGCGCCGTATCCGCTCATGCTTATCACCGCTAGCGACGCGGAAGGCGGCATCGGGCGAAACGGACAGCTGCTCACGCACTGCGCAGCGGATATGGCATATTTTCGCGAGATGACGATGGGCGGCATTGTCATCATGGGGCGGCGCACAATGGAGAGCCTGCCCGCACGGCGCGCGCTTGAGGGGCGGGAGAACATCGTCCTCTCGCGTACGATGGAGCGGGCGGATGGCTTTCATATCGTGCACGATCTCGTTGCGCTCTGGCATCAGCTCGGTGAGATGGTGTACGCGGCGGAGCGTCCGATCTTTGTGATCGGCGGCGAGGAATGCTATCGTCTCCTCCTGCCCTATGTGCATCGCGCGTATGTGACGCGTCTTGCGGGGACGTATGAGGCGGATGTCTTTTTGCCGTCGCTGACGGATTTTGTGCGTACAGAATGTCGGCGCGGAGAAGACTGTATTTTTGAAATTTACGAGAGAGTTTAGCATGGCAAAGGAAATCTTTCACAACGATTGGCAGGAACTTCTCGCCGATGAGATGGTGCAGCCGTACTATCGCGAACTGCGGCAGTTTCTCATCGAGGAGTACCGCACGAAGCGCATCTATCCCGATATGTTTGCGATCTTCAATGCGCTGCACTACACGAGCTTTGCGGATACGAAGGTCGTCATTCTCGGGCAGGACCCATACCACGGGGACGGGCAGGCGCATGGACTGTCGTTCTCCGTGCAGGTTGGCATCGATCCGCCGCCGTCGCTGCTCAACATCTACAAGGAGCTGCAGGATGATCTCGGCATTGCACCGCCGGCGCATGGATGTCTCATCCCGTGGGCGAAGCAGGGCGTGCTCCTCCTGAATACTGTGCTCACCGTGCGTGCACATTCTGCGGCGTCTCATTCGGGGCATGGATGGGAGCAGTTCACCGATCACATCATCCGCCTCCTTGGCGCCCGCGAGCGCCCGCTTGCCTTCATCCTCTGGGGCAGTCCCGCACGCCGCAAGCGCAGCCTCATCACGAATCCACGCCACCTCATCGTCGAGTCGCCGCACCCGAGCCCGCTCTCGGCGCATCGCGGTTTTTTCGGCAGCCGCCCCTTCTCACGCGTCAACGATTTTCTCGTGCAGGCGGGCGAAACACCGATCAACTGGCAGCTACCGGCGGCAGAGGAGATTGAGGCGTAATATTGATACATACATAGGAGAAATATCATGAAAATCCCATCGTTACGAAACATCTGTGCGCTTGGTCTCGTCGCCTGTCTCGGCGGCTGCGGTTCGCCTGCAGTATCCTCGGCGGAGATGCCGCACGAGATCGTGCAGGAGCATATACCGACGGACGGTCAGAAGGAAATCTATCTCGCGGGTGGCTGCTTCTGGGGAACGGAGCTGTATACGAGCCTCGTGTACGGCGTCGTCTCGGCAGAGAGCGGCTATGCGAACGGTGCGACCTCGCATCCGTCCTACCGCGAAGTGTGCAGCGGCAGCGGTCATGCGGAGACGGTGCATATCGTCTACGATCCCGCAAAGGTCAGCCTCGATCAACTGCTCCTTGCTTTCTATGACTCCATCGATCCGACGGCGAAGGATCGGCAGGGCAACGACATCGGACGCCAATACCGCTCGGGTATCTACTACGTGCCGAATGCGGACGGCGCGGAGAGTGCCGATGCCGCCGTGATCCGCGCATCGCTCGAGGCGCTGCAGCAGCGCATCGGAAAGCCGGTCGCGATTGAGATGGGGCCGATTGTGAACTTCTACCGCGCCGAGGACGATCATCAGGAATACCTCGTGAAGAATCCGAACGGATACTGCCATATCTCGCCCGCACTCATCGCGCAGATGCGTGAAAAGCGTGCGGCGGCAGAGCGGGAAGCGGAGGCGAAACCCCTGCGCACATTTGAAAAACCATCGGACGAGGAGCTGAAGGCACGTCTGACGGGAATGCAGTACGCCGTCACGCAGCAGAAAGCGACCGAGCCCGCGTTCCGCAACGAATACGATCATGAATTCCGCGAAGGAATTTACTGTGACATCACGACGGGCGAGCCGCTCTTTATCTCAACGGACAAATACGATTCCGGCTGCGGTTGGCCGGCATTCTCGCGCCCGATTGACAGCGCACTCATCGCCGAGCACGAGGATCGCTCCTACGGCATGGTGCGCACGGAGGTCACGGCCGCGGGCAGCGGTGCGCATCTCGGACACGTATTTGACGATGGCCCTGCTGCGACGGGCGGTCTGCGCTACTGCATCAACAGCGCCTCTCTGCGCTTCATCCCAAAGGAGGAGATGGAGGCAGAGGGCTACGGCGACTATCTCTATCTGTTGGAGAAATAAAATCCGGCATATTGGGAGAATTCGTAAAATATTTGTTTCTCGTATTGACAAGTACTTCCTCCAATGTTATCTTTAGCATTGCGAAAACTTTATAGGAATTGGATCAGGTACTTTGTGTTTAATAGAAAATCCGGTAAGGAGTCATCTCCATAAGCCGGAGCGGTCCCGCCACTGTATCAGTGAGCAAGCCTGCATGGAAATGTACTGTCATTTCCGAGAATGTCACTGGGGGAGTCCCTTGGGAAGGCGCAGGTCTGCGATGAACTGGAGCCAGGAGAACTGCCTGATTGACAATCGCCGTTTGACCTGCGAGTGATGGGGATGGGGATTTGCGTGCTGTTTTATGCCGCTTTGAGACCCTTTGATTGAGAGCCTATGAGCCCTTTTCTGCTGTTGCAGGAAGGGGCTTTTTGTTTACCCCTATACCTAAAAGTTTTCAAAATATGATTACGGCGCATGGGGTGCGTTGCAGAAGAAAGGTGACAAAGGATATGACAAGAGAGAAGAAGTGGACGCTGGCGGTACTCGCAGCATTTGCGGGAGCAAGTTTTGTCGGAACGGTATACGCTGCGGAGCAGACGTCAAAAGAGCAGGGAGATGCGCACGCGCTCGCCGATACTGTTGTGACGGCACAGCGCCGTGAGAAGCGCGATCTCGATACGCCGGCAACGACGACGATCATCACGGCGAAGGAGATTGAGAAGGCAGGATATCGCAACGTATTCGAGGCGATCGATCAGCAGATCGGCTCGACGAGCACATCGTACGGCGAGGCGGGGCAGGATTTTGGCTTCTCTGCGGGGCGTATCTCGCTGCGTGGATTTGACAAGGGGACACTTGTCATGGTGAACGGTGTGCCTCTGAATCTCAAAAACTACACAAGTACTGAAAATATTCCTGCATCCATGGTCGAGCGCATTGAGATCGTCAAGGGGGCAGCATCGACCCTCTATGGCGGTGAGGCGATGAGCGGCGTTGTCAATATCATCCTGAAGCAGCCAAAGGCAGGAGAATCCGAGGTCAAACTCAGCCAGACGGTTGGCAATCAGTTCAAGAAGACCGAAGCCTTTTATGCAGATGATCGCATTATTCTCGATCTGAGCCGTGAGTGGCTCAAAGCGCGCCCGCACTCCAATGCGTTCGGACAGAATAAGGTTTCGTGGATGGACTGGGTCGTTGGCAGCGGGCAGAAAAATCACGCTGGATTGATTGCAAAGATTACCGATGAGGTGTCCCTTAGTTATAATTTTACAGAGTCTACAATCCGGCGCAGCAGCACTACCTATGGCGTTACGGGAGGCGTATTTAAGCCTACAACGACAAGAACTGACAATCGGCATGATGATTATCGGCATACGGCGAGTCTTGTATATCAGGGGCGGGATAATGGTGTCCGCGCGCTCCTTGGCTACAATTACCGAAGGGTAGATGGCTATAACTATGTCACTAAGCAGCCAGTAGACTCCAATACAGTTATGGAGAGCTATATCTTTGATCTTCAAAAAACTTGGAAGCTGAATGAGGACGCCTTTGTACTTGGCTATTCGTATAATCGTGAGCTGGCTGATTTGACTGTCACGCAGCAGAGCGCCTCACGCACAGGAAACTCTCTGTATGCATCCTATAGCAAGCAGTTTACGCCGAAGTTTAATTTCACACTGGGGCTGCGCGGAGAGTGGATCGACGATCCGAAAAAGGATCAGCGTGTCTTTATGCCGCAGTTCCAGACAAACTACCAATTCGACCGCAATACGGCATGGTACATCAACGTCGGCAAGGCATTCCAGATGCCGGCCGTAGATAATACGATCGGAAAGCGGCAGAATACAAGTGGTTTGAAGCCTGAGAGCGGATGGACCTATGAGACAGGTGTCAAGATTCGGCGTGGCAATGACACGTGGAAAGCAGCTGTCTACCATATGGATATGGAAAATAAGCTCGGTTGGGCAGTGGACACAGTGACGGGTGATTCCATTCCTATCAACAAGGGGAATTTCCGTAATACGGGCGTTGAGGTAGAGTACAGCAAACGATTTAATGATATGTGGAAGCTCACGCTTGGCGGCTCCGTGTCGAATCCCGAGGTACAGGATCCAAGCTCTGCTGACAAGAAGTGGGTGCAGGATGCCGGTCGTCTCGAAGGGCTCGTACGCATTGACTATGAGATGGCAAAGTGGCAGGCCAATTTGAACTTCAAGTATCTTGGAGACCGTGAGTATTATGCACCGTCGCGCAGAGGCACTGCGCAGGATATTCCGGACAAGCTCCAGCTCAACATGAATGTCATCTACACGGCGGGCAAGGACGACACGGTGACGCTCGGCATCTACAATCTGCTGAACCGTGAGAACTACTCCAACCGCTATGGAAATCTCGATCTCCCGCGCAACTACCGCCTGACCTATACGCATGCGTTCTAAGCAAGCACTGCTCTGCACGCTTCTCTGTCTACTCCTCGCAGCCGTTCTCATTGGCGGCTGCGGGGGAGAGCAGGAGAATGCGGCAGAGCAATCTGTGTTCTATCGCGGAACAGACGGCATGGACGTGGAGGTCGTTTTGCCGGAGAAGCCTCAACGTGTTGTCTCGCTTGGGCTTGCGACAGATGAGATCCTCCTCGCCATTGCTCCACCCGAACAGATTGCGGCGCTCACGGCCTACGCGGATGATCCCGGGCTCTCCTCGATGACGGAGGCGGCAAAGGCGGTTCCCGTGAAGCTCAAGGATCGAAGCCCCGAGCGCGTCCTTGCGCTCCATCCCGATCTCGTATTTACCACGGATGGCGTGCCGAAGGAGCTCGTGGAGAGTCTGCGCGATCTTGGGCTGACGGTCTATGCTTCGCGCACGCCGAAGCGTGTCGAGGGGATCTTTACACGCATTGAGGAGGTCGGCAGGCTCGTCGGTCAGGAGGAGAATGCCGCCGCACTCATTGCGGAAAAGCGGGCACGCCTCGCGGATGTCGAGCGTCGTGTCGGGGACATCCCCGAGGCGGAGCGCCCCATTGTCGTCGCGTTTGCGTTCAGCGGTGTGTTCGGACAGAAGGACGGGCTCTTTGACGATATGTGCCGCCATGCCTCTCTTCGCAACGGCGCCGCAATGGTCGGGCTGACGGCAGAGACACCTGTCTCCATGGAGCAGATTGTTGCGCTCGACCCCGATGTTTTCCTGTTGCCGACATGGAGTGCAGAGGGGGAAAAGACGGAAGAGTTCCGTGCGAAGCTGCGCAGTGACCCTCTGTTCATGCATGTGAAGGCGGTGCGGGAGAACCACCTCTACGCCGTGCCTGATACCTACCGCTACAGTGCGGGGCAGAATGCGATCGAGTGCGTCTATGAGCTGGCGCGCGCGGTGTACCCCGAGCGCTTTGCAGACGTGAAGTAGGACGATGAAGATGAATCCGCTGCGCATGATGGTGCTGAGCCTTACGGGGGCATGTAATCTCGCATGCCGCTATTGCTATGCATCGGAGCAGGATGCGCGCACGATGACGTGGGACACGGCGCGGCGCGCTGTTGATCTCGCGGCGGAGGGCGGCGCTCCCTTCATCCTCCAGTTCTCGGGCGGCGAGCCGCTGCTCGCATTGCCGCTCCTCGTGCAGATTGCGGACTATGTTCGCGGGAATCGCATACGGGCGCGCATGGATATTCAGACGAACGGGACGCTCATCTCCGATGAGGCTGCGGATGTTCTCTGCAATGCGGGAATTGGTGTCGGCGTCAGCCTCGACGGCAGACCCGATGTGCACGATGCGCTCCGACGTTTTCCAGACGGGCGCGGGACATCCTCTGCTGTGATTACGGGGATACAGTGCCTCACGGCACGCGGGAAGGAGATTGGTCTGACCGCAGTCGTCACGGCTGAGAATGTCGCGTCGCTCCCCGGTGTCATCGAGATGGCATACTATCTCGGCAATGTGCGCAGAGTTGGCTTTGACCTTCTGCGCGGACAGGGACGCGGTGTCAATGTGAGACCTGCGCGGGAGGAAGATGTTGCCCTTGCGATGGAGCGCGTCTTTGCGCTGTGCAGAAAACTCGAATGTGTCACGGGGCGGCATATTCTGATCGCACAGGCAGAGCAAGCATCATGCCTTGCGCAGCGCACGGACGACGGATTTTCCCACTGTCATGCAATGAGCGGGGCGGGCATTCATGTCGATGCGCTTGGGCGTATCTATGCGTGCTCCTCCTTTGTTGGCGATGAACGCTTTTTGCTCGGCGATGTCGTGCACGGCATTGACGCGCGTCGGCAGGGAGAACTGGCGCGTGAAATGCAGAGGACGATGGCATTTTGCCGCACCTGTACGGATTTCCTCCGCTGTGGCGGCGCGTGCTATGCGCGCATGGCGGGAGAGCATGCCATCTGTACGGCGGAGTGCGCGCTTAAACGCGCGGCGATTAAGGAAGCAACATCTAAATAAAAACAAGGATTACACGAATGAAAACGAAAGCAATATATCCGTTTACGGCGATTGTTGGACAGGAGGAGATGAAGACTGCGCTCCTCCTCAGCATCATCATGCCCCCACTTGGCGGCGTGCTGATCAAGGGGGAGAAGGGCACGGCGAAATCCACCGCCGTCCGCGCCGCAGCCGCACTCCTGCCGCATCTGCAGGCGGTGCAGGGCTGTGCCTGTCACTGCGATCCATCGGTCCCCGAGCTTTACTGCGATGCCTGTTGTAGGCGCGCGGAGGAGGGCACGATCACCGCAGAGGAGATGCCGATGCGCGTGGTGGAGCTGCCCGTCAGTGCGACCGAGGATCGCGTGGTCGGTACGCTCGATATGGAGGCGGCGATTCAGCACGGGCGCAAGGAGTTCGAGCCGGGGATTCTGGCGGCGGCGAACCGCAATATCCTCTATGTGGATGAGATCAATCTGCTCGAGGATCATATTGTGGACATTCTCCTCGACTCGGCGGCGATGGGCGTGAATACCGTCGAGCGCGAGGGGATTTCCTATGCGCATCCCGCGCGCTTCGTGCTCGTCGGGACGATGAATCCCGAGGAGGGGGACATTCGTCCGCAGCTGCTTGACCGCTTTGCGCTCTCGGTTACGGTTGCGGGGGAGGCCGCACCTGAGACCCGCGTCGAGGTCATCCGTCGGCGGATCGCCTACGAGCGCGATCCCGATGCCTTTGCTGCCGCCTACGCAGGGGAGCAGGAGCAGCTGCGTGCACAGATTACAGAGGCGCGCGATCGCATCGTCTCTGTGGAGGTGCCGGATGCTGCGCTTGATCTGGCGGCGCAGATCTCGCTCGCGCTTGGCGTCGATGGACACCGCGCCGACATCACGCTCATCAAGGCGGGGATTGCACATGCTGCGCTCATGGGGCGTACGACGGTCACAGCCGAGGATTTGCAGCGCGTGAGCCGCCTCGTTCTCGCGCATCGTCTGCGTCGCCGCCCCTTCGAGGAGGGGGCGGCCGATTGGAGCGTCGTGGATGAAATTCTTGGAGCGGCACTGTGAATACGCCGCATTTCCCGCTGACTGCCATTGTCGGGCAGGAGTCTGTAAAGCGTGCGCTCATGGCGGCGCTCGTCAATCCGCGCGCGGGCGGTCTCCTGATCTCGGGCACGCGCGGCACGGCGAAGTCCGTGCTCGTTCGTGCGGCGACTCCCTTTACGCAGACGGGGCGCATTGTGGAGCTCCCGCTCGGTGCGTCCGAGGATATGGTCTTCGGGACGATTGATGTGGAGGCGGCTCTGCAGCACGGCACGCGCCGTCTGCGTCGTGGGATTCTGCACCGTGCCTGCAATACCGTGCTCTACATGGACGAGGTCAATCTCCTGCGCGAGGATCTGCTTGCCGCCGTACTCCGCTGTGCGGCGGACGGACTGCTTCGCCTCGAGCGCGACGGGCTTTCGTATGCCGAGGCCATTTCCTATACGCCGATCGGCACGATGGATCCCGCAGAGGGGGCGCTTCGTCTTGCGCTCTTGGATTCCTTCGGCATGTTTGCGGCGATGGACGAGGAGCAGGATGCAGGCCTGCGGCGCGAGATCGTGGCGCGCGTTCTTGCCTACGAGCGCGACCCCTTGGCATTCTGTTCCGCCTATGCCGCGCAGGAGGCGGAACTTTTGGAGCAGATTCGCAATGCGCGCAATCGTCTGCCTGCAGTTGAGGCGCCGTCTGCGATCCTGCACTTTGCGGCGGCATGTGTCCTGCGTGCGCGCTGCGCGGGCAATCATGCGGAGATTTATTTGATTGAAGCGGCGCGCGCCTTTGCGGCGCTTGCGGGACGGGACTATGTACTGCCCGCAGACGTGGAGGAGGCGGCGGCGTTTGTACTCGTGCACCGCATGAGCCGCTCGCGTGAGGAGGAGCAGCCGCACGTACCGCAGGAAAATCCCTCGCCACAGGAAAATCGTGAGGGTGATGATCTGCCCGATGTCTCCGCGCCCTCCTCGTCGGAGGCCGGGAGCGGAGCGGGGGCGTCGGAGACGCAGCAGGAGGGAGAGGACGCGGGTGCGTCCTCCGAGGAGATGCCGAGCGCCGATGATGAGCGTGTCGCTGCGCCGCTTGAAAATGTCATGGCGCGCCTCTCACTCCTCCATATGAAGATGCGCGTGCAGGGCGGCAAGAGCGGCAGGCGGGACATTGTGCAGCTGCGCACGGCGGGCGGACGCTGTCTGCGCACGGAGCTGCCGCATGGCGACGCGCATCCTGACCTTGCCCTCGCGGCAACCCTGCGCGCAGCTGCGTCGCATCAGCGCCGCCGCAGGGGTACACAGGCGGTCGTGATCCGAGCGGAGGATGTGCGCGTCTGGGTGCGTGCGCAGCGCTCGGCGGCAAACATCCTCTTCCTTGTCGATGCCAGCGGCTCGATGGGGGCACGCGAGCGCATGCGCACGGTCAAGGGCGCGATCCTCGCCCTCCTGCAGGAGGCGTATCAAAAGCGCGACCGCGTGGGGCTCATCGCCTTTCGGCGTGAGCGTGCGGAGACATTGCTGCCGATGACGCGCAGCGTGGAGCTTGCGGAGAAGCTGCTGCGCGACCTGCCGACGGGCGGGCGCACGCCGCTCGCCGAGGGGCTTGCCCATGCATGGAAGACCGTGCGCGAGCTCGAGCATAGAGGTGCAGAGAAGACTGTGCTCATCCTGATTACGGATGGGCGTACAAATCCCGTGCGCAATGGGGGTGATGCCGTGCAGCGCGCGCTGCGTGCGGCGGAGGAGCTCGCGGGGACGGATGCGCTCACGCTTGTACTCGACACGGAGCGCGCCATGCCGCGCGTCGGCATTGCACCCGAGATCGCGTGGCGCATGAGGGCGCGCTATTACACCTTGGAGCAGCTGACGGCAGAGGGCGTGCTCGAGATTGTTCGCACATCGCGCAGAATGCAGGAGTAACCCTGCAGCAAAGGAGCAGAAGATGAAGATTGCAGTCTATACGAATATCCTGCGCGTTCGCGTGCTCGCACGCCGTTGCGCCGCACAGCTGAAAGATCCTGCGGTATCCGTGTGTCCAGCAGACGGGGTGGCTGACTGGGAGCAGGTGCGCGCGGAGGCGGATCTGCATCTCTTCCTCTGGATGGGGACGGGGCTGGACAATGCCTTTTTGAAAAAGGCTTCGCACTTCCTTCAGCAGCGCCGCATTCCGCATCTGATCGTCGTGGACAATGCAGAGCATGACAAGGTGAGCTGCGGCTTTTCCGAGGAGCAGATTCAGACGGCGTGGTCATACTTTCGTTATGACGGCGAGGAGAATATGCGGAATCTCTTCCTCTGGCTCGGCGCTGAGTTCGGACGTCTCCCTGTGCATGCGGAGCCGCCAGCTGCGCTCGCGTGGAACGGCGTCTATCATCCGGACTGGGTAGGGAATCCCGAGGATGCGGCGGGCTATCTCGCCGCGCACTACGATGCGGGGCGCCCGACCGTCGGCGTGATCTTCTACCGCTCGGAGTGGATTACGGGGGATTTCACCTATCATGCGGCACTCGTCCGCGCCATCGAGGCGGCGGGGATGAATGCGATCGCCGTCTTCTCGAACTCGTATCGGGACGAGCGCGTGGAGTCTCCGACGCTGATGGAGGCGATCGAGAAATATTTCTGCCCACGCGGGCAGTGCATTGTCGACGTGATCGTCAGCACGATGAAGTTCTCCATCAAGGCAGGTGGTACGCGCATCGAGGATCTCTGCGAACTCGGTGTCCCCATACTCGAGGCGTATACGGTGCTCGCGCCGAAGGAGGAGTGGGAGCGCTCTCCCGCAGGGCTCGACCCGATGGAGGTCTCGATGAGCGTCGCAATGCCCGAGTTCGACGGCGTGATTCACGCAGTCCCGCTTGCGGCGAAGGTGCGCGACGAGAGCGGAGAGGTCTGTTATGCCTCGCTTGAGGAGCGCATGGCACGGATTGCGGCAAAGGCGCGGAAATGGGCGGCGCTGCGCCGAAAATCGAATGCGGAGAAGAAAATTGCCGTCGTCTTTCATAACTATCCGCCGACGAATGCGAACATCGGCAGCGCGGCGGGGCTCGACTCGCCCGAGAGCGTGCTCCGCCTGCTGACGGCGATGCGGGCGGCGGGCTATGTGATCGACGAGATTCCCGAGATCAGCAAGACTTTTATGAAGCTGCTGACGGATCACGCGACGAACGACCGCCGCTTTATGAGTGCACAGCAGGCAAGAGATGCCGACGGACATCTGACGGCGGAGCAGTATCGCGCATTTTTCAAAGAGCTGCCCGACAGGGTGCGCGCACAGCTCGAAAAGGACTGGGGGGATGCGCCCGGCGATGTATTCAACTACGACGGAACGCTCCTCATCCCCGGCACGCTGAACGGCAATCTCTTCATCACGGTGCAGCCGCCGCGCGGCTTCGGCGAAGACCCCGGCAAGCTCCTCCACTCGCCTGATGCTGCGCCCACGCATCACTATATCGGGTACTATCACTGGCTGCGCGATATCTGGCGGGCGGACGCCGTCATCCACGTCGGGACGCATGGCTCTCTCGAGTGGCTGCCGGGCAAGGGGACGGGGCTCTCGAATGCCTGCTATCCCGATGTGTCGCTCGGCGATCTGCCCGACATCTATCCCTATTGGATCACGATTGTTGGGGAGGGGCTTCAGGCAAAGCGGCGTGGGGCAGCGTGTCTCATCAGCCACCTCTCGCCGCCGATGGAGCTGGCGGGCGGCTTTGAGGAACTGGGGGAGCTCGAGCAGGCGCTCGATGAATACGTCCACTTCCGCGCGTCCCAGCCCGACAATCTCGAGGCGGCAGAGGCACTTGTGCGCGAGAAGGCTGCCGCATGTCATTTCGAGGGGGAAATCGACGAAGGGGAGGATTTCTCCGATTACGCTGCTGCGCTTCACAACTATGTGACAGACATCAAGAACATGCAGATCCGCACGGGACTGCACATCCTCGGACGTGCGCCCGAGGGCGAGCGCCTCATCGACTTCGTGTGCGCCCTTGTTCGCATGGAACACGGCGGGGAGGCTTCGCTCGTACGCCTTATCGCCGCGCAGGCGGGCTATGACTATGAGGAGCTCTTGACACACAGCGAGCGCATGACGGCCGACGGCATGACCTACGGCAGGAAGCTCGATGCGATCGAGTCGGAGATGCGGGCGATCATTGCCTTTCTTGCGGAGCGTGATTATACGACGGAGGCTGCGGAGGCGGCGATGGCGCTGCCCGTTATCGCTGCTACTCCGGCGGAGAGCCGTGCGGCGTTTTCGCATGCGCTGCGTGAGATTACAGAGAACATCGTTCCACGTCTGCAGAAAACGGAGCAGGAGATCACGGGAACGCTGCGGGCGCTCACGGGCAGATACATCGAGCCGAGCGCTGCGGGGGCGCCGACGACAAACGGCACCGATGTACTTCCGACGGGGCGGAATTTCTACGGGCTTGACCCGCGCTGCATGCCGACACCTGCCGCATGGGAGTACGGACGGCAGCTGGGCGACGCCCTCATCGAGCAGTATATCAGCGACGAGGGGCGTTACCCCGAGGCGGTCGGCATCGTCTTCTGGGCGGGCTCGAATATGCGCAGTCACGGGCAGTGCATCGCCGAGCTCTTCTATCTCATGGGCGTGCACCCCGTCTGGCGGCGTCCCTCGCAGCGCGTCGCGGGGCTCGAGATCATCCCGCTCGCAGAGCTGAAACGCCCGCGTATCGACGTGACGGCACGTATCAGCGGGCTGTTCCGCGATGCTGTTCCGAATGCCGTGCATTGGGTCGATGAGGCGGTGCGCATGGTGCGCGATCTCGACGAGAGTGATGAGGAGAACTATGTGCGCAAGCACGTTCTTGCAGATGCCACATGGCTCGAGGAGCAGGGCGAGGCACGGGAGAGTGCGTGGGCGCGTGCCTCCGTGCGCATCTTTGGCGATCCGCCGGGTGCATACGGTGCGGGCATCGGCGATCTCCTCGAGTCAAAGGCATGGAAGACGCTGGATGATCTGGCGGCGGTCTATACGCGCTTTTCCGGCACGGCATACGGCGGCGACGGCCTCGCGCGCGGCTACGATCCCGAGGTTTTTCAGCGGCGGATGTCGGGGCTCGATGTCACGGTGAAGAACGAGGACACGCGCGAGACGCATATGTTCAGCTCGGACGACTACAACGCGTACCACGGCGGCATGATTGCAACCGTGCGAGCGCTGACGGGCAAGGCGCCGCGCTCCTACACGGGCGACTCGAGTGATCGTCAGCGCATTGTGCTGCGCAGCGTGGACGAGGAGGCGGCGCGCCTCTTTCGTGGAGAGGCAATGAATCCGAAGTTCATCGAGGGGATGAAGTCGCACGGCTACAAGGGTGCCTCTGACCTCGCGAACTACCTCGCGCACAGCTATCAATGGGACGCGACAAGCGCCGTGATGAAGGACTGGATGTACGAGGGCTATGCACGCAAATACGTGCTCGACGCGGGGATGCAGGAGTGGATGCAGGATGTCAATCCGTGGGCGCTTCACCGCATGGCGGAGACTCTGCTCGAGGCACAGCAGCGCGGGCTGTGGAATGCCTCCGAGGAAACGCTCGCGGAGCTGCGCAGCCTCTATCTCTCCATCGAAGGCGATCTCGAAGAACGGGCGGAGGGCGCACAATGAAGATAAACACGATATGCACCGCTTTTCTTGCGGCGCTCCTTTCCATCCTGCTTCTCAGCGGCTGCATTGACCTCTCCCGGAATCAGGCGGGCGGCTACGAGGTCACGGATGTGGAGGGCACGGTCGTCAAAATCCCGCACAAGCCGCAGCGCATCCTGACGGTCAGTGCAGGCACGGACGAGCTGATGCTCGGCCTCGTCGAGCCGGAGCGCATGGCTGCGATCAATGAGTCGCTCGCCGATACGGAGCATACGAATATCCCGTGGGTGCGCGAAAGGATTCCGACGGTCATCGTCCGCAGCCCGTCCGTCGAGCAGATTGCAGCGCTGCGTCCCGATCTTGTCGTCGTGACACCGTGGATGCCGCGCGAGAACATTGACGCGATCCGCGAGCTGAACGTGCCCGTTCTCGTCTGCAAGTCCGCTGCAACGATGGAGGATATTCACGGCAACATTCGCCTCTTTGCGGCAGCGGTCGGAGAACCCAAGCGCGGGGAGAAGCTCATCGGCATGATGGAGGAAAAGCTCGCGGAGATTCGGGCAAAGGTGGCGGATGTGCCCGAGGAGAAGAAGCACAAGAGCATTGCGCTCATCTCAATCATGGTGAACTACGGCGGCGCGGGCTGCACATTCGACGAGCTCTGCCGCTACACGGATTCGATCAATGCCAAGGCTGCGGCGGGCAGCCGCTGCTGGGGCGCCTGGCGATGCTCGATGCCTGGGGCGCGCGGCTGCGGGAGATTCCGGTGGCGAAGAACCCGGCCTGCCCGGTGTGCGGGGAGAACCCGAGTATCACGGAGCTGTCGGCGCCGGCTGATTCCTGTGCACTCCCCCAGACTCCTGACGCTGATGCGCAGCCGTATGCACGGGTCTCCGGGGATGACTCCCACCGGCAACCTGCGGGTTCCACGTCCGGCTCCATCGCGTCTCCTCGGATTCAGGAGACCGGAGAGGCCCGGGTACCAGGGCCGGAGACCGTCTCCGCCGCCGGGCTGAGGGGGCTTCTGGAGAGCGCCGAGCCACCGGCGCTGCTGGACGTGCGCGAGGACGTCGAGGTGGCGCTCGAACCGATGGCTGGCGCCCGGCATATCCCGCTGCGCGAGGTGGTGGAACGGATGGACGAGCTGGATGAGGATCGCCCAACCGTGGTCGTGTGCGCTGCCGGGATCCGATCGGCCCGGGCAATCGAGGCGCTGAGGGCGGCGGGCTACACCGGCCGGCTCCTCAACCTCGAGGGCGGCATGAAGGCCTGGGCGGCTGACGCGGCCGACTGACCGAAGCTCGTGAGTTGCAGGGATTGACGGATCTTTCCCTGTGTCTGACGGCGAGGGAGTACGGGACTTAGTGGCCTTGGGCTTCTTCGGCGTCGTCGGTGAGGTAGGAGGTGATGCGGACG
>ERZ773087.593-NODE-593-length-26270-cov-8.492542_pt1 | contig 26270 bp, 14 predicted proteins | sample MGYA00511375_ERZ773087 | MGnify/ENA primary metagenome ERZ773087 (study PRJEB29015, sample SAMEA2737995) | human oral metagenome | biome: human oral; feature: human-associated habitat; material: dental | place: China | collected 2063 ...
TTGCGAGGTCAGCGAAGCAGGAAGCCCATAGGCTTTAGACTATGGGTAGTTCACAGCTTAACTTAAAAATAGAGTTTATGGGAAATTTGACTTATTGATTATTTTTGCTTTATTGGTTAAAATACTTTGAGCAAGTAAGACAGCGTATTTAAAGGTCAAAGTTAAAAACTTTATTAAAAGCCGGAAAACCGAATATATTTATATGGGTTATACCTGTCCTAAAGTATAAAACTAAAAGCCTTAAAAAACTAATATATCTATATTGTTTATATACTGTCTTAAAGTATAAAGCTAAAAGCCGGAAAACCGAATATATTTATATGGGTTAGATACTGTCTTAAAGTATAAAGCTAAAAGCCTTAAAAAAGCAAAGATATTTATATAGGCTGCAATACCGCCTTTTAGGAAAAATGACAAGAAACACGGATGAAAAATACAGATAAAAAACAGAGGGAAATATGTTTGAGTTAAGAAAAGCCATACTGATAACAAATAATAACAGAGTTTATGATAAATATAAGGATAAACTCGCCTGTATTTATTCAAAAGACTATGAAGACACCTTGATAAAAGTAAGAGATTATGTGTATAACAGACATCAATTACTTACACATCCTCAGGCATCAAGCCTTAAGCCCAACCAGACTCCTTATCGCTCGGTGCTTATATATCCTACAGATGAGGATAATACCAAGGATATACTTCTTATAGAAAAGTGCATAGAAGTATTTAACAGTTGGCAGGAAATTGCCAAGACACCTTCGGATTACAAGGAGAATGTCAGAGAAGACTTTAAGACTATAGACTTATCCGTTATAGATAACATAATGGACAGAATGGTATAAAGTCATGAAAAACAATGTCATAAAGCAACGCATAATAATTATGTTATAAATAATGTGATGGATAGAACGGTGTAAAGTGAGATACAAATGGACTATTTTAAAGGCTTAAGCAGAAAAGAATATATCTTAAAAACTGCCGAAATGATAAAAAGAGACGGAATAGAGAATTTATCAATACGAAAAATCGCCAAGGAGTTGTGCTGTTCCTCGGCAAGTCTTTATAGGTATTTTTCGGGATTGGATGAACTTATTTACTATGCGGAGCTTGGGCAGCTAAAAGCTTATATACAGTCAATTAATGAATCAAGCCTTATTTGGGAAAATATATGGGATAAATATGTGGGAATATGGTACTGCTACGCAATGGAAGCGTTCAGAAAGCCGATATCTTATAATTTACTGTTTTTAACGAAAAAAGATATAGAACTTGACAAAGCCATAGTAGAGTTTTATGATATGTTTCCGGAAGAGATAAGGACTTCCACGCCGCTTTTTAGGACTATGCTTAGAAACCCCGATTTTTTGGGAAGAGATTATGAAGTATGCAAAGTGTGCATAAAATCCGGTGTGATAAGTGAAGAAAAGGCGGTTGTTTTGAATCGCATGGTATGTTTTTTGTATATGGGTTATTTTAAGAACCTTATGGATAAAGGCGTTAGAGAAGAAAGCCTTGATGACTATGTTTGGAAATTTGTTGAAGATACCGAAAGGATAGTATTTGCGCTTGCAGACAATTTGCAAGGCTATACAAGTTACAAAGAAGTGCTGAAAAGAAAAGTATTAAAAAGAAAAATAAAGTATTAAAAAGAACAAGTAAACAATAAAAGGTTTGAAAATATGTTGCAAAAAGCTTATTTTCAAACCTTTTTTGTATTTATTTAGAGATTTAATGAATATATAAATTGACTCATTATATTATCTATTTATTATAGTACAAATTTACAAAAATTCTGTATATTTAGACTAAATTCTTGTATATATTATCGTGATAACTTAGCTAAAACACCTTATATTATGCAAGCTTAATAAAAACAGAGGCCTATTTTTGTGAAAAAATAAACTAAGATAAGCTTGTATTTATAAAAATACCTATATATAATCGAAGAAAGAGGAGGTTTTAAGGGAACTTCTTTTTTATGGAACAAAAGTTATCGCGATTACAAAGGAGGACTATAATATGAAATTGGAGCTGGGAAAAATCAAGATTGATGATATCCAATTTTCAAAAAGAACTTATGTAGAAAACCATGTTCTTTATGTAAATAAAGAAGAGGTTGAGAAGTTAGTTTTGGAAGATGACAAGCTTATCGGTTGTAAGCTTGAAATTGCAAAACCTGGAGAGAGTACTCGTATAACTCCGGTAAAGGATGTTATTGAGCCTCGTGTAAAGGTAAGCGGAGGCGAGATGTTCCCCGGAGTTACAGGTAAGGTATCTCCCGGAGTTGGCGAAGGAAGAACACATGCTTTGGAAGGCTGCTGTGTAATCACTGTAGGAAAGATCGTAGGTTTCCAAGAGGGTGTAATAGATATGAGCGGTGTAGCTGCGGATTACTGCCCGTTTTCAAAGACTGTAAACCTTTGTGTGGTTATAGAGCCTAAGGAGGGACTTGAGACCCATACTTATGAGAAAGCCGGGCGTCTGGCAGGATTAAAGGTTGCGGCGTACCTTGGTGAAACAGCAAGAAACCTTGAGCCTGATGTATTGGAAGTATATGAGACAAAGCCTTTGTTTGAGCAGGCGGCAATGTATCCTAATCTTCCTAAAGTAGGTTACATACATATGTTACAGTCACAGGGACTTTTGCATGACACCTATTACTATGGTGTAGACGCAAAGCAAATGGTTCCTACCTTTATGTATCCTACCGAAATAATGGACGGAGCAATAGTGTCAGGTAACTGTGTTGCACCTTGTGATAAGGTTACTACCTTCCATCATTTACACAATCCTGTTATCGAAGATTGCTACAAGCATCATGGTAAGGATATCAACTTTATGGGTGTTATACTTACCAATGAAAATGTATTCCTTGCAGATAAGGAAAGACATTCGGATATGGTCGCTAAATTAGCTGAGTATATGGGACTTGACGGAGTTCTGATAACTGAGGAGGGCTACGGTAACCCTGATACGGACCTTATGATGAACTGTAAAAAGGTTGAGAGAAAGGGCGTTAAGGTAGTTCTTATTACAGATGAGTTCCCTGGAAAAGACGGTAAATCACATTCACTTGCGGATGTATGCGAGGAGGCTACAGCACTTGCTTCTTGCGGACAAGGAAATATGACCTTGAACTTCCCTGCTATGGACAGAGTAATCGGTACTATGGATTATATTGAGAGTCAAATAGGCGGTTGGGCAGGTTGTGTAAATCCTGACGGTTCATTTGAGGCAGAGATTCAGATCATCATAGCTTCAACTATAGCAAACGGATACAATTGTCTGGCAGCAAGAGGTTATTAAAATAAGGGGGTATTATAATGGCTAAGTATAAAGTAGTACATTATTTGAATCAGTTCTTTGCCGGAATAGGCGGAGAAGAAAAGGCAGATCATAAGCCTGAGATAAGAGAAGAAGTTATAGGGCCCGGTATGGCTATTAAAAGCGGTTTAAGTGATGATTTTGACATCGTTGCAACCGCAATCTGCGGAGACAACTACTATGGCGAGAACTTGGAAGAGGCAACCGATACTCTTGTTGAAATGATCAAGAAATACGAGCCTGATGTTTTTGTTGCAGGACCGGCATTTAACGCAGGTCGTTACGGAGTTGCCTGCGGAACTATTGCAAAAGCTGTAGAAGAAAGACTCGGAATACCTGTTATCACAGCTGCTTATGAAGAAAATCCCGGAGTTGATATGTTCCGTAAGGACTTGATCATAGTTAAGACCGGTAATTCCGCTGCAAGCATGAAAAATGTAGTGAAAGTGCTGTGCCCATTAATAGAAAAGCTTGCAAAGCATGAGGAGATTTTAGGACCTGATATTGAAGGTTACCATGAAAGAGGTATAAGAGTTAACTACTTTGCTAAGGAGAGAGCTTCTGAAAGAGCTATCAAGATGCTTGTTAAAAAACTTAAGGGAGAAGAGTTTAAGACAGACCTTCCTATGCCTAAGTTTGACAGGGTTGAGCCGGCAAAACCTATAGAAGATATCAAGAAGGCAAAGATAGCCTTAGTTACTTCAGGAGGTATAGTTCCTACAGGTAACCCGGATCATATTGAGTCAAGTAATGCCACAAAGTACGGCAGTTACAGTATAGAAGGAATGCAGGCACTTTCTCCTGACGATTTTACTACCATACACGGTGGATATGACAGACAGTTCGTTATGGAAAATCCTAACCTTGTTGTTCCTTTGGATGTAATGAGGGAGTTTGAAAAGGCAGGAGAATTCGGAGAACTTTACAATACATTCTTTACAACAACCGGTACCGGTACAGCTACAGGCTCTGCAGCTAAGTTCGGTTCCGACATAGGAAAGACCCTTATAGATGAACATGTTGACGGTGTTATACTGGTAAGTACTTGAGGTACCTGTACTCGTTGCGGTGCAACAATGGTAAAAGGTATAGAGAAGTACGGTATTCCGGTAGTTCACATGGCTACAGTCGTTCCTATTTCACTTACAATAGGTGCCAATAGAATCATTCCGGGCGTAGGTATCCCTTATCCGCTTGGTGATCCTACACAGGGTGAGGTTGACTCCAAAAAAATTCGTGAGCGTATGGTGAAGAGAGCATTAAAGGCTTTACAGACACCTGTTACAGAGCAAACGGTATTTGAAAAGGACGATTTCTAAAAAAACCTTATAAGGGGGAAGTAAAGATGGCTAATGACACTAATACTTTGAATTTGAAAAGAGTCTTGATCCTTGCGGGAGCAATTATTGCATTTACAATAGGTTCAGGTTTTGCCACAGGTCAAGAAATAGTACAATATTACACTGCATACGGTGCGCAGAATTTACTTGTATTGCTTGTGTTTATGGTAGCATTTCTTTACTACAACTTTAATTTTGCTAAAGCCGGAGCTGAACAAAGGTTTGAAAAAGGCAATGATGTTTATAAATTTTATTGCGGTAAGTACATAGGTACATTTTGCGATTATTATTCTACCATATTTTGTTATATGTCATTTTGGGTAATGGTAGGAGGAGCTGCATCTACCATAAAGCAGCAGTATAATTTGCCTTTGTGGGTAGGAGCTGTGATTTTGACTGTAATAACTATTGTAACAGTTATAGGAGGGCTTAGTTCTCTGGTAGATGCTATAGGTCTTGTAGGTCCTGTCATAGTTATTCTTTGTATATTTATAGGTCTTGTAACCTGTATAAGAGATGCCAAGAATATAGGAGAAGGGCTTAGTATAATAGCTAGTGGAAGTTTTATAGGTTCGGATGCTGCGAATACTATAAAAAATGCAGGTGCCAACTGGTTGATTTCCGGTCTATCTTATGCCGGATTCGTATTACTTTGGTTTGCCAGCTTTACTTCCGCTCTCGGTGCAAAGAACAGTAAGAAGGATTTGAATTACGGAATACTTGCAGGAACAATAGCGATATGTGTTGCGATAGTAATTGTTTCTTTTGCGCAAATATCCAATATCAATACCGGAGAGAACGGTACTTATGTATGGAATGCGGATATACCGAATCTTATACTTGCGTTAAAGATTTGGAAACCGTTTTCAGCTATATTCTCAATCGTAGTATTTGCCGGAATTTATACGACAGCGGTTCCTCTACTTTATAATCCGGTTGTAAGATTTTCAAAAGAGGGAACAGGTACATTCAAGATACTTACAGTAGTGCTTGGACTTGTTGGACTGGTAGTAGGATTGTTCTTACCGTTTAGAGCTTTAGTTAATTATGTATATGTATTAAATGGATATGTAGGAGCAGTATTAATATTATTTATGCTATGGAAAAATATATCTGACATTTTCTTAAATAAGAAAAAGTCATAATATTACCCCCGAGCCGCCTTTAATGGTTTATAAACTTTTAAAGGCGGCTTATTAAGTTCCATGAGTAACCTCCCTATAAATTAAATGACCCGACATGGTACGCATCTTTGAGAGGCGTGTCGGGTACAGTTAGAAGATGTCATATCAAAAAATATATAAAATACAATAGTTTTTTGAAAAAATCAGGAGTAGTGAAGTGAAAAGTTTATTTCCACTGTGAAGGGGGCAAAGTGGATTTTAGTCTTACACCTATTTTGCTTCCTAAAAAGTTGTATTTAGAATTGCACTTTACTTATAAATTATAAATTTGCTTAGTCTCTAATTACTTGTATCAAGAGACTTAAAGTCGATAAAAAATATGTGTATGAAATCAGTAAAAGCATTAGATAAAGGTGTAGACCCTGCCTACAGTCGACAAAAGAAGTTGTGTATGTTACACTGGCAAAGGAAAAGAGACTTAGACAGGTGGATATTTTAAAATAAATACTATGGAAATACCACATTACCGGTAGGTCAACAGCATGTCAAGACTTGGTAAGGTTCTTCTAAATCGAAATATAGGTTTATTTTTATAAAGACTTTATTGTATGACGGAAAGGTGAAGGTTATGCTTAGAGTATGGTTTGGTGATAGGGATAGTGTAATATATAACACATCCGTATATTTTAAAAATAGGTATGAGGATAGTTGGCTTATAGATGAATTTGCAAAAACCGTAATTAAAGATATTGACAGATCGGAGGTCTTAGATGCCCATACCATCAAAAGTCCGGTTCTTGGTCAAATCCCGCCGGACAAACTATCCGGAGGGGTGAAAGCTCTTATTCTCATGAAGAATGAGCCGGGTAAAATATTTAATGCATCGAATTGTGGGGATAACTGTGCGAAGTGGATTCTAAAACTTGGAGAAGAGAGGAATTTTACCATAGCTTTATACCATATAATGGATTTTGGTAAAAAAGAATTTAATATCCGTATTCTTAATGACAGAAAGCTGGTAGTTCGCAATATGAAGGAATTTTTAAACGCTGCGGACAAGTATCTTAAAGGAGCTAAGGTACAATGACAGGGGCTATAAATATTAAAGTAAAAAATAGGAGAAATAGCTATAATTTTACACTTAAACGAAATATTACAATTCTCAGAGGCGACAGCGGCACCGGTAAAACCACATTATACGATATGATCAAAGATTATAATAATTTCGGTAGAAAAGATAGCGGTGTAAGCATTTCCTGTAATAACAATATAGTGGTTTTGGAGGGAAAGGATTGGGAGCAGCAGCTTAAAGACTTAAGCAAATCCATAGTAGTGATAGATGAAGGAAGTAGCTTTATATCATCCCAAGACTTTGCAAGGAAAGTGAGGGGGAGCGATAATTATTTTCTCATTATTACAAGGACTTATCTTGCTCAACTTCCCTATAGTGCAGAGGAAGTCTATCACATTAAAGGCAGCGGAAAGAATAAGAGTTTTGAAAAAGAATACAAACATATAGATAGATTTTATGATAATCCTGATCCCGATAGATTTCCCTTTCAGCCGAATGTGATCATTACAGAGGATAGCGGGGCAGGGTTTCAATTTTTTTCAAATGTGGCAGAAAGTGCAGGAATCATCTGTGTGTCTGCCAAAGGGAAATCAGGTATCAGCAAAGTTTTGCAACAGTATGAAGAAGACAATGTAATTATTGTGGCAGACGGTGCGGCAATCGGAGCGGAAATGAAAGGGCTTGTTAAACGACAAGAACTTAGCCATGGCAAGTTGGCTATATTCTTACCGGAGTCCTTTGAATGGATGATTTTAAGTTCAGGTGTCATAGGTAAAAATGTAAATGCAGATAAACTTAATGAAACACAAAACTATGCGGACAGTGTTAAGTATATGAGTTGGGAACAGTATTTTACAAAACTTTTAGAAGACTCAACTTCTGATAGCAGTTTTAATAAGTATGATAAAAGAAAACTAAGTACTTTTTATACAAAGCCGGATATAAAAGCCAAGATACTTGAGCAAATGCCTCATGCGGATTTTACTGCTTATGGCAAGGATGATACATAGAGCTGAACTTATAAACAGAGCAAGTAAAAAGTAAAGAAGAAATATAAATACCCCTGAGAGGGTCTTAAAAACTACTACTAATTATAGAAGGAAAAAAAGACATGGATAAAAGAGAAGATATCAAAGTTTTAGCATCGGGTTATGAGCTTAGAAGCGTAAGAGCTGATGAGGCACAGCAGGCGGCACACATAGAAAGATTATGCTTTCCTCCTAATGAAGCCTGCTCAGCCGAGCAGATAAGAGCCAGAGTGGCAGAAGCTCCGGAGCTTTTTCTTGTAGCGGTGGATAAGTCTACAGGAAGGCTTGCGGGGTTTTTGAACGGATTGGCAACGGATGAAGAAAGCTTCAGGGATGAGTTTTTTAAAGATTCCAAAATGAATAAACCTGACGGAAAGAACATTATGCTGCTTGGGCTTGATGTTTTGCCCGAGCATAGAGGTAAGAACTTGGCTAGGGAGATTATGAGCACCTATGTCGAAAGAGAGACTAAAAAGGGCAGAAAAAAGCTTATACTTACCTGCCTTGAGCACTTGGTAAAGATGTATAAGAAAATGGGTTACACAGACCTTGGACAGGCGAACTCCACATGGGGCGGCGAAAGCTGGCATGAGATGGTATACATACTCAATGAGTAGCATGGCTGCTAAACACCAAGATAAATTATTGACAATACCACCTTGCGTATCTTAATATAACAAATGTTAAAATTTCATATTAAAAATGAAAAAAATATAAATAAAATTGTTGAATTATACCAAGGATATATGCTATAATCAGACAAAATTAAATATATACTTATCACATATGTATATGAGAGGAGAATATTATGGGTGTGATCAATAGTATTATAGGCTACTTGGTAGGCTTTGCAGACTGGTTCTGGGGAATACCTATACTTATACTTATCGGCGGAGGCGGTGTATACATTACCCTGCGTATAGGTTTCTTGCAGATTACAAAGTTTCCCTACATCTGTTCACAGACTTTCGGTAAAATGCTGAAAAAGCCTGAGAACCCTAATGAAGTATCGCCGTTTTCGGCAGCTATGGCAGCACTTGCATCAAGTATAGGTGCTTCCAACATAGTAGGTGTGCCTGTGGCTATAGCCCTTGGAGGACCGGGAGCTATATTCTGGATGTGGATACTTGCGCTGATAGGTTGCGGTACTAAGTTTGCCGAGATAGTACTTGGTGTCGAGTACAGAGAAAAAGACAGCAAGGGTGAGTATGTAGGCGGACCTTTCTACTACATACAAAAAGGATTTGCCAAGAACAAGATGGAAGGACTTGGAAAATTCTTAGGTTTATGGTTTGCATTCTGGTTAATGGTTGAGATAATACCGTCAATAGGTGCACAATCAGCTTCAGCTATAGACAACTTAAGTACACTTAATGTACATCCTTATATAGGAGCCGGAATTATTTTCGTTATAGTGTTAATCGTTGCTATAGGCGGATTTAAGACCTTGGTAAAGGTTACCGACAACTTGGTTCCTATTATGGCTTGTGTATACATACTCGGAGCATTGGTGGTAATATTTGTAAATGCAGCTGCTATACCAGGTGTAATAGTAAGCATCTTCCAGGGGGCATTTACCGGAACTGCAGCAGTAGGCGGATTTGCAGGAGCAGGAACTGCTATGGCACTCAGATGGGGTGCGGCTCGTGGAGTGTACTCAAACGAAGCGGGTATGGGAACTTCACCTATAGCACACGCAACAGCCAATACCGATCATCCTGTAAGACAGGGACTTTGGGGTGTGTTTGAAGTAACGGTAGACACACTTATAGTATGTACTATTACCGCACTTTGTGTACTTTCAACAGGTATGTGGAAGGATGCAGGTATCAACTCAAAGAATATAGGTGCAGTACCTTCTATGGCATTCAGATCTATATTCGGAGTTGCAGGAGATGTTGTAGTTACTATTTGCGTATTCCTTTTCGTGTTATCAACAATTATAGTTATAGTATTTTACGGGCAAAGACAGGCGGAGTTCTTATTTGGAGAGAAGTTTGCCAATATCTGGAAGTTTGTATATGTAGCGGCAGTACTTGCGGGAGCGGGAATATTCGGAGACTTGAGCGTGCTTTATTCACTTACCGACTTCTTCCTTGCACTTGTAATTATACCTAATATGATAGCCGTAATAATGATGGCTCCGGATGTGGCTGAAAAGGTTAAGGAGTTCTTTAACACACCGGGTAAGTACTATATGGCAGATATGGAAGATAAGAAGGCAAGAAAAATCTAAAAATAAAACTTAATAAAAAACTGATAAATAACCTATATAAGCTTTGAGAGGAGAAAGAATGAACAAAGAAGTATCAAAGAGAGTCGAGGAGATAGCCCTTGACCTTACATCACATATAAGTGTAGTGGATACTGCAGGAGAGGTGGCAGTTGCCGAAAGAATACATACTATATTTTCAGAGATGGACTACTGGAAAAAGAATCCTGAGAATTTAAAGTATGTGCCCTTTAAGAACGATCCCCTTTTAAATAGGAAGAATGTCGTTGCAATATTAAAGGGAGAGAAGGCTCCAAGTAAAAAAACCGTAATACTGCTTGGGCATTTTGATACTGTAGGTATAGCGGACTACGGAGATTTAAAAGAATTTGCCGGACAGCCTGAGGTACTTATGGAAAAGTTTAAGTCTTTGGAACTTCCGCCTGAGGTAAAGGCTGATCTTGAGTCGGGAGACTACTTATTCGGAAGAGGACTTTTTGACATGAAGATAGGAGATGCTATCATCATGGCAATAATGGAAGACATTTCCAAAAACATAAAAGAATTTGAGGGCAACCTTATCTATGTAGCTGTAGGTGATGAAGAGGGTAACTCCGGCGGTATGTTAAGTGCGGTACCTGAACTTGCAAGACTTAAAAAAGAAGAAGGTTACGACTACTTAGCACTTCTTGACACAGACTATATGACCTCGGAGTATGAGGGAGATGAGAACAAATATGTATATGTAGGAACAGTCGGAAAGCTTATGCCTACATTTTATATAGTAGGAAAAGAAACCCATGTAGGTGAGTCATTTAAGGGGCTTGACTCCAACCAGCTTGCAGCGGAGCTTACAAGGAAAATAAATCTTAATCCCGAGTTTTGTGAAGTGGCAGACAGCGAGGTAACATTGCCCCCTATAACCTTAAAGCAAAGAGACTTAAAACCTGAGTATTCGGTACAGACTTCAAAGTGTGCATATCTTTTCTTTAACTATGCAACACATACAAGCACTCCGGATCAGGTTCTTGCCAAGATGATGGATGCGGCAAAAGAATGTTTTGATAATGTATTAAGAGACCTTAACGAGAGATACGAAGGCTTTTGTAAATTGGCAAAAAGACCGTATAAGCCGCTTCCTTTTAAGACCAAGGTATTAAGTTATGAAGAGCTTTACAAACTTGTAAAGGCTGAGATGGGAGAAGAGCTTGATAAGAGAATAGAAAGCCTGACCGACGAACTTCTTGAAGACAGAAGCATAGACCAAAGAGATAAGGCTATGAAGGTGGTGGAGCTTGTGCATAACCTCTGGTCGGATAAGAATCCGGTGATAATAACCTACATCAACCCTCCGTACTATCCGCATATATTTATAGAAGGAAAGAATGAGAAGGAAAGAAATCTGCTTAATGCGGTTGATGAGGCGGTCAATACCACAAAGTCCGATTACAAACTGGTATACAAAAAGTTCTTCCCATACATCTCAGACTTAAGCTACGGTTCAGCGCCCAAGGATCCTGCGGTCATAGCTGCATTTAAGGCAAATATGCCGGGCTTTGGAAAGCTTTACGAGCTTCCGCTTGAAGATATGCAAGAACTTGATGTACCCGTACTTGATATAGGTGCATTCGGAAAGGATGCTCACAAGTTCACCGAGAGAATAGAAAAGAAGTATTCATTTACTGTGGCACCTGAACTGGTATACAAGACAGTTATGAATTTGCTTAAGTAGAATAAAAGACAGATTGTGTTACAGTTTAGCCGGGTCATTCATCTTCGTCAAAAAATGAAAATATTTAATTGCTGTTTATAAATCATACGAAGATGAATTCCGGCAGCAGCCTGATAGATATACCTGTATAATATACCGAATAAAAGCTTGCTTTCGGGTGTATATTATGCAGGTATATCTTATTTAGCAAAACTGTAACTATCTTATCAATAAGGCTGCCGCACTTGCTTGTGGCAGCTTTTATAATGTCTGAACAAGTAAAAGCGCCTAAAATAAGTCTTTGTAAGAGATAATAGGAAAAGTTACTTGTATTAGATATAGAAAATTCTTAAGATTCACTTGTTTAAATAACATAAAACAAGTATAGATACAAGCCGTATAAAAATACAATATACACAATAAAAATAAGACTAATCACCATGTTGATTTTAAAATTACACAAAAATAAAAAACTCTTAAGAAAATAGAAGCAAAAATTCAAAAAATGTAGTACAATATATTCAAATCAACATATAGGATATAGATGTTAGAAGGGTTAGAGTGTCAGAAGTTTAGGATAGGCGATAGTATGCTGTTGCATGTCTATTTGTGGTACACACCCATAGGACATACGGCAGTGTTTTTTTGTCAAATCACACTTTTGCCACTCTGACCCTTTTTCATCTATAATAATACATTGATCAAGTCTTATATGCCCTCAAAAGACTAAATATGTCGGTATGTTTGATTTGTAAGTGCATATAATCAATGTTTAAACCCCCTTTGATTGTATGCCGGATAAAGGGAGTGTATATTGGCACAAATACTTAGGACGATAACCATACTTTATCGCTGTTGGGAAGCTGTATTTTAATAGTTTTTTAGGTATAAAATAATTTATAGTTAAATATTTTAGGTAGTGTTGTGGAAAGTAAAAAACCTTGACTTTTCTACCATAAGTAAACTGTAAATAGTTTTAATTTTTATATAATTCCTAAAACAATTATTACAGTATTATAACAGTGCGCCTAAGCTATTGAATTTTTTTTTACTAAATGTTAATATACAGGTATAATCCACTATTTTTATCTTAATTTAATAAGATGTCAAAATTTGGATTAGAGTGAAAAAAAGGAGGATAAAGTATGGAAGATGGATTCATGTAATCGTTCTTGCAGCAAGTGGGTTTTAAGCAATTACCAAACTAAGAAAGGGGTATTATGAAGGTTAAGTTTTGGAAGATAGGACTCATGACTTCGCTGCTTACAATTTCTTTAAGTTTACCTGCACTCGCGGGTCAGTGGAAAGAAGAAGATGGCGGCTGGAAGTATGTTGAGAACGACGGAAGCCTCGTAACCGGCTCATGGAGAATGTCGGCAGACAAAAAGTCATACTATCTCGGAACAGACGGTCTTATGGTTAAAGACAGCCTTGTATCGGATAACGGCAATCTCTATTATGTCGGAAGCGATGGAACTATGTATGTCAATCAGTGGAAGGGACTGGTTGATGCGGATGATCCCAATTTAACAAATTGGTATTATTTCGGCGAGAGTGGAAAAGCATATAAAAGCACCTCGGACAAAGCGGCACCAAGATTGATAGGTGATAAGAAGTATCTGTTTGACGCAGACGGTAAGATGGTTACCGGGCTTGTAAACAGCAGCGGTCAGGCAGTAGATCCTACAACAAGTAATAAGTTTGTTGAGGCTACATATTACTTCGGACCGGACGGAGCTATGTATAGCGGACAGTGGTATAAGTACTATGAAGTGGCTGAACCCGACTTCCGCAGTCAACTTGGTCAAAAAGAGTATTCGGAATTTGGCGAGATGTGGATGTACTTTGATACGGACGGTAAAAAGGTTAAGACCAATAATATCGAATCTGTAAAGGTTAAAGAGATAGACGGCAAGAATTATGTGTTTGATGAGAACGGTATTATGATACCGGGACTTTCAGTAAGCAATGCCAATGTAAATGCTACCTCAAGCAACGCAAAGTACAAGTATGCGGCAGACTCTGAAGACGGTCAACTGAAGAAAGACTTTTGGGCTTTCAGAGTTGCCAATGAAGCGATGTCAGAGCAGGATTACAATAGTCAGGAGTACAGCTGGTTCAGAACCAACTCTGAAGGAAAGGTACTTAAGAATAAGATATACTCAGTATATAACAGAAAGTACGCTTTCGACAGACTCGGTCGTATGCAGACAGGTTTTGTAATCATGTATTATGACGGAACCTTTGCTCAAGCTTACAAAGTAGATACCTGGACTAAGGCTGACTTCCTTCAGACAGCGGCTGACAGTCCTATACCCGGTATAGACAGAGGAAACTTGTATTTCTTCGGAGCTGACGAATTAAATGACGGATCTATGAAGACAGGAGAAGAGATATATGTTGACATCGCAGACGGAAGAGCCGTATTCGGTTTCAAGCCAAGCGGAATAGCTTACGGAAGCGGTTCAACTCTTGTGCGTCATAGAAACAAGTTCTACTATAACGGTCTAAGACTTGATGCAGATGAAGATCTCGGATACGGAATAGTAAAGGATACTACGCAAGGCAGCAACAACACATGGCTTGTAGTAGACAGAGATGGTAGAGTGGTTAAAGGCAATAGAAAAGTACTTAAAGACGGATCGGACTCTTGGATAATAATAATGGACAACAAGTTCTTTGCAAGAGTAAGTGCTTCAGAGAGTCCTAATGCACCTAAGTTCAGGAATGACGGTTCTTACTGGACATACGATTCTTCCTTTAAGGGTAACGACAGGTTCTTGAGAAAAATAACCTCAGCTGACGGTGATGATGACAAGAACGATAACAATTTTGTTGTTTTTAGCAGATAGAGAAGAGGAGTGTAATATATGAAACTAAAAAAATTAGGAAGAGCCTATAAGCAACTGGTGGCAGGAGTGCTGTCAGCGGCTATGGCACTAACAGGACTGCCGGCATTTGGCGGCAGTACGGCTCATGCTGCGGGTCTGCAGAATGAGCATATACAAACAAGATATACTAAGGGTACACCGGGTACTATTCCTACCTATGATAGCGGTGAGAGTACCGCTTATACAGTTGGAAATGAAACGCTTAATACAAACGGTGACTTTGGAGCAGCTGTAGGAAGTACTTTCAATATTTCAGCTATAAGAGACGCATCAGAAAGAACTAACGCTACAGCCGGATATAATACCGAAGTTAAGACAGGTTACGGTGTCTGCTGGTGGCATACAAGGTATGCTTTCGGACCTGAGGGTTCAGTTACACCGAATATCACATGGAGCGGTTCAGCACCTTCCAGTGCTACAGCACCTACTCAGGCAAACTTGCAAAACTTCCCTGCTAATATTGCAAACGGTCAAGTTGTGCAACTTCAAAAGCATGATGATGCCAGTCAAAAAGTAGAAGTAAGAAGAAGTGTAAAGGTATCGGATGATGAGCAGTATATAATCATTGAGTACACTGTTCATAACCTTACTAGCAATCCTATGATGTTTTGGATAGGTAATGAAACTGATACCATGATGCACTTATCAGATGACTGTCCTATAATCCTTACAGACCAAGACGGTCAGGGTGATAAGGATCAGGGTATTACAATGTTCGCTTCTCACGGAGATTCAGGAGAGGGTAATAAGTATCAGTTTACCGATTTCAAACTTCTTACTCATGCGGGTAATCCGGAGCTTGGAGTAGGTATTACAAAAAGAGACAGCACTGACACCAGTGAACTCAGAAGCTGGATAGGACAGTGGAGTACTACTGCAGGCGTTCGTCACGAGGCATATGTATTCGTTAAGGGTAAAAAAGCCTTTGCCAATGTAGGAGACTCTGCAGCAAGTTTCTCAGCCCGCATGGATATGGCAGCAAATGAGACCAAGGTTGCCAGATTCGCAGTAAGAATGAGAACTGCGGTTTACTATGTAGACCCTACATATACAGGAAGCAGCAATGGTTTCATAGCAAAACCTTATAAGAGCGTACAGGATGCAATCAATGCTATGTCGAGTGTGGGTGTTACAAAGGGATATATAGCACTTCAAAGTAATGTGGAGATTCCGGCAACTATCAGTATTCCGGCAGGCATGGATATAACCCTTACAACCTCAGAGTTTGAAAGACCTTCTCATGCACCTACAGGTTATGAGACTGTTATACCTGAGCCTGTTGCTTATTCAGCGCCAAGAAAGGTAATCACAAGAGGGGCAGGTAATGCAGGAGCTTTATTCAATGTTGCAGCCGGCGGTAAGCTTACCATAGGTGATGTTACTATAGACGGTAACAATGTACTTGCTAATGAAGCTTTAATTACAGCTTCTAACGGTGAGGTAAGAACCAGAGCCAAGTCAGTTATCAAGGGTGGTAAGATCAACCCTGTAGCAGGCAATGAGAACAAGGCAAGTGCTATATCAATTACAGGCTCTGCTAAGCTTGAGATGAGAAACGGTACTATAGAGAACAATACTTCTTACAACGGTTCAGCAGTTCAGGTATTGAACTCTGCAGGTGGCGACACCATGGATATAGGAAATATCGTTAATATAAGTAGCAATACCAACAAGGACGGCAAGGCTGCCAATGTAAGACTTGGAACCAACAACCGTATCCTTGTCGACTATACCAAAGGGCTTGATACTTCATCAAGTATAGGAGTTTCTGTAGACCAGTCTCCTACTACAAGTACCATGGGTACTTTGGCTGTAAACTATGATACTGCACACAGTGCTATAGTTCCTTACTCAGGAAGTAACTTTACAGCTGATAAAGACGGTACCAGCGTAGCCGGCGGATCTACTGCCAATACTGTTACCCCAAGTACCAGCACACCGCAGACTCCGGGATTCGTATATGTGCATGCGGGAATTTATGCACTTAATATATACTATGTAGATACTAACGGTAACTCTATGGGCAATACGGCATTGCACCCGGGATCAACTATAGTAGATGTTAATGAACCGGGAACCGCTGCAGGTAAACTTATTGATAAACCGCTAACCGCATATGCGGGATGGTCATATCAATCAAGTGTAGTTAATCCTGCAGGAGCACTTACCGTAGAAGATGAGCATTCAGCAACTCCGGGTAAAGTACATGGAACTATGCCTAACAGCAATGTTAACATAACCATTACCTATCAAAGAGACGGACTTAATTATAAGTTCGATCCTAACAACGGCGGTGCGGTTATAGATAAGTATGAACCTGTTAACGCAGGTGCTACAGCTTCTACACTCGGAGCATTACCGACAGTTTCAAGAACAGGATTTGACTTTGGCGGTTGGTTCCCATTTACAGATAATAACGGAGACGGCAAGTACACCGCAGGTGAGGAAGTTACGGGAGGAACAGCTTTAACCGCATATCCGCTTCCACATGCATCAGCAACTAAGCTATACTATGCTAAGTGGAATCCGGGTTCAGGTACATATCCGTTTACTATGGCACATAGAAACTCAAATGTATCATTACCGCTTACTTTCGGTACAAGTACAGACAACTATATCGTAACCACACCTGTAACTAAGGATCCTGTAAATATACCGGGATATCTGTATGCATCAGCAAGCAGAACTCCGACCTCACAGGGAGCCTTAGATCCGACAACAGGACATTATACAGTTGCTATGCCTGCACTTGGTATAAGCTTACAGTATAAGTATACCGTAGATAATAATAGAATGTTTAACCTTACAGTACTTCACCAGGATGCCGGCGGTAACACACTGGCTACAGTACCTGTACTTCAAAGAAAGGCTGAACAGTCTATAAATCTTGCTAAGCGTAACATACCGGGATACAGTTATAGCAATGTAGTTATAACACAAGGTGCTACCGCTAATCCGGCTAACTATGAAGTAGGATTCGAGGCACCGTTACTTACAAACCTTGATGCTACCAACGGTGTGGTACAAGGATACATGCCTAACCAGGATGTAACAATTAAGTTTATTTATAACTCAGACTCAGCATCTGTAATAACAAGAAGATTCCTTGATAAGGATGATATAACAAAGAGCATATATGTAGATACTCAGGGTCAGACTCCGGGAGCGGCAGTTAGCCTTCCGATTCCGTCAGGCGGAGAATTATACGGATATCTCTTTGACTCTTCATCATCTGTTAATATAACTCCGGCAGGAAGCCTTAGTGCTAATCCGGCAACAGGAGAACTTACAGGAACTATGCCTTTATCAGGCTCTGTTATAGCAGACTACAGACTGAGCAAGGATATGAGTAAGTGGCAGCATATTAATTTTGCATTGACCAGCAACTCAGTAGGTACTGCAACCATAACACCTACTACCTCAGCTAAACCGGTACTTCTTAATGACGGAACAGCGGCAGGTAATCAAAGTGCTCAGACCTTCGGCTCTATGAGAAGTGAGGGAGTACTTCCTACAGTAACTCCGGATCCATATCACATGGTAGAAGGCTGGTATGTGGATCAGGCAGGAACTATACCACTGGCTGATAATATGAAGCTTGATATGCCGGCAACACCGGGAACTCAAACTATCTATGTAAAGCTTGTAGAAGACCCAAGTAAGTGGGTAGATATAGACTTTACCACATCAGATGCAACACTTGGAACTGTAAATCCGGTAGGTAGCTATGTACCGGGAGGCAGTCCTCAGCATCTTCACTTTGATGAGGTATGGAGCAACATAGTAGTGCCTCCTACCACACCTATAGCTAACTATGAGTTAAAGAGTTGGACTTCACCGACAGGAAGCATAGTAAATGCTACCGACACTGTAGTAGCAGGTACTTACAAGGCTAACTTCGGCAAGGTAAATGCAACTTGGGGACTTAATCCGGGAGCATTCACTGCTACAGGTCATATCGGATTTGACGGAAGCGGTGAGATCCATGTTCATGGAACTCAGCCGGGTAACAAATATGTAGTAACAGATCCGGACGGTGTAATAGTAGCCGTACTTCCGGGACCGCCTACAGGAGATGAACTTCAGTTCAAGGATCTTGTACCGGGCAGAACTTACAATGTTATAGAAGGTGGACCTGATACAGTAGCAACTGTAGGACAGCCACAGAGTACTATAGCAGGAAGTAACCTGTCAGCACCAAAGCCTGTTACTATCCCTGCAATAGATACCAACAAGGGTGTCGGAGCGGATCCTAACAACGAAGGAAAGGCTCAGATAGTAATCAACCCTGCGGATCCAGATGCAGACTACGCACTTATAGATTCTAACGGTAATGTAGTACAGTATCCGGGATCTAACAACGGATGGGTAACACCAAAGGGTAATAACCCTGCAACAGTAATATTTGACAATCTCGATATAGGCGAGACCTATACCGTAGTTGCAAGAAAGAAGGGTAATCCTTCAGAGACACCTCTTGGAAATATTCATGCAGGTGTTCAGGTAGTAGCTAATCCGGGAGATATGGTAGAGGCTATAAACTACACCATAGAGACAAGAACTAACGGAATAGGTGCTAATGTTGAAGTAAGAACTGTAAGAGGAGAGGCTGTAAATACAACTTCTTATGACAGAATACATGAGAATGATGAATTTACCATACATGCAGATCCTACAGACAGTAACGGTCATCCTTTCCTTTACTGGGTAATTATGAACGGAAGAATACCGGGTGTAACCGGCAGAATAACTTCTAATGATTATTCAGGCAAGTTAAGCAAGAGCAATGTAGTATTCAGAGCTGTTTACGATCTTCCTAGATTAAATGCGGCAGGTGAGAAGATAGCTCCTGTAGAAGAAACTACAAGAGGCGGTGCTGACGGTGAGTTTGCACTTGATCCTAACGGAATAGCTCAGCTTGAGCAGGATTTAAGTAATCCTACAGATGTGAGCCTTATCAATATTAACGGTGCAGATGTGCGTTATAGAGTAGTCTTTAACAAGCGAAGCGCAAATGCTAATGAAGTTAATGTAGTTAAGACACCTTCACCTCTTTGGGCAAATTATCCTGATGCCTTTACAGCAGCTTTTGCACTTGATATCAAGGAAGAAAGATATGTAAACGGAAGACTGGTACAGAATGCATCACCGTCTAATGCCTACTTGAAGGCTGTAGTACAGCTTGACAGTCAGGATGTAGACATGCTTGACTATGAGATCTGGGATCTCGGTCCTAATGCTGATGCAACATGGAATGCGGTAACACCAACTACAGCAACACAGATAGCTATAGTTGAGCCTGTAGCTGACAATGCGGGACTCTTCAGCTTCGATGCCAATATTAACCATACTTATGTATTGGTATATGCTAAGACATTTAAGTTATACTTTACAGATAATACTCCTGTAAAGGATCACCTGTATCTTGATGATGTAAGCAGAAACTTCTTCAAAAAGATCAAGGTTAGAAAGAAAGACCATGTATCTGCAAGCGTTTATGCTACAGATTACAATGTAGTAACAGCTTATGCGGACGGAGCTAATCCGGGTACATTGGTAAGTCCTTTTGACGGAGTTGACGGTGTAACCTACACCTATCAGAACTGGTCTAAGAAATCTATAGATAATGTGGATACGGATAAGGATATTGAAACAGCTTGGATCTTCGATCCTAATGCGGATGTTACAAAGACTATGCCTATCTACGCTTACTATAAGACTAACAGAAAGATAGTTTCAACATTAAGAGGTGAACTTGGCGGTCTTATAGGAGATGCCAACGACCTTGCCTTAGATCCATATCTTAAGGCCGGTGAAGTTGAAAGACTTATGGAGGCTATAAAGGCAGCTCAAAATGTTCTTGACAGGAAGAGAGGAAGACTTGAAAACGGAGTTGATCCTCTAAGAATGGCTAATGAACCTGAACTTAGAGATGCAATCAATGCCTTAAGAGCAATTATTGATGAGATGAACAGACTTATCAGCCAAAGAAAGAATCAATTAGGCGACCGTGTAGGCGGTGGCGGCGGTGGTTCAGGCTCCGGCGGAAGAGGTTTCGGTACAAGAAACAGTGCTTTCGTTGGTAATCCGCAGGTAACCTTCACTCTCGGAGTTGACGGTGACTGGCAGATAAACCCTGTAACAGGCAGATGGTCATTCGTACTGCAAGGAGGCTTACCTCTTAACAACAAGTGGGCTAAGATACAGTATGTAAGTGATCAAAACCGTCTTGTAACCGACTGGTACAGATTTGATCATCAATCAAGCCTTATAACCGGCTGGTATAAGGATGAGAGAACCGGTAAGTGGTACTATATGTCAGAAAAAGCCGGCAAGTCAAACGGAACTATGGTGACCGGATGGCTTAACCAAAACGGTAAGTGGTATTATCTTGACCCTGTAGTGGGTGAGATGTATGTCGGCTGGCACATGATAGGCGAGAAATGGTACTACTTCAGTGTCGGCAACGACGGACGCCCTTATGGATCACTTTATGTAAGCGAAGTTACTCCTGATGGTTACCATGTAAACCATGACGGCGAGTGGTTACGCTAGAGTGAAAAGGAGAGCAAATGAGAAAAACAAATATTAGAAAGAAGCTTGCAGTCATTCTTTCTGCTGCCATGGTTTTCACCATGGCAGCACCGGCTACGCCGGCACATGCTGCAGGTAAAATAACTTTTGATTTTAAAGAACTGAACCCTTCAGTAGGTACAGTACAAAACCTTGAGATGTCAGGTACAGGCGGTGGTTCGATAACTACCGGAACACCCGGAGCAAATAGTTACTTTGCTAACGCAGGAAGTATCTATATGCCTTTCTGGAACGGAAGCCAATTTGACAATACAGGTAATCATGCAAGTTTTAATACAAAGACCTTTACTCTTAACGGATATAAAATCAGCGGTTGGTATAGGAACAAGACCGGTGTATATAATAACAGTAAGATAAGTTACTTGGATGAGCAGACTTATCCTTATGTAGATAGCCGTTATATTGCCTTGCTGGAAAGTGATGGAACACCATTCGCTTACAAGGAGACGCATGCTCCTGCAGTAGCAGGTACGGTAGCTCCGGCTGAGATCAATGGTGCGGCTGTAGCTCCTGCTACAGTAACGGCAAACTATCCGGTACTTAGAGTTGTGCAGGCGGCTGCAAAGAATATACCGGGATTTAAGCTTCAGTCTGCAACTTCTAAGGTAGGAACTGTTGATACAACCAACGGTGTGAATTTATTTACAGGAGATACCGGAACCAACTTTAAGGTTACAGGTGATCAGGTAAACGGAACTATGATCAACCAGCCGGTTGAGATCAACTTCAAGTATGAAGTTGACCCGGCACAGAAGTTCGGAATCAAGGTTAAGCATAATCTTAACGGTTCGGTTGTTGAAGACAGAACCTTAAGAGAGTTTGCTGTAGGAACAGACCTTGCGACTGTGACCGACAAGATCATGCCCGATCATGCACTTATAGAGGCTCAACCCGGAGAACCTTCATCAAGGTACCGTCTGGCTCCTACAAACCCGGTCGTAATAACCAATGCAAGCGGTGCAGCCTTTACTCCTAACAGCAGCTTGCTCGGACCTAATGATGCAGCTAATGCTGCCGATCAGATTCAGGCTAATGTACTTCCGGCTTTACCGGGCGGAGATACGGATCCTAATCCTGCTAACGGTTTACTTACAGGTAAGATGATCAACCAGGGTATGACGGTAACTTATAACTATGTTCCTAACCCTAATTACTATATGACCTTATCTGTAAGATATGAGGATACCAACGGTCTTGACCTTACAGATCAGGTAGCGGCTAAGGTAACCGCTGCAGGTAACATGGCAGCAAATGTTAACGCTTCAACTGCTACACAGCCTGCACTTGTTACAAGTACAAGCACAGGTTCAAGACTTGTATACAAGGTTGTAACACCGGCTCCTCCATCAGGACAGAACTATACCGTATATGCACCTTTTATAGACGGATATAGTACAAATGCAGGTCAGGAACCGGCATTATCAGCAGCGGATGCTACACAGTATAGCAATGCCAACTTCTCTAACCTGCCTACTACAGGCTGGTCAACAACAAACCAGTTCTATACTGTTAATACAGGTGCGGCGCCTAACGGTTCAGCGGAAATAGTTGTTACTTATACACCTGATGCTGCAAACCTTGTTCAGACCAACTTTGCAACAGATCTCGGTGGAGACCTTGAAGTTAACGGTGCTCCTTTTGATCCGAGTTCAAATCCGGCACACGCTGTAACCTTTGTAAAGCAGAACAAGAACCCTGTTCTTAATACTTATGATGTAAGCTTAACCGCAGCACAGCTTCCTACACCGAAGGCTGATGACGGGTATAAGTTTACAGGATGGCAGCTTGATAAGAATGACGGTTCAACACCGGCAGGCTTCCAGGATATAACACTGCCAACTACTTTTACAGCTATAAACATGGCTTCTTCTATAGTTAAGTTTAAGGCTAAGTTTGCTGTAGACCCGGATCAGTGGTCAACCATCAACTTTACAATCGGAGATACTGCTATACACGATGACGGTATAAGTACCTCTTTACAGCTCGTAAACAGAGCCGGCGGTAATCCAAGACCATTGACATGGAATATTCAGGATATATCTGACAATATTGCTAATGTTTCACTTGATCCTTCCGTTACAGGAAAGGTAATTAAGTGGTTTGACTCAAACAACCAGGAGATGACAGCTACATCAACTGTAGTTAACGGCGGTACATATACAGCATACGCTGTAAGCTCAACCTCAGGAACTCTTCATACACCTAATGTAACAGGTGCGGTTGATCCTGTAAGCGGAGAGCCGTCAGTTAATATAGATACTTCTACAACTCCTGTAGACAGTGCGCTTGATTATGTAGTAACAGATGCAAACGGCAATGTAGTACTTAAGGTTGCCGGTTCATCACTCTTACCTGCAGGTAAGATAAAGGGACCGGGCATCAATCCGGGATACCCATATATAGTACATACAGTTCAGCCTAACACACCGGGTATAAATGTAGGATCTCCATTACCTACAGATCCTTCAAACATATCACCGGGAAGTGCTACAACTATAGTACCTGCTACAGCTAATCCTCCGGCAGTAGGAGAAGATCCTAACTTCCCGGGAAGAAGAACCATAACTGTAACTCCTGTATCACCTGATACGGAGTATAAGTTGGTGGATGCTGCAGGTAATGAGGTATCACCTTATGTTTCACCTAGTTCAGGCAAGGTAGTATTTGAAGACCTTGATCCTAATGCAACATATATAGTAGTACCAAGAAGAACGGGAGATACTCTTACAGCGCCTCCTGACACTAACGGTACACCTGTTAATACAGGAATTTTAACACCTGTAATACTTCCTCGTAATGTTAACTTACTGTTACCTGCGGGAGTATCCGCAAGTGTTATAAAGATAGGCGGACTTACAAAGAATGCTTCAGATCTTAACGGTATATTACCGGGAACTTTAGTGGAAATTACAGTTCCTACATTAAACGGAACTAAGTTATTTACAGGAAGCTTTATCGTAACAGGTATACCTGCACCGGCTGCAGGAAACTCTATAACATTCCAGATGCCGAACAACGATGTAACCGTGCAGGCACTTTATACAGCTGCCGGAGTGGCTTGGGATTCAAGCACACCTCCTACAGGTACAACTACAAACCCTGTAGTTTACGAAGGTTCAGCAACCAGCGATAATATTGCTGTCGGAGTTCCTGATATAGATGTTCCGGGTACATACAGACTTCGTATAGTAAGAGATACCAATGTACCTTCAGATATCAAAGACTTTATACAGTCTCAGGAAGATGATATACCATACACAGGTTTATGGCAGGCAAGAGTTATTGTTGAAGTTTGGAATACAGTAAGCATGGCATGGGAGCCATACGCAGGAAGCGTAGATGCATTGAAGGCTACATTTACCACAGGAAGCTTAACTCAGGGAAGTCGTGAGTACAGACTTTACGAGTCAGTGGCATCAGCATCCAATGCTACGAGAATGTCAGGGCAATACGAGACTGACTGGACCTTGCCTACTTACACAGGTTCATTCCAGACAGATGTAACCAACGGCGCAGTATATACCTTCGGATATATTGAACATCCTTCTTACAATGTAAGAGTAAAGAGTACAAGGGAAGATAACTTCAGTGTATCAATATTCGTAAGAAGAGGACGCTCACTTTTCGACTATGCTGACAGATATGCGGCAGAAGTTGATAGAGAGAAGAACTTACCGGATATAGACGCCAACGGTATTACATGGACTTATAGAGGCTTATCTTCTTCAAAGACAGAGTATGAGCCATATGATGAGCGTAGTTTGGTAACAGGTCCCGGCATAGTATATATTTACTTTGACCATGACAAGAAAGCCAGAAATAACGCAGCTAACTACTTAACCAAGGGTATAGCGGAAGCAAGAGTAATCCTCGGCACTATAACCAATCCTGTAACTCAGGCTGCGGTACAGGCTGCTATAGATGAGGCTAATGCGGTACTTAATCAGACAAGCCCGAGAAAGGCTACTACAGCCGAACTTCAGGCGGCTTATGACAAGCTTAGAGAAAAACTTCTTGAACTCTTAGGCGGCAGTTCTCCAAACCGTGGAGGCGGCGGCGGTGCAGGCGGCAGCTCAGGCGGCGGATCCATGACCGTAAACAGCGGCAAGAGCATAAGAGTCGGAACTGACGGAAGCTGGCAGTTAGTTGATGCCGAAAGACATATCTGGAACTTCAACTTAACTTCAGGCGGCAAGGTAGTAGGTTGGGCAAGACTTTCATACACCTTTGAAGGTTTGACCAAGACCAAGTGGTATAACTTTAATTCTGACGGTGTTATGAACAGCGGATGGATAGTAGACGGCGGTAAGTGGTATCACCTCTCAACAGCTCATAACGGTTTCTTCGGTGAGATGCTCGAGGGATGGTTCTTCGATAATACAGACGGCAAGTGGTACTACCTTGACGGTAGCGGCGCTATGGTAGTCGGCTGGCAAAATATCGGAGGCAAGTGGTATTACTTTACAGTAAACAAAGACAACAAGCATCCATATGGTTCATTATATGTAAACACAACTACACCTGACGGATATAAAGTTAATGCTGATGGTGTGTGGATACAGTAATATAGAAATAAATATATAAAAGCTTAGATATTAAGCTTCTATATAGCCCAAAGTCTTTGGCATAAAAGCCTCGGACTTTGGGCTTTTCTAATTCATACAAAATCTTTGCAAAGTGAAAAGTTTATTTCTGCTTTGCCCCCTTCACGGTGAAAATAAACTTTTCACTCCACTTATACAAAATCTTTGCAAAAAATATAATTTAAGGCTTGAAATATAAGCCTATATATGTTATTATTTAGTAGTAACAAGGGAAACCGAGTTACACACGTGCATTATGCACTCCTATATCACTCTAACAGGGAATAAGTAGTCTTAGGGCTACTTTTTCTCGTTTAAAGCAAAGTGCAAAACCGTGAACTACCCATAGTCTAAAGCCTATGGGCTTCCTGCTTCGCTGACCTCGCAA
>ERZ773087.595-NODE-595-length-26228-cov-25.902571_pt1 | contig 26228 bp, 24 predicted proteins | sample MGYA00511375_ERZ773087 | MGnify/ENA primary metagenome ERZ773087 (study PRJEB29015, sample SAMEA2737995) | human oral metagenome | biome: human oral; feature: human-associated habitat; material: dental | place: China | collected 2063 ...
CCCATTTCTTTCAAATGTTGTTGGTGCTCCAGGCGCTCTACTCGCTCTTCCTGTTGCCTAATCTCATCCATCTTTGAGAAGACTTGACCTTCTATTTGTTCTTGCTTCTGCATAAAACGGTCCCCTCCTCGTTTATCATTCATAGGCTGGCCATTCGTTAGGGATTGATGAGAATAGGCCCCATCGATTGCCTCATCAGCTTCTCCTTTGAGTCGCTCTAGCTTTCGTCTAGCTTGCGCCAAGCGACTATTATCTGGCTTTTCTGCTTCATACTCAGCCCCTGCTTCATGTACTTCCGACATAGTATGTTTCCTTTCTTTCTCTTGATTGACAATCCTTGTATATTCCTGATGGACTTCTTCCTTCGTCAGCTGCCTAGCTGAGACAAAGGCTTTTACATCATCTGTAGTTAGCTCTTGCGCCTTTGCGAGAGCTATTTCCTTCTCAAAAAAGCCCTGGTAATGCCAGGACTTTTCATCTGCTGTGTAAACGTGCGCCAGCTCCCTAGGAGCTTCATTCCCCCTCTTCAGGAAATCATTCCAATCTTCCTTTTCCTGGTTAAGCTGAACGATAGGCGGAATCGCAATCTGGACTGGAATCCCCTTCTCCTGCAATCGAGTGATAAAATTCTGTCCTGCAGCATCATTATCTACAACCAGTGTAATCATATCTTGATGCCGACCATCTTTGAAATAATCCGTTGTGTTGACGACAGTTTCTAGAGCTTTTCCAGTATTCTGATCTATTTGATAGGATTTACCATTCATCTCTGCATACAATTCCATAAAACGTCGGCTAATGATGCCCTCTTTGACACCATCCATAGCCACTAAGCGGACATCCTGAAGTGTATCCTTATGGAGCTCATAGTAGCTCATTAAATCAATTGGAGCTTCCGCAAAGACCAAACGTTTAGGGGTTCCAATATCGATTGAAAATCCCAGTTGTCCATCTGAATTTCTCATAATTTGTTTTAAACGCCCACGTTCTGGATAGTGCACTCGATTCTCTACTATTCCCTGGAGACTAGCGCCAGCTAAAAAGCCCGTGTTGTCTTTATATTTAAAGACAATCACAGGCTCAAAATAGTCTCCTTTTTTTCGGGTTGCCTCCGCCATACTCCCCTGACTCAAAAAGAAATTAATCGTGTCATCTGAAAGGCCTCTCTGAGTCTTCAGGTAGCTTCTAGAAGCCTTGAAATCCTGATGCTCATATTTTTCCAGGTTATAGTAAAAGGGCTCTTTTGGGGCTATCTGAACCGCCAAATCCACTTTCTTAAATTCTCCTGTTTCCAAGAAGTGCATCGCTTCCTTGTAAGTAACACCCTGGATAGTTTGAACTAGTTGAATCACATCTCCAAATTCTGATCGAGAATTCCAATGAAAGTCATTCTTCCTTGCATCGATGACAAATGAATCGTGTTCTGTCCATGTATAGCTATAGTTCCCCGTGCGCTTTAACTCCATTCCCAGCTGTTCCGCAACAGAAAGGATAGATAGGTTTTTAGCCGCTTCTTTCGTTAATGGCATCTGTTACCTCCTTACAATGAATATTCTGACGCTTCTTTTTCTGCTGCTAAATCCTGAGTCTGGTTAAGCTGTTTCTCAACTTCTTCTGCTTCTACGAAACGCTCTAAATCAGGAATAAGGTGCTGGACTTGTTTGAGTTTATCCTGGAGTAACAAGTTATCATCAATGTGATAGACAGCTTCCTGCTGGCCATTGAAGCCCTTCTCCGGATCGATATCCTCAAATCGGATAACAGCTAATTCTGTCAAACTTCCCTTATACCAAGCTCCAATTTCATTTTCAAGATAGAACTGAACCGATTCTCGATCTTCAGCTTTTGTATTCCTCAAATAGGCCAGATTCCAGCTTTCACCCTGAGAATACCCAGTGACTTCTTGAACAATTAGCTCCTGATTGTTAGTGCTTAAAATCCGATTAATATCGTCTAAACGGGGGACTAAGATTTCCTGAGCTAGAGAGACTGCTTCTGTACGATAGTCGAAAAATTCATATTGTTCCCTATCTTCGACATAGTTCCTAACGAAATCTGAATAATGAGGGAAATGTTCCTGAAAGCTAGGTGAAATCATCCCATAGATATAGGCTTGTCTTAATGTTTCAAACTGGGCTATTTGATAATATGATGGATCGAGCTTAGCTTCTTGATTCAACATTTCCTTGATACTTTCTGGAAGTTGTATTGGCTCCGAATCTGGCCAAGTTCTCTTGGAATAGTTGATTACTTCCTCGTAGAGAATAGTATCAATCTCTGAATTTTTCATTTCAAGCAAAGCCTCTACAATTTGAGCTGATTCTGAAAGATTGGAACGATAATCAGTAATCAAGCCATCTTTACGAACCTCCCACTCCTCAACTTGAGCATTTTCTGAAGTGCGTAGTAACAATACCTCCTCAGCTTCCAGATCAACTCCAATGACCTGATCACCATTTGGTAGCTGATCCATCTCCAATTCCTGGATTTTAGCATCTAATTGATTATTAATCTGAAGCAAGTCTTGCTTCAAATGAAATAATTCTTCTGCATTGGCTTGTAATTCCTCAAAATACTCTCTGGAGATCTTCACTGGTCGAACCAATAAATCTTTCTCTCGTTGTTCTCGAGGGTAAGAAAACAAGTAGGGAGCAACTTCTTTGAAATCCTGATAATTCATCCATTTTATAGATTCTGTAACAATCATATTTTGGACATCAATGACATCTGTATGAGGAGTAATCCAGCCAGCTAAAGCCAACTCTTTTACTGCTTCGGATAGGGGGTAAGAAGGGATATGTTCTAAAATCCCCTCAAAATAACCAATCCCTCGAGCAGTCTCTTCCTCAACCTCACGCTTCATTCGTTTAAATTGTTTTTGTGGTAATGTATTCATTCTTTATCCTTTCTAACTCACTTTGAGAGGAACTTCCTCGACTTCCTTAATCCCAATATGAATAACATTTTCTTCCCCAACCTGGTCTTTCCACTCATCAATATCGCTTAGATATCGCTTGTAACGATACCAGTTTTCATCGTTCGGGCCATTACTTAAGAGGTAGGCTCTTGGATGTGTGTCCAGGTTAAATTTTTGATCTCGAAAGACATTTTGTTTGGATAGGAAGAGTAGGGCTTCTGTTGTTCCAATTGTAGCAACCTCATGCGGTGTCAACAATTCCCGGCCAATTTTGGAGTTCTGCTTGGAACTACTGCCATTTCTTCCCCTACTCTCGCTATAGTTCTGATCATTCAAAGTCTGCTTACCAGATCGCTCAGATAAAGCTCTCAAAGTATCCGGATCATTTGTCCCCAGATAAAGAATAGCCCCACAGTTATTGATAATCGTTTTCGTGTTCTCTTTACCGTATAATACTTCAATCTGACTTTGAGATTGAACCATCATTTTAATAGAGATTTCTCGAGACCGAATAACAGAGATAATCGGTGGCAGATTAGGAATCTTGCCAATCTGTCCAAACTCATCCGCCTCTATCTGAACATGCAGTAAATCCTTTTTAGACTTTGTTGGATGCTCACCTACCAAAATTGCATCTGCAGTCTTTATCAAGACATCAAAAATGGTACTAAAAAGAAGGGCAGACAAAAACTGATAAGCTGGATCTACTTCTGGAATATGAATGAATACAGCAGTCTTTTCTATATTCCATTTCTCAATCTCCAGCGTGTCTTTTTCAATAATCTTTCTCAGCTGTTCATGGTCAAACACTGAGAAAGTAGTCGCAAAAATGGCATAAACAGAAGCTCGTGTCTGACCATCAAAGTTTTTATTAAACAAGCTCCACTGCCTGCAAGCATAATTCCCCGGCAATCTCCGCTCCAAATCTTCAAACATTAATTCAACTGGACTTTCCGCTTCTGGATGATTCCGTCTCAATTCCCGAATCATATCCGTGACTTGACCTAGATTTGGCATATAATGATCAAGCTGGCTGTCAAAATAAAGATAGCCAATAAGAGAACGCATCAAAAGCTTATTGGCCGCCGGCCAGAAAGGATCGCTTTCATGATCATTTCTATTCAAAGATTCCGTGATCGCCTCTGACACTCGGTCTATATCCATTTCATTATGAACATATCTAAAAACGTTGAAACCATCGGAATTCAGAAAGGTAATCAGATCAAAAATTTTCATCTTATAGCCTTTTCCCAGTAGAGATTTCCCAGTCTCATGAATGAGAAGTCCTTTGGTATCCGTTGTCACAAAGCTAGAGTTCCCTTGTAATAAATTTGGCTTTACAAAACTCCGTGTCTTCCAGTCCCCCGTACCTCCATATACCAAGACATTTTTATTAATTTGATTTTCAAAACTCAAACGGTTATTAAATAGTCCCATCTGGCTATTTTGAGTGAAGACTATATTCTTTTCAGGTTCTTCGTCTCGGAATCTCATCAACTCTTCTCTTGTCGCAAAACGAGCTGATCCATGTTCTTCTCCATAACGGTAAGTCCCCGTATCCGTTACTCTCAAATACAGTAGAAAAGCAATCAAAAATCCGCCCATACCAACCAATAAAGAAGCAGGAGTAAATTGAAAATCTAGCCAAGATTTATCGCTTAGATGGTCGCTCATCCAGTTAAGCTTTCCAAATCCAAATACATCCGTTACTGAATCGGTATCTGGTGCTAACAGCCACAATTTTAAGAGCCAATGAAAGAGGTAGAATAGACCTAGTCCTAACAACAAATACGGCCTAAGTCTCCGTTTCTTCTTTTCTGTAATCACTTCATTTTCCCTCCAATCTGTGGTTCGATATTTTCCGGAAGAACAAATTCTTTGGTATGAATATTTACCTGCAGGGAAGCAATTTTCTCTTGTTCAACTGCTTTGAAATATTTCAATTTCTCCTCAAAAGAAGTTGTTTTCCCATTTTTAAGATTCCGATCATTGAATCCTTTCGGATCTCTTGTGATCCCTTCTAGTACATCCTTAAAGGCTTGTTCGACAACACCTTTATCTTTTGCATTGAAAGCAAGAGTTGTCTTACCATCAGGGTGTGTATAAAAAGAAAAGCCAATCCCGTATTGGCCAAGTTCTTTTCGAACTGCCTCGAGATTGACTTCATTATGTAATAATTGCTGGACTTCTTTAGCATCTGCTGTTGCCATGAATTTATTCCAGTCTGTCTCACCAGTAAAGACTACATTCTCCCCTCTGGCTTGATAAATTTCAACTCCTTTAGAGCACACCAGGAAAAGACTTTTTAAAATTACTTCTCCTGTCACAAGAGTTGCCCGTCCTAACTGGGCTACCACTTGTTCTTGTTCCATTTTAGCTCACCTCTTCAATTTTGAAATAAAGGTCTTTCAATTGAGTGGCTTGAGATTCTTTAGCCAAAATCTGTTCTTGCAACTCATCGATCCTACTTTGGCACTCAACAATTTCCTCGTTTGCTTCTTTGATAAAATCTTCGTTAGATTTGATTTTATTTTTAATAGATTGCTTATAAGTAATCGTCTGAGCCTCAAAGCTATCAATAACCTCTGAAGGTAAATTTACTGTAGTCGCATGAGAAAGAGAGAAAGAAGATTCAAACTTTTGATCAGGAATCATTTTATTCTCTTTCTGAGTAAATGTTTCAACAACCGGTGGTACTTCTTCTGTAGCTGCATCCTGTGTATTTTCATCTTGTGAAGGTTCTACTCGTTCTTCCTCATTGTCATCTAATTTACTGAAATGATTTGTAGTCCATTCACTAGAAGAATAGGTAATTTTATCTTCCAAAGGTACTTCCTCTCCAACCTCATCTTGAGGCTTTTGAGACACTAGCTCAGCAATTCTTTGTCGAGCCATATCAGCCTCTTCCTTTAACGTTAGATCCTCTAATTCAGGATCTGGTTGAGGTTCTCGTTCGGCTGATGAGGAGGTCTTCTCTTTATGTTTTGCTAAAAAATGAAGAAAACCTCTCTTTTTCTTTCCAGTACTCGTACCAAAATTTTCCAGCAACTGATCAATGATTCCAACAAAAGGCATTTCGAGACTAAGTTCTTGTAGGGTCTCACCTTCAGAATTGAGAGAATAAAGTAGATAGATTCCGTTTATTTTATTACTCTTCATTCGTTCATTGATGATTTCTAGCTTTGAAAACAGCTCGTCTCGATGCTCAAATGTTTCCTCTTGTTTAGTCAGTTGATTGATAATTTTATACATGGTTCACTCCTTGGTTACTTGATTGTGCTGGAAGGATTAGATCCTTCATTTCCTGATAAGATAGCCCACTTTCTTCCGAAAGGGCAACGAAAAGTTGAGCCTCCACATCCCTTTCCTGGGCTGTGTAGTTCTTGATTTTGTCAGTCGCTTCTTCTTTTTGTCGTTGTGCTTTTGCCTTTTCCTTCCTGATTTTTTCAAGTTTATTTTCAAGTTGATTTATTCTCTTGTTCATTCAATTCTCCTTATCGGCTACTACTGGATGAGGTCGTTTGTTCAGCAGAGGAAACTGAAGTCGAACTTGAACTGCTAGTATCTGAATAAGTTCCTATACTTTGCCCCTTTGCTTCGGTCAAGACGATTGGCTCAATTTTATTAATCAATAGCTTCCCTGATTGCTCCACATAGGTCAACCGAATTGTAGCCTTAGTGGTACCAGTAAGCCCCTTAGAATCTCGATTATCTTTTTCTGTTAAGGTTGTACTAGTATATTTAATCTGAGCTAAAGCAACTTTATGTGTTTTATCAATGTAGATAGAGCCAGATTCATAAGATTGGTCAACCACATACCCCTTATAGGTCTGATTGACTGGCTTTTGTTCTTCTTGAACAGTTTCCTGATACATAGAATCAGTCATAAAAGGCTTATATCGTGGACGATTCTCTTCTAAATCCTTTTTGGTATAGTAAGCAATTAGAAAGTCCTCGACCTGCTGTTCAGTAAGAGATAGTTGTTCCTGTTGTTTCTCTTCTGGTTTTTGCTTCGCCTCTTCCTGAACTTGACTATTCTGTCTCAAATTCTGTTGTACTTGAGCAATAGAATAGCCCAGGACAATACATAAAATAGCAGTGACTCCGATGAGAAGTCTCTTGACCATTTTGATTAACTTTTGATTATACATTCTTTTCCTTTCTTATTTAGGGGTAACAAAATAGATGCCTGATTGTGGTGTCAAGGTACGCCAAGTCGTTACATATAAACCACGAAAGTTCATTTCTGAAATCAAGAAACTACCATCGCTATTAACGTACTCACAGAATGCAACGTGACCATAGATTGGTGATGCTCCAGCTACACCATTCATGAATACAACTGCAGAACCTGGTTTTGGAGTCGTTGAAATTTCATATCCTTGAACTTGACCACTGTCAACCCACTGATTGGCATTACCCAGATATGGATAAATTCCAATCCCAATCTGAGCAAAGCGATTATAGACGTACCAAGTACAATTGCCTAGTTCATAAGCATTACCTGAATAACCTTGGCCTTCTAAAATTGCTTGATCTGTAGGTAGTCCATAAGGGAGCTTATCTTTATATTCTGCTGGAACTTGCTGGCTAGATATGCCTGTCGAACCACCTCCTTTATTTTTTAAGAAGTTCAACCATTGACGAGCCGCAGATTGCCGTTCTAAGAGCTTGTTCCCTGGAACCCCCAACCAAGAATTCAAGAAGTCCTCCGCAAGAGCTTCTACGGAACCTGTTGAGGTTACAATTCTTTTAAAAGCTTCTCGTCTAAGTGGATCATCTGCTTCTAATAGGAATTTAGTTTGAACTTCCGCAGACCAAATATCTCCATTCATATCTTTTGCAAAATTCCACAATGCAAGAGCACGGGGGCCAGTAAATTGACCAATCCCAATCCCAATATAGTGCAATCCATTGACCAAGTAACCTCTTTCGTTTAAAGGTAAGGTAGGATACATAGCTTGAAAGGCTCCCCAGTTGCCAACTAGATTTTCTGCAGTTGGCTCTTTAGCAACCTTATCAAATTGATTATTGGTTAGAAAGTCTGTTTCATAGCGTTTAAAAGTGATGGAACTCTCAATATCAAATCCTCCCAAAACGGCTGCAATCCCTTCATCAGTTGCTTCTGGTATATTCTTTTTGATTGCATCCGCAAAAGCTCTTGCACGTTTTCCCTTCTCTCCAGATGTTTCAATACTGCTAACAACAGACGTTGCTTGTGTGTACTCTACACGCTGGAAGTAAAAACCGACATTGACATAAGTCCAACTCTTTTCAACATTACCATCTTTGTCTTTCTTATTTGATCGATCAGGTTCTAGTTTTTGATAATAGACCGTTTGATTTCCTTCAGATGCCACCTTTCCAATGATATCTCCAGATTTGACATGATCTCCTGTTTTGTAACGAATCGTATCTACATTCTTATACAGAAACTTGGAATTCTCATCACTGATTTCTAGATCATTGCCATTTACTTCGACTTTCCCATCTAAAACGGCTAATAGAGTCTGACCACCTGAGGCCTGCAGAACAGAACCATTAAAAATTTCCGTCTTAGTTTTATACCCAAACCGCTCAATAATTTGAAGTGGAGTTTGCGATTCAGGCTGATCATCCGTATAAAACGGATTATCCAACTCTTGAAGCAACATATATTTTCCGCTATCTCGAGCAATTTCTAAGAGCTGTTTATACTCTTCTAACTCATCCTCATTCAGTTTGTAAAGATCATTCTGAGTATATAGTTCTTCCATCGTTTTAAGATTGTCTTTATCCCCATTCAAATCTTTCCATAACGTATTTAAGTAAGTTTTTCCTAGATTATTTTGCGAAAAATATTTGTTTTCGTCTATGTGAAGTTTATCCGAAACTTCATCATACTTATAATTCAAGTACAAAAGCGGATCATCAATTTTTGTCCAATAATCTACCTTATCATTAGATTTTTCACGATCCAATTTTGAAAGATACAACCAGGTATCATTCATATCAAACTCATCTTGACGGGTAATTCCTGAACTACCAATACCAAGTATTGCCAGAAACAAAAGCAGACCAAAAGCAATCAGATAAGCCTTAAAACCAAATGGATTTTTGATAATAGCTTTAATCGGTTTAGAACCTACACGGTAGACCTTCCTAGCCTTCTTGGCAGCTTTCCCAGTTTTAGAAGCGACCAAACGTTTCTTATAATCCTGAATACGACGAGAGAGTTTTCCTTCCCAAGAAAATTCTCTTGGAGTTCGAGTGAAGCCTCTACCCTTAGCCTTATTGTAGACTCTATTTCCAAGGCTATAGCTCGATTTAACCATTCCTTGGCCAAGTTTACCACTATATTTCCCAATCGTTTTGATCCGTTTCCCTTGAATCTGAATATCCTGATACCGATATTTAGCTCGTGCTATATCTGATAGTGTATCATCCTGATGCGCTGCAGAACTAGCTTGTTGACTCGCAGAACGTTCTAAAGCCTGTTTAGTAGCACGATAAAACTTCTTCTTACGTGAACCACCGTTAGCCTCTTGAGCAACTTTGAAGACTTTTTTAGAAACTCTCTTCTCTAGTTTTGCCTTATCGAGCTCTTTCTTGAGTAACGCTAACTTTTTAGCACCTTCTGGAGTTAATGATTTTCCTTGTTTCTGTAAACTTTTATATGCCTTGTTTAGAGATTTTACCTTGGCCTTTGAAGCTCTAAATTGTTTACGACTCTTCTTCACTATATGGCGCTTAGAACGTGTTTGTTCTTTTAGCTCCTTCATTTGCTTAGCACTATCTTGTTGAACAGTTCGGTAATTCTTCCGAACCGTCTCCAGTTTTTGATCTAACTTATGACCGATTGTGTTTGGTCTGCCTTGATCCTGATTCATAATGAGACTCCTAAGCGTCTGTTGCGACTAAGTTATATAACTTAGTATTCTTAGGTATTGGATTCTCAAATGGCACTACAACTGGCCCTGCTACGATTAAGCCGGTACCTTTAGCTTTTGGTCGAGCCAAGTAGCGAATCTGTTTGTCAGTCAGATTGACAATCTCCTTTAAGATAGCCAAATCCTGGGGCTTTTGTTTGAGCAAAATCATGAACTCGCTATTTGAAAGCAACTTCCGACCTTCTTCAACAGCAGCCAGCGTTTCTACGTTCTGGGTAATCCCTGTTGGAATCGCACCGTATTTCCGAATCCGTGAATACAACGTAGTAAAGAAGTCTGCTTGCGCCTTATTCTTAAATAGAATCTGCATCTCATCAAAGTAAACCCAAGTAGTACATTTTCCTTGATTTTCTACAATTTGATTCCAGATATAATCCTGAATAACCATCAAAGCGAATGGCTTCAATTTGTGAGACAACTTCTTCAAATTAAAGATAACAAAGCGATGATTGAGATCCACGTTGGTATTGTGAGCGAAAATATCTTGAGAACCAGTTGTATAGGTTTCCACTGCCAAAGCCAAATCTTGAGCTTCTGGCTCTGGTTGTTCCTTCAATACCTGGTGCCACTCTTTTAACGTTGGAGTAAAATCCTCTGTCAAATAGCGCTCATAAGTCACACCTGTTACCCGGTCAATAATCCCAATCTGTGCATCTGTCACCTCAGATAGAATCGATTCAAACAATCCCATCAATAAGTTTGCCTTATCTCCAATCGGATCGTCATCCTCATCATCCAGACGATCTAGGTCTGGTAGATCCAAAAGATTGATATGTGTTTTAGAACCAATCGAAATATCCACCATCTGAGCACCGAAAGCACGGCCAATATCAGAATATTCATCTTCGGGATCCACAATGATTACTCGATCTTCTGGATATTTCAGCAAAGTCGGAATGACTTCTCCACCCTTAATCGTAGTAGACTTACCAGATCCAGAGGAACCAAGCACAACACCAGAACCCGTATTCAGATCACGTTTTCGATCTAGTGTAATGATATTGTTTGATAATTGATTTTGACCATAGTAGCGAGCAAGTGAGCTTTCAGACTTCAAATCCACGTTAGTAAAAGGGACTTGCGTAGCAATATTAGCTGTAGTCATCTTTCTCATGAAATTCTTCTTCACATTTACGAAGCACTCACCGATAGGTAAAACCGTATTTAGAGCCTCTTCTTGGTAATAATAGAGATCTTCAAATTCTACCCCTAGCTTCCGACCAGCACGCTTAATCTTCTGCTCATTACGTTGTAGTTCCTCCTGGTTATCCGCCTTAAAATACACTGCAATAAAGCCAGAGAAGATTTTCTGATCATACTCAGTAATCTCATCTCGCCACTTCTTGGTAGCTTCTGAGATTTCTTGGTCACGACCAGCAACGACCGCATCATCAAAGATACCAGATTGAGCAGCCTTACGTTTAGAACGTAATTTCCCAATTTCAGCATCTGTTTCTGCATCGTCAATCTTCTCTAAGATTTCAACATTCTCATAGGGTTCTGCATGGATAGTAATAGCCAGCTCCAGCCCCAGTGTCGTCAAATCTCGAATAAGCCGATCAGACATCCAGTTAGGATAGCGACGTGCATAGAGCACCTTGCACCAACGATCATCTATAACCATCCGTTTTTCCTGGAATTCAATCCGGTTTGGAGCAATAAATGATTTCGTTGACAGACCAGATAAAGCAATTTCTTTATAATCAAAATTGACATACGGGTTATCTCGTAACAGTTCAGAAAAGACCTTTAGACGATCCAAACCATTCATTTCCTTAAATGTAATATCAGATTCCTGAAATTGCGTTCCCAGAGAAACTCCTATATCTTGCAGTAACAACTGAGCCTGTTTTCGGTCATCCGCATTTGTTGAAATGGTCACATACTTATGTACCTCGAAGTTGTTAGCATGTGTTGTAAATCGCTCCTTAATCATCCCATTCAACTCCTCACGATAGTCATCATAGCCATCGTTTGTTTCTTCAAACAAGATATTCTGCAAGGAGTTATCCGATACTCGACGGTTGATTACTAAGAGTTGATAGTTACTGCCCTCATCCAGTGAATTAAGAGCATCCATCGTTGTATCGATGATACTCTCTTTTTCATCTTGTTGAGCTGTCGAGTAAGAAGCATCTCCCAACATAAAGCTACGAGAGTACTTCTCACGTGCAACGTGCATCAATCCATCTTCATGTAGATGTGTGTAATTGATCGTGTTTTGCGTTGTAGGTTTCATCTGGCGACGCAAACGATCAATTCTTTTCTTTTCTGCTTTTTCTAGTTTTTCTCTTTTGCTTTTGAATAAACTCATCTTTCGTATACATTCCTACCTTTCCAAATTCTGTCTCATAGGTTCTTTGTTGGATCCGGAAAAAGAAATCGATTTTTTCTTTAATCCGCATTCGCTTGGTCATGCCTGTACCGTACATTGCCCCAGGAACTACAAATAGAGCATCCCAAAGATAAATGTACCAATCAGGTAGACCAAAGAAATAAATAGCAGTTGTCCCTGAGACAGCTATTAGCAAACATACGTAGAGAACAATCATTCTACCTGTTAATCCAAATAAAATAGGTCTGTCCTCAGTTTCAAATTCTCTTAAAAATTCTGATCCAATTTTTTTCAATTATTTTCCTTTCATACAAAATCACATCAATTAATCCTAATTTTTCTAGATATGGATTATACTCCTAAAAGTTGTTTGGCTTTTCGACCAGTTCCAACAAGCGTAAAGATGTATATAACACCTTTGGCAATTGAAGCAAAGGCCGTTCCCCAGCTTCCATTAGAACCTGCTGCCACTTTTAACATATCTGTAGTGACTAAACCGTTATATACAACAGATACCACAATTAGAACAACTCCAATAAAGGCAGAAGCAGCAAAGTATTTCAGGAAGTTAATCGTAACAGAGCGTAAGGAATCCATCATAAAGAACGTCACTAATAATGGAGCCAAGGCTTTGAGCATATACAAATCTAAATATCGTAAGAAGATGATGATTCCCAGCGTAATATTAGCAATAAATTCAGTTAAACCGCCAACTAGACCAAAAATCAGTTTTTCAAACCAGCCTTTGACCGCCCCTTGCGCATATTGATATTTATCAAGTTGTGAGGGTACTACATGGGCAATTACCTTCACGACAATATTAAGCAATTCCAGAATGGCATCACAAATTTGGGATGAGGCCGAAATCAAGATGAAAGCAAATAAATACTTCATCAATGCCTCTAGCCAAATCTTCTGCGTTAGCGCACCTCCCCTCGACTTGACCATTTGTGACCATGATGCCATTTCAAACCAGAAAAAAAGACCTAAAAGGATATACCCAATAGGTCGGACAGCATTGGCCATCATGGTTACAGCTTGGTTAGTATCAAAACTGTAACTGGAAAGAGAGCTAGTCAACTCTCTAATATCTAAATTCATAGGCTACTCCTAAAATTTTAGCTGTGATAATGCTGCAACGATTGCGGCTGCAATTCCCGCAGAAGCTACGGCCAGATACGCACCATTAACCATAGAATCAGAACCATCATCCTGTCTCTGCTTGTCTTTATTCTTTCTTCCTTGAATAAAGTCAATTGCACCATTCCAAATCCAAATAAGACCTGTAATTGTTCCAACAACACCTAGACCAGTAATAATTTTTGTAATGATTTCCATTTGTTTTACCTCTTTTAATTTCATTTTTTATAATAAAAAGCACTGTAGAGATTACCTACAGTGCTTAGCACGATTCTATTTTTATAGTTCATCAAATTCCTCACGATAAATCGTCCGAATAGTAGCTACCAGAAGAGCAAGTACAATCATAATAGGAATCTCAATATGTGGATATGGAATGAAATTAGTTCCGCCTGCAGGAATTGGAAATTCACGAACTGCGCCATCAATCCAAGCACGTTGAACAAAGCCCATAACATGAATTCCATACCACCGAAAAACATCATCCCCTACTGAAGGACTAACCCAATGTAAAATATCAATCAAAAGCCAGAATGGCAAAAACATGGCTAACCCAACACAGCATTTAGATACAATCCAAAATATAATAACTCCAAAAACTGATTTTACGAAATTAATACACCAAAGAATGATATAAAAGGGAGCTGTAAAAATTCTAATAATAGCTACCCATAACCAGGAAAAATCACTCCCAAATTTCATAATCCTACTCCTCCACGATTTATCATTATTATACCATAAAAATAGCTTATTTTAAAGATTCCTAGAGTATTCTAAACCTCTTTTTTCTTGCGCTTACTGAAGAGCAATCCTGCAGCAACACCCCCCATTGCCAGACCAGCTAACAGCAATTCTGCAGAAGCCTGCTCACCTGTAGATGGCAAGCTTCGTTCTGGTTGTTGTGGATGTTCTTCAGGAGTTTTTGGCTCTGGTTTTGGTTCAGGTTTTGGTTCAGGTTTTGGTACCTGATTCACTACTGTTGGTGTTTCATACAGTTGACCAAAATCAATTTGATACGCTGTATTCTGATACTCGCCTCCTTTTTGAGCGAACTCTTTCTTGATCTTCATTGGAACTCGTAATGTAATGACCTTTCCAGTCTTAACATAAGACTCAAAGAAAGCTTCCGGATCATCTGCGCTAAAGACTTGAATGGCACCCTTCGGAGATTTGTTCTTAGCTTTAAATGCTTTTTGAACCTCTTCTGGTGCTTCTGCCAGACTAGAGTAGATCTTAGAAGAAAGTCCTTTAACTTCTTTTCCGTCTTCATCCAGCATCTGAATACCAGACTGATCAATGTCCAGTGCTTCTTCTGGGAAGTCATCCACCCCGAAGAAACCTTTTTTGATAAAGGCCTTATCTGGTTCAATTCCCTTATATTTAGAATAGTCCAGCTTCACCTCATAGTAGTTAACGGTGTCTGGAGTCAAGGTCTTGCCATTGATTACCACACCAGCCTTATCCTTATTAACCTTGTCTGGTTTTGGAATAGAAACACGGTTTTTCACTATATCCGAGTAGTATCCATTTCCGAACTGAATCTGATGCACCTGGTTTTTGTACTCACCAGTAAAGCCTGGCTTGTTTTTCATTGGTGTATGGAAGTAAAGATCCATCCCTTTCTGGATATATGCCTTATAGAATTCTTCTGGCTTCTCAGCTACCCACATATAGAAAGCTCCTGTTGGAGAAATCCCAGAATCTTCTACCATTTTCTTTAGAGAACCAGTCAAAGAATCTTTAGAAAGCACATGGTACATCTTGAGTCCATCAGCTTCTTTTCCTTCTGCATCTCGAATCTTAAATTGACTCTCCAATGGAGTTACTGCTTCGTCCGGATAATCTTCAACGAATCCAAAGCCACGTTGAATTGCTTCTTTTGCAGATTGATCGCCTTTGTAAGGGAGGTTAGTCATTTTAGAGACATAGTGATTGGTTGCTTCAGGAACCATAGCCTTTCCATCTGTCAGCTTACCTTCAGCATTATAATTATGCTTTTCAGGTTGAATGGCAGTACGATTCGGATCTTTCGGATTGTTTGGATTCTTAGGATCCGGATTCTTTTTACCTGGTGTTGAAAACTTAACGATATCACTCTTGCGAGTATAACCACCCTTATCCTTGCCACCATTTACTAGCAGCTCAAAGCCATTCACGTAGTCCGCCGCATCGTTTTGCGGCCGTCCCCAGTAAATGAAAGGTGCAATTTTATAAGCCTTGTTTAGATTACCGTTAATAGATTTAAGCAAAGCTTCTGTAGATTTAATCGTCAATTTATTGTTTTGATCAAAACTAATATCCCAATTTGGATTATCTTTTCTGATTAAGTCCAATTCGGGTTTGAAGCCACTTGGTGTCGGATCAACCGCCACTAGTTTAGTTGTCAACGGACGACCAGCAGGAAGAGCTTCTACATTGAGAATCCATTTATTCAGACTGTTTTTAGCCACATATTTCCCATCAATATCCACACCATCCGCATTCTGGACAGACTTCTTAATTGAAGGCTGTGTAGAAAGTTTATAGTCAGTGTAGTGTACCGTTGGTGGCTGCGGTTTCTTGGGAATATTTTCTTCCGGTTCTGGTTTTGGCTTAGGAGGTAATGCGACTGTCTGCAAATTCAATTCAGAAGGTTTTAGCTTCTCAGGAGTAAATGGTTTAAGTGGCTTCACCTTGTTTGGACTTGGCGGAGTAACAGTAGGAACTGATAATTCACTTGTTACTGTAAACCAGATCGATGGTGCCCAACGCCCCTCCCCTTTCATATCACCAAGTTTATCCCAACTAGTAATTCGCAAGATATATTCAGGGTTAGCTCCTTTCAAAGCAACTGCACCTGACACATACCAAAAATAAGGGCTATCTTTGCTATCAACAATACCTTTTTTATTTAACCCAAAATGATTACCATTAGAGTTGTCCTTTTCGTTTGCATAAACGTAACCATTGTCATGTTTTACGATAGAAGAACCTGTAATAGGTATAAAACGTGCAGAATCAGTTGGCTTGAGTGTTTCCACATGGTTTTTATTAGAGTTTAAGCTTGAAATAGCAAGCAAGCCTTTAGCTTGTTTAGCCACCCCTTTATCGTCTTCAAAAACAATCTGATTCCCATTTTCATCATAAAAACGTGGTTTCACCGAAAGCCTCAAATCATAATCCTGGTTACTGTCCTTATGCATAGTTGCAACTTCGATTCCATAAGTAGGATTTTGAAAGATACCATATACAACATCTGACTTGATATTTTCAGAACCAGAAAGAACTGTCAAATCCAATTCCATCCTAGAAATCGGTTTTCCTTTGAAGGTTGAATTTTCTAAACCAGAATAAGTGACTGTAATGGTTTGGCCTACTTTGGCTGTCACAGCACCAATTTTTGAACCTTTACCAGCAAAGTTGAAAGTTCCTTTCGTTTCATAGAACTCAAACTTAGAAGAGTAGCGATCAGATTTCTGACTTAAATCCTGAGGAACTCCAGGGTGAGAATAATATGTAACATACTCTTGTAACTCATCATCTCGCCCAATAATTCGACTAATATCCTTAAAGGATTCACCTAATCCCTTGGCACTAATATAATTTGCTACTCCTTTGACATCTACTTTAGCATTCGGTTCATTTTTATAAACCAGCGCTTGAGTTGCAACCTCTGATAGCCAACCATCTTTGGTCTTATTTTTTTCAGCTTCAGCTAATTCTTTTTCATAGCGCTTCTGATCATCTTCAATCTTTTTATTTTCAGCCATAATCAATTTGTTTTCGGCATCCACTTTTGCTTTTGCACTCTCATTTCGGTTGGCAAGTTCTTCAATATCCTGCTTCACCTTAGCAGCATGATCTACAACAGCTTGCTTGTTAGATTTTTGAATAGTATTAACGATCTGCGTATACTGATCATAAGAGCTCTTGGAATTTGGGTCTACAGTAATTGTCTTCGTTGTTTCGGTAATTTTAACATCTGGAAATTCCTGCTTCACCGCTTCCTTGCTCTGGTTCAACTCTTCCTGAGTCTTTTTAGCTACAGCAGTCGCTTGCTTATATGCATCTTCGAGTGCTTGATTTCCTGTTTGAATTTTCTTGTTGTTAGAAATGACTGTCTCAACTTCTTTTTTGTGCTCATCCTTATGATTCACATAATCCAAGGTTGCTTGTTCAATCTGTTTCTGCTGTTCATTTTGAGCTGCTACAATTTCAGTCTGTGCTTTATGAGTCGCATCGGAGCTAGTTGTCATCCCCTTATCTACAGTAGGATCCTTAACAACATTAACTCCTTCTGCTTTAGCTTTAGCAACCGCCTCAGCCACCTTTGTATTATCTACTGTAACTGAAACAGAACCTTGTGCTTGATTTGCTTGACTAATCACCGCCTGATTGTCAGTCGTTGGTGCTGGCTGGGAGTCTTTCAGATTGGAAGCAGTATTAGCAACTTCTGCCGTTGATACAGGTGAAGCAATTTCATCGGCAGAAACACCATTAGACATAGCTAGCGATAAAGCAGCTAGACCAAGAATTACTCCACACGTTCCCCAACGTTTTGTTTTTCGGATTGATCCGAATGCTCTTGTTTCATTATTGAATTTCATGATTTCTCCTTTAACTTTTAATATAGTATTCAATATTATTCGCTTTCGATATAATTTGAAGGAGCTCTCGCCCTAAAATGTATAATTTTCATTTCTTTCTCCAATCAAAAAGTCACCAAGAAATCTTGATGACTTTAGCATGTTTAGTTTTCCTTAGATTCTCGTTTGATTTTCAACAAACTTAAAAGTGAAATAGTTACCATCCCCAAGAACCAAAGACTAGAAGTTTTTTCCCCTGTTTTAGGTAATTCGTATGTTGCAGCAGGTGCTTGATAGACTGGATTTTTCACTTCTGATGCTTGGTTTTCAACTTGATCTTGTACATACTTCACAATCTTACCATTTTGAACTACCGGAATCGGATGACCTCCAGCTAGTTCAATACTAGCTTTCTGAGCAGCCAATTTTTCTTGACGCTCAATTTCTTGCTGTGCTTCCAGATAATCACGATAAGCCGACAACAACTCTTTATGAGCCTCTAATACCTTTCTTTGGTCTGCTTTCGAAGTCTCTAGTTTTGCTAGTGCTAACTCAAGAACTGATTTCTTTTCTTTCAAAACTTCTTGAGTAGCTTCAAGATCGATTTTTGCCTTTTCTAAGAGCTGAGGAGCATTCTGCAAAACTTCCACTCGCTCTTTTGATGCTTTTAAGGCTTTAGTTGATTCTGAAAGTAAGGCTTGACGATTGAGGACAAGTACTTTAATTCGAGTAAGTTCACCTTGTTTAGCAATCAATGCCTCTTTCTCAGCAATCAAAGCTTCATTCAGTGATTTCCATTCAGTTTGTTTTGCATCTAATTTTTCTTTAGCTAACGCAAGTATTTTATGTTTGTTTTGTACGTCAGCATTCAACTGTTCCAAAGCCTCTTGCGCTTGTTTATTTTCTAAATCAGCTTTTTCAAGGTTTGCTTCTGCCTGCTTCAACTTAGCTTCTGCTTCAGGAGTTTTTAAAGTAATATTCTGAATATCATTACGATTAGTCACTGCATTTTGTGCAGCAACTTCTGCTTGACTATAGGCCGTCTGCGCTTGTTCTTTTCTAGCTCGTGCATCGTTATTAGTAGTTTTCGCATCAACATAAGTAGCCTTAGCTTGTGCTACAGAGTTTCGAACTACTTGAATTCTTTCCTGAAGACTAGCTGCATTGTTCTTAGTGTCAATTTTAACATTTTGATGGAACCCATTTTTCAGCAAATCAATTGTTTTAGAATCTGTTCCAATATAGTGCATCGCCATCATACCACGATCTAGCTTTCGAGTTGCTACACCAATATACTGCATCGTAACCGACTCACGATCCAGCCCAGCAAAATTTAAAGCATGCCCCCAATCAGCATGTTTATCATAAAACAGCATCATAATCATGTTGTTGTATGCCTGTTGTTTCAGATCAGCTAATGTTACTACATCACCTGCATTTTGAAAGCCTATGTTCTCAGCAAGCAAACCTTGATTTCCTTGATTCAAACCAACTTCTTTCGCAGCAGCATTCAAAGCATCTAGATCATGACCGTACTGATTAGTAGATAGTTGAGTTGCTTTCTGTGCCACTTTCTGCATATCTCGATTCACTAAAACTGGAATATCATCTGTTCCCATCAATCTACGAAAATCATTGATCAGATGCGCATTAAAAGCAGCAAGTTCATCTTGAACTTCAGCAGATAAATGATTGACATCAGTAATCACAGTCTTTTTATCTGCTTCACTCTGCTTAAATGGAGAAGTTGGATTGCCGTAATAAGTTTTACCTCCATCTGGCGAGTTAAACCCAGCAGCAGTCATTCCTTTCTTGGCAATTTCTTGTAACTTATTTGAATTTTCTTCAGTGGGGTTATTGAAGTAAGTCTTTAAAGCTTCTACATAGCCAGCAGGATAAGTGATAGAGGTCGTTGTCAGACTATCCAGGATACTTTGAGCTTTAGATAGATTCTCTTTAGCTACTTGATACTGATTTTCAGCGTTAGTAGCTTGAGTGGTTGCTTGATCTAGTTCCTGTGCTTTCACCAACCTAGTTGCTTCTGTACTCGTTACCTCTGCTTCTGCCTGTTCCAGTTTAGAAGCGCGTTGGTCATCTGCTTTTATAGCAAGTTCCAAATCTTCTTGAGCTTGTGATACAGCTTCTTCGCTCATTACCAAATTTCGCTTAGCTGCTTCAGCATTAGCAACAATACCCGCAACTCCAGTTCCGTCTAAAATAGCTTGTTTTTCAGCTACAATTTGTTCTGCATCTGTAACTTCTTTTGTTTTGTCATCAAGCTTTCTCGTAGCTTCTTTGACATTTGCTTCCTGATTAGTAACATTCTTTCCAGCTAGCTTTTGTTCCTCTTCAGCAGAGGATAGTTCTTCTTGAGCCTTCTTCTCAGCAGCCTCTTTTGCAGATACATCTTCTTTTGCATCTTGGATATTTTTAGGAGTAGCTTCCTGGACAGCTTTCTCCGCTTGAGTAACAGCTTCTGTAGCTTCTTCTACTACTTTCTCTGCATCGTTTACCTCGCTTTGAGCTGTTTTTACAATCTCCTCCTGGGTTTTTACAAATGAGCTTGCCTGCTCCACATTTGCTTGGGAGATAGCAACATCAGTTTTTGTAACTGTTTTTTGAGTTGCTGTCTTCTGTTGGCTCCCTGAAATTGGCTCTGAAGGCTTTACTTCTTCTGCGGAAGCCTGAGTCGTTACTCCAACCGCTGCGGTTGCAATTGCGCTAGCCAACATAAATTTCTTAACTTCATTCATCATTTCCATTTGATTTCTCCTTTTTGATATTACTTAAAATAATGCTTATTTGAATAGTTTTTTAGTTCTCGTGAGATTTTATCAGACAATTTATTTGGGATAAAAGTCATAAATACTAGAATCCCTGAGACTAAAAGAATAACTGTAAATATTAGCTGTATAATACTCATTTCTTCACCTTTTCATAACATCACCTATCTGCTTTCAGCAACAAAGAAACAGTTCCTTGCTCCCCAAAACAGATAGATGAGGACTCTATCTGTTAAATTTTACCGCTAGGTCGGTGATAACCTTTACCGGTTAGCTGTAAGATTGATTTATTTCCTTGTTTAATTCGTCTGGCAACTAAAATATCTCCACGTTTAATGGTGCGTATATCTCTATAGATTTTAGAGTATTCTGCAATCATTTCAACGGTTTGAAGTTTTCCTGCCACATATCCTTTTTTAGGAATAAGACCATACTTACTAGTTAATTTCAGTTCTTCACCACTTGCAAGCCGTGCGGTTGCATCACCTTGCAAACCTAGTCGTCTTAAATCAGTGAGTGTAACCTCACTAGTTGATTTTATTTGATTCATATTGTCCTCCTTTTTGAATCAAAGGCTGATTTACAGCCATGCCGAGTTGATGCCGTAGCATCTCTACTGTGTTTTTTACGCACGATTTATAGTTTAGGAATCGCAAACTCTTTCGTCTTACGGGACAAGTCAACCGTGACTTTACATAATGCAGTCAGCACTAGATATACTTTCTAGCTACACACCGCCCCTATTCTTCTTTTTATGCCTAGACTGCGCTAATCGGGACAGTGGGGATATTCAATTTTCAAAGGTCATAAGTAGTTTTATGACTTGCTCAGGTCAAGTATTTTAGAAATATGGAGCTATCTTAATTCCAGTCTTCACCTACTAAAGAATCGTAATCTTCTCCACAACATGGACAGAATCCGCACTCCTCAGCAGAATCGAACTCTGTATCACACATTGGACAATCTACTAGCATGGTAATCTCCTATCCTTATTTTGTCCGATAAGTTACCTTCTTCACCCATCGAGGGTTGATAGAAAACGGTGGAGTCGCTGATGGAAAATTCATACTCGCTCCTGTTCCAAATGAACTTGATACCAATTTTTCTAGTTCCTCTAAGTTGGAAGTGACGGAAATACTGTCTACCGTTTTATCAAAATACTCTACAATCATTTCAATCTCTTGAACTGGTTGGGAAGGTGTAGCCTTCACAGCTTGTAATCTGTTCATTCTCTCTTGGTTATTAAACAATCCCATAAAATCAATCCTCTTTCTGTTGCCATGATGAGAAAATTTGGTTGAGTTTCTCAGCTCTTTCTTTTTTCGGTAAATCAAAAACAGCTTTAGGAATCGTGTAGATTTTCTCCTTCGGGCTACGACCTATCGCTAGCACTTTACCATCAATTGGCCTAAATTCATCTTTTAACATGTTTCAACTCCCTTAGACAATTCTGATAAATAGCTATTCAGTTTCGTCTCTGATAGTTTATCTGGATAATAGTATGCAATAAGACTAGGACACTCAGCAGGGGATTTTCTAGCATACTCACTTTGTCCTGATACCTCCATAAAGCCCTGTTCTTTTTCAATGAGTAAAGCCATCTTCCAAAAACGAATCATCATTTTGTAGAAATAGGCTGGGATATTCTGGATTGGTTTTCCTTCAGCCTCTCCTGTTTTAATTTTGAAAATCAATTTATCAAGCTCACGTTCAAGATCCTGTAACCAAACCTCTCCATAAATTTCCTGATTAGCTAAGAGGTTGTTGTAATTCTTCTCAACTTGACGTTTTGATTGATAGATTTTATTTTCAAGAATTTTTGCATCTTTTCCAAACAAACTGAGTTTCTGAACTAGTTGAGGAGAAAGAAAAGCATGTTGCCCCATTCTAAACGCTTCAGAAATTGATAAATCAGATAAAGCCGACTCGTCTTCGTATCGATTAGTATCGTAAAGATTATCTGTCTTACTCTTCTCTGTATTTATTCCGTCCGTTTTATGGACGTTTTGAAGTCCGTTTTGTGGACGTCCGTTTTGTGGACTTCCGCTATTACCGAGGGGTTTTGGTGTTTTTTCTATATCACACTCTTTTTTGTAGAGAACCCTACCAAAAGAATCAACCTTCTTCAATAACTCACCATCAGCTGAATAGTACTCAGTTATTTCTAAATTAGCATCAACTAGTTGAAGATAAAGTCTGTTGGGTTTATTGAGGCCCTGCCTAACTTCTCGTAAGAGACCATGTTCTTGCAGTTCTTTCTTAATCTTGGTAACCTTCATCTTTCCCTTATCCAGTAACAACATCAAATCAGATACTGTAAAAATTAGAAAGACTGCTCCGTTCTCATCAACGTAATCTCTATTTCCCTTCTGAAAAGAACTGATACTTAATTTACAACGATTATAGAGAGCGCCATATGCTAACTTGGCATCAGATGAAAGACCAGTATAGGAACTAGTCAATTTGATGTAGCCGTTCTCATTATGTTGAATACGAGTGAAAAAGATTTCTGGAATTTGATAAAAAGTTTGTGTTGATAGTTGATCAATCGTGATATCCGCCATTAAAATCCTCCTACAACTTGTAACCTCAAACCACCAGCATCAGGAAAATAGACAAGGTGGGCCTTTTCTAATTCTTCAATAGCCGCCATAGCACGCTTTCTAGTCCATCCCATCGTCTTCATCAAGTCTAAAATCATTACGTCTCTAGTCAAACTTGAGACGTTTGTTTGGTGTTGCTTCATATGTGATCCTTTCTTTAAGTAAGCCACTTTATATTCATACTTGTAGTAATTCTTCTGATAGCAAGCTAGTCTCTTTTGCGTTTTCAAAACCAGCAATATAGGCCTCATAATCAACGTCAACTTTAACATTAATGGTTCTATTATTTAAACTTCCCATACGACGATGTTGTTCTTCCAAAACTTCTGCTGGGATTTTTACCATCAAACCAAATTCTTCTGATGATTGAGCCTGGTCCTGAAAACGTTGATCTATTCCGTTTAAGAAACCTAGTAAGTACGATTTCTTATAGTCTTTCCATCTTGCTCTTGAGACTGTAGGGAAAAGTCGTTTCAGCCGATATTTAAGGTATAAGAGCGCACCTTCGTAAACCTTGCTACAAAATTCAGCATCAGATTGATATCCAAAGAAAATTATCTGTGTGATGCCGTCTTCAGGAAGTCGTCTTCTTATCGTTTTACATCTAAAATTTTCACCTAAAATACCTGCCAACTTTTCTTGCCACCATGGAAGTCTATATTCCCATGTTCCTATTGTTTCACCAATATCTTTTTGAGTTTTACTATTCGTTAAATCATTCATAGAAAGATTATGCTTCACCATGAGTCTTTGAGCCATCAGAAGTGCAGTCTGCCCCTCTTCATCGTTTGGTGCATCGTAAGCCAATTCTAAAAGATTTTGTATCTTCTCAATAATTTTATTATCCATATCAATCCACATGTTTATATTTTCTAGGTAAAGAACTAGCGTAATGTTTTGAATCATTAACCTTTGCATTATAAAAAATCATATTATTCCCAATAATTTCTTGCCATTTAGGAATCTCCTCACGATAAATACGATTAAGTCCATAAAAGTTCTTTACAATAAATCTAACGGCTCCAATATGATCTCCTAAACCAACCACACACAACACATCATGTTCCATATCATATACCCAATGACTTTTTGAATTTGTCAGAATTTCCCAAGCAAATTCCCAATCTCTCTCAAGCCAATCATGCCCTGGTCTGTAATAAACTTTTGTCTGACAAGATTCATCATTAAATCCATAAAAACAGTGACTACATAGCGTTCTGTTTTTATCTACCCACCAGCAAGTACCATACTTTTCATTGATGCAAGGTGTAACCCAGTTGCAAGAACATCGTCTACAAATTCCAGTTTCCACGCTTTACCCCTTCCTACCTAGACATATCCATTACAATTTCAATATTATCTGACATTTTTTCTCCCAAAACACAAAAAAGAGCTAACGGAATTTTCCGTTAACTCAATATTTTCTATTTACCTCAAAACACTAGACACTTACATAGCAGAATTCCTAAAAAAATCGCTAGAAAACCACCTATGTAGGTTAAGACTAAATAGCTATAAAATACCTTCTTGTCACTAAATAGTCTTTGCAGCTCATCATTCAAGGTTGAAAAGGTCGTTAAACCACCACAAAAACCTGTCGCTAGGATAGCATATACTTCCTTAGACTCCACATAATTGTAGAGTAGGCCGATTAAAAAACAACCGAGAAGATTGGCTATGAGAGTTCCTAAAGGTAATTTTGAAGCTTGATTATAGCGGGAAAAGAAATAACGCACTAGGGCCCCAAGCCCGCAGGCGATTGTAAGATAAACAATTACCATTTCTTCCTCCCTAGACAATAAGCCAAGAGCAGGCCTCCACCAATACTCAAAAGCAGATAGATGATTAAGCTAAGATAACGCCCAGTATCGAGCAATTTCACAGCATCCAAGAGTAGGCTAGAAAAAGTTGTTAAACCACCACAAAAACCGGTCCCCAGCGCCAAACCCAAGCCTTTACTGGTTCCCTTATAGGCCAGATAGCCTTTCACCAGATAGACCAAGCAGAAAATGCCCAGATAATTGACGAGGAGGGTTCCCCAAGGAAATTCAGGACTGGCTGGCAACTGACTAGATACGAGATAGCGGATAAGACCACCCAACATAGCAGCTAAAAAAATCCCTAGCGGATAGAATTGTTCTTTTTTCATTTGATGTTTTGATCCTGATAATCACGCGAACGTTTGAGTATGTCCGAAAAAATTGCGACAATAGTCTCCTGATAGCGCTTATCCTCTACACGATTTCTAACCTTCTCAAAAATAACTTCTTCTCTCTTAGTATCTAAGATTGGCTTACCAGATGCTTTCTTATAAGCGACAACCCCTTCAACTAGGTGCATCCGTTCTTCTAGGAGCTTGACGATTTGGTCGTCGATTTGATCAATTTCTTGCCGAATACTATTTAAATCCATAGTGCCTCCTCCTTTATTTGAATTATTGTATCAAAAAGCCACCAAATAGGCTAGTGAAATCCCAAGATAACTAATAAAAAACGCACTGACTCCTTCCAGTCAGCGCAGTTTGATTCTTATCCTACTTTTGCAGCCAATTCTTCTGCGAATTGTTCCAAACGTTCGATGTCTTCTTCTTCGGCAGAAAGATCAACTTTAACACACTCTGAACCTTTTTCTGCTCCTGTCGCTACAAAAACGCGATCAAAGTCATCAACAGCCTTACAGAATTCGTCGTAGAAGGTGTCACCTGAACCGACCACTCCGTAGATTTTACCATTCAAGTTGAGATCTGCTAGGTCTTCGTAGAAGTCCATCATCTCATCTGGCAATTCTCCATCTCCGTAAGTGTAAGTCGCAACGATTGCGATGTCTGCTTCCAAAAAGTCTGAAGCGTCAACAGTCGTACATTCATCAACATCGACATCCAAGCCCAAATCACGCAATTTATCTGCTACAATATCTGCAATTTCTTCGGTATTACCGGTCATACTGGCAAATACAA
>ERZ773087.598-NODE-598-length-26182-cov-9.332223_pt1 | contig 26182 bp, 22 predicted proteins | sample MGYA00511375_ERZ773087 | MGnify/ENA primary metagenome ERZ773087 (study PRJEB29015, sample SAMEA2737995) | human oral metagenome | biome: human oral; feature: human-associated habitat; material: dental | place: China | collected 2063 ...
CGGCAGCACAAGTGCTGTGTGCGGCTGTGCCCGACACCATCATCGTGTGGGAGCATGAACTGCTTGCGCTTGAAAAATATCTTGGGGGTATTGCTGTGCACCGATTGATTACAGTCGGCACGCACATTGCGCCGCAGCAGGCTTCACGCGCCCTTGCAGAGCGTATGGGGGCGCGGCACACACATATATTCACGCTGGCGCAGATGGGTGCGCTGATCGGTGCTGCCTGTACGGCGGGTGCAGGAATCCCTCTCGAGGAGAGGCTGTTCTATGCCGAGGTCATTGACAAGGCGGGGCATAGTTCGCGAGAGGACGGTGCGCACGGCGAGCTCGTGCTCTCGACGATTGCGGCGGAGGCGATGCCTGTCCTGCGGTATCGTACGGGACTTCACGTGCGGCTTGTGCGTGAGAGCACACAGATCTCGATCATAGAGGAGTGAAATAATGGCAGATGAACGGTTGATTGCGGCGCTTGATGTGCCGACACGCGCGGCTGCGGAGGAACTTGTCGCGCGTCTGGGCGACAGCGTGAGTTACTACAAGGTGGGCATGGAGCTCTTCTATGCGCTCGGCGGGGACATTGTCATGTGGCTGAAGGGCGAGGGGAAGCAGGTCTTTCTCGATCTGAAGCTCCATGACATTCCCAACACGGTCGGCAACGGGCTGTCCTCGCTGCTGCATCTTGGCCCCGACATTCTGAATGTCCATACGGCGGGTGGGCTGCGCATGATGCGGGAGGCTCGTGAGTCTCTGCAGCGGGCGGCAGACAAAGCGGGCGTGCCCTGTCCGAAGCTGATCGGCGTTACCGTGCTCACGAGCATGGATGCGGATGACTGGGCAGGGCTCGGGCACACGGGCACGGTCGCGGATGCAGTTCTGTGCCGCGCGGCGCTCGCGCAGGAGGCGGGGCTCGACGGCGTGGTTGCATCCCCCGCCGAGACGGCGGAGATTCGCCGCGTCTGTGGCGAGGAGTTCCTCATTGTGACGCCGGGCATTCGGCCAGCGGGCGTTTCGCATGACGATCAGCGGCGCGTGATGACGCCGGCGGGGGCAATCCGTGCGGGTGCTTCGCAGATTGTCGTGGGGCGTGCCATCTATGCGGCAGAGGATCCGCGCGCAGCGGCAGAGGGGATTTTGAAGGAGATGGAGGGCATACGATGACACAGGAGGAAGTACGTGCGCTGCTTGTCAAGACAGGCGCGATTATGGACGGGCATTTTTTGCTGACCTCGGGGCTGCACAGCCCGCACTATGTGGAGAAGTTCAATGTGCTCCAGCATCCCGCATACACGGCGCAGCTCTGTGCGGCGATGGCGGAGAAGTTCAAAGACGCGCAGATTGAGACGGTGGTCGGCCCTGTGACGGGCGGTATTCTGCTCGCGCATGAGACGGGCAAGTCCCTCGGGACGCGCGCGATCTTCACGGAGCGCGTGGACGGGAAGATGACGTTCCGACGCGGCTTCTCTCTGCGCGCAGGGGAACGCGTGCTCATCGTCGAGGACATTGTGACGACAGGCGGCTCGATTAAGGAGGTCATCGAGGTGGTGAAGGCTGCGGGCGCTGTTCCCGTGGCGGTCTCCATGCTCGTCGACCGTAGCGGCGGCAAGGCAGATTTCGGCGATGTGCCGAGCACGGCACTCCTCACGATGGATGTGGAGACCTATGCGCCCGAGACCTGCCCGCTCTGCGCGAAGGGCGTCCCCATGACGAAGCGCGGGCGTACGGGCAAGTAAGAGACCGATCCGATGGCTGAGGAATTTACTGAGAAAATTGACGAGGCACTTGCCGCGTGGACAGTGCTCGATGAGCTGCCCGCCGAGATCAACGGCTATCTGCTCTCGAAAAATCGCGAGAAGCACGAAGCGCAGTATGATTTTTTTCGCTATGACCGCGCGGATGCGCACCGTTCCGTCGTCGGTTTCTACGATGCGGCGACGACATCGTACAAGCTGCGCGTCGAGATCGGCGTGGTGAGCTTTGCCCTGCCGTCGTTTATTCACGGAGATTTGGAGACATTCGGGCGGGAGTTTCAGCGATATCTGCCGCGCGTGATGGCAGATATGCACGCCGATGCGCTGGAGACGCAGGAACTCCTGCCCGTGCGCGAGAGTATTGCCGCATGGGAATATGGGAGGGAACTGCCCGAACAGCTGGAGGGGTACGAGCTCTTCGTTCGCCCTTCGGCACCCGCACAGATGACGAACGGCTCTTTCCTCATCATTGACTATGTGGACTTTGCACGGGCAAATGACGTGGGTATCTACTACAACTGCTATCGGAACGAGTTTTTTGGCGAGTATCATGCGGCGGGGATGCCGTATGTTAGCTATGATTTTGACGCGTCGGATCTCGAGGAATTGGAGCAGCGTCTGCGGCTGAATCTCGCACGCTATCTGCGCAGGGCGGCGGCAGAGGCGGATGCAGGGAAGAATGTGTAATAGGAAAGCGAGGAAAATGTGCAGAGGGATGAGCTGAAAGCACTGCGGGAGGATGTTGTGGCGCGTGCGCGGGAGGCGTTTGCGCGCATGGATGAGGTCGCGGAGTTCAACACGCGGAAGGTACTGGATGCCATGCGTGCATGCCGCGTCTCGGACGCGCATTTCGGCGTGAGTGCGGGCTATGCGTACAGCGATCTCGGACGCGGGAAGCTGGATGAGCTCTATGCACGCGTCTTTGGCGCAGAGCGGGCACTTGTGCGTACGCAGTTTGTCTCGGGGACGCATGCACTCGCAACGGTGCTCTTCGGCATTCTGCGTCCCGGCGATCAGCTCGTCTCAATCACGGGGGTACCCTATGACACGATGCAGACGGTGATCGGCTGGGCGCATGAAAGCGTCGGTTCGCTCAAGGAGTTCGGCGTCGACTATGACGAACTGCCAATGCAGGACGGGCACGTGGATATGGATGGCATTGACCGCATCGTGACGGCGCGGACGAAGCTCGCGCTCGTGCAGCGTTCGCGCGGTTACAGCGAGCGTGAGCCGCTCAGCATCGAGGACATCCGCGTGGTTAGTGCGCGCATCAAGGCGGCAAATCCGAACTGCATTGTATTCGTCGACAACTGCTATGGGGAGTTTGTCGATACTACAGAGCCGACAGATATTACGGACGTGGACATCATGGCGGGCTCGCTCATCAAGAACCCGGGCGGCGGGCTTGCGCCGACGGGCGGCTATATCGTGGGGCGCAGCGACCTCGTGGAGGCGGCGTCCTATCGCCTCACGGCGCCGGGCATGGGGGACGAGCTCGGTGCGAGCCTCATCTCGAACCGGCTGCTCTTTCAGGGGCTCTTTCTCGCACCGCACGTTGTAGCGCAGGCGCTCAAAGGCGCGGTGTTTGCTGCAGGAATCTTCGAAGGACTGGGCTGCCGCACGTTCCCGCGCTTTACAGATGCGCGCAGCGACATCATACAGGCGATTGTGCTTGGGGATGCGGAGCGGATGAAGGCGTTCGCGCGTGCGATTCAGGCGATGTCGCCCGTGGATGCGTTCGCCGCGCCCGAGCCGTGGGATATGCCGGGCTACGCGGATCAGATCATCATGGCGGCGGGGACGTTCGTGCAGGGGGCGTCAATCGAGCTGAGTGCAGACGGTCCAATGCGCGAACCATATTGTATCTACCTGCAGGGCGGGCTGACGTTTGAGCATGCGGCGCTCGGCGTGATGGCGGCGGCGGAAGCGATTCTGTGAAAGGGTTCGCTTAGGGGGCAGCGCAATGCACTGACGCACGTTACGGCTCTTTCTCATATGTTACGGAGAATCGGAAATAGCTCCGTGCGATGCTCCTAAGCAAACCCTAGTGGAGCAAGCACGGAGTCATTCCGTAACATTTATCATAGAACCCTAGTTACACTTCTCCATATCGAAACCTCTCATTGCAGGATCATTCCTGTGATGTGAGGTTTTATTTTGTGTGAGTTCAGTTTTTCGGATATTTTTGCAGATTTGAGGATATTCATTTACACATTCTTTTTGTATACTACAAATAATCAGACGAATAGAGAGCGAAAGGATTCGATGCTATCCGGAAAAAATGAATTTGGAGGGGACAGTATGAGTGTAGCGATTCATATTGAGAACGCTGTCAAGAAGTATGGCGATCTCACGATCATTCCGGGGATTACGGAGCACATCCGCAACGGAGAGTTCTTCACCCTGCTCGGTCCTTCGGGCTGTGGCAAGACGACGCTCCTGCGCATGATTGCGGGCTTCAACAGCATCGAGGGGGGCGACATCCTCTTCAATGAGCAGCGGATCAACGACATCCCCGCCCACAAGCGCAACATCGGCATGGTGTTCCAGAGCTATGCGATCTTCCCGCATCTGACAGTGCGTCAGAACGTGGAGTACGGGCTGAAGCTGCGCGATGTGCCAAAGGCGGAGATGAAGGAGAAGGTCGATCGCATCCTCGATGTCGTGCAGATCACGGACTACCAGGATCGTCTTCCCGAGCGTCTCTCGGGCGGGCAGCAGCAGCGCGTCGCACTCGCACGCGCCATTGTCATTCACCCGAGCGTGCTCCTCATGGACGAACCGCTCTCGAACCTCGACGCGAAGCTGCGCATTGAGATGCGCTCGGCGATTCGCGAGGTGCAGAAGAAGGTCGGCATCACGACGGTCTATGTCACGCACGATCAGGAGGAGGCACTCTCCATCTCCGACCGCATCGCGGTCATGAACAAGGGCGAGATCCAGCAGACGGCGCAGCCACAGACGATCTATGAGCGCCCGTGGAACATCTTCGTCTCGACCTTTATCGGACATTCGAATCTGTTCTATGGACGTGTCAAAAAATCGGGCGGGGAGGCGAGTGTAGTCTTCCGCAGCGGCTTTGAGATGCCGATGACGAACCTCGGTGAGGAGGCGGAGGACGGGATGGAGATCGTCATCTCCGTGCGTCCCGAGGAACTGTCGATCCAGGAGGACGGCCTGCCGTGCAAGGTGCGGACGAAGGTATTCCTCGGCAAATACATCAACTACAGTCTGGACTTCGACAGCGAGATGATCCTGCCGAATCAGACATCACTGGAGTTTTCGCAGGATCTCGGCCATGCGACGCAGCAGCTCGAGGTCGGGGACACGGTGCATCTGCGCCCGAACGCGCGCAAGGTCAACATCTTTACAGCGGACGGTTCGCGCAATATCCTGAAGGATGTGGTGCGCTATGAATAAGGGCAGTCTGCGCTTTGATTTCTGGACGGGGATCACGCTCCTCTCCATTGCGGTCTTTGGGCTCTTCCTCATCTATCCGCTCTTCTCGCTCTTTACATCTGCGTTTCAGGACGCAATGACGGGAGAATTCACACTCGAACACTTCACGCATTTCTTCGAGCGGAAATACTACTATCAGTCGATGATCAACAGCTTCAGCGTGACAGCGTGCGTGACGGTGCTCGCCATCATCATCGGTACGGCGCTCGCCTACTTCATGACGCTCTACCGCGTGCGGTTCAAGAGCGCGCTCGAGATCTGCATCATCATCTCCCTGCTCTCGCCGCCGTTCATCGGCGCGTACTCGTGGATTCTCATCGGCGGGCGCAGCGGGATTCTGACACAGTGGTTGCAGAATACTTTTCAGTACGAGTTTCCGTCGATCTACGGATTCACGGGCATCCTGCTCGTGCTGACGCTAAAGCTCTATCCATTCATCTATCTCTATGCGGCGGGCGCGATGAAGAACATCGACGCCGCACTCATTGAGGCGGCGGAGAGCCTCGGGTGCAGCGGCGTCCGCAAGGTGGTGACGGTCATCGTGCCGCTCATCACGCCGACGATTCTCGCGGGCGCACTCATGGTCTTTATGAACGCAATGGCGGACTTCGGTACGCCGATGCTGATCGGCGAGGGATTCAACGTCATGCCGGTCATGATCTACTCGGAATTCATCAACGAGGTCGGCGATCAGGCGAATTTCGCGGCGGCAATGGCGGCGATCATGGTTGTCATCACGTCGACGATCTTCCTCCTGCAAAAATACGTTGTGAGCCGCAAGTCCTTTACAATGAGCTCGCTGCGTCCCATCGAGGTGAAGGAGATGAAGGGCGCGGGCAATGCCCTGATGCACGTCCTCATCTATCTCTTGGTTGCGGTCTCCATGATTCCGCAGCTTGTCGTCATCTATACCTCCTTCCTTGAAACGCGCGGGGCGGTCTTTACGGGCGCCTATTCGCTCGACAGCTATACGACAATCTTTAGCAGCCTTGGCACGGCGATCTCGAACACCTACCTGTTCAGTACGGCTGCAATCCTTGCTATCGTCTTCCTCGGCATGACGGTTGCCTATCTGACGACGCGCCGCAAGAGCATGCTCACGGACATCATCGACACACTCACGATGTTCCCGTACATCATCCCGGGCTCGGTGCTCGGCATCACCCTGCTGCTCGCGTTCAACGAGGAGCCGATCCTGCTCTCGGGGACGGCACTTATCATCATCATCTCGCTCGTCATTCGTCGTCTGCCCTATACGCTGCGCTCGAGCTCGGCGATTCTCTATCAGATCAGCCCGAGCATCGAGGAGGCATCCATCAGTCTCGGCGCTTCGCCGCTCAAGACATTTTTCAAGGTGACGGCCATCATGATGCTTCCGGGCGTGATGAGCGGAGCAATCCTCTCGTGGATCACAGCGATCAACGAACTCAGTTCCTCGGTCATCCTCTTTACGGGTGCGACAAAGACCATGTCCGTTGCAATCTACACGGAGGTCATCCGCGCGAGCTACGGCACGGCGGCAGCACTCTCGACCATCCTCACGCTCACGACGATTGTTGCGATGGTGACCTTCTTCAAGGTCTCTGGCAGCAAGGATGTAACGCTCTAGTTTCCTCAGGCGAAAGCCTTTGTCATAGATGGGTTCTGTTAAAGGAGGTCATTTCATGAAGTTCAAGAAAATCCTTGCCGTCATGGCAGCATCCCTGATGCTCGGCGGCGCTCTCACCGGCTGCGGTGGGGGAGAGAAAAAGCAGGCAGCGGCAGACGACAATTCGCTGGTCATCTACTGCCCGCATCCGCTTGCGTTCATCAATCCTCTCGTGGAGGAGTTTGAAAAGCAGAGCGGCGTAAAGGTCGAGGTCATTGCGGCGGGCACGGGCGAGCTCCTCAAGCGCGTCGAGTCCGAGAAAGCGAATCCGCTCGGCGACATCTTCTGGGGCGGCTCACTGAATACGATGAAGCCGAAGGCAGATCTCTTCGAAAACTACACCTCGGTGAACGAGGATCACATTCAGACGGCGTTCAAGAACACCGAGGGGCCGATGACGCGCTTCACGGATATCCCGAGCGTCATCATGGTCAACACGAACCTCCTCGGCGATGTGAAGGTCGAGGGGTATGAGGATCTGCTGAATCCTGCACTCAAGGGCAAGATCGCATTTGCTGATCCGTCGAAGTCCTCCTCCTCCTACGAGCACCTCATCAACATGCTCTACGCGATGGGGAATGGCGATCCCGACAAGGGCTGGGACTATGTGGAGAAGCTCTGCCGGAATCTCGACGGCAAGCTGCTCTCGGGCTCCTCTGCGGTCTACAAGGGCGTAGCGGACGGTGAGTACGCCGTGGGCCTTACGTTCGAAGAGGGCGGCGCGAAGTACGTTGCGGACGGCGCACCCGTGAAGCTCATCTACATGAAGGAGGGCGTTATCTCCAAGCCCGACGGCATCTACATCATCAAGAACGCAAAGCACATGGAGAATGCGAAGAAGTTCATCGACTTCATCACGAGCAAGGAAGCGCAGAGCATCATTACGTCACAGCTCCACCGCCGCTCCGTGCGCGACGATGTGGATGCGCCGGTCGGACTCCTGCCGAAGGATCAGATCAAGATCATCGACGACAACGAGCAGGTCGTCGAGAAAAACAAGAAGGCATGGCTTGACAAGTTCAAGGATATCTTTACAAGCGTGCAGTAAACACTATCACACAAGAACAATACCGGGAGGACGCGATCCTTCCGGTATTTTGTATTTGTGTGGATTCTGCTATAATGGAATTGTATTTTGATGGAGTACGTGAAACGGAGGGGCATATGCGGCGTTTTCAAGATGAAGTGCGCAGTGAACTCCTCAAATATGCGCTCCTTCCGGGACTGCTCATCGCATTCATCTGTACGGCACTTGCCGCGCTCTATTGGGAGCGCAATGTCGTGACGCGGACGGCGGAGGAGGCGCGTGCGGCGGGGGAGGTCTTTACGGAGCTGACCCATGACTATGAGGCGCATGCGGCGGCGATCGCACTGCATGGCATCGGGCAGCTGCATGCGGATGGGGAAGAACGGCGCATTTTTTTTGAAAATCTGTATGCGGAGCTGAATTTGCACGGGGCGCTGCCGGAATTCTATCTTCTTGGCGGCGAGCGGCAGCTCCTCTTTCAGACGCGCGCACATCTTCCCGACTATCTTGCGCAGCCAACGCGGGACTGGGGAGTTCTCGCGCGTATGGATGCGGCAGAGGGCTGCGTGCAGGAATTTGTACCGCAGAATGACCGCGACGGGGACTATGTGGTCGGTCAGGCAATCCGCACGCCGCAGACGGGGGAGACGGAGGGCTATGCCGTCTTCGTTATGAGCGTGCAGGAACTTGCGAAACGCCTGCAGACAGGGGAAAAAATGCACGTCGTCATTGCGGATCGTACGGGGCGCGCGCCGTTTTCTCCGATGACGATCTTCCGCGATCCCGTCTTCCACAAGGTTGTGCCGGAACTCAGAGGGGCGCAGGGGCTTGTCGAGGTGGACGGGCAGCAGTTCTACGTGACGCAGGAGGAGGTACTGGACGGGGCGTTCACCGTCTATGCGATCCTGCCCGTCGGCAGCCGCATTGCGCAGTTTGCAACGGGCGCCGCGATTCTCCTTGCGGTGCTCCTCCTCATGATTCCGTTCATCTTCTTCCGCGTGCGGCGCGAAATGGCAGAGAAGATGTGCGCAATGGATGAGATCGTCGACGCGTTCCGTGCCGTGCGGCACGGGCATCTGGATCGCGAACTCGTCATTCGGACAGGCAACGAGTTCGAGGAGATTGGCGGCGAATACAACCGCATGGTGCAGAGTCTCGTGCAGCTCATGGAGGAAAATGAGGAAAAGGCACGCGTGAGCGTCATCTCGGAGGTGCGCCAGCTTGAGTCGCAGTTCAATCCACATTTTCTCTTCAATACACTTGAGAACATCAAGTTTATGACAAAACTCGATCCCGATGCGGCAATGCGCATGATTACAGCACTCTCTGCACTTCTGCGCTACAGCATCGACAGCCGTGTGCAGCGTGTTCCCCTCGCGGAGGACATCCGTCACCTCGGTAGCTATGTCGAGATTCAGCGGCAGCGGTTCGGTGCGCGCCTCTGCTATCGGCAGGAGGTGGCGGAGGAGGCGGAGGCATGTCTTGTGCCGAAACTCCTCTTGCAGCCCATTGTGGAAAATGCCATTCACTACGGCGCGGATGCGGAGGGGGTGATTGATATTACTACGCAGATCAGTGTGGTGGATGGGTGTCTGCACATTGTCATCGAGGACGGGGGGACGGGGATGGATGAGGAGACCCTGTATCGGCTGCGCAAGATGATGGAGCGTGGCGAGAACCGCACCGTGCATACGGGTATCTATAATATTCATCGCCGTATTCAGCTCCTCTACGGCACTGCGTACGGTATGGAGATCGCGCGGCGTGCGGGGGGCGGCACGCGCGTTACGATGGTACTTCCTGCGGACGGTGGAAAGGGGGCGAAGTAAATGCTGCGCGTACTCATTGTCGAGGATGAAGAGATCATTCGGCGCGGACTGCTCTGCATGATTGACTGGGCAGGGATGGGATGCCGCATTGTGGGCGATGCGGCTGACGGAAGAGAGGGGCTTGCACTCATGCGTACGGAGCGCCCCGATGTTGTGCTGACGGATATCCGTATGCCATGCATGGACGGCATCGAGATGGCGGAGCATGCACGCGCGGAGGGCATCCTGCCGCAGCTTGTCTTTCTCACAAGCTACGCCGAGTTTGATTACGCAAAAAAGGCGATTGCCCTTCAGGCAGCAGACTATCTATTGAAGCCCGTGGATGAGGCGGAGCTTGCTGCGCTCATGCGGCGGATTGCGGCGGACGGGCCGGCGCAGGAGGTGATGCCGCAGGCAGTGGAAGGCGTGGACTGGCAGCGGTACTTCTCGGACGGGTCGCTCAACCCCTATGTACGGCATGCAATGGAGCGCATTCGGACGGACTATCGTGAGAGACTCAGCATCGAAGGCCTTGCGGAAAGGGCAGGTGTGAGCGCGAGCTATCTCAGCCGCAAATTCAAGGAGGCGACGGGGCATACTTTTCTTGAGTTCTTGACGCGCACGCGTTTACAGAGTGCCGTGACGCAGCTTCGCTCGGGTAAGTACCGCGTCTACGAAGTGGCGGAGGAAAACGGATTCGGTGACTACAAGAATTTCTGTACAGTGTTCAAAAAATATATGAAATGTTCGCCGCGTACATTTTTGCAAGAGACAGGGGGGAGGCTGCAGCAGGAGGATGAATAGGGACGCAAAACGGGGCTGTTGTACGAAGCTAGAAAACTTCGTGCAACAGCCCCGTTTGCATTCAGGGAGAAATGTGTTGATGTATATTACGCCGCAGGGAATGCGACCACGAGCAGCATCTTGAACGGTGTTTCCTTTGCTGCGTAGACGGAGTGCGGATGGGTTGCGGGCATGACGATGCTCTCACCCGCCTTGAGCGTGTAGGTTTCATCGTCGATCGTGATGATGCCCTCGCCCTCGAGCGCAGTGACGAGCGCGTCGCCCGTGGATGCGTGCGTGCTGATGCCCTCACCCTTCGCAAAGGCGAAGAGTGTGACACCGAGCCCCTTGTTTTGGACGAGCGTCTTGCTGACGACCTGTCCTTCTGCGTATGCGACCTGATCCTTGAGCAGGAGTGCCTGTTGATGCTGGATATTGTTCAGGATTGCCATGATATTTCCTCCTTGTGTGTTGTGAGAATTTCTATGCATATTATACACAGAATATCTTCTATAGAATGTGACCAAAGCCACAATTCCGAGAGGAACACTCGGAATTTGAAGAATCAAAAATTTTTTCAGTTGTCAAACGTGCCCCTTTGTCCTATAATAATGAATAGATTGTTTAGGGAAGCACCGATAAATTCAGTCGCGCCATCTTAGCGCATCTTTTTTGCCCGCACTGTGTCGACAAATCCTCCACATAGCTTTGGCTATGCGTCCGGTTTGTCTCCTTGTTCGGACGAAAAATCTACGCCAATCTGACGGACTTCATTTTATCAGCGACTCCCTAGAGACACAAGCATCAGAGAATTGAGGAGGATGAGGGATGGCGTTGGATCGCAGTGGCGTGATCGATCGGGTTCATAAGCTTGTGGATGCGCCGATGACCTACGAGGGCTTGAAGGAAAAGGCGGATACTTTCCTCGGTGCCGTCGATACGGCAGAGGAGAAGTCGACGTTTCAAGCACTCATCGAGGAGATTAAGAGCGATGTGCTGACCATCGATCAGCTCATCAGCTTTACAGAGTCGCCGGAGGGCGTTGCCGTATTCGGTGAGAAGAAGGCAAGCGGCCTCACGGCTGCGGCGAAGAAGGCGAAGGAACAGGGCGAAACGACCTGTATATGTCCTGCATGTCAAGCATGCAAGGAAATTCTCGCAAATCAAGCGGAGATCGCTTCATAAATGGCGAAATGGAAAGGAGCTGTTGCACGAATGCTTTCGTGTAACGGCTTTTTTGGTGAGAAAGTGAACATATGACCGTGGCGGATGTCTATATCAACATTCCGGTCAAGAGCATTGCGCAGGAGTTCACCTATGTTCTGCCGGAGCGGCTCGCGCAGATCACAGCGGGCTGGCGCGTCTTTGTCCCGTTCGGCAATGTCCGCAAGGAGGGCTTCGTCACCTGCGTGCGCCCGTACGCTCCTGCGCGTGACGGGGCACATGTACTGAAGGAAATCATCGAGGCGGTGGATGAGGAGGCGTGGTTCTCGCCGCAGCTCCTCGCTGCTGCGCAGGAACTCGCATCATTCTATCTCTGCTCTGCTGCAGAGATCATGCGGCTCTTCATGCCGGGCAAGAGCGGGCTGCGCATCTTCCCCGTCTATCGGGCAGCGGAGGATGTGGACGAGGCACATCCGCTGCTCGCCGATGCACGTGCGCACGCCGTCTATTGCTATCTCTCTGAGAACGGCGCGCGGCGTATGATGGAGCTGCGGCGGGCGCTGCCGGAGGCGGCGGTGGATGAGTACATAGAAAAACTACTGCGCTACCATCTCGTATGCAGGGAGTACCGTGCAGACAAGCGTGACAAGGCACTCTATGAGAAGTACTACACAGCGGTCGCGATCACGGACGATCTGCTCGCGGGGCTTGCGCGAAAGCCCGCACAGGCGCGGGCGCTCCTGCTCTTTCGGGAACGTGAGGAATATGCGCGCGCGGAACTCGATGAGAAGGGGATCTCGCCCGCGACGATCAAGAATCTCGTTGCGGCGGGTCTCCTGACGGAGCATCTGCGGCGCAGACTGCGCAATCCTTACGGAACGGATGTGGGAGCAGCGCAGGCAGATGAGCTGACACAGGCGCAGCACGCAGCTGTCACAGCGCTGCATGAGGGGCTCGCAGACGAGAGCTTTCACGGGTATCTGCTGCACGGCGTCACGGGCAGCGGCAAGACGCGCGTCTACATCGAGACGGCGCGCGCCGTGCGCGCACGCGGTCGGCAGGTTGTCGTGCTCGTGCCCGAGATCGCACTCACGGGGCAGCTCATCACGGCATTTCAGGAGGTCTTTGCAGATGACATCGTCGTCCTGCACAGTCAGCTCTCGCTCGCGGAGCGCAACGATTCGATCTTCCGCGTGCGGCGCGGTGACGCGGGCATCATCATCGGCGCGCGCTCGGCGCTCTTCACGCCCGCCAACGATGTTGGCGCAATCATCCTCGACGAGGAACAGGATATGTCCTACAAGCAGGATGAGTCACCGCGCTATCATGCACGCGTGGTCGCAGAGATCCTCGCGCGGCGGCATGGGGCAATCCTCGTCCTCGGCAGTGCGACGCCGTCTCTTGAGTCCTATGCACGCGCGCAGGCGGGGGATCTGACCCTCCTCACGATGCCGGAGCGCATCGGCAGTCAGCCGCTGCCGCAGGTGCGCGCGGTCGATATGCGCGAAGAGCTGCGGCGCGGACGGCGCACGATCATCTCGCTCGCCCTGCGCGAACTGCTCACGGAGACGCTCGCGCGCCATGAGCAGGCGATCATCATGCTGAATCGGCGCGGCTACTCGACCTTCATCATGTGCCGCTCCTGCGGGGCGGTCATCACCTGCGCGGACTGCGGTCTGCCGCTTGTCTACCACGCGAACGGCGCGCTCGTCTGCCATCACTGCGACCTGCGCGCCGCCGTACCCGAGACCTGCCCGAAATGCGGCAGCCGCTATATCAAATACTTCGGCTCGGGGACGGAAAAGCTCGAGGAGGAGCTGGGGCAGCTACTCCCGGCAGCGCGCCTTGTGCGCATGGATCGCGATACGACGGGGCGAAAGTTCGCGCATACGGAGATTCTGACGCAGTTCCGTAGGCGCAACTTCGACATTCTCCTCGGCACGCAGATGGTTGCAAAGGGACACGACCTGCCCGGCGTGCAGGCGGTTGGCATCATCAGTGCCGATGCGAGTCTGAATCTGCCCGATTTCCGCGCGGCGGAGCGCTGCTTCATGCTCATCACGCAGACGGCGGGACGCGCGGGACGGCACGGCGCGCGCGGCGAGGTCATCGTGCAGACGTACAACCCCGAGCACTATGCTGTGCAGGCGGCGTTGCGGCAGGACTACGAAGCGTTTTATGCCCGCGAGATTGAACTGCGGCGCGAGCTCTTCTATCCGCCGTTCAGCCGCCTTGTGAAGCTCCTCTTTCACGAGACGAGCCGCGAACGCGCATGGGGCGAGGCAAACGCCTTTGTGACGGCCTTCCGATCGGCGTTTGCGAAGGAACAGGACTGCATGGTGATCGGCCCCTCGCCCGCATTGATCGAGCGGGAGCGCGGTGTCTATCGCTTCATCGTGCTCATCAAGACGGCTGCGCTCGCGGATGTGCAGGCGCATTTGCGCGCACATGCGATTCATTTGCGCGATGATATTGGAATTGACATCGACCCCATCACGATTTTTTGAGAAATAATAGAAAAAACTATTGAATATAATTGAGAATCCTGTTAATCTGGAAAAAGAAGGAAAACGGATGAATGAAAAGCGGCACGAATCTTTTTTCCTTGGAGCAATGGAGGAATGACTTCCTATGGTGACGATTCTCGGGCGGGCGAAGATCAATCTGACGCTCGACATTCTGGGGCTCAGGGAGGACGGGTATCACGAGATTGCGACCGTGATGCAGTCCCTTGCGCTTGCAGACACGCTTACCCTCACGCAGCAGAAGGAGGGAATCACGCTGCGTGTAGACCTGCCGGGGCTTGAGGCGGATGAACGAAACCTCGCCCATCGCGCGGCGGCACTTATCATGAATGAGTGCGGCGTGCGCGGCGGTGTCCACATCGACATTGTGAAACGCATCCCCGTCGCTGCGGGGCTTGCGGGCGGCAGTGCCGATGCGGCAGCGACGCTGCGCGGGATGAACGAACTCTATGCACTCGGACTCTCGGATGAGGATCTTTGCAGACTTGGTGCCAAGCTTGGCTCTGACATTCCCTTTTCCATCATGGGCGGCACCGTCCTCGCGACGGGACGCGGTGAGATCATGCAGCATCTCGCGGATTTTCCTGCCACCCATGTCGTGCTTGCAAAGCCTTCGGCCTCCGTGTCAACACCGTGGGCATATCGCAGCTATGACGCGCATCCGCCGGAACTGCATCCGGACAATGCGGCGTTTCTGGAGGCGCTTACGCGTGGAGATCGCACACGCTGCATAGAGCTCGTCTGCAATGTGCTCGAGCCCGTGACGGAGGCGGCGCATCCCGTGATCGGCGATTATCGCACGCGCATGCGTGCGCATGGTGCGCTCTGTGCGATGATGTCGGGCAGTGGTCCGACGGTGTTTGGCCTCTTTGCGGAGGAGCAGGCGGCGCGCGCTGCGGCAGAGGACTTCCGCAGCGGAACGGATGCTGCGGTGCACTTGACGCAAACAGCAGGCAGGTACGGGGAATAGGAGAACCAGAGGGATCAATATGGAAGGAAAACTATCACCAGTTGTGGTGAACAGCTATCAGCCGCTTCGTGAAATTGTCTGTGAGGTGCTGCGCGACGCGATCCGCGGCGGCATCCTGAAGCCAGGCGAATGGCTGAAGGAGAACGACCTCGCGGACGAACTTCTCGTCAGCCGCACGCCTGTGCGCGAGGCAATCCGCAAGCTCGAGCAGGAGGGCTATGTTGTCACCGTGCCGCGCCGCGGCGCCTATGTGGCGAGCGTATCCATCCGCGACATCAACGAGATCTTCGAGATCCGTGCGGCACTTGAGGCGCTTGCCTGCGAGCTCGCAGCGGAACGGATCACGGATGAGGAGCAGGAGCGCCTAGAACGTCTCCTCGTCGCCATCGGACGCGCCATCGAGGAGCATGACATGGAGCGCATTGTGCGGACGGATATTGAGTTCCACGAGCTCCTCTATCAGGCGGCACGCAATGAGCGTCTGCTTGCGATCATTGGCAATCTCCGTGAGCAGCTCACGCGCTTCCGCACGATCTCGATGTCGCATCCGGGACGTCTCAAGGCAACGCTTGAGGAACATCGTGCAATCGTGGACGCGATCGGCTCGGGTGACGCGCGCCATGCACGCAAGGTGGGCGCAAAGCATATGGAGAACTCGGAACAGACACTGCTCTATGCCATCGAGGAGCAAGAGAAAAAGACGGGAACAACCATCGTCAAACGCAAGCATAAAAAGAGTCAGGAAGATGCCGAGTAGGCTTTTCCGGAGAACGGGAGGAGCATAATGTTGGATTTTGTTACGGTTATTCTGGCAGCAGGCAAGGGTACACGCATGAAGTCAAAGCTGCCGAAAGTCCTACACCGTGCGGCGGGGAAATCCATGCTGCAGCACGTCATAGACGTGGCGGATGCAGCGGGGGCACGGCGCAATATCGTCGTCACGGGGTTTGGCGGCGATGTCGTGCGTGAGAGCATCGGAGACAGCGTGGAATACGTGGAGCAGCGTGAACAGCTCGGGACGGGGCACGCCGTTCTGCAGACGAAGGAGCTGCTCGCCAAGGAGCATGGGACGATCATGGTGCTCTGCGGAGATACGCCGCTCTTGACGGCGGAGCTCCTCGCACGCTTTCATGAGGAGCATGTGCATGCGGGCGCGAAGGCGACCGTACTCACGGCAATCATGCCGAATGCAAAGGGGTATGGACGCATCGTCCGCCGCGATAATGGCGAGGTGCTGAAGATTGTCGAGCACAAGGATGCAACGCCGGAGGAACGTGAGATTCACGAGGTCAATGCGGGGATTTACTGCTTTGACGCCCAGGCGCTCTTTGCAGCGCTTTCAAAGGTGACGAATGACAATGCACAGGGTGAGTACTATCTCCCCGATGTCCTCAGCATTCTGCGCGATGCGGGGGAGAAGATCTGGGCGGTGGTCGCGGACAACTATGAGAGCACGCTTGGTATCAACTCGCGCAGTCAACTCGCTGTGGCAGAGCGCATCCTGCGTCGCCGCAAGGTCGAGGAATTGATGGCGGACGGCGTCACGATCATCGATCCGCATACGACGTTCATCGACGCAGAGGTGCGTGTCGGCATGGACACGGTCATTTATCCGTTCACCTTCCTCGAGGGACTCACGGTCATCGGCGAGGACTGCGTGATCGGCCCAAATGCGCGCTTTCAGAATATGGTCGTTGGGGACAATGTCAAGGCGCACTACGTCTATGCGCATGATGCAGAGGTCGAAAGCGGCACGGATCTCGGACAGTTCAACCACATTCGTCCGGATAGCCACATCGCTGCAGGCGTGAAGATCGGCAATTTTGTCGAGGTTAAGAACTCGAACATCGGCGAGGGCTCGAAGCTGCCCCATCTTTCCTACATCGGCGACTGCGATATGGGCGCGCACGTCAACATGGGGTGCGGCACGATTACGGTTAACTACGACGGGAAGCAGAAGTTTCGTACCAATATCGGCGACAATGCCTTTGTTGGCTGCAACTCGAACCTTGTTGCGCCCGTCACGGTCGGCGAGGGCGCCTATGTTGCCGCCGGCTCGACCATCACGCGCGACGTACCCGCAGGAACGCTCTCCGTGGCGCGCGCGCGTCAGAAGGAGATTGAGGGCTGGATTGACAAACGAAAATGAGACTCGTATATGATTCCCCCGAATGGCTCACAGCACTGTGAAAAAGACAAGGGACGCTCTTCCAAAAAACTAGCGTGCGTGTTATACTATAGATAGTTATTGTGTATTTTATTTATAGTGACGCATCTGGTTTTTAGGAGGAACATAGAGATGAGTTTTCCGACCGACAACGTGTGCATCCTGACGGGGAATGCCAATCCACAGTTGGCAAAGGATATTGCGGAACGTATCGGCATACCGCTCTGCGAGGCTTTTGTCGGGCAGTTCAACAACGGTGAGATCCAGGTGATGATCGAGGAGAGCATTCGCGGCAAGGATATCTTCATCATCCAGTCGACGAGCTTTCCCGTCAACGACAACCTCATGGAGCTGCTGATTCTCACAGATGCGTGCAAGCGTGCATCTGCACACAGCATTACGGCGGTTGTCCCGTACTACGCCTATGCGCGTCAGGATCGCAAGACGCGCGGGCGTGAGCCAATCTCGGCAAAGCTCGTTGCGAATCTCATGACGACGGCGGGGGTGACCCGTGTTGTGACGGTCGACCTCCATGCGGGGCAGATTCAGGGGTTCTTTGATATTCCCGTGGATCATCTTGCTGCAGCACCTGTGCTGGCGAGCTACTTCCGTGAGCAGGCGATCGAGGATCTGGTTGTCGTCTCGCCAGACCTTGGCGGTGTCACGCGTGCGCGCATCATGGCGGACTTCCTCCATGCGCCCATCGCCATCATCGAGAAGCGCCGCCCATGTCCGGGCTGTGCGGAGGTCATGAACCTCATCGGTGAGGTCGAGGGGAAGACGGCACTCCTCATCGACGATATTGTCGATACGGCAGGTTCTCTCTGCGAGGGAGCAAAGGCGCTCAAGGAGCGCGGTGCAAAGCGCGTGCTGGCGGCCTGCTCCCATGCGATCCTCAGCGATCCTGCGGTTGAGCGGCTCAATGCCTCTGTGATTGACCAGCTTGTCATCACGGATTCGATCCCGCTTCCGCCGGAGAAGCAGTCCGATAAACTCGTCACACTTTCGCTCGCACAGTCCCTTGCGGATGTCATTGTGCGTATCCAAAGCCATCGTTCGGTGAGCCTGCTCTTCAATCATCACTAAGCAAGTTCCCGCAGACAGAGAAAGAGACGTCTAAGGGGCGTCTCTTTTTTCATAGGAGTAAGACATGCACGTCATCATCATCGGTTCCGGTCCTGCGGGTGTCTCTGCCGCCCTCTATGCGCGGCGCGGCGGTGCGGATGTGACCGTCATCACGAAGGGGACGGGCGGGCTCGCTGCTGCGGAGTGGGTTGAGAACTACTACGGCTTTGCTGAGCCGATCTCCGGCGCAGAGCTAGAGCAGCGTGGAATTGCGGGAGCAAAGCGTCTTGGTGTCCGCTTTGAGACGGATGAGGTGCTTGCGATCCTGCCTGCGGACGGGGGGAAGGGCTTTTGCCTTGAGACGGTTCGCGCTGCGTACGACGCGGATGCTGTGATCCTTGCAGCAGGCGTTCCGCGCAAGACACTCTCCATCCCGGGAATCAGAGAGTTCGAGGGTCGCGGTGTCAGCTACTGCGCGATCTGTGATGCCTTCTTTTATCGCGGCAAACGCGTTGCTGTGATCGGCGCGGGAGACTATGCTCTACATGAGGCGGAGATCCTGCGACCTCATGCTGCACAGCTTTCCCTGCTGACCAATGGGGAGGAACCATCCGTTGTGGTTCCGGACGGAATTTCCGTACGTACGCAGAAGATTGTCCGCATCGAGGGGGTACGCCGCGTGCAGCGCATCGTCTTCGATGATGATACGGCCATGGATGTGGATGGCATTTTCATGGCGATTGGGACGGCGGGGAGCATGGAGCTGGCGCGCAAACTTGGCGTCGTGCTCAGTGACGGGAAAATTGTTGTGGGCAAGCATATGGAGACGAATGCCCCCGGCGTCTATGCAGCGGGAGATTGTACGGGCGGCCTCCTGCAAATTGCAAAGGCGGTCTATGAGGGCGCTGAGGCGGGGCTTGCCGCCGTGCGGTATCTGCGTAAGGGATAGAGGCTCACTGGGAGAGAAGAAAAAAGGGGGGACGGATATGAAGGCGCATATTGCGGAAGACCGTTATTTTCGGGATTATATCGATCAATTTGATCTCTGGAATGGGCTTACTGCTGCGCAGCGGGATAAGCTGATCTCGGATACGCGTTTCGTCCGCTATAAAAAGGGGGCGTCTGTTCATCGCGGCCCGCTTGAATGCGCGGGAACGCTGCATATCATATCCGGTACGCTGCGCGTCTACATCCTCTCGGAGGAGGGGCGCGAGTTCACGCTCTACTTTCTGCGTGACGGAGATGTTGCCCTTCTTGCAAGTACGTCCTTTCTGGGAACCAATTCTTACAACATCGCTATTGATGCGACCAAGAATACGGAGCTCTTTGTCTCGGATACAGAGACCGTGCGGGAAATTCTCTGTGCAAATGTCGAAGTGCGTGCGCATGCTTATGAGCACGCCGTTGTGCGCCTGTCCGAAATGCTGTGGAAATTCCAGCAGATGCTCTTCACTTCGGCTGAGCGGCGGCTTGCTAAATTCCTGCTCACAGAGTCGGCGCGTATGGCGGGCGATGAGATCCACCTGACCCATGAGGAGACGGCGCAGTATCTCGGTACGGCTCGTGAGGTCGTCAGTCGCCTCATGCGAGATTTCAGTCAGGAGGGCTTGGTGCAGACCTCCAGAGGCTGCATCCACATCTTGAACCGTGCGGCACTTCAGGAGCGTGCAGGCACCTGACTCATATTTGATCGGAGGAGTTCATGCTGATCTATATCTTGGCGATCCTTGTCATCCTGCTGCTCATCATTCTGTTTCGCTATCTGCCGCGGAGGGTCTTTCTGATCTTTGTTACCCTGCTCATCGTACTGGGCGGCATTGTCTTTCGCATACAGACAGCAGAGCGTACACCGGAGCCGCTGACGCTCGAGGAACGCGCTGCCATTGCGCGGGAGCAGGAGCTTTTCACGCCATGGTGGGGTACATATCAGAAACAGATCGCAGAACTTGACCGCAATTGGATGCGCTATCATCAGATCCTTTCCGATGCGAAGGAGGGAGAGACGGATCTCAAGATTACCTACGTGCGCCTTGTGGATCTCGAGCGGGACACGCAGGAGCTGCGCGCGCGCATCGAGCATAATGCGCCGCCGACGGAGCTCTCGAACCGCGTCTATGATCCTCTTGCCGTCATCCTCGCAAAGACGAATGACTATGCCGCAGCCGAGCAGAAGGCGATCACGCTGACGCGCGCCGCAGCTGATCCCGCGGCGATGAAGGAGCAGAATCCGGCTGAGCAGGCGCGTCTTTTGGAGTTGGTTATGCTCCGTGAGTCTCCTGTCGCTCTCTTTATCAGCGATGAGGTTGGGCTCATCCGCCGCTACTTTGCCCCTGTTTCTTCGTCACATGAGGAGGCAGGAGAGCGCGGTGGAGAGCAGGAGGACGATGAAAAACTGCTCGACAAATAATTTGTTTTCAGTTATAATGCAAAGTGCCTTGCGCTCGTAGTCCAGTGGATAGGACGTTAGCCTCCGGAGCTGAAAGCGTGGGTTCGACTCCCGCCGAGCGCACCATATGTAAATCTGTCCTGTGGAATTTCCGCAGGACTTTTTTATTAGGAAAAACTGAAAAAGGATTTTGATGGACTGTGAAGAATATTTACAGGAAGGGAATTTTATTTTTTCGTTAGGAGATGAATGAATGGCGCGAAAAGAGGTGCAGGCAGCGGTACGCCCGGTGCTCATGCGCAGCTTACATTTGAAAAAAGATGCGTTCCGGCAGTTTTTCTATGAGAGTTCGCTTCGTTTCGGGCAGCAGATCGGTAGGGATATTGCGGAGCTGAAGGATGAGACGGCATCCATCGTCAACAAGAAGTATATGTTCTCGCTCGCGACAGAGAAGAGCGGCGCACAGAGTTTCCTGAAGTGGATTGCAGATGAATTCAACGCAGAGGATGTCTCGCATGAGCAGGAGGAGCGCCTGCGCCGCCTCGTTGCGGAGTATCCGAAGATTCGCTCCTACATCCGCATTGAGGAGGATCAGCTCCTCTTCGATCATAATCGCTTTGCCGAGGATGTTGTGGCCGGTCGGTTCAAAGAGACGATCTTCGGCATCACCTTCGATATTCAGAGCGTGATCGAAACGGCGATCAATACGGGCTCGGTGGCACTTGACTTCTCCATTGAGCCGTTTAAAAAGGCACTCCTGTATACGGATCATGTGCGCGCAAACATTCAGCCCTATGCGGAGCGCCTCCTGACGGATATGAGCCTCGGGCATTGGGATCTTTATGAAGAACTGACGGAGGACGGGCGTGAGGACAGTGTATGCCTGCGTCTGCCGCCGACGGATTTCCTTGTGGCGCGCCCGCCGCAGATGGATGTCATCATGAACGGTACGTGCGCCATTGACTTCGGCACGCGCAGCACGGTTGTCGTCTGTCGTGACCGTGAGGCACGCCTTCTGCGCATTGGCAAGGGCGACTACGAGAACGAGCCGACGATACAGGACTATGAGAACCCGACGGCGATCGAACTGATCGACATCGAGAAGTTCAAGCAGCTCTATCGCGCGCGAGAGGGACGTCCCTATACGGAGTGGGCACAGGTGACGGCGTCCCATCAGGCGGCGGATGCGATCTTTGAGCGCCAGTCCACGGAAGGCATCGCCGTCTACTACTCCGTGTTCAGCGAGCTCAAGCGCTGGACGCGTGACACGGCGAACTCACCGATCCTCAAGGACAGACGCGGCTACATTCAGGAGGTCAAACCGTATGCGGAGACGCAGCCACTCGATGTGGGCGGGTTTGACCCCATCGAGATCTACGCCTACTACCTCGGTCTCTACATCAACAATATGCACCGCAACATCTACCTCGACTACATCCTCTCCTTCCCCGTGGGCTATGAGAAGAGCGTACGTGAGCACATCCGCATGAGCTTCGAGCGCGGTCTCAGAAAGACCCTGCCGAAGGCGCTGCTGGATGATCCCGAGATGATGCGGCGCTTCCGCGTCTACGACGGCGCGAACGAGCCGGCGGCATATGCGATCAGCGCACTCGAGGCATACGGGCTCGAGCCAAAGCGCGTGGGCGAGGAGGTCGCCTACGGCGTCTTCGACTTTGGCGGCGGCACGACGGACTTTGACTTCGGCGTGGAGTATGTGCCCGAGAACGGGCGGCGCAAATTCGTCATCGAGCAGTTCGGCTTCGGCAGCGACATGTATCTCGGCGGTGAAAACATCCTCGAGCTGCTTGCCTACGAGGTGTTCAAGGACAATCTTGCAGAGATGCGCCAGCACAAGATTACCTTTGCCCTGCCGCCCGAGAGTGAGACCTTCGCGGGGGCGGAGGCGCTCGTGCGCGAGACGCGTGATGCGGCCTCGCATCTCAACAACAAGATCCTCGCCGAGCGCCTGCGTCCCTTCTGGGAGCGGCGTGCGGGCTATGAGGAGTTTGCGGCAGGCGACAGTTTCGATACGAAGATCACGCTGTTCTCCTCAGAGAAGACGGGCAACGCGGGGAACCGCGCAGAGATCAGCCTGCACATCGACGTGCGCAAGCTCGAGCGCACACTCGAGGATCGCATTCGCCGCGGTGTCGAGAATTTCTTCCAGGCGATGGCGGCAGCGTTCAAGGGGCGCGATGTGCGCCAGATCCACATCTTCCTCGCGGGCAATTCCTGCAAGGCGCCGATGGTGCGCAAGCTCTTCGACGAGTACATTGCACGTCAGATCAACGCGCTGCATCAGCTGACGTCTGATCGTCCTGCCGACAAGGCGGACACCGCAGGAAGCAAGAAGCCGGAGGCAAACACTAAGGCTCTGCCAGCACAGAGCAAGGATGCACCATTCCGTCTCTATCTACCGCTCGGCATGGAGGATGAAGAGAAGGAGAAAAAGCTTCTTCACGACGGCTTTGATCGCCTCCGTACGGGCAAGACGGGCGTCGCGTTCGGACTCCTACGCTGCCGCAAGGGTGGGAAGGATGTCAAGATCATCAACAAGAATGTGGACGAGCACGATGAGCTGCTCTTCCCGTACTTCCTCGGCAGCCTGAACGAGCGCGGCTGCTTCAAAGTAGATATCGATGCGCGTGTCGACTACGGTGTGTGGACGTACTTCACCTACGCGGATGAGGATGAATTCGAGCTCTACTATACGCAGGAGCCACGCGCACTGAAGGGGCATATGAAGGCTGCGGAGGTGCGCATGGTGCGCTGCATGATCGACGATGCGGACGTGAGCGACGATGATGAGGTCGGCGTCTACATCCGCAAGAAGTCTCCGAATACGATCGAATACACCGTTGCCACGGAGAAATCTCTGGCGGCAAAGACCTACAAGGGTACGATCTACACCGTCCGTCTTGGTTGACCATCTTCTCAACGGAAAGGAGATCCGTGATGCAGCACTTGCCGTTTAAGAACTATATGGAGGATGCCGTTGCATATATGCTGAATCGCCTCGCACCACAGTATCCCGAAATCTGCATGTGTGATCGGTGCCGTACGGATATGATGATGATTGCGCTGAACAACCTTCCGCCGCGCTATGTCTCCACCCATAAGGGCGATGTCCTGCGGCGCGTTGAGGGCATGGAACTCCAGTATGAGGTGGAGGTGCTGACCGAGACCATGCGCGCAATGCAGATTGTCGGCGGTCAGCCGCATCACGGACGAAACGAAGAGGGACTGCGGCAATAGCAGCTCCTATATGAAAAAACACGCGCAGATAAAATTTGTCAAGCACGTGTTTTTTTGCTAAAATAAGGAAGAAATCAAAGGCGATCTGCGCGTCGGCGTCTCTGAAGAGGCGCGGGCGCATTTCTTTTGCTGTGTGTCTGTTGTTTCGGGAGTGAGGAAGCTGTTATGTTCGCGAGGATAAAGCGTGATATTCGCGTTGTCTTTGAGCGTGACCCTGCGGCGCGCAGTACGATTGAGGTGCTGCTCTGTTACGGCGGGCTGCATGCCATCTGGCTGCACCGCATCGCGCACGCGCTGTATAAACGCGGCTGGGTGCTCATCCCGCGCCTGATCTCCAACTTCGGACGTCTCCTGACGGGCATTGAGATCCATCCGGGCGCGACGATCGGCGAGGGACTCTTCATCGACCACGGCACGGGCATTGTCATCGGCGAGACGGCGGAGCTCGGCAAGAATGTCACGCTCTACCAGGGGGTGACGCTCGGCGGCACGGGCAAAGAGAAGGGCAAGCGCCATCCGACGCTCGGCAATAACGTCGTCGTTGCATCGGGGGCAAAGGTGCTCGGCTCGTTCACGGTCGGCGATCATGCGAAGATCGGCGCCGGCTCCGTTGTGCTGAGACCCGTGCCCGCGCATGCGACTGTCGTCGGCATCCCGGGACGCATCGTTGTGATGAACGGGCAGCGCGTGCGCACGGAGGCGGAGTTCCACCGTGCGCGCGAACTCTCGCTCGAGTGTGAGGAGAGTGCGGAGGAGCTTGCGAGCGAGCTGGACGTCGACCTCGATCACGATATGCTGCCCGATCCCGAGGCGGAGATGATCGAGCAGATGCGGCAGGAGATTGAGGCGTTGAAGTCACGCCTCTCGGAACTGGAACAACGGAAATAGGGGGAGTATCATGCTTACCGTTTACAATACAATGACGCGAAAAAAGGAAGAGTTTCACCCACTGCGTGCGGGCGAGGTCAGCATCTACTGCTGCGGCGTGACGCCGTACAACGATCCGCACATCGGGAACGCGCGTCCGTTCGTCACATGGGACGTCATCCGCCGCTATCTGGCGCGCAAGGGCTATCGTGTGCGCTACATCCAGAACTTTACGGATGTGGACGATAAGATCATCAACGCCGCGAATCGCGAGGGCGTGACGTGGAAGGAGATCTCCGACCGCTATATTGCCGCCTATTTCAAGGCGATGGATGCGCTCAACGTGCGCCGCGCCGATGTTTTCCCGCGCGTCTCGGAGACGATGGAGGACATCATCCGCATGATCGAGACGCTGATTGCGCGCGGCTATGCCTACGTGACAGAGGTGGGCGATGTATACTACCGCGTGGAGGCGTTCGCGCACTATGGCCGCCTCAGCGGGCGCAGCCTCGACGATATGGAGGCGGGTGCACGCGTCGAGGTCAACGAGACGAAGGAGCACCCGATGGACTTTGCGCTCTGGAAGGCGGCAAAGCCGGGTGAGCCCTCGTGGGAGAGTCCGTGGGGCGCGGGGCGTCCCGGCTGGCACATCGAGTGCTCGGCGATGTCCGTGAAATACCTCGGCGAGGTGTTTGACTTCCACGGCGGCGGTAACGACCTCATCTTCCCGCATCACGAGAACGAGATTGCACAGGCGGAGCCGTGCATTGACGGCGACGAGAAGTTTGCGCGCTACTGGCTGCACAACGGCTTTATCACGATTGACAACGAGAAGATGTCAAAGTCGAAGAACAATTTCTTCACGGTCAAGGACATCCTCAAGGAGTTCCCAGGCGAGGTCATCCGCTTCTTCATCTTGCAGACGCATTACCGCAGCCCGCTCGATTTCAGCGACGAGCGCCTGCATGAGGCGCAGACGGCGCTCGAGCGTCTGCGCAATGCAAATGCAGTGATTGCGGATCTCTCCGCTCGCGAGGGCGCGTCGGATACGGCGGCGGAACTTGCGGCGCAGGCGGAGACCTTCCTGCACGACTTCGATGTGGCGATGGACGACGACTTCAATACGGCGCTTGCCATCAGTCAGATGTTCGGCCTTGCTAAGGAGATCAACCGCTACCATCAGGAGGTGGAGCGCGGCGCAGCATTCGATGCGGCGAACTTCAAGAAAGCAGCGGACGCCTATCATGCGATGGCGGAGATCATCGGCATCTTTGAGCAGGAGGAGGCGGCTGCAGACGATGGGCTTG
>ERZ773087.599-NODE-599-length-26113-cov-67.938599_pt1 | contig 26113 bp, 23 predicted proteins | sample MGYA00511375_ERZ773087 | MGnify/ENA primary metagenome ERZ773087 (study PRJEB29015, sample SAMEA2737995) | human oral metagenome | biome: human oral; feature: human-associated habitat; material: dental | place: China | collected 2063 ...
GCTTGCCAGTATAAAACACCATACTCAAGCTCTTGCCCGACCCTTGCGTATGCCAAACCACGCCAGCCCGCTGGTCACCGCGCTCACTACTAGCCGTCAATGTTCGAGCAAGCGCCTTATTCACCACCCAATATTGATGATAGGCGGCGACTTTTTTGATTAATTTATCGCCATCACCTCGCTCAAACACGATAAAATTCTGCACCACATCCAGCAAGCGTTTAGGAGTACACACACCGCGCAGCAACACTTCCAACATCGGTACATTACCAACTTCCTTCTCGCCGTCAATCGTTTTCCATGGCATCATTCGCTCCAGCGGACTGGTGATCGTACCCATTTCGGCCTCTAGTCCATCACTGGTGACACACAGCTCATTGAACCGAAATAGGTCACTAATCTCGCGCTTGTACGTCTGGATTTGCTGATACGCTGCCGCCAAATCCGCCTTCGTATCGGCCGCATTTTTTAGTTCAATCACCACCAGCGGCAAGCCATTCACAAACAACACGATATCCGGCCGACGATTATAGTCACCCTGCAGAACCGTCAGCTGATTTACTGCCGCAAAATCATTGTTTTTTGGCGAGATAAAATCAACTACCCGCACGATATCGTGTTTCACTTCGCCGCTCGATGTGCGATACTGCACCGGCACACCAGCCACCAGCAATTGATGAAACTCGTGATTATTCTCAATCAAGCTTGGTCTACTAATCTGCGTCAAACGCCGCATCGCTTCATTCAAGGCTGGTTCTGGAATGTGCGGATTGAGCCGCACCAAAGCACTATATAGCCGCCCAGGCAACACCACCTGCCGCAGCTCACGCTCAACCATAGCACCATCCGGACTAATGTCCGGTCCATGCAGAATTTGCCAGCCGAGATTAGCCAGGATATCAAGCGCGTATTGTTCAATTTGAGATTCGGTCATAAATGTATGATTTAAATTATAAACCAATTCAGACTTTATAGTCCAAATGTTTTCAATAAAATATTCACTCATCTATAATATACCTATCAATCATACTCCTCTGTTTTTTGTTAAGACCAGATATATCACCAAACTTTATTCTTTTCTCGTCAATGCCTATAACTAGAGGTTTTATCCATTCGATATCCTCAAAAAGAAAACCATATCTGAGCAATAAAATTTCTTTTTCATCTACCGTTGCATACCGTATGAGCTTTCTCATCTTGTCGGCTCTTACATCTTGCGTTCTTTCATAATACAAATCAAAAACTGCATAAAATATATCAGATAGACAAAAACCCCATATTTTATCAATATAATCATACGTATCATACATAACTAAATCATAGCTCACCTCATGTGCTCTATATTTATCTATAGAAAACAATGGATACTCTTTTAGATCTTTATTTGGCAGACCACTTTTCGGCGCTGGTGTAGAGTACGCAGGATATATTTTATTACACTTTAGCCTATAGACACTATCAGGGAGATTCCTTCTAAGCATTCTTCTTTCACTAGTTTTTGCTATATATGCAAACCTTGAGCTGACTATAGACCTCAAACTGTGACCAGAGATTTGTTGCAGAAAAACTTCAACAGCGGTTCTTATTACACTAAACTCAGCATCGGTAGGCTGCCTGCCTTTCAAATAAACAGCGTATAGTTTACTGAAGCTGTCTGTTACAGTTTCCCTTTTCGCTAGGTCTTTATATTTTTTGGTATCAAAATTGCCGTTATTGTCAAGAATATTGTTTATAATATTTTCTATATAAACATCGTTGTCAGTTTTATTAAGACGCTCAACTTGTTGGTGAGTTAATCCATAATTATCGTTAAGTTGTCCGCTTCTAATAGCGTCCTTAAACTATTTGATATCGGCGTCGTCTAATTCATTATCCGTATCGATATTAGAACTACTGGATATTTTAACACCTACACCATAGATATCTCTAAGCTTACTCATAGCGTTTTGGTTAACAATTACTCTACCAAAATCAAATTCTGGTCTCTTAGTGCTCCTACCAGCCCTTCCAACCAAATTTTTAATAAAAAGTGGATTATTCTTGAATCGCTTTATATATACAATATCAAACGGCATATTAATACCTTGATATAACGTTGATGTAGCAAAACAAATTCTGCAGTGTCCATTACGAACAAACTCCTCTACCAGATATCTAACATTCAATGGAAGAGATCCATGATGGATTACAACACCTTTATAAAGCAATGCTAATAAATCAGAATAGTGCTCGTTGTCTTTGTTGGAACTTCCCCCGATCAGTTCTTCGATGTTTTTTATAATTTCAATAGCGTCATCATCAACATTGCATAATTGGCTAATGTAGTCGTCTAGATCATCAAATACTTCTCCGTTGTATATACTAGCTTTTGTAGTATAAACAAGAACTGATCCCTTGTTTTTAATACACCTACGAATAGGGTCATAATCTATTAGGTTTTTATACTTTGACAACCTGTCTTTATCCAATGCAAAATCCCAGAATTTTCTCTCGTTGTCGACGCAAGTAAATAACTGGCCTACATTATTAAATTCATAATTCCTACTATTCTCATCCGAGGGGCTACCTAATGAATTACGCTCAATCTGGGCCTCTGGATTTTCAATGAAAGGATGAGCAAACAGCATTTTAGCATCAGGAAAATGTTTGCGCATTCTTCGAACAATTGAGTCAAAATACATTCCTCTACGCTGATCATCATCAACCATCTGAGCTTCATCAAACAGTACAAGACCTATGGTCAAATTATTTATCCTGAACAACTCTCGCGCTCTCTCTGGAGTTAAAATAAACACACTTCTCTGAGCAATATCAGTATTTATAATGTCCGCAAAAGTTAGTACGTTAACAGTCTTATCAACCATTTCTCTAACATTAATAAAGTACTCATTTATTAATGCTCTTGACGGGACTATAATTGCTATGTTTTGATCATATTTCTGAATAATATCTCTGAACACATAAGATTTTCCAGTACTTGTTGCCGAAGAGAAACTGAATATTTGCTGATTCAATATACTCTCCCGCAAATTAGCTTGCATGGGTGTATATCGCTTTCCATACTCAAGTTCAATAACATCACCCATCAATCCACAAACAAGTCCTCTTAAGTCATTTTTATCGCTTATACCCTCTTTAAAGAATAACCCCATAAGATTGAGTACTGTTTTTTCGTATTTACTAAAAATTTCAGGTTGATACAATTTAATATAGCCCAGAACCTCCATGTCACTGCGACTGACTGGCCCCGACTCATATAGACGGGAAATAATTAACCGAATCTCAGATTCGATATTACTACTACCCTCTTTTATACTCTGCAACAAACTAACCATTTATATCAACCGCCACTAACACCAGTTCTTTATGATTTTGAGAAACTAGTTCTCTGAAATGAGCATTATTTTTGATGTTGTTGATTAATTTTTGCTCATTAAATCTTCTGTTCACAGTTGAGAAAGCAGCTGAATAGCAAAACCTATCACGATCACTCTGACAGTTATTGACATTATTAAATACGGACTGGCTCAAAAACTTATCAATATCCGGAATATCCTTTAGATGTTTCTTGTCAGCTATAAACTTAACTATCTGGCTAATAGCTTTATTATAGGCATTATTATTAGATTCATACTTAGCCTCTCCAAACACTATCATCAATTCGTCTTTTTCGTGATGAAAATCAAACCCAGGATTCCTTTTAACCTTTTGTTTAATTAATTCTGCTATCGGTAGGGCTTTATATTGCAGAATCCTCTCTATTGCCGATCGAGCACTTACACTAACAACAGTCTCGCCAATCGTTTCAATCGTTTTCTCGTCGCAAGAACCCAGATAATTAGTCAGTTCTTCAATCAGGACATCAATTGTTGGTTTAGCTCTTGCCATAAAAGATTCTTTGGAAATAGAAGTAAGGCCTTCCATCCATGATACATCCGCTATTATTTGCATGATTTCAGCTACTGTTTCTTGTAAATTATCTATAGAAATTCTAATAAACCAAACTTGTGTGTCGTTTAAAGTAAACTTCTGGAGGCTTGATATAGAGAAGTTGGTTCCAGGATTTGATGGCTTCATATTTCAATCTCTCCAGAAATTAACTTCGGTAAAAGTGAGTCGCGAATGGCGACTAACGTTGACATCTGACGCTTATTTGCCTGGATCTGATTGAAAATTACAGCATAGCTATTCTCAAATCGTTGCAATGTTGAGAGTGGTGGCAACTTTACTCTTTGGTTTTTTAGATCAGTTTGAGTTATTAACGGTTGGGTACTTCCTCTATTTAAGGATGCGTAGTCTATGCCACATACTACATAAAAAACATATCCAAATATACTAGGATCCGGTCTCATAATTATGACATTATCAGAAAACCACGCCTTATCAACAACAGCCCTTACAACACCCAGCGTACCGACCCGACCAGTAACAATAACTTTTTCATTAAGAAGATAATTCTGTGATCTGCCCATAACGCCATTTGCACCATATAGAGGATATTTCCCATATTCAGAAAGGTTCGCCTTAGTTGACCCCTTTCCAGTAGTAATTGCTACAATGTCTCCAAGATATATATTTTTCCAATCCTTCGCCTCATGATTATCAACAAAATAATGACGAAAGAGGGCTTGACCGAGCTGCTCGAGAGTTTCGTTCATGCGGCGATTGAGCTCGATTTTTTCATCAAGACTGCCGAGGATATTGGCAATTTTCTTTTGTCGGTCGAGTGGCGGTAGGTTAACAGATATATTCTTCACTGTTTTTGAATTTACCGCCGTAGCTATAGACGAAGTTGAACTAAGCGAGCCAAAATTAAAATTTTTTAGATAGTAATACAAATAGTTCTTATCAACTATATCTGGGTCTTTTATGGGTAATTGAGCTATAGCCTCATTGGAACACATGTCATATTCCGTAAACCCAAGCCTCCCAACAGTCAGCTTAAAGCTCATCAAAAGAGTACCTGCTGGAATAATTGGGATATTAAATTTCTTGATAGCATCCGCTGTCAGAAACTCACTCGTTTGGCTGATATATTTGCCCGTATTGCCCATATCTTTAATAGAGACCCACTTCACACCATAAGATTCACTAAACCATTGCGGTTGCTTACGAGGCGGAGTACGACCAATTTTTATATCACAAATGTCGCCCAGCAAAACAGTCTGCGTCATTTCCTTCTCTCTATAAGCTTGCGGATCTTTTCGGTTTCATTAGCGAGCTTTTTTCTTGCGCTTTCATTTCTATCTGTAAACTGCATTCTTGGTAAGCTTACAAAATCAAGCAAAAACTGATCAGTGTATGACTTATCACCAGTAGAGTTTTTGTACGAAACTTTTACAAAAGTATTCTTTGATAGCATTTCATCAACTTGACCAACCATAGATAGAATAAAATACCGACGAGATGATTTTGCGGGAAGCATACGAATACCTTTTTTAATTACATCAAATTCGCCTAATGTTTTCTTGGTTCCATTTGAATATTCCATAGGTATTGGGTCACCAGTAGTGTTGAATGTAATATCTCTAGCAAAACCTCCGCCTTCATTGCAGATAATAAGATCAATAAAACTTATGTCTTGTTTGGAATTCTCCACATACACTATAACCCTAGGTCGAATCATCTGCTCGTTAGTTTCGTTGCTTTGCCGAGCAGAGCGATAAGACTGTATGGCGGCGACAACAGCCACAATTGCCGCCATCATTGTTCCAACTGCGCTAATTATTTGCGCCCAATCAGTAAGTGTAAATTTATCCATTTTGATTTCCCATTCGCATCACTTTTTACCTTCGACAAAATCTTCGTAGCCAACATACATGACATAACCAACATAATCACATGGTGTAACAGCGGTAATTCCGACTTGTTGAACTACGGAGCTCCTACGTTTTGATTTCTTTGATTTATTAGTAATCAGGCGTGAATTTTTAAGCTCTCCAATATATCGGCCACTGTTGCAGGAGTAAATTTCGTTGCCAACAAAATATCCTACATTCTCACCATCAGCCCTAAATAGGCGATCGCCGTCTTGATATCCATAACATTTACCGCCCCAAGTCCATAGCCACTTCATATCAAACCTCTCTCACTGTTAATTTGCTATGCATATCTTGCATAACACTATATGGCAATAGGTGCATATTTTTCAGTCGCCCAACCACCACACCTGGGTGTATTTGGATTTCGTTTGCAAAATGTATAATGGAGAGTCGCGAAAAGTCACCTTTAAGTAAAAACTCATCTATGTGTTTTTTTGGTATCAAAGTTTCGCTTGCGAATTCATCAGCCTCTAGCTCTTCGGCGGTTTTTTCATTATCTTTGGTAAAACTGATGAATTTATCTCGCTTTCCGTGTTTTAAAACGTGGCCAATCTCATGCAAAAGCGTAAACCACACCTTGTCAGCATCTCGTCCATATGCGCTAAGTTCGATAACGGGATTGTCACCCATCCAGCGCGTCGCACCACTTGCCTTAGTTCCCGGAAAGTGACGTACAGCCACCAATACAACCCCAGCACCCGCCAGATCTCGTTGCAGTTCACTCCAGAAATCACCTTGAGTATAAGTAGTATATGCACGTATCTTTGGGAGTAATTCCTTTAACTTTTCTGCGTCATGCGGAGCTATATCTATACTGTCTGCAAGTTTCTTTGCCTCGAGCTCACCACAGCGTAGCCAAGCTGCTAGACTTTCCGACTTTGCATCTAGCTCCACTACACCCCTTCGCCAAGCCGTTGCTTCCGTTGTAGATACAGCACTCAAAGAGTTAACTCCAAAGAATTTCCATAGCTCTCTCACTTTATCAATCGACTTTGTTTTTTTATCTACCATGCCTCGTTTCACGAGTTCAGTGTATGGAAATTTTTTTACATAATTTACTTCAGTAGCTGCGAGTTCATCGTTCTTTAGACGAGCCAACGTTTGATCGTAGTTTGTTTGGAGGTTATTCCAAAATGACGGATCACCCCCGATAGCATTTGATAATTTGACGGCCATATCTGACGTTATAGAGGACTCACCATTTACAATGCAAGAGATATGTTTTTCGGTTACGCCAGTGCGCTCAGACAAATTTTTCTGAGTCATGTCAAGTGAATCCAAAAAACGATTTATCGTTCGTCCTGGATGTATTGCCGTATTTGATTGAAAGCCCATAACATTGCCTCCTGTTTCGTTAATTATGGTAATTAATGCACAATTCTTCAATTGTTATTTTCGTTATCGACTTGTAGTTCGATATGTGATATCCAACCTCTCCCTCATTGTGATTAGGTCTAAAAATTACCCTATGCGTCTTGTCGATGTGTACAGAAAATGATCCTTTACGATCGCCTCTTAAGGGATGCGGATGGTACATAGCCTGAGGAACAAGAAATAAATTCTCCGCTGCGACAAGCGCGTTTAGCGTTTCGAGTATATCATTTCCCGTACAATGTGCTTTTTCCTTCCTTGCAAGCCTATCGAGAAGCAAAATATCATTCGCTATCCTCTCTAACTTTTCGTTGGAAAAATCTATTGTCATTATACTACCTATGCCATCAAAATATCAATATTTTAGTTTACCTATTTGGTAATTATTATAGCACAATTTATTTCTATCAATAAACCCGTCAAACAAAAGCCTGTGTTTCTCATCGTTGAGTTGAGCGATCTCCTTAGATAAAATACTGTGCTCCCTCTATTTATTCATTTGTAAAGTGTACCTGCAGCACTAGCATTAGACTACCCAGGAAAGCTTTTGAACACCAGAAATAAAGGCTTATTTTTCTTACCTATACTATTATTCTGTTTTGATTTTCTCCAAATTGGCCTTGATTTTCGCCTCGAGCTCGTGACTTCTGGTAAACTGCTCGTTGAGTTCGGTGGTCAGGCGGGCAATTTTGTTGGCGAACAGCTCGCCATCCTCCTTAACCTCCTCAACACCAACGTAGCGACCGGGTGTCAGCACATAATCGTGCTGCTTGATTTCTTCTAGATTAGCGACTTTACAAAAACCCGGCTGGTCAGCGTAATCCGCGCTGGCAGTTTTATAATCATGATATGTCTTCGCCACCCGGGCAATGTCTTCTTCGGTCAGCTCGCGGTTACGGCGGGTTACCATTTTACCCAAATTACGCCCATCGATGAACAGTACTTTACCGTGACGATTAGCACGATCGCGCGACACAAACCACAGACAGCACGGTATAGCAACGTTGAAGAACAGCTGACTTGGCAATGTGACGATGGCGTCAACTATATTCTCGGTTACTAACTTCTCACGGATATCACCTTCGCCGCCAGTTTGACTGCTCATGCTCCCATTTGCTAACACAAAGCCCGCCGTACCGCGCGGTCTTAGGTGGTGAATCATATGTTGAATCCAGGCAAAGTTAGCATTACCCTTTGGCGGCAGTCCATACTTCCAGCGTGGGTCAGCCTGCAAATGTTCTTGACCCCAGTCGCTAATATTAAACGGTGGATTGGCCAAGATATAATCAGCTTTCAGGTCGGGAAGCTGGTCATCCATCAAGGTGTCGCCGCGTTTGATATTCGCATCAATTCCCCGAATTGCCATATTCATTTTAGCGAGTCGCCAAGTGGTTTCGTTGAGCTCCTGACCATACACCGCGATATCGCTAACGCGGCCCGCATGCTCCTCGACAAACTTCTCGCTCCAAACAAACATACCGCCACTGCCGCAGCACGGGTCATATACGCGTCCATTGTATGGCTCAAGCATTTCTACCAGCAATTTCACAATGGAGCGCGGCGTGTAGAATTCACCACCATGCTTACCCTCACTGTCAGCAAACATACCCATAAAATATTCGTAGACTTGACCAAGCAAGTCTTTGGAACTGGCAGTGTCGAATTTGATATTGGTAAATAAATCGATGAGTTCACCCAATCGACGCTTATCCAGAGCTTCACGAGCATAATTTTTCGGCAAAACACCTTTCAAACTTGGATTGTCGCGTTCAATTGCCTCCATGGCGCTGTCAACTAAGATGCCAATTTCTGGCTGCTTGGCATTTGCGACGAGGTGCTCCCAGCGTGCCTCCTTGGGAATCCAAAAAATATTCTCCGCCAAATACCAATCCCGGTCTTCAGGATCATAATTCTCATCAATCGCTGCCTGATGTCGCACCGAAAACGCATCTGAAACATATTTTAGAAAAATCAGCCCCAATACCACATATTTATAATCCGACGAGCTGATATTACCCCGTAGTTTATCCGCCGCAGCCCACAACTGCTTTTCAAGCTCCCTCATATTCATATGATATATTATATCAGATTTTGAAGTCGTTTACTCTGGTGTGTAGCAGACTTTTGTAGTCAGTTTTCGTAACAATAATATGATCATTAAGCGTAATACCAAGCAGTTTCCCTGCTTCTGCCAACCTACTCGTAACATCTCTATCAGCCTGACTCGCCTCCAAGCTCCCGCTCGGATGATTATGCGCCACGATGATACTGGCAGCGCGGTCGGCGATGGCGTCGGCGAAGACCTCGCGCGGATGCACCAGGCTGGCGGTCAGTGTGCCTATAGTCACCACCCGCTTGGCAATCAAACGATTCGCACCGTCCAGCGTTAGGCAGACAAAATATTCCTGCTTTTTGTCGCGAATGTCGGCCAGTAGCTCAACGGCTTTTTCTGGGCTATCGATGATTGGCTGGTCGCTATCCAGCAAGTACCGCCGCGCCAGTTCCAAACTCGCCACAATCACCGGGATTTTCGCATCACCCAAGCCAACCACGCCACGCAGATCATCATACGAGACATCACCGCCTTTTTGAAGCAAGATTTTCAGCACTTCGCGCGCAATTTTACCGACATCCGCCTGTTTATTACCGCTGCCGATAATCGCCATCAAGAGTTCCAAGTCGCTCAGCCGCGCCGTACCGTAACGCGCCAATTTCTCGCGGGGGCGGTCAATTTTCGGCTTATCGAGCACTTTCATAGTCTTATTATATCAAGCTTCCGTTATGTATCAGTGCCAAACTTCGCGCTACCGTTTAGTGCAGCCTCATTCATCACTCGCAGATCAGCTGTTCAAAATAAACCTAGCTTGTCGGCCGCACACCACGCACATCGCCACTACAAACACACCAACCAGCCGCGACACCAACGACGTATCGTCTGCGCTTGATTGAGCCGTTGACACAACCCCATCCTCTGGATTAAGTCGGCTGTCGTCTGACCATAAACCAGATGATGGATGGGTATTCATCAGCAAATCATCACCATTTGCGACACTTTCTTCGCCATTATAGGCACAATCATCCAGAATATCCTTAAGTTCTGCTTGCTCTCCGGACAAGTTGATGCCTGATTTTATGTCACTAACATCCATAATTACACTTTCAACTTCATCATCACTGCGCAGCAAATCGCTTTTTGGTGTCTTCACAAACCTAAGTTCACACTCCTCACGAGGCACGAGATATTCCTCTGAAATTTTCGTTACCACATCGTCCGACTCAACATCAGGTATTGTTTCGATAATCGGTAAATTGGAAATAGCTACTTGCTCCAACGACTCAGAGTCATCAGTTTCTTCACGCACTGTAATCGTTTCTACTGGCAGCACAATCGTCACTACTTCAGCCGAAGGCAATTCTGACTCTACTACTGGCGACTCCTGCTGATCAACGAAGAAAACCGCATCCTCTTCAGCCCAAAAATCATTATCCTTATCATGACTACGCTCTACCGCTACATTGTTATAGTCAAGTTGCTCAATTGACGATACCTGTGTAGCGGTGGAAATTTGATCCGCCACTAATACGTCAATCTCCTCATTTGAAGGATCAACCTTAGCTTCATCAATTATTGCGGTATCAACCAGCTGCTCATTATTAACACTGTCAGTCGATTCGACAAAATTATTATAATCCGGCGTCGCATCTATATTAATCTCGCTAGATTGAGTGTATACTGGTGCTTTCGTGCCAGAATTGTCAATTGGTCCCGTAATCGCAGATTTATCCGCATTTACTGCATCAAATTGCGCCGCCAAGTGCTGTTGCTCGGAAATTGACGTAAAAGCACATTCACTATTTTCTGCCGCTCGGCTCGGCTCAGACTCTACAAAACTAGCGGCAGCCTTATCCTCGCTAGCCGCAGGGTAAACAGTTTCATGTTCCAGCGGATTGCTATTATCATCAACGGTTTGGACATCCTTATCTATCACTACCGACACCGGCGCAGTTTCCGTCTGTGTCGGCGCATCTAAGGACTCTAGTGTCGGTTTCTTGTTGTCATTATACGCCATGTCAGAAACAGCATCAATAATGCGCAGCTTCATCTCCGTTGAAGGACTACTCATCTCTGCCACTTCAATACCCACATCCTCGCCCGAAACTTCAACTATCTCATTAGTTGAAGTTTCGCCTTCTCGTTCCTGCAGGGTAATTTTCTCAGTTGGCCCATCTGTCTTAGTTGTTAAATCTATAGGCTTCGCCTCTGATACCACTGGATCAGGCGCTTTTTTAATAATAGATTCTTGATAATTGATAGGTTCTGAATATCCCGCCATCACCAATTCCCCGCGTCCATTTTCATCCAGACTATCGAGATCGTCTGGAGCTAACAATCTTTCCAGATAGCTTTGTTTTGGCGTCATTTCCATTAAATTAGGAACCGCCTCTTCATCCACATAATTCATGTCAGCAGATATGCTCTCCTGTCTTTCTGACTCCTGTTTCATGGCTAACGCCCGAGGCTTTATACACTGACTAAGAAATGGACAGCCAACACATGTCACACATGCTGTTTGACCAATTGACGCTGATACTTCCTCAGTAGAAGGTAACTCTGCTTCACCACTAGCCACCGCCACCAAATCAAACTGACCCGCACTATCAGCCACCGTTTCGCCAATATCAAACGAAAGATCTTCACCACTGACACCATCTCTCAGCGACGAAAACACATCAAAACCATCACTGTCAATTCCTGTCGGTGATAATTCTACTGTAGTCGTCGCCCCAATCATTGTTCAAAAAATGTCTCCGTTGAAATATGTGATTCATTGACGCCAGCAGCGGTTAGTTTTTGCCAAACATCGCGCACAAATGGTAGACTACCACAGACCAGAAAGTGCGCATCGTCTGGCGTTTCGGCGACAATTTTAGCCACCTCAAACCGTCCATTATGCCAGCCGTCTGCTTCCTCAACCCGCTGGCGGGTACTAAACTTGTTGACCTTGATGGATGAGGCTGACAGCTCCTCCGAGAACACCATATATTCCGGCGATTTTTGACTCAAATATAGAAAAATCGGCTGCTTGGCGTCCGCCAAAATACTCCAAATCGGACTGAGCCCGCACCCCGCCGCGATGCCAACCAGCGGCCGCTCAGTCTGCGGATTGAAATCGCCGTATGCCCGGCTAATATGCAGCGTGTCGCCGGCACGACGCGAACACAAATAGCTCGAGAATTCACCGCCAACATTTTTCACGGTAATCGACATCAATTCCTCATGCGGGCGCGAGGAAATACTATAGGCCTTGCCTTCGCGCACCTGGCTGCCCGCAATAAACACCGTGATATATTGCCCCGCCATAAAGTCAAACGGCCGCGCAACATATAGTGTCGCCACCTCGGGGTTTTCCTGGCGCACACGCACAATTTCGACAGCTAGTGAATCACGCATTCTTCGACATACCTTTCCATTATTTTTTGAGCGGCTCTAAATTCTTCGTCAGTGAACGTGTGATAGTTGGCAAACTTCGGGCTAATGGTGGTACCGGTGCGAAAATGCTGCAGGGCAAATCGCTTGGCGCCTTTGACTAGCTCGCCAATCTTTTCAAAATCCGCCACCTCCAGCTGCTCGCGGACGATGGTCGTTCGAAATTCATGACCGATCCCTGAATCAATCATCAGCCGCACATTAGCTTTAATCGCCTCCAGATCAATCGGCCGCGCCGCAATCTCCACGTATTTTTCTAGCGGCCCCTTGACGTCCATGGCGATAAAGTCAATCGTCCCTTCCTCGACCATACCGCGCACCATATCTGGGTGCGTACCATTAGTGTCCAGCTTGACATCAAAACCGAGGCTCTTGATCATCCGGCACAACACCGGCAAATCCTCGTTGACCGTCGGCTCGCCGCCAGAAATCACCACGCCGTCTAGCCGACCAATGCGCGATTTTAGGAAAATCATCGCCTCTTCAACCGGAATGCTCGGCGCTAACCGCTCGGGTAGTACCAGCTCCGGATTATGGCAGTAGCCGCAGCGCATATTACAGCCCGAGAGAAACAGTGCTGCCGCCACGTGTCCTGGATAGTCCACCAGCGACAGCTTCTGAATCCCGCCAATCGCCACCTTAAGCTGGGACAGCGACGGCGCAAGCTCGCTGATGTTCGGCGGCATCGTCATAATGCTCCCTCATGTCAAATTCAGCTTGTTTACCCTTATTCCACTGAGAAACTGGACGCAAGAAGCCAACCACCCGTGAGTAAACTTCGGTCGTTTCATTACAATTTGGACACGTTGGATGTTCACCAACCAAATAGCCGTGATTTTTACAAATACTAAAGCTTGGACTAAAGGTAAAGTATGGCAATTTGTAATTTTCGCAAATCGTCTTGACTAGTTTTTTCAGTGTCTGCGGATCGTCCATGCGCTCACCCAGGAAGAAGTGAATCACCGTGCCGCCCGTGTATTTGGTTTGCAAATTGTCCTGCAGGTCCATCAGCTCGAACAGGTCGTCAGTATAGTTGACCGGCAAGTGGCTGGAATTAGTGTAGAACGGATGCTTAACCGCCGCACCCAAACCATTGGCAAAGTGTGCTCGGTCAGGGAAGCTGGCTTTGTCGAGCTGTGCCAAACGGTAAGTCGTACCCTCAGCCGGCGTCGCCTCCAGGTTGTAATTATTACCAGTTTCTTTTTGGTATTCGACCAGCCGATCGCGCATAAAGTCAAGCGTTTTCTCGGCAAATACCTTACCCTTTTCAGTGCCAATGTCAACACCCAGCAGATTCAACGCCGCTTCGTTAGTGCCAATCAAACCGATGGTTGAGAAGTGATTTTTCCAGTATTGGTTAAATCGCTGCTTGATATTACGCAAGTAGAACTTGGTGTACGGGTAGAGGTTAGCGTCGGTCAATCGCTCCAAAACCTTACGTTTAGTCTCCAGGCTATCTTTCGCCATATCCATCAATTCAGCCAGGCCCTTGAAGAACTCTTTCTCGTTCTTTGATTTCAGTGCCAGACGTGGCAAGTTAATCGTCACCACACCAACTGAACCAGTCATTGGGTTTGAACCAAACAGTCCACCGCCGCGATATTCCAGCTGGCGATTATCAATGCGCAGGCGACAACACATTGAGCGCGCGTCTTCTGGCTTCATATCAGAATTGACAAAGTTTGAAAAATATGGAATGCCGTATTTAGCACTAGCTTCCCACAGACTTTCAATTACTGGATTATCCCAGTTGAAATCCTTGGTAATATTAACCGTTGGAATTGGGAAGGTAAAGACGCGACCGTTAGCATCACCCTCAGACAAGACCTCCAGCAGCGCTTTATTTAGCATATTCATCTCTTCTTGGTAATCGCCGTAGGTAGTGTCCCGCATCTCACCGCCGATGATCACTGGGTTATCCGCCATGTGCTTTGGACATTCCAGATCAAGCGTAATGTTCGTAAATGGTGTCTGGAAACCAACCCGCGTCGGTACGTTGACGTTGAAAACAAATTCCTGCAGTGCTTGCTTAACCTCATCGTAGTTCAATTTATCAGCGCGAATAAACGGTGCCAGCAGTGTATCAAAATCAGAGAATGCCTGAGCACCAGCGGCCTCACCCTGCAGAGTGTAGAAGAAGTTCACCACCTGGCCCAAGGCTGAGCGGAAATGCTTGGCTGGCTTGGACGCTACCTTGCCGGCAACACCGGTAAAACCTTCTTGCAACAAGTCAGTCAAATCCCAACCGACACAGTACACACTGAGAAGGTTCAGGTCGTGAATGTGCAAATCACCTTCTTTATGTGCTCGACCAATCTTTGGTGTGTAAATTTTGTCCAACCAGTAGGTTTTAGTAACTTCTGCCGAGACGTAATTGTTCAAACCCTGTAGGCTGTAGCCCATATTGGAATTCTCATTTACCTTCCAGTCCAGGTTGCCTAGGTATTTATCAATCAAATCAATATGTGACTCAGAGGTAATTTCACGCAGTTTTTTATGCTGGTCGCGGTAGATGATGTAAGCCTTGGCAGTTTTCTTAAACTTAGAATCAATCAAAATATCCTCGACGACGTCCTGGATGTCTTCGACACCTGGCAAGCGTTTTGGGTTGCGGGTTTCCAGTACCGCCAGTACCTTATCGGTCAACTTAACGGCCTGCTTGGCATCAAATTCGCCAGTCTCCAGGCCCGCCTTCTCGATGGCTTTCTCAATTTTTTTACGGTCAAATTTAACAGTCCGACCATCGCGTTTTTTGATTGATTTGTACATACCCCTCCTTATTATGGCAATAGCAAACCAGCCCCAACCTCCCCGAGGGGCTTGTGTTGCAAAAAACGTTATTTATTTTCTAAGACACCATATGTAGTGCTTAATATAGAATATACACGCGATATATAGCGTTTGTCAACGAAAATACATTGTATTATTTACATGTGAGAAGCGGAAGTATTTGTTCCCTCTGATAACGCCAAAACGTCGCGGTAAATCATATCAACAATTTCCGCTTGAGCTAGCTTCTCGCCAATTTGCCGCTCACCTGGCACGTCCAAAATATCTTGATCTTTCCACCACTGGCGCATTTCCGATTCGCCAAATTCATGAGCATTTGGCTTAGTAGCGTGGCGGCGCACCGTTTCTGCAAACGACACGTCAAAATAATAGACCAGCTTATCACCCTGAAAATCATTCAGCAACCGATGTAGCATTTCACCGTACTTTTTATTACTCAAAATACCTTCCAAAATCACCGTGTAGCCAACTTTATTGCCGTACATACACAGATCATAAATAAGCTGAATTGCCGGGTTGCTTTCGCTATCTTTCACGCGGAGCATTTCCCGGCGCACCATATCCTGCGACACCAACATCGTGCCGCAGCCTAGCTGATGCTGGAGCAAGCGCGCCGTGCTGGTTTTACCGCAACCAGAATTACCGCGAAGAATGATTAGCGGATGAGAGGCTGTCACGTACGCTCCAGCAAATCATAAGCGGCGGCGGCCGACAGCGCCTGCATTTGACGAAGATTATCACCTGGCTGGAGCGGCGGTTTGAGGCTGCGGATAAGATAAAAGCCAACAAATGCCGCTAGCATCTCCGCATTGAGCTCGTCTAGCCACGGCGTTACATCCTGACCATGCCGCGCCATGTCGATCAAAAACTCCGTCGCCCCAGACCCCCGAGGCGCATAGGAAGCCCAATTCCAATCGACCAATTTCAGCTCACCAGTTTGCGGATGAAACGCCAAATTATCACTGCGAACATCACTATGATCAAAACAGTCTTCTGGCTGCTTGGCGAAGTGTTTAGCGCATACCGAAATATCAACTAATTCATCACGCTCACTCAGCAGCCTAATCATCTTTTGACAGCGCCGCTGGTTGACTTTTGACTGTTCTGGTAACAATGTTCGGTAATTATCAATCAGCTGACGGCGAATATCAGCCTCGGCAATAATCTTATCAATGCCGTCATCCAAGCCAAGCTCCGCCGTCGTAAATGGTTGTAATTGCAGCTCCTCAATCACCGCGTGTGGCAGCTCTGTTTGTTCCAGCTCTCGAGTTGCTGTTACTGCCGCCGAAATATACCGCCTGGCTACAGATTTTTCCGCTGGCGGCCGCCACAACCAGCCGTCGGCTGACGTATAACTACTGGTCATCAGCACATGTCCGTCGCCAGCTAGCCTAACCCAATCAGCCACATATTGCGGGTGAAGTTTCTGCAATAACCGCGTCACTTCGTAGTCTTTTTTCAGCCAAGCCAATTCCCGCTCGCCGTCGTCCGGCAGCAAATCAACATCAACTTCTTTAACAAAAATCGTCCTATCGCCCGCCGACACCAAGGCGCGGCGATTGCGCGAAAAACCGCCGCTCACTGGTGTAATTTGTAAATCAGATACATTGACACCAAGCTCCGCTGCCGCACATTGCAGCGCTCTAGCGGTTAGTAACTTGTTATGATTGGGCAGGCTTTCCATATGGGAATTATAGCATTGAACTCACATCTATTGAGAGGTAATTTTAATGTTGCTTCCCGCTACAACCCGGCACTTGCCGCCAACTGGATACGTGAACTTCGGATCAGTGTGACCAAAATCGAGGTTGACCACCACTGGAATCGTGGGATCAATATTTTTCGAAATAATGATGTCGCTAATCATATCGTCAGTCGCCCGAGATTCGCCCTGAAAACGCCCAACTAAAATTGCCTTCACCCGATGAAAAAATGGCTGCTGCATTAAGGATTGAATATTTCGTTCAACCGTTTCAGGGATTGAATCCGCCAATCACCAGCAGGATACATTTCACATAAATGCTTCGTACTGCTATTCCATTAAAACAAGTCATTTAGCTTATTTATGTGGACTACCAAACCATGCCTGCAAAAATGCACCTAGCACTACTAACAAAACAGCACCGATTGCACTAATTGCACTTTTCCATGATTTCCCCCACCATTCTCTATCTACTTTTTTTACAGCATTTTTCACACTGTCCCTGAGAAGATCATTATTCGAGATAAGATCACAAAGTAGCTTAGTAAGAACAGAGTCCATTTTTTTATCTGTATCAAAAGCCTCTTTAAAAGATTTTGCTAATGAGCTGCTATCTCCGACACGTTGATCTAACCTTTTTACCATTGAGGTAAGCTCTGCTAGAGTCTTTTCATGATCCGCAGATGCTTTAATTAGTTTTTCGGCGTCAAAATCATTCTGCTTTTTCGTCGCCATCTTTTTCTCGCCTTAAGCTGTCAGCGGGTTGAATTGTAAGCTTTTCCCCGTCTTTGTCTTCATAGTACAGTTTTTTGTCTTTAGCTATCGATAATACAGCAATCGCATAGCGAAGAGCACTCTCGATATCTTTAAAGTCCCACTCCTCATTAATCTCCTTTAAGGCAATTAGGTCTCCATTACTAATTTCAACAATCCTAGTTCCCTTTTTTTCGTCACTGCTAATCATCTTTAATGCCATAGCTATATTGTACACATAAAATTTATTTTTATCTAGAGACCACTAATGTCATTATTTAAATAATTTATCGTGTCTAGTAAAATAACATAGGTACTCTAAAAGATTTCTTACACGCTTTTATAGCAACGCAAAAATTGTCTAAAAATTAATAACCTCCCGCAGGAGGCATAAAACAGCAACAAAACACCTCCTGCTTATGCGTGGAGTGATGGTGATATTGTGAAAATAATTTCGTCATATGATTATTATATCAAATTAGCTCGCGACGCAACTCAACTTCTTGATGACTGTCTACTTTGTAGACCGAATCTTAGCAGAGAAATCATCGTCAATCTTGATAATTAATGCTATTAGGAGTCTCAACACTATTATATATGTTTTGTAATGTTTTTCCTCGTCTAACTTGTCATCTTTAGACATAGCCGCATGCATGTAAATATTTCGAAGATCATGCCCGTTACTAAACTCTTTTTGATTTAAGTAGTAACTAAAATATTTTGCTTCTGGTCTAGTAAGAAGCGAACCTTCTTTCATTAGCCAACCTTTATTAACCATAGTGTTTATCTCAATCCTACCTTCAGTGGAATAATGATAATAACTTAATGCCTCTGTTTTGAATAAGTTTTTCAGTATTAATATTTGCCGCTTGTTCTGGAATACCAAACGTCTTGACGCTTTTTTGATAATTCCCCATGCAATGAGCTTGTCCAAAGATTGTTTTTGGTAATCATGAAATTCACGATATTTAATTTCGTGATTGGCCAGTAGGCTTGCGAAATCCTTATCTTTAAGCGTATCATTTATATACGTCAAACCAGATTGATCAGAAAAGAGATAGTGCATTATTTCAAATATCTCAGGGCTTTCCGCCGCATAAACATACTTATCAGACAGCTGGCTAGGAAGCTCTTTATAGTCAGGAGTCTTAGATGTGATTGCTAAAAGCTCTTGATCAAGAAAGCCATTTTCAACGTATAACTTAAAATGTTTAATAATACTATCCATCTCACTGAAAACATGCTGACATCTTTCGAGATATGTAGCGCTCGTGCTTGATGCTATATAGTCGAAGCCATCAACACCAAATGTATCCTTTATGTATTCATTAAAATACCAAGCAATTATACCTTCAAGATCTTTACCTTCCGAGCGAAGGAAATTTTCGTACATCATCGTTTGTATAAGGGTGCTTTGGTCTATAAATTGGAAGTGAGCACCTTCAGGATATTCATCGCGTCCAGCAACTTTCATAAAGCGTTCAAAGATTCCTAGTTGTGATGAATAGGATGGCAATGTGAGAAGCATATGTTTGTTTGCAATCGGGAAAATATGTATAAAATTGCTTAACACTGATAAATTATCCGAGTGCTCTTTTAGCCATTTTCTACTGTAGGTAAATTTAGAGATCTGACCATCTTGCGATATATCAACAGCCTCTTTTTGAGAGTCAGATATAGCCACTTCTGTAGCAAATATCAAACTACTCTCATTTTCTTTAAAGAAATTATCATTCCAAGCCTTATGTTTTTGTTTTGCAAGTAGTTTTATTTTATCGTCAATACCCTTGCTTGGAATTGGTCTTGCCTGAGCAATTAGTTGTATATAGTTAGGGTTCGCGTTCGCGCTATTCAGATATCTCTCCAGTATATCGTGCACTTCCTCCTTCGTAAGACTTTCAGGCAAATGGATGTCTTTGTCTTCGTTTTTTTCAAAGTATTTCCGGATAATATATTCGGCATTATCTGTATCAGATAAAATCAGTGCTTTTATCTCTTGGTCATATTGTTTTACAATATTCTTGTTGACCAATATGTTCCAGATAGCAACTTTTGAAGAATTGAGTGCCTGCATCATCTTTCCTGAGCTCACTCTCTCGTGTACCTTGTATTCTGCAAGAAGCCTCAATAGGTCATCATGATAATCAAATCCAACGCCTTGAATTATCTCTAAGATATTTTCTTCTGTTATTGCATTAAAGAAAGATGAGAGTACCTTAAGTATACTGGGCTTAAGCTTGATAAATTTTTCTGCCTTGTCTTGATCGAGGTCTTTTGGGAAAACCTCATTCTTAATATACACATAAACATTGTATAGCTCTAAAACATCATTAATGTCGTAATTGGTTTTATTTTCATTAAAGTTTTCGAGTAGCTCTACGACTGGTTTTAAGTAAAATACGGTCGCTAAATCTCTGGTGCCATAATATTTAATTCTTTTGCCTATTGAGTCTTTGTCTCCGTTTTGCAAATATTTACTATAAAGCGCATCAATTTTTTCTAATAGAGCTTTACGAGTCGGAACCGACTTGCCGTTCAGCCAATTGTTGAGAGTTACGAGAGACGTGCCTATTTCATCAGCTAGCAACTGTTGCGAAAGACCACTGATGTCAATGATTTCTTGTAGTTTCTTTTTGTAATCCATATATCTAGTATAAACAACTTTATAAAGTTAATCAATACTTTATTAAAGTTTTATTTACCAGAATTGAATTTAACTAGCTTTTCCCAATCAATAAACCCAGTAATGAGACTATTAGGACTGCTCTAGCACTATCTTTATCTAACTCCGCATACATAATATATCATCAAGTAGCCACCCCACCCATGGTCAAGCATCTATACGATTATTTCCCGTAACGTATCAAATGTTCGCCCATTGCGAATAGTGATCAGTGGGTAAAACTTTTCTTTCATTAGTAACTTATGGTATGAGGTACGCAAAAATTCTTTCTCCGTATACTTGCCCCAAAAGATCGCCTTTTTACCAAAATGAACGATCTCATCGTGAAGCGGCATTTGGCCAATCCTCTCCTTGATATACTCAGGATCGACGTCATCGGTATAAAATAATACGTCTTTTCGCGCCAAGGCTTGATGCCACCAATCTGGCAAATTAGACACTTCATCTAAATACTCATCTTTCGTCAAAATGACGTGTTTGATAGTAAATGGAAAACGCCCTAACATGATAGCAATATTCTCTTTGATTGTCGCCAGGTCATCATCAGTGTCAAATATGACGTTACCGCTATTAATATACGTGACTACGTTTTGATACCCCAAATCTTCGAGGCTTGCCGTGAGGTCTTTCATCGAGACTTTATTTTTACCGCCAACATTAATTCCCCGAAGCAACAGGATATATCTCATGTTCTTTAGTATACTATCGCCTGCGCTTCCGGCCAAATGCGCTGCACCAGCCGTTCGCCGCGAGCCGTCAGTCGCACCCAAGCATCGCCATAGGCTTGGTTGATTGCCATCAGTCCTTTACGCCGCAAATCCGCCAACACATGCATCGCCGTTCGGCGCGGCATACCCATTTGCGCCGCCAACATAGCCGCCTCATCACCGCCGTCTTCGTAGACTTGCTGCAATACCAGCGCTTCGTTGGTTGTTAAGGTTACTTCTTGCGATTGTCTCGTCTTCATACTTATCCTTTCTTATGGTTATCGTGAGTATATGATAACCAGACGGTCTGTAATTTTGCTGTAAGCGGTAGTTTGTAATAACTCATGCAGGCGTCCAAGTGAGTGTCGAGCAGCTTGTATGTAGCCAAGAAAGCTGTAAACACTTTGTAAGTTGCTAGCATAAGCAATCAGAGTGTATGTATATCGAGCATCATGAAGAGCCGCCTCAGAAAACTCTATGGTTGTCTACTACTAACCGAAGTTATCAAAACAACTTGTATTTTGCACAAACTGATTATAAGCTAGAACGCCAAAAGCAATTCCTAATCCAATACTTCCCTAGCGAAATTTCTAACTGCATCAAACGTATCATATTCGCTCAACAGTTCGCTTTTCGCTACCCACCGGACATCGTTGACTTCCCTGGCTTGGGGAGTTAATTCTGCAGTGTCATCGGCTTCCAGTAAAAACACCATGTCCAGATGGATATGCTCGACATCCTTTTTACTCTCTGGAATGATCTGATACATCAGCGTGTACGGGCGCGGAATTTGGGCTTCAGTGATGTTTTTTAACTGCAAATCATGTTCGTCTTCAAGGATTGGCGCGGCGCTTATGCCCGTCTCTTCGTAAACCTCGCGGATAGCTGCTTCGTGCGGCACTTCATTCTCCTCAATATGTCCGCCTGGCGGCAGCCACTTGCCCAAACCTTTGTGATGAATAAGCAGCATCTTAGTACGGTCTTTATTAATTGTATAACCAGTCGCTGTAAAGTGCTTTTTATGGTTCTTCGTGGTTTGGAAGATGGGTTGCATGGTGCTCCTTTACTTTACAATACACTTCTTACAACCGTAACAATCTTTTCAATGTCAGCATCTTTCATACCCTTACGAAAATTAAGATTAATATATGCATTTTCAAGAGACTCTGCTAGTTTATTAATTAGCTTATTCTTATATTGCCGCTTCTCTGATGAGCTAAAAATATATGTAATAAAATAGTTAAACTTTACCTTTGTAAGCTGCTTACGCAGTTTTGCACGATTCTCATATACATCGATGAGACTTCTTTTTAATTGCTCAAAATCACCGCTACCAACAGCGAGAGCCCTGCTTGACGTAGCTATTGTTTCAGGCATTGTAGCGACGTTAACAATCTTTGCCATCCTATATCTCCTTGTGGACTTGCTATATATTGATAATACCACGGTTACAGAGCCATTATTTAATCCAAATCGACTCTAGAAATTGCAAGATCAGTTTTTTGGCAAGCACACGACTTTCGCTCCGGTCTTAAATTGCTAGCCAATTCACTGAATATATCAACAAAGCTTTACTTTTATCCTACTTATTGTTATAGTGCTATTGAGCAATTAGTCCGGAGGGGATGTATGTTAATAAAAAAACAACTTTCAAATATAAAAATAAAGTTATTGTTTGGGCTGGTGACGGTTGGCTTAGTCGCTGGTGGTACGCTTTTTGTGTTGCCAATGAATAAAGCCAACGGAAACGATCCAACAACCGACTCAAACTATGAATTAGTCTGGCAAGACGAGTTTAACGGCACGTCGCTTGATACAAATTCTTGGAAATATTATACCGGAAAATGGGGAGCGAGTAACGTTCAAACCTGCTACAGAGATTCGACCGAAAATGTCAATGTGAGCGGCGGCAGTCTAAACCTAGTCGGCTTATATAAACCGGGAGGATCTTGTAATGGACAAAACTTCGACTTTACGTCTGGATTTGTCCAGACCCAAGGTAAAAAATATTGGACATATGGCTATTTTGAAGCCCGCATAAAAATGCCAACGAATAAAAGTACTTGGCCAGCATTTTGGATGAGTCCAAACACAGCCACATACGGGTCATGGCCAGCAAGTGGTGAGATTGATGTCGTAGAATCAAAAGGCTCTAATTTAAATTATGCCGCAGCCGACGCCCACTGGGGAATTGCGCCGGGCAACAAACGTCATAAACAAGGTCGCGTGAGTTCAGATATCTTTAGTGACGCTAGCCAATGGCACACGTATGGTGTCAAGTGGACTGAGGGCAAACTAGAATTTTATATTGATGGAAAATTGTTCCACACAATCAATGACTTTAGTCAACCAAACGCTACAACTCACCCTGGACCGTTCAATATTCCGTTTTATCTTCGCTTTAATTTAGCGATTGGCGGTGATTATATTGACGCACCATGGAATGATGCCAGCAAATCCATTGGCGATTTTCCAGCAACCATGTCAATTGACTATGTCCGTGTGTACCAGAGAAAACAACGCCAGCCAAAAACAGTTTCCGTGCCGGATAATAATTTGCGTAGTCTACTCAATCAAAAGTTAGCAGCACAGCTTGGAACAGCTCGCACGAACAACCAGACTATTACTGATATTGAGCTAGAAAATCTAACAAACCTTAACTTAGATGCCGCGCCAGGTGCTCCGGCTAGTCAGTTGATTAGCAATCTAACAGGTCTAGAAGCAGCGAAGAAATTGACATCACTATCTCTTCAAAACAACGCTATTAGCGGCCTGAGGCCACTTGCTGAACTTAATTCATTAACCTCATTGAATCTCAGCAACCAGAAAATCGTCACTAGTGTTACTGTCGATTCATTTGCTTCACCGTTAAAGAACCAGACGGGTGCGGCTATTGACATTCAAGATTCATCTACGCTTATCAACGACACTAACACTGCTGGCAACCTAAAGCTTGTATCGCCAGTTTATGACGGCCAAATGCATACCGCTCAAGCAACATGGACAAAGAGCGTCACTATTGGCGGGGCCACTGCTAACTTCTCCGGAACGCTGACCGTTAACGCCACCCTACCGCGACCAGCTGGCCTTTCATCCCTGCAAGCTGCCATTACTGCCGCTGAAGCTGAACCTGATTACATTAAGAACGATAACGACGTTAAGACTGCCTTGGCTGCTGCCAAAGCTGTAGTAGCACAGGCTAACCCAAGCCAGACTGACATCCAGAATGCTACTAACAACTTGAACAATGCTGTGGCTGCTGCCAAGCAAAAAGAACGAGATGCCCAGGCTGTTGCTGAAACCGCCGTTGCTGCTGCCGAGAACAGCAAGCGCCCATCCGACGTCTCTGCTGCCCAGCCTAAGGTCAATGCTGTGCAAGACCTAAACAAGAAGGCTGCTTTCCAAACAAGACTACAGTCCGTCACCAATGCCATTAATTCAGCAAAGACCAGTCTATCTACACTAATCAGTCAGGCGCAAGGTATATCGACAACGGGCATGACTAGCGCCACTGTTCAAGCCCTCCAAACCCAAATTACCGCCAGCCAGCAGGTACTAGCCGGTAACTCTTCAGCTGCAGAGATACAAGACTCACGCGACAAGCTACAAACTGCCATCAATAACCTCAGAACAGACAAGACTGGCCTACAAGCTGCTATCGCTGCTACTGAAGCCGAACCTGGCTACATTAAGAATAACTCTGAAGTTGCCGATGCCTTGCAGCAAGCTCGCAACATCCAATCCAGCGCGAATCCAAGCGTTGCTGATGTAAAATCCGCTACCGAACACTTGCAGCAAGCCGTAAGTGAAGCTAAGCAAAAAGAGCGGGATGTCCAAAATGCTGCTGAAGCTGCTGTCACCACCGCTGAAAGAGACAAAACTCAAGCCGCCATCGATACTGCCAAAAATCTCGTTAATAAAGTTCAAGACCCAACTAAAAAAACCTCTTTCCATAATAGACTGAACGCCATCGTTGTTCCGAGTCCAAACCCAAACCCGAATCCGAATCCAACCAACCCGACCACCTCAGCTACCGTTGCTCAGCCGCAGGGAGGATCCGTAACCATATCTACCTCTGGCAACAAATGTTATAACCTGACCTCTGTCAAAGCAGCACCTGCACCAGAAAAATATAACAATCGTGTTCTCAAAGACGTAGTCGACTTCACCATCAATTGTACTAGCCAGACAGCCGCTACTGGCTACACTACTCAGGTGACCCTAACTCTTAGTCGACATTATAGCGACACTAAAAACCTTATTGTTGCTAAAATAGCCAACAACACCCTCAAAGAAGACATTACCAGCCATGTCACCTTCGGCACCTCAGCTGACGGTAAATACACCACTATTTCCTACAGCCTGACCGACGGTGGCTTTGGAGACGAAGACGGAGCAACCAATGGCGTCATTGTTGACCCAGTTGGTATTTATGAGAGAGAAGCGGGCAATAATAACAGTAAGACTAGCGGCAATGGCAATAGCAGCAGTGTATCGCTAGCGAATACCGGCAGCAGCCTACCAATTGTCCTCTCGGCTGCAGCTATCATCAGCCTGGCTGGAATAGTATTAGTACTATTAAAGCGTCGCTAAGCTAGCCACAACTACATATAAATCCGCACAAAATACCACCCTATAATAAGAGTGGTATTTCATAGGACTATACAGCATTCATGAGGCCATTATAAACGTAAAATATTACAAACAAAAATCACTCAATAAGAGTGATAAAATATAAAATCTGGCTCCGGCAGCTGGGCTCGAACCAGCGACCTATTGGTTAACAGCCAACCGCTC
>ERZ773087.601-NODE-601-length-26088-cov-11.253755_pt1 | contig 26088 bp, 22 predicted proteins | sample MGYA00511375_ERZ773087 | MGnify/ENA primary metagenome ERZ773087 (study PRJEB29015, sample SAMEA2737995) | human oral metagenome | biome: human oral; feature: human-associated habitat; material: dental | place: China | collected 2063 ...
TGACGTATGCGCTCGCGCACGGGGCGGCGGAGGGGCTGGATATCCTGCGCGCCTCACCCGCACAGCTGAACGGGCGGCTTGAGGCGAAGAACCTGGATGTGTCGGGGGTGTCCTCGATCACGTATGCACGGCACGCGGCAGATCTGCTCATCCTGCCTGATGTGTGCATTGCGTCCGACGGCGATGTGCGGAGCGTGCTGCTCGTCTCGCGCGTCCCCGCCGAGGAGATCAAGGACGGCCGCGTCCTGCTCTCAGATAAATCGGCGTCCTCGCACGCCCTGCTGAAGATCATACTGCGCCGTGCGTATGATGCAGCGCCAGTCTATGAAACACGGGCGCTCACGCCGGCTGACCCCGTGCCAGATGGGGCGGTGGGCGCGCTCTTCATCGGGGACGATGCACTCGAACTATATCATCACCCGCCCGATGGGATCTACATCTACGATCTCGCGCGTGAATGGAAGCGGCTCACGGGCATGCGCATGGTGTTCGGTATCTGGGCGGCGGCACGCGCATTTGCGGCGGCGCAGCCCGAGGAGCTGCGGCGCGTTCACGGGCGGATTGCGGCGGCGTTTCGCGACTGGGAGACGGTCAAGGATGCGGCAATCAGCGAGGTGCTTGCAGATGGGCGTTTCACGCGCGAAGAGCTGCGGGCATACCTCGGCAGCGCGGTTGTCTGGCGGCTGGATGAGGAGACGATCGCTGGACTGCGCCTATTCTATCGGTACGCGGCGGAGGACGGGCTGATTGTACGTGCGCCTGAGATCGAGCTTGCCCGTGTTTGACGTGACTTCCACTTTATAGTAAAATATTCCTAACAAAACGTAATATGATTGGCGCGCGCCGCATATGGCCGGCGCAGAATAAAGATCGCAAAGTGAAGGGAGCACGATGGAATGAAGATACGGAAACTCCTTTTGGCAGCACGAAAAATTATGCAGGGGGCACGGCGGCACAGGGAGCTGCGGCGCTTCAGAGGAGCACTCTCGATCGGTACGGCACTCGCCGTGACTGCGCCGCTTGCACTCCATGCGCCTGCCGAGGCGGCACATATCCTCGTAAAGGAGGGAATGCGCGGTGCAGCGGTGCAGCATGTGCAGGAGCTCCTCATCAGGGGGGGCTATCTCGATGGTGCAGCGGACGGCGTTGCAGGCCCTCTGACACGCGCGGCAATTGAGCGCTGTCAGGAGAAGAATGGCCTCGAGGTGGATGGCATCTGCGGTCAGGCGACGTATCTTGCGCTTTCGGGCGGTGTCCCGTATGACCCTGTGGCGCTCGGGATTCGTGAGGAGCGCGCGCATGAGGTCAGCCGCGGCAGTGGCCGCTCGGTATATGTCTCGGCGACGGGCTACAGTGCGTTCGATCCGGGCAACGGGAATCGTACGGCGACGGGGACGATGGTACGGCGCGGCGTGATCGCTGTTGATCCGTCTGTCATTCCGCTCGGCACACGCGTCTTTATTCCGGGCTATGGTGAGGCTGTGGCGGAGGATGTTGGCGGCTCAATACATGGTTATCGTATTGACGTTGCATTTGATAGTCACGCTGAGGCACTGATGTTTGGTAGACAGGATCTCGAAATCTTTATCATGGAGTAGTACGGCGGGATATGAAGGTATCGACAGAGCGGGCAAATGAATGGATCCGCTATGCGGCGGCGGCAGGGACGTATTTCCTGACGCTGACCGCGTGTTACATCAATATGGGGCAGGACATGGGCGCAGAGTATTTTCTCCCTGCGCTCCTTCCTGTCCTTGCGGTTCTCATGCTCATGCAGTATGGGACGGGCGTGCCCCTCTTCTCGCGCGGCATGCTTGGGGCGATGGTGCCGGGGCTGCTTTGGTGCCTGACGTTTCCCCTCCTCTACACGTGGACGTATGCGCGGGATTGGTATCGCTCGCTCATCTTTTTTGATTTCCTGATCGGAACGGCAAATATCTTCGTACTCGCTGCCCTTGGAGGCGTACTCTTTCATCTGGGACACAAACGCCTGACGGCGGCGCTGCTCGCCGTGCTCGGCTTTCTCATGTCGCTCATCCCGATGACGCAGATCGCCTATTATATGACGGTCTGGCATGCGCTGAGTCCCGCGTCCCTCATGGCGCTCTATCTGACGAACTGGCACGAGGCGGGGGACTATATCGAGTCGACAGTGGGAGTTCTGCCCGCTGTTCTCGTGGTCGCTCTGCTCCTTGCGCTCATCTATCTGACATACCGTAGCTATCTTGTGTTCGCACAGCGAATTTACCCGAGCGCCGAGGGCTCGCGCATGGGCAGCCTCCTCCTCGTCATGATCGTCGCAGCGGGCGTGCATATCACGCTCCTCCCCGAATGCTCGATTGCAGGACTCTATAAGGATGTGACGAACTACGTCGAGGAAACGCAGTCGTATAGTCTGAATCAGGACGAGAGATATGCGTCGCTCATCATCGACATGGAGAATACGCTTGCGGCACGCGCGCCGGGCACGGTGATCTTCGTCATCGGCGAGTCCGCTTCACGCAACTACATGCACTACTATACGCCGTCCTTCCCATACGAGAATACGCCGTGGATGGAGAAGATGGCGGCGGAGCGCGCGGGCTTCCTCGTCTACAACAATACCTATTCCTCGTGGACGCAGACCGTCCCCGTGCTCGAGCGCGCGCTGACGGAGAAGAGCCAGTACAACGACAAGGAGTTCTTCGAGTCGGCGTCGCTGCTCGATGTAGCGAAGAAGATCGGCTACCACACCTATTGGTTCAGCAATCAGGGGCGCTACGGGCAGTTCGACAGCGCGATCACGATGGTCGCAAAGACGGCGGACGTGGCGGAGTGGACGGATGACTCCTACACTTTTACGACAAAGTATGACGAGGAATTGTTGCCGTATCTCACCCGTATTGACCCGAACGTGAACAACTTCATTGTACTGCATCTCATGGGCAGCCACATCTACTACAACAACCGCTATCCCGACGCATGGGCGAAGTTCGTCGCCGAGGACGGCGAGTCTGCGATGACGAGCGCACCGTCCTACGCGAACAGCATTCTCTATACGGATCACATTCTCGCGGAGGTCTTTGCCTACGCAGAGAAGAATCTGAACCTCCGCGCGATGGTCTATTTCTCCGATCACGGGGAAAATCTGAAGATCTCGCACAACCCCGACGTGTTCAGCTTCGACATGGTGCGCATCCCGTTCTTCATTTATCTGTCGCCCGAGTACCGCGCCGCCCTGCCGCAGCGTGCGGCGATGCTCGAATCCCGCCGCGATGCGTATTTTACGAACGATATGATGTACGATACGGTCTGCGGACTCCTCGGTGCGCCGAACAACCGCTACGATCCGCGGCAGGATTTCTCGAGTCCTGCCTACGGCTTCACGCGTGAGACGCTGACGACCATGTTTGGCAACCACGCGCTGACCGAGGATCATACGGATGAGGGGACGGGCGGTAATTTAGCTTCCCCCGTCGCGACGGGGGAAGTGGCGAACGCAGTGAGCCGATAGGGGCACCCCTTCCACCGCAAGCGGTCCTCCTCCCGCATTGGCGGGGGAGGCTTATCTCCCTATATCGTTACAATCTCATACGTTCCGAAGGAGGTTCATCATGCACTTCTACTGTGAGCGCTGCAAAAAGGAATACCCCGTCGCAACGCACGCCTATGCGTGTGAATGCGGTGGGCTTTTTCGTCTGTATCAGAGCGCGATGGACGCGGGCGACCGCCACGAGGCGGTGACGCTCGGCGAGGTGGAGACGCCGCTCCTGCCGCTCGTCATCGACGGCTGCCGCTACTACTTCAAAATGGAGGATCGCCAGCCGACCGGTTCGTTCAAGGATCGCGGGGCGAAGCGCCTCATCGGCGAGCTTGCACATCTCGGCATCGACCGTGTCGCAGTCGACTCGGCGGGCAATGCGGGCGCGGCGGTCGCGGCATATGCGGCGGCGGCGGGCATCGCGTGCAGGGTCTACGTGCCCGATGACATCTCTGCCGAGCGCGCAAAGCAGATCACGGCGTACGGTGCCGATGTCGTGCGCGTGCCGAACGGGCGCATGAACGCAAGCAGTGTCCTGCGCGCGGAACTCGGCAGCGACTACTACGCTTCACACGTCTACAACCCGCTCTTTGCCGATGGGATCAAGAGCATGGCACACGAGATCTATCACCAGCTGGATGATAACGTGCCCGACTACATCATCGTCCCCATTGGGAACGGTTCACTCCTCCTTGGGCTCTATCAGGGCTTTGCAGAGCTCGGCCGCCTGCCGCATTTCGTCGGCGTGCAGAGTACGAAATGTGCGCCCGTGGTCGAGGCATTCCACGATCTGCCCGAGACACCGCGCAAGAATACGATTGCCGAGACCATCCGCGTGGGTGCGCCGCCACGTATGGAGGACATCCTGAAGGCGCTGCGCCGCAGTGGGGGCGATGCCATCGCCGTCGAGGACAGCGAGATCCTCAAGGCGGCAAAGACCCTCAACCGACGCGGCGTCTACGCCGAGCTGACCGCAGCGGCGGGGCTTGCGGGTGCGCGTGCCTTCTTTGCGGACGGCATGCCCGACAACTATCGCGTCATCATCCCCGTGCCCGGCAGCGGGCTGAAGCGGTAGTCCCATGCTGCACGCAATCATCGACATCGGCTCGAACACCATCCGCATGGCGGTCTATCAGATAGAGGGGCGCTTGTTCACCCTCCTGCTGAAACGCAAGCACACGGTCGGCCTTGCGGGCTACCTCGATCACGGGCGACTCGTGCGCGAGGGGATCGAAAAGACGGTCAAGATCTTGCGCGGCTTTATGGAGTTTATCGAGACATTTGGCATCGCGCACGTCCATGCCTTTGCAACGGCGGCGCTGCGCTCTGCGACCAACAGCCGCGCCGCGAGCGAGGAGATCACGCGGCGCACGGGCGTCTCCATCCGCATCATCAGCGGCGAGGAGGAGGCTGCGTACGACTTCATCGGCGCGACCGCAAGCATCGCCCATGCGGACGGCATCATGGTCGACATCGGCGGCGGCAGCACCGAGATCATCTCCTATGCGGCGCATAAGATGCAGGGGCGTTGGAGCCTCCCGATCGGCTCGCTTGCCATGTCGAAGGCGCACGTTGCGGGATTGCTCCCGAGTGGTGACGAGTGTGCGGCGATTCGTGCGGCGGTCACAGCAATACTGGACAGTGCCCCCGAGGTGTGTGTGCTGCGCGCGCAGCATATGATCGGCATGGGCGGCGTTCTCAGCAGCGCGAGTCGCATGCACGCCCTCCTCTACCCGGAGGCGCAGACGCGCCTCATCGACGCGCGTCATCTGCCTGCGATGATCGGCCTGTTTTCTACGGGACAGACCCTCAGCGAGGCTGATACCGCCGTCCTCCTGCGCTCCGCCCCCGACCGCCTCCACACAATCATCCCTGGCATGGTCATCGCTCACACCCTCGCCGAGATCTTCGCGGCCGAGGACATCCTCTACAGCGACTCAGGCGTCAGAGAGGGATATATATGGAAAGAAATCATCGGGGTGGAGCAGTGATGATGGGAGGACATAGATCTCGTGCATGTTATTTGTAAAATTGACCGCACGATCTATTCCGTTGTAACTCCCTGCATCACGACGGATGCGGTTATTATTACGGATGCGTAGATTGACCATATTAAAGATCACCATCCACAGGATTACGAGCGATATGCTGCGTATCTTTCCGATGTGTTGATACAGCCGGATTATATTCTGGAAGCGAATCGTCCTCATACGGCGTTTGTACTTAAGGCGTTTCGGGTGGATGGCGTTCGCTTTCAGCTAATTCTGCGGCTTGTCACCGTTGAGGATCCTGAGGGGTACTCCAACTCAATTATTACATTTCTAAAAATCAGTGAGAAGAAATGGAATAAATATCTGCGCAACAAAAAAATCCTTTACAGTCACATGGAGAGTGATTTATAATAAGGACAAAGAAAGAGACTCTTTGAGGTGGTAAATTTCGTGTCAACCACACGCCGCTGGTACGGACAGGGGAAACCCGAGAGATGCAGGGGAACGGCACGCCTGCCAAAGAGTCTCTTTACGACAAGGACGCCCTGCGGGGCGTCTTTTTCTATGCGCTGATACATTCCCGTGAAAATGTATCACTCGCTCTATGCCCCTTGTCAAAGCCCCTGCGGATATCTATGATGGGAATATAGGTGTTACAGGTGTAACATGATGAAAATAGGGAGGATGCGATGAAATACACAGGGACAACTTATCGGCCGCCGTATGAGGCGGATTCGCTGCTCGTGTAGGTGACGCAGGGGTGCAGCCACAATCGGTGCAGCTATTGCACGATGTACCGCGACGTGCCGTTCGCGGTGGAGACGATGGAGCAGATCGAGCGCGATCTGCTCGAGGCGCGGCGCTACTACGGTGCGGTGGAGCGCATCTTCCTCCTCAACGGGGATGCGTTTGTGCTGGGCTTCGACCGCCTGCGCGCGATTGCGGAGAAGATCATCGAGATCTTCCCAGAGGTGGAGTCCATCGGTTGTTATGCCTCGATGATGGGATACGCGCTCTACGCCGACCAGATGAAGTCACTCGCGAAGATGCAGGAATTTCTGAGCAAAAAAGCATAAACGCAACAGCGCCCCGCCGATCTGCTCGGTGGGGCGCTGTTCTATGCAAATGTCAATTCTGCGATCTCAGCCCTCGGAGTCGCCCACCCACTCGTCGTCGAAGATAGGCGCGTCCTTGACGAGGGCGACGATCTCCTGACGGATCTTTTCGATCTCCTCGGGGGTGAGGATGGCGGTGAGCGGCTTTGCGAGGAGTGAGCCGATGTAGGCAATGTCCTGTTCTGCCATGCCGCGCGTGGTCGGGCTCGAGGTCGACAGGCGCAGAGCGTGCAGGAAGAGCCCCGAGTTCATCGTGGGAACGCTGTCGGGCTTGACGCGGATTCCCATGCGTCCGATTGCCTTGACTGCCTCGCGCATGTCGATGCCGGCGGCGGTGGAGGTGAGGACGAGATGGGTGTCCGTGCCGCCGCAGAGGACGGATGCCCCGTGGTCAGCGAGGGTACGCGCAAGCACCTGCGCGTTCTGTACGACCTGTTCGGCATAGGTGCGGTAGCTCTCACTGCCCGCCTCGCGCAGGACGACGCCGAGCGCGGCGAGATGGTTCATGTGCAGTGCCTCGTGCCCCGTGTTGATGACGGCGGCATCCATGCGTGCGGCGAGTTCGCTTTTTGTGAGAACGATGGCGCCGTCGGGACCGCGCAGCGAGTCACGCGTAGAGAAGGTGACAACATCGGCGAGCGGCACGGGTGAGGGGACGAGTTTTGCGGCGACGAGCCCGACGCTCTGGCTGATGTCGACCCAGAAGTACGCATCAACAGTCTGTGCGATTTCGTAGAGGATCTGATAGTCGATGGTGCGCGGATAGCTGACGGGCGAGAAGATGATGAGACGCGGCCTTACGCGCTCTGCCTGTGCACGCACGGCACCCCAGTCAATCTCCTGCGTGCCGGGCTCGATGCCGTAGTTCTCGAATTTGTACGAGAGCCCCGCGACATGATCCTTTTTCCGCAGATTGAAGGAGAGGACAGTGTCGCCTGGCTCCAAAAGTGCCTGAAAGACGACGCGCGAGGCGGCGACGATGTTACCGAGGCGGACGATGGCATGGTCGCAGCGAAAGAGATCCATGGCGCGCTGGCGGACGATTCCGGCAAGGTGCAGCCCGCCCGTCGGGGTATCGTCCCTCCGGTCAAAGATGCTGTTCGTCAGGATGCTGCCCTCAAGGTACTTCGCGAACGGTGACATGGCATTCATGTTCGGCATGAGGGAAAGGGTGTACCGCTGACGTTCGCGCTCCTCCTCGAGCAGGTTGTAGATCTCGGGGTCAAATGTCTTCAGGTGGCTGACGACTTCTTCACGTTTCATGGGCAATTCTCCTCTTCCGTAAAAATGGGGTTCGTTCAGTCTTGTCTTTTCAGTATAGCACAATGCGCCGCATAAATCACTCATTTGTTGACGCTTCTGAATATTTTACAATGAAAACCTCCGACCGCACACTTCTGCACGCGGTCGGAGGTTGTTTGATGCTCCGTTATTTGAACAATCTCTTGAGGATGGTTTTCCGCTCGTTGGCGACGTGCTCGTGGACGCTGCCCGTGTCGGAGGTGGGCGCGACGGTCTGTGCGGTTGCGCCCTCGTTCATCCACTCCTCGGAGAAGGTGGGCTTATCCATGAGGAGTTTTGCGATCTTCATGCACACCGAATCCTCCTCCTCGGCGGGGCATTTCCCGCTGAGGGTGCGCGCGAGTACGTCGGCAATGATGGACATGTCCGCCTCCTTGAGCCCGCGCGTGGTCGGGTTCAGTGTCGAGAGGCGCAGCGCCGAGAGCAGAATCTCGGGGCGCATGGTCGGGATCTTGTCGCGTTTGACATAGATGCCCATGCGTCCGAGGGCGTGCACCGTGTCCACGATGTCAACGCCCGCCGCAGGAGCGGCGAGGATGAGATGGGTCTCGGTGCCGCCCGCGAGGAGGTTGATGCCCTGCTCCTTGAGGGCTGCGGCGAGCGCGCGGCTGTTCGCGAGCACCTGCTCCCCGTACGCGCGGAAGCGCGGCTGTGCAGCTGCGTGTAGGGCAAAGCCGAGCGCGGCGAGGTGGTTCATGTGCAAGGAGCTGTGCCCCGTGTTCGCGACGGCGGCGTCCATCTGCGGCGCAAGCTCCTTCGTGCAGAGGAGGATCGCGCCGTCAGGCCCGCGCAGCGAGTCGTTCGTCGGGAAGCTGACAACATCGGCAAGCGCTACGGGCGAGGGGATGAGCCCCGCTGCAACGAGCCCGACGCACTGCCCGATGTCGACCCAGAGATATGCCCCCACGGCACGCGCAACGGCGGCGAGCCGCTCGTAGTTCGGCACGCACGGATAGCTGACAGGTGAGAAGATGATGAGGCGCGGCCTCACGCGCTCGGCGAGCTGCATGACCTCGTCCCAGTCCACCTTTTGGAGGGCAGGGTCAATGCCGAAGTTCTCGAAATGGTAGTTCAGCCCCGCACAGTGCTCCTCTTTCCTGCGGTTGAAGGAGAGGACGGTATCGCCCGGCTGCAGCAGCGCAAGAAATGCGACGCGCGAGGCGGCGGCGATGTTGCCAAGCCGCACGACAGCGTGCGCGCTGCCGAAGAGTTCCTGCGCGCGCGTGCGGACAAGCTCCTCGACGGAACTGGCATGACGTGCCCCGCAGCCCTCGAGGGTGCTGTTTGCGAGCGCACTCCCCTCGAGAAAGGCGGCGAGCGGCGACATGGCGTTGACCGTCGGGATCAGCGAGAGGGTGCAGCGCTGCCGCTGGATCTCGTCCTGCAGGAGGGTGAAGATCGCGGGGTCGAATGCCTTCAGATGGTTCAGCATTTCTTCTTTTTTCATGATATTCTCCTTGTGTGCCATGAAATGACAGGTGTACCCAAGGATACACCTGTCATGCGGTGAACGACTTTTCAGTTCGATTCATTCACGGTCGTGCAAGGAGACGCCGTTTATCTATATATGCGCTCGATTAGAACGGCCAGACGAGGGGGATGACGACGAGGCAGACGATCAGCGAGACAAAGACAAGCGGAACGCCGACCTTGACGTAGTCCATGAAGCGGAACTGTCCGGGGCCGAGAACGAGGGTGTTCGGCGGCGTTGCAACCGGCGTCGTAAATGCGCAGGATGCCGCGATGCCGATCGCCATGACGACCGGATATGGGGAGACGCCGATGGACTGCGCGATGGAGATCGCAATCGGCGCGAGGAGCGCGGCTGCCGCCGTGTTCGACATGAACTGCGTCAGGCCGCATGAGAGGGCGAACATTGCGCCGACGATGAGCATTGGGGACGGATGGTCGCCGATCAGGCCGACGACGAAGTCTGCAATGAGCTTGCCCGCGCCGCTGTGATCCATCGCGCTGGCGAGCGGGAGCATACCTGCAAAGAGGAAGATCGTTGTCCAGTCAACGCCCTGATACGCCTGCTTCTCCGAGAGGCAGCCCGTGAGGACGCAGAGGAGACCGCCGATGATCGCCGAGGTCTGCATTGGGACGTTGATCTGCTTTTCGAGCACCATTGCGACGACCACGCCGATCAGGATGACGGCGCAGATGACCATCTTGCGCGGATCCTTTGCCTCCTCCGCCTCACCTGCGACCGCCTCGCTGTCCACGAGCTTGCGCGGGCAGAGCTTGCGGCCGATCGTGAGCATGTAGATCATGCCCACGATGGAGAGCGGGATGCCGATCCATGCGAATTCGAAGAAGCCGAACGGCGTGAGTCCCGAGGCACCGAGCGTCGCGCTCATGAGGATGTTCGGCGGCGTGCCGATCATCGTGATCGTACCGCCGACGTTTGCTGCGACCGCGAGCGCCATGAGCTGCGGCGAGACGGGCAGTTTTGCCGCAGCGCAGATCTGGATGACGACGGGCATGAGGCACGCGACCGTCGCCGTGTTCGAGGACACGGACGAGAGGACAATCGTTATGAGCATCAGTGCCGCCATTAATGCACGCTCGTCATTGCCCGATTTTTTGACGACGGCGATGCCGATTTTTTGCGCGAGTCCCGTCTGGAACATCGCCGCGCCGATGATGAACATACCGGCGAAAAGGACAACCGTGGAATTGGACAGTCCTGAGAATACCTGTGCAGGGGTGAGTACCCCGAGAAGACCGAGCGCGATCGCCGCGCCCATTGCCGTGACGGCGAGCGGGATAATCTCTGTGGCGAAGAGGAAGGCCGCCACCCCGAGAACTCCCAACGTCAGCATTGCTGCATCCATGAATACATCTCCTATTCATACAGTTCGTTCGGGTTTGCTGCGGGTATCAACAAGCCCGATTTAGTTTCCGTATACATTTCGGAAACTTTCTTTCGACGAATTCTTATAATTCTCTCTCTATTCCGGTTTTCCTCCTAAATTTTGGACAAAAGCCCTATGAAACTTTGGCATTGAAATGATAAACAACAGTTATTCTTTACCGGTGTTCATACATAGCGTTGTTTATTTTTCGAAACGGAAATGACATGAGGTTCATAGAGAAAATGCGAAATCGCTTGACAAGGTCATAGGCTTTAATTATACTGTCATACGAATTCATTTGAATCAAAATTCATAAGCAGATTCGGTGCCCGAGAGGGCGTAACAGGGAAATCGGGGAGCGCTGCCGCGTGCGGCGACTCCATGAGCCGATGCGGTCCCGCCGCTGTAATGCTGAGAACGTTCCAATATGTCACTGACGGTGCGCCGTCGGGAAGGCGGGGCGGACGATGATGCAGAGCCAGAAGACCTACCGAGTCTCGTGCGCCGGAGCGCTGCGCCCGTGGGGGACGCACCGCTCCTCTGCATCCTGCGATGGACAGGACGGCAGGCTTTTTTCGTGTGAGAAAGTCCCGTCCTGCCGTGGACGGGACTTTTGCATGATGTGTGTAATGAATTCGGGGGGAATATTTTAGGGGAGTGCGGGCGTTTCTCGCACGATATCAAGGAGGAAAATGGAGATGACGAAACGAAAGCTCATGTGCGCGATCGCACTCGCAACGGCAGGATCGGTCTGGATGGGCGCGGCAAGTGCCGCTGAGAAGACGACGGGGATGGATTCCTACGAACTCGCGCCCGTCAATGTTGAGGGGGAGCAGACGGCAGAGGAGGAGAACGCGCTCGTGAGCAGCACGGGCGGAACGGGATTCCTCGGCACGAAGGATGTGATGGATGTCCCTTTCCGTCAGACGAACATCACGCAGAAGGCGCTTACGCAGTATGACGACGGCGCGAATCCACTGCCGAACGCGCTGCTCATGTCGCCGTCCGTGCGTACGAGCGGCAGTACACTGTACAATGACTTCTCGATCCGCGGCTTTGCCATGAACGCCTATCAGTTCAAGACCAACGGCGTGCCGGGGATGTTCACGCAGATGAATACGCCCGCGAATTTCGTGGAGCGCATCGAGGTGATTGCGGGTCCCGCGATCGGCATTCACGGCACGACGAGCTCGGAATCGGCGGGCGGCTCGGTCAATCTCGTGACGAAGAAGGCAGAGTATGGTAGGCAGCGCATCACCTACAAGCAGACGATCAATGGCCGCGGCGCACTCGGCGAGATCTTCGACATCGGCAAGCGCTTCGGCAAAAATGAGCAGTGGGGGCTGCGCATCAATGCGGAGAACATCCAGGGCAAGACCGCCGTTGACCGCGAGAAGTTGACGACGCGCGATTTCTATGTCAACCTCGACCATGCGGGCACAAAGAGCACGACGAACCTCTTCGCGGGCTACCGCTACTCGAAGAATGAGGGCGGACAGCGCTACTTCGCCTTTGACGGCACGGGCGCGAACGCGTACACGGGAAACCGTCTGCCGTCGCCGCCGAGCGGGCGAAACAACTACAGCTTCAATGGGGCACATCTCACCATGTCTACATGGACGGCGGTGCTGAACCACGAGCAGCGGCTCAGTGAGAAATGGAAGGCGTTCCTGAATGCCGGATACAGCTACAACCACGGCAGCAGCTACGTGATGACAAACGCGAGCCGGCTCTTTATGCTGAACGAGGACGGCGACTTCCGGAATGCGCTGTGGACGAATCCCTTTGCGGTCCGAAACAGCTATGCGCAGCTCGGGGTGCGGGGCTCGTTCGACATCGGCCGGGTGAAGAACGATATGGTCCTCGCATTCGACCGCGACTGGTACTACGTATATCGGGGCTATGAGCAGTATGGAAGGTACGGCAATCAGGTTCCCGTGTATGGCAGTGTGACCGGATCGCTGCGCGACGGCATCCGCACGCTCATTCAGAACTATGATCCTGCCACGATCAACGGGCCGTTCAAGTCGGCGGCAACGATCTATTCCGGCGTGTCGGTGACGGATACTCTCACCTACGGCAAGGCATCTGTCCTGCTGGGCATTCATCATCACAGCGTAAAGGCAACATCCTATTCCAATACGTCCGGCTACAAGGACGGGAAAACCGTAAGCAGCAGCGCGAACTCGCCGACCTACGGCATTGTCTACAAGCCGACGGAGGATCTCAGCCTCTATGCGAATCATTCGGAGAGCTTTGACAAAGGCACGGCGGTCGGCGGCGGCTATATGAATACGGGGCAGATGCTCTCCCCGGCGAAGACGAAGCAGAATGAGATCGGCGTGAAGTATCGGAAGAACGGACTCAGCGCAGGGATGAGCCTGTTCCAGATCGAGCAGGATCGTGCAATGGATGTGCGATATGCGGGAGATCCGATGGACACGAAGGTGATGGAGGGCAAGAATAAGCTCAAGGGCGTCGAGCTGAGCGTCTCCGGGCAGATCGCACCGAAGTGGACGCTGACGGGCGGACTCATGAACATCGCGACGGAGCAGAAGACAAACACGGGGTACAACGGGAAAAATGTTCCGGGCATTGCCGACTGGAGCGCGATGCTCGCCGCCGAGTACACGGCGGATGCGAAGACATCTGCATTCCTGCGCATGGTCTACTCCGGCAAGGCGCCGATCTATACGAACACGGCAAAGCAGCTTGACGTGCCTGCCTATGTGACCGTTGATCTCGGCGTGACGTATAAGACGACGCTCGGCACGGTGCCGACGACCTTTAACCTCACGGCGTACAACGTTCTCGACAAACGCTACTGGATGTCGCGTCCGGGCTACAACTACGGGATTCAGGGGTATCCGCGCAGCTTTGTTCTGTCGATGCAGATGGATATTTGATAGCAAAGGGAGGGAATTCGCGGCATGGCGGCGGGTTCCCTTTTTTGACAGGGGGACATATGAAGAAATATCTATTGCTATGCGGTGCGCTCCTGTGCCTCCTGCTCGCCCTCGCGGGCTGCGGCAAGGGGGAGGAGCAGACGGCGCAGGGCGCGGAGACGATCACGGTCACGGACAGCATCGGACGCGAGGTGACTGTGCCCTATCCGCTGACGCGCGTCGTCGTGTCGAATGCCTACAACGCCGAGCTCATCAATGCGGTCGGTGCACTCGACACGGTGGTCGGCGTCGACAACTACATCTTTAACGATGAGGCGGGCTTCAAGGGGAAGTTCAAGCAGGATCAGGTGATTGGCGCGAATCAGCGGGAGCTGAACTACGAAAAAATCATCGAGCTGCAGCCGCAGGCACTCATCCTGACGGGCAACGGCAGCTGGGAGGACGCGGAGAAGAAACTCTCGCCGTTTGGAATCGCTGTGATCGTTGTGGATGCCTACTATACGGGCGCATTTCAGGAGAATTGCGCACTGATCGGGCGGCTCTTCGGCAAGGAGGCGGAGGCGGCGGAGCTTGCGGCGTTCTTTACAGAGAAGCTGGACTATATCCGACGGCAGACGGCGGACGTGCCGAAGAAGCGGCTCTATTTCGAGTACCGCACGGAGGGCAAGACGACGGTGCCCGGGGACTATTTCTACGATATGGTCGAGTATTCGGGCGCGGACAATATCTTTGGCGATGCGAAGAATGTGCAGGTGAATCCGGAGGCGGTGATCGAGCGCAACCCCGCCTACATCGTGAAGGTGTCAGAGCCGAAGGTGAACTCGTCCTACATCCCGCCGACACCGGAGGATCATGCGCGCATCCTGCATGATTTGGAATCGCGCAAGGGCTGGGACACGATCGACGCGGTGCAGAACCACCGCATCCTGCTGCTCTCGCACTATGTGCATGGCGGCGCGTCGAAGCTCGTCGGGACGATGTACATTGCGAAATTCCTCTACCCCGAGCAGCTGCCCGATCTGCACCCCGAGGATGTGTTCAAGGTCTGGCTCGAGAAATATCAGCACCTCCCGTATGTTGAGGGGCACACCTACCCCGCGTTCCCGCTGACGGGGGAGTAGGGCGATGCTGGAACAGGAATATCACGCGCACAGCCGACGCAAATATCTCATGATCGCGGCGGGTGTCGTGCTGACACTAGTCGCCGCCTATGTGTTTACAACGCTTGGGATGAAGGAGGCAGAGCCGTTTCAGACCGTGGACGCGATTGCGCGGTATTTTGACGGAACGATTGCGATGGGCGCAGACGCGGCGATGAACAAGATCATCCTCCTGCTGCGCCTGCCGCGTGTCCTGCTCGCGCTGATTGCGGGCGCGGGGCTCGCGCTCGCGGGTGCGCTCATGCAGTCCGTGACGCGCAACTATCTCGTCAGCCCGTTCACACTCGGCATCTCCTCGGCGGCGGCGCTCGGTGCCTCACTCTGCATCGTGCTCGCGGCGGGGACGGTGCTCGACAGCGACCTCGGCATCATCGGGGCGGCGTTCCTGCTCTCGTGCGCCTGCGGCATCATTGTCTACGGCATTGCACAGCGCTCGGGGCTCAGTCCGACGACCATCGTGCTCGTCGGCATCGCGCTGAACTATTTCTTCAGTGCACTGACGGCGACACTCGAGTTCTTCGCGCAGGAGCACAAGCTCGCGGCGGTCATTCAGTGGACGTTCGGCTCGCTGCACCGCGCCTCGTGGGAGTACGTTGCCATCGGCGGCGTGGTCGTCGCGCTCGGGCTCATCGCCGCGCTCTTTTACGCGCTACCGCTGAATGTGATGGCGGTGAGCGACGATGAGACGGCGCGCAGCCTCGGGGTGAATCCCGCGCGGCTGCGCACGATTGCAGGGCTTATCGCGGTCTTTATGACGGCGACCATCATCAGCTTTACGGGCGTGATTGGCTTCGTCGGGCTGATCGCACCGCATATGGCGCGCTTCCTGATCGGGACGGATCACCGCTTCTACCTGCCGTTTACCGCGCTGCTCGGGGCGGCGCTCCTCCTCGTGTCGGACACGGTCGGCAAGCTGATCCTCTACCCCGTGACGATTCCCGTGGGCATTGTCATCTCGTTCTTTGGTGTGCCGCTCTTCATTCATCTGATTCTGCGCAGGGGGAGGTCATTCGAATGAGCGAAGAAAATCGCCTTGCGGCAGAGCATATCACGTTCGGCTATCGGGCGGAGCGGAGCATCCTCGACGATGTCTCGCTGACGCTTGCCCCGGGCGAGGTGCTCGGACTCCTTGGCCCGAACGGCACGGGCAAGACGACGCTCATCAAGTGCATCGCGCAGCTCCTGCAGCCCTCGGCGGGGACGGTGCGCGTGGACGGCACGGATCTCGCCGACCTGCGCCCTGCGGACATTGCGAAGATGATCGCCTATGTGCCGCAGTACACGAATGCGGCGTTCGGCATGACGGCGCTGCAGGCGGTGCTCATGGGGCGCCTGCCCTACGCGGGGCACCGCTACCGCGCGGAGGATGAGCGCATCGCATTCGATGTCATGGAGCGTATGGGGCTTAATGACTTTGCCTTTCGGAATATTGCGGAGATGAGCGGCGGCGAGCGTCAACGCGTCTTCATCGCGCGCGCACTTGCACAGGAGACGGGGCTCATCATCCTCGACGAGCCGACAGCGAGCCTCGACCTCTACAATCAGCTCTTCATCCTTCGCCTCATCACGGAGATTGCAAAGCGGGAGAACATCGCCGTCCTCATGACGATCCACGACCTCAACCTCGCCTCGCTCTTCTGTGACACCCTGCTCATGCTGAAGGATGCGCACGTGTTCGCGCACGGGCGGGCGCAGGAGGTGCTCACCGAGGAGAACGTCGCCGCAATGTACGGCGTCGCGACGCGCGTCACCGTCGAGGAAGGGGCGAAGCACGTGCGACTGCTGAAGGAGGGGTGAGTCTATGCGTTTTCTTGTGGGGGTGCTTGCCCTCGTATTTGTGCTCGCAGCACTCGGTTGCGGCTCTGCACCTGCGGGGCAGTCGGGGGGCTACGCCGTGACGGATGCAGAGGGGCGGACGGTCGCCTTTGCAGAAAAGCCCGTGCGCGTGCTGAACTATGCGCTCTGGCTGGATGATATTGTGCTCGGACTCGTGCCGCCTGAGAGGCTTGTGGGAATCGATCATCTGGCGGACGATCCGAACAGCTCGAATATCGTGGAGATTGCAGAGAAAATCCCCGTGAAGCTCAATCAGCCGTCGGCGGAGCAGGTCATTGCCCTGCATCCCGATGTCGTCTTTCTCGATGCGGGAAAGGACGCTGCCGTTGCCGAGACCCTGCGCGATCTGGGGATTCACGTTGTCGCCTGTCAGAAGCCGCGCACGGCGGATGAGGTGCGGGCGGCGGTGCAGCTTGTCTCCGCTGCGCTCGGCGAGGAGGAGAAGGGGACGGCACTCATTGCTGCCTACGATGCGGAGTGTCAGGCGCTCGCCGCGCGTGTTGCAGAGATTCCGCCTGTCGAGCGCAAGATGGTGCTCGTGATCTCAATGTCACCGACGTTCGGGAGCAAGGGCGGGCTGTTCGATCATCTCTGCACGATGGCGGGCGTGCGCAACGGCGCGGCAGAGATCGGCCTCACGGCGGGACAGGCACTGACGAAGGAGCACATCCTCGCGGTGAACCCCGATGTCCTGATCGTGCCCGTCTGGAACGATCACGGCAGCTATGACATCGAGAAGTTTAACCGCGAGTATCTGGACGATCCCGCCCTGCAAACGGTGCGCGCAATCCGCGACGGGCGCATTGTACGTCCGCATGAGGGCTATATCTACAACGCCTCTCAGGATATGGTGTTCGGCGCGCAGGACATTGCACACGCCGCCTATGGCGCTCTGGTGGAGCTGCCCGTCGGGTGTCATCTGAGTGTGGCGGACGGGCGGTAAAGGGGAACAATACATTTTATTTCAAGGAGGATCCTATGGGAACGAAACAATGGATGGCAGGCATGACGTGCGCGCTTTGCGCATTTCCCGCACTGGCGGCGGCAGAGGAGACGCAGGACTACGAGACGCCCTCGGTCAACGTGACGGCGCAGGGCTATGAGAAAGAGACGCTCATGACGCCCGCAGACACGACGGTCTACACAGCCGACGAGCTGAAGAAGACGGGCGCACGCGACGTGATCTCCGCGCTGAAATTCAAGAACGGCGTGCATTTCACGAACATGGGCCCCGATGGACAGACGTGGATCACGGGCAATGCGGGCGTGAATCTGCGCGGCGTGGAGAATGGGACACTTGTCCTTATCGACGGCGTGCCCGCGTCCTTTAACAACGTCAGCCACCTTGACATGATGAGTCTCGACGCCGTGGAGCGCGTCGAGGTCGTGAAGGGCGGCGGCTCCGTGCTCTACGGCTCGGAGGCGTTTGGCGGCGTTGTCAACGTCATTACGAAGAGTACGTACAAGAACACGGTACGTGTTGCAGCGGGAGACCGCGGACAGCGCAACTATGCGGCGACCATCGACCTCGGCAAGGTCGGGCTTGCCGTTAGTCGGACGTACTACGGCGCGACGGGCAACCTGTCCGATACGCTGGGGAATCTGAAGATCAATGGGACTGAAACACCCTATGCAGTCGGGTTCGGTAAGAGTCGCAAGGATCACGTGAACCTGACGTACAAGATCAGCGATGAGCTGCGCCTTTCCTACATGTACAGCGGCAAGAATCACTCCATCCACTACAATGACACGGAGGGCGGACTGCTGAAGTATTTTAAATACGACGATGATGAACATTTCGTAAATCTGAACTATCAGGGCGCAAATGGATGGTCGGGGAATGTCTACTACAACTTCCGTTCGATCTCGAATCCGGATTATTTTACGGCGAATCCGAGCGTCGTCGAGTGGGAGAAGAGCCATCACCGCCACTACGGCGCGGAGGTAAAGAGAGTCTGGAAGGACGATGTGAGCACGACCCTCGTCGGACTCTCCGCCAAGCGCCAGACCTATGTCGATCAGAATCGGAAATACAGGAGGTACCGGGAGAGCGACAGCGATCTCAGACCCTACGCGAAGTTCGGCCCCTACGGGATGAATGAATACTCGCTCGTCGCCTCGTACGACCGTGACCTCAGTCCCGTGACGGCGGCAATCGTGAGTACGCGTGCGGACTGGGTGAAGTCCTCGGCGGGCGATTACAATGCGTTTCTCCCACAGCTGCAGGTAACGACGCGGCTGAATCGTGACAGCGCCGTCTATGCGAGCGTCGGTAAATTCTTCCGCATGCCGAACTTCCGCAACCTCTACTATGCGAGCGCGGTCATGGTGCCGAATCCGAATCTGAGTCCCGAGTCGGGCTGGAACTATGAGGCGGGCTACAAATACGACAGCAAGGGACGCCGCTTCACCGCGAGCGTCTTCCATACGGATGTGAGCGACCAGATCGTCGGTATCAAGGGCACGGATGGCAGGTCATATCAGACGAATGCCGCCTCCTACCGCAATACGGGCGTGGAGCTCTCCTACGCGCAGGATGTGGATGCGCATTTCAGCTTTAACACGGGCATCACCTACGGCAACCCCGAGCGCAAGTACAAGGAAGGGCAGGACTGGGTACGCGCACTCGGCCGCTATCAGATGACGGCGGGCGTGAACTATGAGAACCGCGATCTCACGGCGGCGCTCAGCCTCAGCTATTGGGGTGATCGCGGGTACAACAGCTCGAGCGGGGAGCGGACGAGGTTTTACCCCATCTCCGGCAATCTCCTCGTCTCGAACCTTCACGTTGCCTATCGCTTTACACCCGATCTCACCGGCACGTTCGACGTGGACAATCTCTTCAATCGCCGCGATTACACGAACAGCGGCACCTACCGCACCGTCGGGCGCTCCTTCCTCGTCGGGGTGAACTATAGCTTCTGAGTGATTGTGCTCTCAAGTACGACCTATAACAAAAAGACGCGATACGAAGTCAAAACGATTTCGTATCACGTCTTTTTATGGTTGAACTTTCTCAAACCGCCATTCCTGCGTCACGTCAGGATATTTCGCCCGATCAACGGGGCTCAGGAACATCGCGAGCGGGCGCGCATAGATGCCGTATGTGCCGTAGAGCGCCTGATAGACGACGAGCATCTCGCCCGTCTCCGTGTGCTCCGCTGTCGTCTCGATGCGGTAGAGATTGCCCTTGAAGTGCCGCCAGATCTCGCCGTGCTTTGGTATGTCGCGTGTCATATTCTGCTCCCTTCTGTCATGTCCGATTATAGGGCGGTGCACATCGGATGTCAAAGCGTCGGCACGAATCTCTGCCGATGTGGCAGTTTTATATTGACAAAACACAGAAAGTCGTTATAATAAATGTAAGATTCAAAGGTGTTACTGTTCGGCAGGCATTACCGCGATCTCTGCGCAGAGCGCAGGCGTACGGTGATGTCTGTTTTTTGTTGCACAGAAAGGTCGTGTTTCGGATGTCTTTTCTTCAGATGTTCAAACGGGGACCGCAGACAAAGCACCCCAAAGAGGTGCGGGAAAATGTGGTCTATGCTCCTGTGGAGGGAGAGCTGATCCCTCTGGGACAGGTGGATGATGAGGCGTTTGCGTCGGGCAGCCTCGGGGACGGCTGTGCCATTCGCCCCACGGACGGCACAGTCTATGCACCCGTGAGCGGAACGGTGAAGATGGTGTTTCCCACGGGACATGCCGTCGGGATTGTCAGCACCGCGGGGATGGAACTGCTCATCCACGTGGGGATCAATACAGTCGAGATGAACGGGGCAGGGTTCCATGCGCTCGTATCTGCCGGACAGACGGTGCAGGCGGGGGACCCGCTCCTGACGTTTGACCGCGCGAAGATACGCGAGGCGGGATACGATTCGACCGTCATCATGGTCGCAGGAAACGGTAAGGATTTTCCGCCGTTTCAGATGCGGCCGCCGCAAACGGTCGCGGCGATGGCGGAGGCGTTTTCTTTTTGAATGCGCGAAGGAAGGAGGCTTCCTTTGAAGATTTTGCGTGTATACAGCAACAATGTGGTCTTGGCCAGCGACGAGGGCGGCGCAGAGGTTGTGGCCATCGGCAAGGGCCTCGGCTTCGGGGCGCATGTCGGCGACACGATCGCGGAAACGGCCGTGGAGAAACTCTTCGTGCTGAAAGATAAGCAGGTGCAGAACAGGCTCGGTGAGATCATCGGCGATCTGCCCAGTGTCTATCTGGAGATCGCAGGGGACATTCTGAAGGCGATTCAGGACGAGGCAGGGCGGCCGCTCGACGAGGCGATCTACCTCACACTGACGGACCATATCAGCGTATCGCTTGCACGCGAGAAAGCGGGCGTGCGCTGTGTCAATCCGCTGCTGCCCGAGATTCGTCTGCTCTATCCCGAGGAATTTCGTCTTGCGCAGCTTGCGGTGCCGATCATTCGGCGCTTCCTTGATGTCACGATCTCGGAGGATGAGATTGGGTTTATCACACTTCATATCGTCAATGCATATATGAATCATCGCATGGTTGACACAATGAAAGTGACGCGCATGATACGGGACATCCTCGCGATGATTGAGGCAGCTTTCCCGGAGGCCTATCGGAAGAAGGGCCTTCCCTACGATCGCCTTTTGCGGCACCTGCAGCTCTTCCTCTGGACGCTGGTGACGGCCGAGACGGTGGTGCAGGAGGAGAGCTACTTTTACACATGGGGCAAGAGCGAGCATAAGGATGCCTACGCATGCGTGCAGCAGATTGCCGCCTATCTCGAGGAGGAGACGGGCAAGAAGATCACAAACGGTGAGCAGGGCTATCTCCTGCTGCATCTGGTCAATTTGATTCATTCATAGGAGGTAATCATATGCGGGAAAATTTGACTGCGGAGATTCTGGCTGCCGTCGGCGGATTGGAAAATGTCGCATCGCTTGTACACTGTGCGACGCGGCTGCGGTTTTCGCTGAAGGATGAGGCGAAGGCTGATGATGCGAAGGCACAGGCGATTCCGGAGGTGCTCAGCCTCGTGAAGAAGGGCGGGCAGTACCAGCTCGTCATCGGCAACGATGTGGATCGTGTCTATGCCGCACTGATCGCCGCTGCACCTGCGCTGCAGCAGGAGAAGGCACCCAAGGCGGAGACGAAGGCCGTCGAGGAGAAAACGCTCATCAACAGGATCCTCGGGACGATCACAGGCTCTATCGCACCTGTTGTACCTCTTCTTGCTGGCTGTGGTATGGGCAAGGTGCTGCTGCTCGTTCTGGTGATGACAGGCTTGCTCGACAAATCGTCCTCTTCCTACGCGTTTCTCAACATGATCTTCGATACGGGCTTCTACTTCATGCCCGTCTTTATCGGCTTCTCCTCGGCAAAGATGTTCGGCTGCAACCAGTATATGGGCGCATTCATCGGTCTCGCCATGATCCATCCGACGTGGGTGGCGATGGTGTCGAAGGGAAACCCCGTGGACTTCTTCGGCATCCCCATCATGCTGGCGAAGTACTCATCGACGATTGTGCCGGTGCTGCTCTCTGTCTGGATCATGTCCTATATTGAACGTGTTGTGAAACGCATTACACCTGCAATGGTAAAGATCTTTGTCGAGCCGATGCTCGTCGCGCTCATCAGTGTGCCACTCGCACTCATCTGCATCGGTCCGGTCGGCAACGTTATCTCGCAGGGGATCGCGGACGGCAGCATGTTTGTCTACGGCGTACTTGGCAGCTTTGCGCTCGCGGTACTTGCGGCACTCTATCCGTGGCTCGTATCCATTGGCATGCACAAGGCGCTGAGCCCGATCAGCATCATGCTCGTCGCGCAGCAGGGCTTTGACCCTGTCATCCGCGTGGTGGCACTCTGCTCGAACATGGCACAGGCGGCTGCGGCGATGGCGGTCGCATGGAAAACGAAGAATCAGAAGCTCCGCTCGCTCGCCCTCTCGTCCGGTATGACCGCCTACCTCGGCGGCATCACGGAGCCTGCCATGTATGGTGTCAACCTGAAGCTGAAGCGTCCCATGTACGCCTGTATGCTTGGCAGTGGTGCGGCGGCGCTCTTTGCGGGGATCGTAAAGCTCAAGGCGTTCATCTACGTCACGCCGGGCCTGCTCAGCATGGCAATGTGGGTCAGCGAGGATGAGAACTACATCGTATATGCACTCATCACCCTGCTCATCTCGTCCGTCGTCACCTTTGCGGCAGCGCTTGTGATCGGCTTTGAGGATCCGAAGGAGGAGGAAGAGGCATGAAGCGTGCATTTATCTTTGACATGGACGGCGTCATCGTCGACAGCGAGCCGCTTCACACGGCGACGAAGATGGAGACCTTTCACCATTTTGGCATCCCGTTTGAGGAACGCCGCCTCGAACAGTACGCGGGGCGCACGAGCAAGGAGCTGTTCTCCGACGCGCTTGCGGACTGCCCGACAGCGTTGACGTGGAAGGATCTCGCAGACTACAAGCATCGGCTCTACATCGACCGATTGACACATGCTGACGACATCGTGCCGATCCCTGGTGTCGTACAGCTCATTGCGCGCCTCCACGCGAAAGGCAATCTGCTCGCAGTTGCCTCCTCCACGGGGCGGAACATTATCGAGATGGTGTTGCGGCGCTTCGGTGTGCGTCCATACTTCACAGCCGTCATCAGTGGGGCGGAGCTCCCGCGGAGCAAGCCGGACCCTGCGATCTACCGCAAAGCAGCGGATTCCCTCGGCATCGTGCCTGCGCACTGTACCGTGATCGAGGACGCGGCCGCCGGCATCGCGGCGGCAAAGGCCGCCGGCATGACCTGCATCGCCTATCACAACCCGAATTCCGGCAATCAGGATCTCTCCTGCGCTGATTGGACCGCCGAGAGTTTTGATATGATTGAACCGTAATTCTGACAGAAGACAGTCCGCCTTCGCTGCTGCACTTGTGCAGCGGACGAGGCGGACTGTTTGCTTCACTATGGTTCGCCTTGGGGGACGCACCACATTCATACAAGCTGTTTCAAAATACCCCACAACATTTGATAAAGATCAAACCTTGCCGAGGCTTCCATTGTGCAGCGAATTCGTATAAAATGTAGAAAAAGAAGAGTGGAGCGAACTTGTTTCCGGAAAGGCAAGGAGGATGACACGATGAAACATACGATAATATTGTCAAACGGGGCGACTGCCCCCGCGCTCGGACAGGGGACGTGGTATCTCGGCGATGCACCCGAGACCTATGCGCGTGAGGTGGATGCGCTGCGTGCAGGGATCGAGGCGGGCATGACCCTCATCGACACAGCGGAGAACTACGGCGACGGGCGCTCGGAGACCCTCGTCGGCGAGGCGATTCGTCCGTACGAGCGCAGCTCCCTCTTTCTCGTGTCGAAGGTCATGCCGTCGAACGCGTACGGCACGCGCCTCATGCAGTCGCTCGACCGCAGTCTATCTCATCTCGGGACGGACTACCTCGACCTCTACCTCTATCACTGGCGTGGCGAGCGGCCGCTTGCGGAGATGGTCGCGGCAATGGAAGGGGCGCGTGCGGCGGGCAAGATCCGCGCGTGGGGCGTGTCCAACCTCGATACGGCAGATATGGAGGAGCTGTGGAGGATCGATGGCGGCAGGAACTGCGCGGCGAATCAAGTGCTCTATCACATGGGTTCGCGCGGCATCGACTACAGCCTCCTCCCGTGGATGCGGGAGCATCATGTTGCGCTGATGGCGTACTGCCCGCTCGCGCAGGTGGGGCGGCTTGGCTGCGACCTTCTCGGGAGCAGCGTACTCGGAGAGATTGCGGCGAAGTACGGCGCGACACCGGCGCAGATCGCACTCGCATGGGCGATCCGCGACGGCAATACGATCGCCATTCCGCGCACGGGGCGGCGGGAGCACGCCGTCAGCAACGCGGGCGCGGACGCATTCGACCTCACGGCGGAGGACTGCGCAGCGATTGACCGCGCATTTCCGCCGCCGACGCGCAAAGAGCCGCTGCATATTGAGTAGGATGACGACGGTATCTTTCTATGGAGGGAAAACGTCTGCAAAGTGCCAAAGCAAACCCTAGTGGAGCAAGCGAGTAAAACGCGCGGTATGCCCCGGCGGATTTCTTTCGTTCAAGCGAAGCGCGTTTAAGAAGTCCGCCGGTATTTGAGCATACAAGCGCGTGATCGCTTGCGCAACGAGGCGTTTGCGTGGCACGTGCAGACGTATGCAAGTTTGTTGTTCGCAGGTAGGAGGAAATACGATGAAAATAGTGGTACTTGACGGCTATGCGGAAAATCCGGGGGATATCAGCTGGGCGCCGCTGGAGGCGCTCGGCGATGTGAAGGTCTATGACCGCACCGCGCTCACGGAGTCGCCGCTGATCGCCAAGCGCATCGGCGATGCGGAGATTGCCGTCACGAATAAGACCCCGATCACGCGTACCGTGATCGACGCGTGCCCGCACCTCCGTGCCATCGCCGTCCTCGCAACGGGCTACAACATTGTCGATACGGCGTATGCGCGGACGAAGGACATCCCCGTTATGAACGTTCCTGTCTACGGAACGGACAACGTCGCGCAGTATGCCATCGCCCTGCTCCTCGAGGCGTGCTCACACGTCGGGCATCACGATCGCTCCGTGCACGCGGGCGAGTGGACGCGGAGCATTGATTTCTGCTACTGGCAGAGGCCTCTGATCGAGGTGAGCGGAAAGACGGCGGGCATCATTGGATTTGGACGCATCGGGATGGCGGTTGCCCGCATCCTGCGCGCGATGAATGTGCGCGTGCTCGCCTACAGCCGCACGGAGCGTCCCGAGGGGTGGGGGCTTGCAGACTATATGCCACTGGACGATCTGATTGCACAGTCGGACTTCATCTTTCTGCATTGCCCGCTCACGCCCGAGACGGAGGGCATCATCAACGAGGCGAACATTGCGCGGATGAAGGACGGCGTCATCATCGTCAACAATGGACGTGGTCAACTCGTTGTTGAGGGGGATCTGGCGGCGGCGCTCACGAGCGGCAAGGTCGCCTATGCCAGCGTCGACGTGGCATCGACCGAGCCCATCCGCGCGGACAATCCGCTGCTCTCCGCGCCGAACTGCATCATCACGCCGCATATCTCGTGGGCGACGAAGGAGGCGCGCGAGCGCATCATGCAGACCACGGCGGACAACGTGAAGTCGTTCATCGACGGCAAGCCGGTGAATGTTGTGAACTAAGGATCGTTTGACACTGTAAAAAGCCCGCTTGGTATTGTGCGCCAAGCGGGCTTTTTCGGAAATATGTTTGACTTTTACTGTTCACGTCCAATATATAGAAGCGGAACGTCCTGGGCGGGGAAGGAATCGCTGATAAAATGAAGTCCGTCAGATTGGTGCAGATTTTTTCGTCCGAACTAGGAGGCAAGCCGGACGCATAGCAAAGGCTATGTGGAGGATTTGCCGACGAAGTGCGGGCAAAAA
>ERZ773087.602-NODE-602-length-26072-cov-4.788292_pt1 | contig 26072 bp, 27 predicted proteins | sample MGYA00511375_ERZ773087 | MGnify/ENA primary metagenome ERZ773087 (study PRJEB29015, sample SAMEA2737995) | human oral metagenome | biome: human oral; feature: human-associated habitat; material: dental | place: China | collected 2063 ...
GTAATCAACGTAGAAAAAATCGTTGCGGTAAAAGAGCTAAGCGAGATCACTATCGTTACCATCGCTACCGTACATAAAATTTCAAGCAGCGTCAAGAAAATCAAATTGATCGGAGTGAGCGCAAAAGATTTGGCTTCGAAAATCAAAGACGAGAACGTAACCGTTAGCGGACGTGCGTAATGAATAAGACATTGACCAACAAGATTTTAATCACGTTGGCATTTTTATTTGCTTACAGGATACTGGCATACGTGCCGGTTCCTGGCGTAAACGTCAATGTTATTAAAGAGTTTTTCGATTCGAATTCCTCAAATGCGCTTGGACTATTTAATATGTTCAGCGGTAAGGCGGCAGAGCGCCTTAGCATCATCTCTCTAGGCATTATGCCATACATCACGGCATCTATCATTATGGAGCTTTTAGCGGCTACCTTTCCAAATTTAGGCAAGATGAAAAAAGATCGCGACGGCATGCAAAAATATATGCAGATCATCCGCTATGCTACTATTGTTATTACCCTTGTTCAAGCAGTGGGCGTCAGTATGGGGCTTCAGAGTCTTCACGGCAGAGGCGGAGAGGACGCGATAATGATAGATATGAATTTATTTATCGCGATTGCGGCAGCTTCGATGCTAACGGGAACTATGCTTTTGATGTGGATAGGCGAGCAGATCACTCAGCGCGGTATCGGCAACGGTATCAGCCTTATCATCTTCGCAGGTATCGTTAGCGGCATACCTTCAGCCATCGGCGGAACGGTAAATTTGGTAAATACGGGTGAGATGAACTTCCTCGTGGTTATCGGAATTTTGCTTGTTATCTTGGTTACGGTAGGCATAGTTATCTATGTCGAGATGGGCGAGAGACGCGTGCCGGTGAGCTATTCGCGTAAGGTAGTGATGGAAAATCAAAACAAACGCATCATGAACTATATACCTATCAAGGTAAATTTAAGCGGCGTTATTCCTCCGATTTTCGCCAGTGCGATTTTGATGTTCCCAAGCACCATTTTGCAGGCCAGTACAAATCCTTACATCCAAGCTATTCACGATTTTTTAAATCCAAATAGCTATTTTTTCAACTTTTTAACGTTCTTGCTGGTTGTATTTTTTGCATATTTTTACGCTTCGATAGCGTTTAACGCAAAAGATATCAGCGAAAATTTAAAAAGACAGGGCGGATTTATCCCGGGTATTAGACCGGGCGAGGGTACGGCCGGATATCTAAACGAAGTCGCATCGAGGCTAACTTTTAGCGGAGCGATCTATCTCGGACTTATCTCGACGCTGCCTTGGGTGCTTGTTAAATTTATGGGTGTTCCGTTTTATTTCGGCGGTACGTCGGTACTGATCGTAGTTTCTGTCGCGCTTGATACGATGCGAAGGATAGAAGCTCAAATTTATATGAATAAATATCAAACTCTAAGTGCGGTAGGTTTGTAATGGCTATAACCATCATGCAGCCAAACGACATAGAGAAGATGCGAGCGGCGAATAAAATCGTCGCTCAAACCCTCGATTACGTAGAAAGCGTGATCAAGCCCGGCATCTCACTGCTCGAAATAGATAAAATTTGCGAGGATATGATAAGGGCTGCGGGCGCAAAGCCGGCATTTAAGGGGCTTTACGGCTTTCCAAACGCCGCTTGTATCAGCGTAAACGAAGTAATCATCCACGGCATCCCGAACGAATACAAACTGCAAGAAGGCGACATCGTAAGCGTTGATATCGGCTCAAATTTGAACGGGTATTTCGGCGACTCGGCTAGGACCTGGGGCGTAGGTCAAATTTCGCGCGAGGACGAAAAACTAATCGCTTGCGCTAAAGATGCGCTATATTTTGCGATAGATACCGTAAAAGCGGGAATGCACTTTAAAGAGCTTAGTTTTGAAATCGAGAAATTTATAAGAGCTCGCGGATTTGTTCCGCTAACCGGATTTTGCGGTCACGGCATCGGCAGGCGCCCGCACGAAGATCCGCAGATTTTAAATTATTTAGAGGGTGGTAGCCCAAAATCGGGACCAAAAATCAAAAACGGAATGGTATTTTGCGTGGAGCCGATGATCTGCCAAAAAGACGGCACTCCCGTGATCGGTCACGACAAATGGAAAGTAACTAGCAAAGACGGGCTAAGAACTAGCCACTATGAGCACTGCATGGCAGTCGTAAACAGACGTGCGGAGATCTTAAGCCTAGCGTAAAATTTTAAAATTTACAAATCGTTCGCGCGACTTGTAAATTTTAAAATTTTAATTTGTGGTGAGTTAAAATTTTAATTTCAAACTTCCGCCCAGCGGCGAAAGTAAATTTAATAAAAAGGAGTTAAGTGGCAAAAGACGACGTCATAGAGATCGACGGCAACGTCATCGAGGCGCTGCCAAACGCGACGTTTAAGGTCGAGCTCGACAACAAACACGTGATTTTGTGTCATATTGCGGGCAAGATGAGGATGCATTATATAAAAATAATGCCTGGAGACCGCGTGAAGGTGGAACTGACGCCTTACAGTCTGGATAAGGGTAGGATAATTTACCGACATAAGTAAGTTAAAAGCTAAATTTGGCTATACTCAGCCCTTTGCGACAAATTGCTGTATGAAGAATTGTTTTCAAAGCCCACCACTTGTTTTGAAAATAGTTGGTTTAAAATTTCGTTAAACCTGATGCAGCCTAAAAGTGGAATAAATTTTTAGGAGACTAGAATGAAAGTTCGTCCTTCTGTAAAGAAGATGTGTGACAAGTGCAAAATTGTCAAGCGCCAAGGCGTAGTTCGCATAATCTGCGAAAATCCAAAACATAAACAAAGACAAGGATAAAGCATGGCACGTATCGCAGGTGTGGATTTACCAAAGAAAAAAAGAATCGAATACGGTTTGACCTATATTTACGGTATCGGTCTTCACAAATCTCGTCAAATTTTGGATGCTACCAAAATTTCTTACGATAAAAGAGTAAACGATCTAACCGAAGACGAAGCTGCGGCTATCCGCAAAGAGATCCAAGAGCATCATGTAGTGGAAGGCGACCTTAGAAAAAGCGTCGCTATGGACATCAAGGCTCTTATGGACTTAGGAAGCTACCGCGGTCTAAGACACAGAAAAGGTCTTCCGGTACGCGGTCAAAAGACTAAAACAAACGCTAGAACTAGAAAAGGCAAGCGCAAAACAGTCGGCGCTGCGACTAAATAAGGATAAGCGATGGCAAAAAGAAAAGTAGTTAAAAAGAAAATTGTAAGAAAAAGTATTGCTAAGGGCATCGTTTATATAAGCGCGACTTTTAACAACACTATGGTAACGGTTACCGATGAGATGGGAAATGCTATCGCTTGGAGCAGTGCTGGCGGACTGGGCTTTAAAGGAAGTAAAAAATCAACTCCTTACGCAGCCCAACAAGCAGTCGAAGACGCTCTAACTAAAGCAAAAGAGCACGGTATAAAAGAAGTAGGTATCAAAGTACAAGGTCCTGGCAGCGGCAGAGAGACCGCAGTCAAGAGCGTAGGCGCGGTAGAGGGTATAAAAGTAACGTTTTTAAAAGATATAACTCCGCTTCCGCATAATGGTTGCAGACCGCCGAAACGCCGCCGCGTATAATTAGAAATTTAGGAGAATTATTATGGCTAGATATAGAGGACCCGTTGAAAAATTAGAAAGAAGACTCGGCGTTAGTTTGGCGCTAAAAGGCGAGCGTCGCTTGGCAGGTAAGAGCGCGCTTGACAAAAGACCTTACGCTCCGGGACAACACGGACAAAGAAGAAGCAAGATAAGCGAATACGGCTTGCAGCTTCGCGAAAAACAAAAAGCTAAATTTATGTACGGCATTAGCGAAAAGCAATTCCGCCGCTTATTCCAAGAGGCCGCTCGCCGCGAGGGAAATACCGGTGCACTTTTGGTGCAGCTTTTAGAGCAAAGATTAGATAACGTAGTTTACAGAATGGGCTTCGCGACGACTCGCCGCTTCGCTCGTCAGCTAGTTACTCACGGACATATTTTAGTAAATGGCAAGAGAGTAGATATTCCTTCTTACAGAGTCCAAGCAGGCGCTAAAGTAGAGGTTATCGAAAAATCTAAAAACAATCCGCAAATCGTTCGCGCGATCGATCTTACGGCGCAAACCGGCATCGTAGCTTGGGTCGACGTCGAAAAAGATAAAAAATTCGGAATTTTCACAAGAACTCCGGAAAGGGAAGAAGTCGTCATTCCTGTCGAGGAAAGATTCATAGTAGAGCTTTATTCGAAATAATAAGGGGTATAACGATGAGAAAAATTACCACATCAGCTTATATGCCTACCGAAATTTCAGTAGAGAGTATAAGCGAGAATGTCGCCAGAATAACCGCGTATCCGTTTGAGACGGGCTATGCTGTTACTTTGGCTCATCCGCTAAGACGACTTTTGTATAGCAGCACGGTTGGATTTGCGGCTACGGGCGTCAAGATAGAGGGCGTATCTCACGAATTTGATTCGATGAGAGGCATGCTCGAGGACGTAGCGCAGTTTATTATAAATTTAAAAAATATCCGTTTTAAGCTAAAAAACGAGTCTGAGCGTGAGGTGGTCGAGTATTCGTTTAAAGGTCCAAAAGAGATAAAAGTCGGCGATCTAAAAAACGATGTTATAGATGTTGTAAATCCGGACGCCTATCTTGCGACCATAAACGAGGACGCGGAGCTTAAATTTTCCGTAATCATCCAAAAAGGTATCGGATACGTACCGAGTGAAGAGATAAGAGACAATACCGAAGAGGGTTATATAGCTCTTGACGCGTTCTTTACGCCTGTTAAAAAAGCAGTTTACGAGCTAGAAAACGTCCTAGTAGAGGATAACCCAGACTATGAGAAGATTATTTTCACGGTTACGACGGATGGACAGGTGGGGGCGATCGAGGCGTTTAAACACGCGATCGAGGCGATGTATCAGCAGATGTTGGTTTTTAAAGGCGTTTTAAATATCGACGTTTCGTCAGGTCTAAACGCTCAAACTTCAGGCAGCGAGCATGCAAAGCTGCTTCAAAGCGTAGAAGAGCTAAATTTGAGCGCCCGAAGCTTTAACTGCCTTGATAAAGCTGAGATTAGACTTATCGGCGAACTTGCTTTGATGGATGAAAACGAGCTAAAAGAGCTTAAAAATTTAGGTAAAAAATCTCTAGAAGAGATTAAGGCCGTTATGCAAGAGATCGGATATCCGGTCGGCGGCGACCTAGGCGGCGGCAAAGAGCAACTCAAGAAAAAGATCGCCGACCTAAAATCACAAATGAGTGCAAAAGAGTAAAAGGAATATAAATGAGACACGGTCACGGATACAGAAAACTAGGTAGGACGTCGGCTCACCGCTCGGCTCTACTTAAAAACTTAGCTATCGCTATTATAAAAAGCGACAAGATAGAGACGACCCTGCCTAAGGCAAAAGAGTTAAGAAGCTATATCGAAAAGCTAATCACTAGAGCTAGAAAAGGCGACAGTAACGCTCATAGAGCAGTTTTTGCAAGCTTGCAGGATAAAGAAACTACGAATAAGCTAGTAACCGAGCTTGCTCCAAAATTCGTAGGCAAAAACGGCGGATATACGCGCATCGTTAAGACTCGCGTTCGACGAGGCGATGCTGCTGAGATGGCTTATATCGAGCTAATTAAAGAATAATTTTTAGAGAGCTTCGGCTCTCTTTCTCTGCTTTATTCAAGATACAATTATATATAAACGACTTTTCAAAGAGATTAAATTTTAAGGTCTATTCTTTACTTCTTTGAAATCTCTTATTGACTTTTTGAAGCATTTACCTTTATTTTTAAGCATATAGCCGTACCGTCTTATTATCGCATTAGGGTTAACTACGAATTTAATGCAAACAAAGGAAGCGTAAGCTTACAATGACAACTATTATTCCTGCAGATGACAAAGACTATAGTAAATTTTAGAAATGTGCACATAAGCCCTTTCAAATTTTTGTTGAAAAATTTTAAGGAAAATTTTAAAAAATTATCCTTACCAGCAACATATGACAGTATTTGTTTTTCATTGTAGTCGTATTCGACAAACTCGTATTCTGATGAGTTACGGCAAAATTGTGTTATAGCGAGCCATTTGGCCATTTTTTAATTAAATTCAGGTTAATTAATCTTAAGTAGATTTTTAACTACAAATTTCATATTACTACTTTTGATACAATCCATCGATTGTAGCAGTTTTTGATATAAGTTTTTCTGTGTAGTTTTAGTATTGTATCTAAACTTTACTTCGCTTCGTTCGTAGCTGCAAGCAGAGCGCATTCCATTAAATGAAGCAATAAATTTTCTTTTTTTGACCTTCCTGCGATCGTTACGCTTGAGAAGATCTATTTAAATAGATAATTTATATTTAGACCGAATATCGGTATTTTATTTGCCGCTCCTCTACCTCTTTTCTCAAAGAGAGCGCGGGTGCAAGACTTCTTACTCGCTTAGACCTATTTCTATTTCGCTCTACCCGACTGCGTTTGTAGCATTTCAAGACGCAGCTACGAGCGAAGCGAAGTAAAAGTAGCTTTCGCCAATCTCAAAGTAAAGCACCTAGGCGGAACTGGAAATCTCGCCGCTAAATTTACTTTTTTCACGTGCTTTTTAGGATTTGAATTCTATCTGCGGGGATCTTTAAAATTTTGATTAAAAGAATAGTTTGTAGCAGGGCGTCAAAATAAGCTGCAAACAAAGTAAATTTTAAGCCGCTAAAGATAAAATTTACGCATGAGATCGTACTAAAATAAATCAAAAGCGAGCGGATGCATAAAGCGCATAAGGACCGCCGCAATCGAGGGAAAATGAAAATAGACTGGGAAAAAACGGGCGGACTTTTGCCCGTCGTCGTTCAAGAGATCGCAAGCGGCGAGGTTTTGATGCTTGCTTATATGGACGAAGAGGCGCTAAATTTGAGCCTAGAAACGGGCTTTGCGCACTATTTTTCGCGCACGAAAAACCGCATCTGGAAAAAGGGCGAACAAAGCGGCAACGTCCAAAAGATCGAGGACGCCTATCTTGACTGCGACAACGATACGCTGCTAATAAAAGTCGAGCAAAAAGGCGGCGCGGCATGCCACACCGGGGCGAAATCTTGCTTTTTTAGGAAAATCGCGGGCGCAAATTTTAGCGGCGATAGCGAGCAAAATCTAACGGGCGCAGACGGGCGGATTTTGACGGGCGAGTTAAATTTAGCGAACGAAAACAGGCAAAATTTAGCCGCCTTTACGGCGCAAACTAAAAAGCCCGCCTACGGCATCATAGACGAGATCTATCACGTGATCTTGGAGCGCAAACTAAACGCCGATCCGCAGACTTCATACGTGGCAAGCCTGTTTAAAAAGGGCGAAAATGCCGTCTTAAAAAAAGTCGGCGAGGAGGCCGGCGAGCTAATCATGGCGTGCAAAGACGCGAGCGCGGCGAGAAGATTTGAAAATTTAGCCGACAAACATGCGAGCGAAAGCTCAAATCTCAAAAAAGCGCAGCAAATTTTAAGCCGCGACGAGCAAGATTTAAATTCGCAAATTTTAACGCAGAGCGCAAAAGAGCAAGGCGAAAAAGACGAGCTTAAAAAAGCCCTAGAGGGCGTAGTTTACGAGGCGGCGGATTTGTGCTTTCACTCGCTCGTCGCTCTTGCCGCGCACGGCATACACCCAGAGCGCGTTAAAGCCGAGCTTGCGCGCAGGTTTGGGCTTAGCGGTATCGAGGAGAAAAACTCGCGCAAAGATTAGCGCGGCTAAATTTGGCACGCTTTATGCAGGCGGATTTTAAATTTAGCTCGCAGTAAAGCAACGAGATGAAGAGGCAAGATGATAAACGAACTAAAACAAGGCTTAAATTTTTACATAACGCACCTTAGCTGGGCGGATTTTGCGGGCTATATCTGGATGTTTTTGACCTTTTTGGCGGTTCTTGCGCTTTGCATTTATATCGCCTCAAAGTCTTATTTCGCCGGTTTTGCACTCACGGTCGTTAGTATCGCGGCGCTTGGGTACGGGGCGCACTTTATGCCTAAATTTTTAGATCAAAATTTGAGGGCGCGAGAGCTGGAGATAGTCTCTACCAAGCAGCTTGAGTACTCAAATACGCTTCTTGTGGATATGCACCTTAAAAATCTTTCAAAAAAGCCCTTTAACTACTGCGAGATCGGACTTGTTTTTTATAAAAACTCGGACAATATCTTGCGCCGCTATGCCAATGAACTAAAGCCGTTTTTAAAGGAAAATATCGTGCTAAAGGACGTGCTGGACGTAAATGCCACGCGCGAGATCACGCACGTCGTAAACGATTTTCGTGTAAATGACTACAACGTCACGGCAAGTTCGGAGTGTTTTTGATGCAAGGATATTTTAACGTCTTTCATTTTATCGCGCTCGCGGCTTTGGCGCTGCTATCGGTACTTTTTATGCTCCTTTCGCGCGGAGAAAAAGACCCGAAACTGTTTAAAATTTATCTTTTGATAAATATCGCCGCGACGTTGATAATGGGGTATTTTTTTATGTTGGTCGTGGATAAATACACAAAAAAAGCCGCTCTAACCGAGTTTGCCGCTCATAGGGTGCTTAGAAACGAGACCGTCGTGTTTAAGGGCGCGCTGAAAAATACGGGCGAATTTAGCATCGCAAACTGCGACCTCACCGTTAAGGTTGTCAATAATCCGGTCAGCAAAGACACGATCGCCGGCGCGGTTTTTAAGCCTAGCGGATGGTCGCTATTTTCGCATGACGAGCGCACGAACGTCGCTGAGATCACGGCTAGCGTCGCTAAAAACATCGCGCCGGGACAAATGCGAAATTTTAGCCTTTCTATGCCCTATCCGCCGCATTTTACAAATACCCAAACGATAACAAATTTAGAGTGTAGATGAGTGCGGCCTGCGGGCAAGATAAATTTACGGCTTGCCGGCTAGTCGGCGTAACCATTTGTTTTTTGCGGCTTATCTTTGCGCGTCTATACCTTGTCTAGCTTTATCCCGCTTTGTACGCTCATTTCTTTGCGTGCGCGCTAAATTTAACGTCTTTTTCAAATTATCCTCAAAAAATAGCTTAGCAGCGACCTTATTAGTGTCTTTCCTAAAAAACAAAGACCTTTGCGCGCCGTTATCGTCGTAGTTTTCGTTTTGCTTTCTATAAGTTGCGGCATTACGATCTTTATCGCGGTGGATATAGCGCCGCCTTTTGGATTTATTTGCGCCGTTAAATTTAGGGTTGCCGCGATTAGAAAACTTGCTTTGGCTTATTAGTTTAAAGCTGCCTATGTCCGCTAGCACGCTTGTCATTTTTTGATTGGACGCACAGAGCCTATGGGCGCATTAGCCGGGGCGCGGGGATACATCCTCGTATAACTTTATTTAAGTGCAGTCTAGCTTGTGGAAAAAGACTAGAAAACCCTTGTCGGGCGACTTTGGGCGCGTTGCTCCCGAATGAAAGTTAAGACCAAGGCCTTGAGCTTTAGCGACCGCATAAATTTACTCATTTTCTCTTTTTATGAGTTAAATTTTAGTCCTATATTTTTACTACCTTAGGGTTATGCTTGAATAAAATTTCCTTTTACGAAACTCTAAAAGGCGAATACTTAGAAAAAACAGTCGAATTTAAGCCCGAGCGGGCTTAAATTTATAGGTCTTCTTTGACCTCGTCGTTGCTGCGAACGACTAGGCCCGAGCCGTGTATGACGCTAGGGATGCACGCCGTGCAGATATCGACCTCTTCGCCGTTTTTATGGGCGCGGACGAATACGGCGTTTTCATTTTCCGTGCTTTTTTGTCCGCAGACGTTGCAAACTACGATATTTTCGGTTCTCATTTGACTTCCTTCATAAAAAATTCGGGCGTATTTTATTTAGTTTTTCGCCGATTTGAAATGATTTACGTCAAGCGCGAAGTCTCGCGTAAAAAGAAAAAATGCGAAAAATAAATAACGAAAAAAATCTGCAAGAAAAGCCCAAAAATAGGCACCAAGCAAAGTAGGTAAAAGCACAGCGCGGCGGCTTTAAATTTATATCCGCCGTAGTCCAGCAAATAAAGCTCAAATTTATGCCGCGAGAGGGCGTTTGGCGCGACGTCGATGAAAAGTAGCGAATAATAAAGATAAAAAAACGCCGGGTGCAAGGCGAGGAAATTTAGCGCAGGCACGGCTAAAATCGGCACGCAAATAAGCGCGATCAGGAAAAATTTGAGCAAAATTTTGCCCATAAGAGCCGTTTGGCGAGCTAGGCTGATATTTGCCAGCTGCGCCTCGTCCACGCGGTAGTGCCTGCGGTTTATCTCGCGGGCGACCACTGGAGTTAGAAAGCTCGCAACCGCGAGCGCGCAAAAAATTGAGAGCATGACGACTAGATATGCGCCGACGGCGTAAAATATCGCGCCGAAGAGCCACTTTGCGATGCCTAGGCTAAGGATTTTAGCCGCCATCGGATACTCGGCCAGAGCGCCTGACTCGCCCGATACGGCGGCGTTTAGCGCCTCGTACAGCTCGCGGCCGCCAAACATCGCAATCGCCGCGATAACAAGCGCGGAAAAAACGAGCGGCAGGATAGAGAGCACGATAAATTTGGGCGTGAAAAGGTCCTTTAGCGAAAGGCGTAAAATATCAGCGAACAACGAATCTCCATTTTATTTAAATTTATAGCCGTCATGCGGCGAAAGGGTGTTTGGGCGCGACGTTTTTTAAATTTGACGCGCATTTTTTGCCAGCAAAAGCGGCACTGCAAATGCTTTTAATGACGCGCAAATTTAACGCACGCGTAGATTTTGCGGCTAAATTTGACCGATTTAATCCAGCTTCAAATTTAGCTAAATTTACTCAAATTTGACCCGCTTTTTGGTGGCGCGAGACTTTGCTAGCGGCGTAAATTTTTGCGGGCTAAACGGCAGGTTTTTACGAGCACAGCTAAACCGCGCTCAAATTTAACTGCCTGCGACTTAAGGTGCCTGGCGGCGAGTTAAATTTGCTAAATTTAACAACCAAAGCGGCGCAAATTTAGCCCGCAAAGCCGTCAAAATTTATTTAACCGCCTTGTACTCGGCTTCTAGCGCGGCGTAGATCTCGTCCACGCTTTTTAGTCCGCGAGCGAGGATCTCGTTCATCACGGCGTTATCCTCCTTGCCGTTCCAGACTTTTTTATACGCGCCCTCTTTGTAGCCGTGGTCTTGGCGGAAGCGATTTAGGACGTTTTTACCGACGTAGCACTCGTAAAGCGAGCTTAAATTTACGCCGCATTTTAGGCTCATCGAGAAGTAAATTTTAAGCAGGTCAAAGAGCGAATACTCAAAGCCAGAGCACTTGTTTATCAGCATTTCGACGTCGTTTATGATCTCATAGATGTTCTCTTCAGCGACGTTAAACGGCTCGCGGCAAAACGCCTCAAAGCCGCTGCTAGCGCAGATATCGCTTGATAGCTTTGCGATGTCGCCGAGGTTATTTAGCTTGTACTGCTCGAGCATCAAACTCATCAAAAAGTGCCAGATATCCACGACCTCGACGCGCAGATTTTCTTCATTTGTCGGCGCATTTATGCTTTTCCAGTGTTTCCAGGCAAAGCTGTCTATGAGCTCGGCGCACTCCATATATATGCAGCGTTTCCAGCTGATGAGTTTGCCGTTTTTGTTGACACCGTTTTCCCAGCCAAGGCCGTTTGTATCGTCGTTTAGGCTCTGCTGGAGATTTAGCATTTGGGTGATTTTTTCATTCGCATTCATAAATTTTCCTATTTTTAAAATTTATGAATTATAGCGAAATTTTTAAACCGCGAACTAAACGTAAAATTTAAAGCTATCCAGCTGAGAAATGAGCTCGTCAAAGAGCTTTTTGGAGTTTTGTAGCAGCCTATTGTCCGCTTTGTTTTGCTCCATCAGCCTATCAAAAAGCTTTAGCGTGCCGTCCGCGATAAAATTTTTATGATTTGTGTCTTTAATCTCGGGAAGCTCCTTGCGAAGGGAGTTTGCGAGATTTGTCACGCGTAAAAATATCGGATCCTCGCCCTCTTTGACGTTTTTCATAAATTTATCTATGCTGGGCGCTATTTTTTCTAGAGCGATTGCTAGTTCCTCTTTATCGCGCGCGTCCAGACCGTCGCCTTTATACGAAAAGCTATAGCCGTACTCGTGCGTGAGAGTGAGCGCAGATGCCGATGCGCCAGCTGTTTTGGCGCTAGCGTAGTCTACTGTTTTGTTGTCGTACATTTTTAGATTTATCTCATCGCCACTGCTGGTTTTAAAGCTAAAATCAAAGCTGTTTAGGCTCGCGTTTTGGTAGTTTTGTAGTTTCATGATTTGTCGTCCTTTTGGCTTTATATCGGCCAAATTTCTTTTTTCTTAATACCCCTTGCGCTAAAATCACGCAAAAAAGGATGAAAATGTGCTGTTTTGCCGCGCGCGTATTTTTGCTCATTAGCGCGACCGTTTTGAGCTTCGTTTTGCACGGATTTTTCCCGCAAATTCCCGTCGTCGCGTTTTATTTTTTACTGGCAAATTTGATCTCACTTACGATATTTTCGCTATTTTTCGCGGGCAAACTGCCAAGCTTCGTTAAGCCCGCGGCGGTGCACTATTTTAGCTTTATCGGCGGCTTTGCGGCTGGTCTTGGGGTGGCTTTATTTAAACGCGAAAAAGCGGGAGCTAAATTTGTTAAAATAGAGCTTTTTATATTTGCTTTTTGGCTAGTTTTAGCTTGCTTTTTGGCGCTAAATTTTAGCCGGCTGTCGGCAAATTTGGCTCAAATTTTTAGCGCTTAAGGCGGACGAAATGGATGAAAAAATTTTAAAATTTATCCGCAAGATGCACTTGCTTAGCCTTGCCGTTTTAGACGAGGGCAAGCCATACTGCGCAAGCTGCTTTTACGCCTTCGACGAGGAAAATTTGGCTTTTATCGTAGCTGGCGGCGAGCAGAGTGCTCACGTGAAGGCATTTTTAGCAGAGCCGGGCGTTGCCGGAACAGTCGCGCTTGATACGAAGGTGGTGGGCAAGATAGAGGGGGTGCAGTTTCGCGCCCTAGCCGCCCCCGCGACCGCGCAGCAAAGCAAAATTTACTTCGCGCGCTTTCCTTACGCTTTGGCGATGAACCCGAGCCTTTATGCTTTGAGCCTAGGCTGGGTTAAATTTACGCATAATGCGCTGGGGTTTGGTAGGAAAATAATTTGGCAAAGAGCTTAATTTTGGCTATTTGCGGCTTGTCTCGCGAGTACTTTTAAATGATTTCGTAAATTTCGCCCTGCGACAGACTATATGTCTAGTCTTGGGACGAAATTTACTTCAAAACATTTAAAATCATCTCTCGATACTTCGCCTTAACTATTTATGTAAAATTTGAAGTCGAAATTCTCGAATTTGAACGCAAAGAGTCAAGGCGAAGCATTTTTGTGATAGACGAGGCGGATGAGCAAGGGCAAAGAAGCGTATAATATAATACGTGACTGAAGCCGACTGAGCCGCTAACGACGTATGGCGGAAAAAGACAAGCCGCCGAAATTGCTTAATTAAAGATATCAAGTTTTTTATCATATTCCTTTGTCTCTACTCCAAAAAACCCCAGCAACGAGCTAAAAACATTATCGTGCGAGACGGCGTCGTCTTTTTGCGCGCGCAGGCGAGATAGCGTCCTTTCATCGTTCGTATACGCCATCATCGGGATGTGTTTTTGCGTTTCGGGCGCGATGGCGTAGGGCATGCCGTGCAGGTAGATGCCGTTTTCGCCTAGGCTCTCGCCGTGATCGGAGAAATACCAAACCGCGCTTTTATCGCCGCCCGCGTCCTTAACCGCTTTTATCACCTCGTCAATAAAAAAATCCGTAAAAAGCAGCGTGTTGTCGTAGGTGTTTACGATGCTTTCGCTCTCGCAGGAGCTAAGCTCGCTCGTATCGCAAGTCGGGGTAAATTTGCGAAATTTGCTCGGATAGCGGGCGTAGTATGCAGGGCCGTGCGAGCCTTGCAGGTGCAGGACGATTATCTCGTTTTGCGCGAGATTTTCGAGGCGTTTTTTGAGTGAGGGCAGCATATTCGTATCGTATCCTGCGTCAAAGTACTCGACGTCGCCCGCGTCCAAGCGGTCGCAAACGCCCTTACATTTGCCCGAGTTGTTGCCTAGCCACACGACCTTGACGCCGACGCGTTTTAAGATATCAAGCGCGTTTTCGCTAAATTCTTTGCTACTATATTCTTTTCTAGTGGACTTTGAGAACAGGCACGGTAGCGAGACTGCCGTAGCCGTTCCGCACGAGCGAGCATCGCTGAAATAGACCAAATTTGGCTCATTTTTCGTGTAAAAATTCGTGTCGTTTTTGGCGTACCCGCCGAGCGAATAGTTTTTCGCGCGCGCCGTTTCGCCCACGATTAGCACCATCAGCCGTCGTTCGTCGCTTGGCTTCATCGTAGCGTCCATGCCGATTTGTTTAAATTCGGGCTTGAAAAACTCCATTTTTATGTATTTTTGCGCTGCGTAAATCGGATAAAATGGCAGGTTGTAGGCTCTGATGAAGCTATTTTCTCGAAAAAACGGGATAAGGGACTTAGTCTGCGAAAAAAATAACCCAGCCGCGAGCGCTAAAAAGCCGAAAAATGCGGCAAATTTGACCTTTAAATGTCGCCTCGCGCCGCCGTACTCGATCCTTATAAAAGCGACCAAAAGGCAGGGCAAAACGCCCAAAAATAGCATGTAGCAAACGAGTTTTGGATTTAAAAAGCTTAGTACCTCGCCCGCGTCCGTTTGCGCGACGTTTCTTATCATTTCGCTATCGATTATGATACCGTAGCTTTGCATGAAGTAGCTACTAGCGCACGTAATGGCAATAGCAGCGATACTAACCGGCTTAGCCAGATAGGGCAAAAAAACGAGTGAAAACAGCGCGCAAAGCAGCGAAAAATATATAACCGGCAGGCTTGCGGCCGTCAGCGGATGAGCTTCAAAGCTAAGCCTTGAATAAATAAAATTAAACAGCCCGAAATTTAGCGCGGCGATAAAAACGGCGTTTAAAAGCGTAAATTTAAACCAAGAAATATGTAGCTTCATAGTTTTCCTAAACTGATAATAAGAGTGAAACTTTATCCAAAAAAAGCTTAAAGCTTTAGTCATTCAGCGCGATTTTGGCGCCAGACGGGTTAAATTTTCGCAGCTTGCTTTCTTGCTGGTTTTACAAACGGCGGCGCGTTTGTGCGGTTTTGCGGTTAAATTTAGCCGTATTTTTATAAATTTTACGCGTCCAGCTAGCCAAATGACGGATTTTTGAGATTTGGCGGCGTAGCTTGCTTTTTTTAAGTAGGCGGTTAAATTTGGCGTAAAATTAAGACCCGACTAGCACAAAATCGCTACCGTTTTTGCCGTCAAATTTCACTCCGCTCTTAAAAAATTAGCGAAAAAATAGCCCACGCCCAAGTTATCGCAGCCGTACCGATAGAGAGGCAAACGGCGGCTGAGGCGCAGTCTTTGGCGATTTTAGCCAGCGGATGAAAGCTCGGCGAAACAAGATCGACTACCGCTTCGATCGCGGTATTTAGGCACTCGCAGATCAAAACGAGTCCGAAAACGGCGATCAGTAGGGCGTGCTGTGCGGCGGAAACGGGTAAAAATAGCGAAACTAGCGCGAGCGGAACGATAACGCAAAGCTCAAAGCGAAACGCCGCCTCGTTTTTTAGCATCGCGGCCAGCCCCTCGAATGCAAATTTGGAGTTTTTGAAAAAGTTGTATTTTGGTTTCATATTTTGCCTTTAAATTTGCGCAATGATAGCGTAAATTTGCTTTATAAGGCACTTTTGCGGACGGCGCGGTTATTTAAGCGTAGTCAAATTTGCCGCTCAAATTTGATAAAACTCGGCTAGTTTATTTTACTCATCGGAAATCTTTGAAGTTCTATAAAGTAGCGCAAACGCTGCCGCACCGATAACCGCAAAGCTCGCAACCATCGGCAGTAGCGTGCCATCAAACAGTTGCCCGGTCGCGACCCCGATAGGAAGCGAAACAAAGGTCGAAACCGAGCCGATCAGCGCAGCCGCCATGCCCGCGATCTTGCCCATAGGCTCCATCGCCATCGCGTTTAGGTTACCAAAAAGTATGCTCACGCAAAAAAAGCTACTCATGCAAAACGCCATAAAAGCCCACAGTGGCGGCACCCCGTCATACGCGACGACGACGGGCAAAAACACGACCGCGATGACGCAAAACGTTCCCATAGCGCGCATGCTGAGGTAGCGCATGCCGTAGATCATCACGAGCTTTGCGTTTATCATCGACGCGGCGCCTAGAGCTAGGGCATTTATAGCAAAATAGATAGGAAACTCGTCGCCTAGCTTGTAACTAACCTCGAAAATCTGCTGAGCGGTGCTGATATAGCTCAAAAACATCCCGAAAATCAGCCCCAAAACGATCGTATAGCCTGCGGTTCGTCTGTTTTTCACGACGCGCGCGGCTTCGGTTTTTATCAAATTTGGGCTAAATTTATTGCGATTTTGCGCCGGCAGAGTCTCGCTCTGGCGCAGTCCAAACCACGCTAGGCAAGCAAGCCCCATAAAAGTAAGCATCAAAAATATGCTGCGCCAACTATAAATTTTAAAAATAAAGCCGCCGATGATGGGAGCTAGTGCGGGCACGATGATGAAGACGGCCGCGATAAAGCTCATCACGCGAGCCATCGCGCGTCCTTCGTAAAGATCGCGGATAAGCGCCATCGCGATGATCCTAGGGCCCGCAGCGCCTAGCCCCTGGAAAAATCTGCTCGCTAAAAGCGCGGTAAAATCGCTCGTAACGACCGAGATAAAGGAGCTTGCCGTAAATATCGCAAGCGCTAGCAGCACGGCGTTTCGCCGCCCGATAAAGTCGCTAAGCGGCCCGTAAAATATCTGCCCGACGGCAAAGCCCGCAAACATCGAGGATATAACTAGCTGGGTTTGGTTTATCTGAGTCACGCCAAGGTCTAGGCCGATTTGCATGAGTGCGGGCAGCATCGCATCGGTGCTCATGGCTCCAAGCGATGTTAGAAGCGCCATAAGTGCGATAAATTCTACGAAAGGCAAGGTTTTGGGGGTAAATTTCATATTATTTTCCGCGGTTTTAAATTTAAATGATTGTATAAAAAAACTGCTTAAATTTAAAAAACGGAAAGTTTGTGATATTTATGTGATATTTTTCTTATTTGCTTAAATAAAACCGGGCAAAATACGAAAAGCAAATTTACCAAATGCTTTAAATTTAACTTTTCTAGTCGATTTATACCGCTAATAAGAGCAAATTTATCTGATTTAATATCGGTAAAATCGCATTTATGTAAATTTACGAATTTCAGCCGAAAATATCAAAATCGCGGCATAATCCACGACTAGGCATTTGGTATGCGATTGAAATTTGATTTCAAAATTTATGACTAGATGATAAAATATTTCTCAAATTTTAGTTTACAAACGGTGTAATATTAATATTTTTTTAAAAAAAAAGTATTATAATTCCGTCTCAGAAAGGTACAAGGTTAAGGCGTCTTTATCTGAGTGATAAAGGCTTGTAATAATAAACTCGAATTTCGGCGAAATTTTGAGTTTAAACAAAGGATACCAAATGAACGAAAATTTATCCAGAAGAAGGTTTTTGCAAGGGGCCTGTATCGGCGTCGGAGCTTTGACGCTTAGCGGCTGCGACGACAAAAAGCCTGATAAAAAAGCTTCTAAAAAAGAGGCTTTTAGCGGTAAGGCTAACGGGCTTCCTTCTTGCGATATTCTTATCATCGGCTCGGGCGGCGCCGGACTGCGCGCAGCGGTTGCCGCTAGAAAAGTCGCCCCGGAGCTTAGCGTCATCGTAGCTACTAAAATGATGCCCTCAAGAAACGCCACCTGTATGGCCGAGGGCGGTATAAACGGCGTGACGAATTTTTCTGACGGCGACTCGTATAAGCTGCACGCCTACGACACTGTTAAGGGCGGCGCATATCTAGTAGATCAGGACGCGGCGATCAAATTTTGCGAGCTAGCCGGCAAAGCGATAGCCGAGATGGACTATATCGGCACGCTATTTTCCAGAAATCCAAGCGGCGGCGTAGACGCTAAAAAAGGCGACGTACCGGGCGGCGTAGCGCAAAGGATGATGGGCGGCGCTTCAAAACGCAGATGTAACTATTCGGCGGATAAAACCGGTCACATAGTTATGCATGCTTGCTTTGACGAGGCGGTCAGCAACGACGTTAAATTTCTAATGGACTACGAGCTGCTAGATATCGGCGTAGAGGACGGTAAATGCGAGGGCGTCGTGCTACGCAATCTCCAGACCGGAGATATAACTCCCGTACTTTGTAAGGCTCTCGTGGTGGCGACCGGCGGATACACGAGGATATTTTACAACAGAACCTCGGTACCCTATATCGCCACCGGCGACGGCGTAGCGGCTGCGGTGCGAGCGGGGCTTGGGTTTGAAGACCCCGAGATGATACAGTTTCACCCGACCGGCGTGGCAAACGGCGGCACCCTCATCACGGAGGCGGCTCGCGGCGAGGGTGGATATCTGCTAAACAACAAGGGTGAGAGATTTATGAAAAACTATCACGAGAAGATGGAGCTAGCTCCTCGCGACGTAGTGGCTCGCGCCATCGAGACCGAGATCCGCGAGGGGCGCGGCTACGGCGAGGGACTAGGCTCATACGTACTCATCGACGTTAGGCATCTGGGTAAAGAAACCATAATGAAAAAACTGCCTAAAATCAGACACACCGCACTGCTTTTTGAAAATTTAGACCTAGTAGAGCAGCCGGTGCCGATCAGGCCTACCGCGCACTACTCGATGGGCGGCATAGAGGTGGATAAATTTGACGATATGAGCACGAAGATGCCAGGTCTTTACGTGGGCGGCGAGGCATCGTGCGTCTCTATCCACGGAGCTAATCGTCTCGGAGGAAATTCGCTCTCGGATGCGGTAGTAACGGGTCAGCTAGCCGGCAAGGGAGCTAGCGCATATGCTAAAACGGCTAGTTTTGGTAGTGGCAAAAACACCGAAGAGCTAGCTAAAAAATGGCGAGAGAAATTTAAAAAAGTCGCAAACGGCAAAGGCGAAGCAAACGAAATGTATCTCCTGCGCGAGGAGCTAGGCAAACAAAACTGGGATAATATGGGTATCTTTAGAACCCAGGACAAGCTAGATGTCCTAGAAAAAGCTCTAGAGGATATACAAGCTCGCTACGATAAGCTAAGCGTACCAAACGCAAATCCGGTTATGAATACGGCCTTTACCGACTACGTGGAGCTGGGAAATTTGATCCTGCTATCTCGCTGCGCCTGTTTGGCCGCACGCAAAAGGCTGGAGAGCAGAGGCGCTCACACTAGGGAGGACTACCCTAAACGAGACGACGTAAATTTCTTAAAACATAGCATCGTGACGCTAAACGACGGCAAGCTAGAGCTTGGTTATAAAAATGTCGTGGTCACGGAATTCTCGCTTGACGGAAGGAAACCGCAATGAAAATAATCATAGACAGATACGACGGTACGCAACACTACAAACAAGCCTACGTCGTGGATAAAAAAGATATAGAGGGCAAGACTTTGCTATCGCTTTTGCTGTTTATCAAGCAAAATTTGGACGCGACGCTAAATTTTACCGCATCTTGCCGATCGGCTATCTGCGGAGCTTGCGGCGTGAGGGTAAACGGTCACTCGGTGCTAGCTTGCGACGAAAAGATGGAAGAGCTGCTAGCGACATACGACAATCCAGAGGTCATAACGATCTCCCCGCTAGCAAATTTTAGAGTGATCTCCGATCTGGTCGTAGACTGGGAGCCTTCTATCGAAAATTTAAGAAAGATCCGCCCGACCTTTATCCCTAAGGATGAGTTTTCTGCCGAAAAAGGCTGTAAACAAACGCAGGCCGAGTACGACAAAATCCAAAAGCAGTGGGACTGCATCCTATGCGGATGCTGCGCGTCGGAGTGTAGCAAGCTAACGGCTGATAGCAGCGACTATATGGAGCCTTTTGTTTTCACTCATGCGCACAGAGCAACGTTTGACTCTAGGGGTAAAGACCCGATGCTGCACGCCAAGGCCGCGGTTTTAGGCGGTCTATGGAACTGCGTGCACTGCCAAGAGTGCGCTGACCGCTGCCCTAAAGGCATCAGCGCAGCCGACGATATAGCAGCGCTTAGAGTCTTTACGCAAAAACAAGGCATAAATACCGGCGAAGGTCCGGATCACGCTAACGCCTTCCTTACCGACCTGGTCGAGGGCTCGGGCAGGCTAAATGAAATTTTACTCGCCCTTAGAAGCGAAGGCGCCATGGCCGTAAGTAAAACCGATATCGCGCTAAAACTGATGGGTGCGGGCAAGATGAATCCTTTGCATATATTTGGCGAAGAGGACATCGAGGGTCATAAAGAGTTGGTAGAAATGATAAAAGCCGCGCGCGCCGCCGCGGATAAGGAGTAAAAGATGAGCGCACAAAACGAATTTGCTTTTTTCCCGGGATGCGTCCTAAGTCAAGCGGCAAAAGAGTCTAAAATCTCGCTGGAAGCCATCGCGCCGATACTGGGAATCAAACTACACGAGATCAAAGGCTGGAGCTGCTGCGGCGCCACGCAAGCTCAAGACGTCGATCCTATCGCTACGCTGGTAGCTAACGCTAGAAATTTGGCTCTGGCTGAAGGCATGAATATGCCCGTGCTAACTACGTGCAGCACTTGCTTCCTTACGCTAACGAGAGCCAAAACGGCGCTTGACCGCGGTCAAAAAGATAGGATAAATACCTTCCTAGCTAAGGGCAACATGCAGTATCAAGGCACCACGGACGTAACCAGCCTGCTTTGGGTGCTTTATCAAAACGTAGAAACGCTAAGGGCTAAAGTCGTTAAGCCGCTTTCAAATTTAAAGGTCGCGCTATTTTACGGTTGTCATAGCCTGCGTCCCGAAAAAGCCACCCAAAACCGCGAAAGCTCGGTAAATCCAAAAAGCTTTGAAACCGTCGTAGAGGCTCTTGGCGCTAAAATAGTACCGTTTGAAAAAAGACTTGACTGCTGCGGTTTTCACGCGAGCTATCCGGCCGTAAAATCGGTGCAAAAAATGTCCAGCCAAATAGTAAATAATGCCGACGAAAACGGCGCGGACTGCATCGTTACGCCGTGTCCGCTCTGCCAGATGCAGCTTGATATCTATCAGGAGCGTTATCAAGACGTACAAAACTCCGATGCCAGAGTGCCTATCATCCACCTCTCGCAGCTAGTGGGTCTTGCGCTAGGACTTAGCAAAGAGCAGCTTGGCTTTGAGCATAATATCGTAAACACTAATAGCGTCAAAGTAGGCTAAATTTGATGATTTTCGCGGACGAAGCGGGCTATCTTTAGCCTGCGTTTCGTCCGTTTTTATGTGCTTTTGAGTAAGCGGTGACGAGAGATATGTAAATTTAAGACGTATCTACCAGCGTAGCTAACTGGGGTTTGGATAAAATAACAATGAAGAAACTAACAGTAAAATTTAGAATATTTTGTCATAGTTCCTATTGGAATGTGAGAAATTGCGGTATATATTAAAAGCGTATTATCCCTTTAGTAACCGTAAGCGCCTCAAACAATCTTAGTTTAAGTTTATTTGGTTATAATCCTAACTTACATTTTGTATCATTTGTCGGCCCATTCGTCTAGCGGTTAGGACACCAGCCTCTCACGTTGGTAACACGAGTTCGAGTCTCGTATGGGTCACCAATCTACCCTCACGAAACCCCTAAAATACAATATCCTTGATACCTTATCTAGCCCATAGTTTCAATATTTATGGTGTAATTTTACTTAAATCACACTTAAAAAAATAAGAGATAGTCTTATGCTTAAATATTGTAACTTTAAGTAGATATATGTAACTACTAAAATTTAAAAATTTAAGTAGTTACAGACCAACTTCTTGGCCTGATCAGTATAATTATCTACAAAAGGAGATAATATAATGAAACAGACTAAATTTGATATAGAAAGACTGACAAGCGGCGGAAGCTCCAAAAAGATAGTAAATGTACCGGGAATTCACGGAATCTGTGTATTCGTATATAGGGGCGGAAGGAAGGTATTTTATCTACGGCAATATAATTCGCATAAAAATACTTCGACATATACTCATATAGGGGCTTATCCAGTATATACTTTAGAGATGGCAGCTGCCAAGGCGGTGGAAATTAAGCGAGCCCTAGCTTTAGGTAAAAGATATGTCCCTGACGATCTAAAATTCGTCGACGTACTGCAAGCTGCGATAAAAAACCATATTCAAGTTGAAATACTCAAGCCAAACACGGAAAGAACGTTCCGAATGCGAGCCGCTCAAATGATTAGGCATTTTAGAGATCGAGGCTTCGCAAGCGTAGGGGTTCAGGATATTCGATCGTTATATAATACCGTTGAGAGTCAGGGTAAGATCGCTACGCTCAAACGGCATAACCAAATCTTGAAAATTACATATAAGTATGCCATCAAGCAAGGATACGTAGTCGAGGCCGAAAACCCTTTGTTGACCGTAGGCTACGATGCGAACTATAAAAAATATACAAAAAATCTAGTTAAACACCACGAAAAGCTTACTGACCTAGAATCTTTACAAAATTCCCTAGAAAAGCTATATGCCTTGAAGACGAGTCACAAGCTAGCTATTCATAATGGTTACTGGAATGGGGGTAAATAGCGTCGAAAACTTGAAGTGGAGCTATTTTTCTAAAGATTTAGCCACATTAAAATACCCCAAACAGCTCTTAAAAGGCGAAGCGGCAACGGAATCTCAGCGCCAAGACTTAATTTTGCCGCTCGCTCCTAAACTTCGAGAGATACTTTTAAAATTTAGAGAAACTATAAACCTAAAAGTAGACCACGAGGGCGACTATGTGTTTTCTCGTAAAGAAAAACCGATAGCTGGCGCGCAAATTTCCACATTTATAAAGAAGATAACTGATGGACGCATAACGGCTCACGGTTTAAGAGGCACATTTGCGACTTGGACGCGGAAGAGGTGGAGCGAACATCAAGTCCCTATGATTTTCATTAGACTCTATCTCCACCAGAAACCATCCACAGATGAAATAATGGAGGCGTACACGGAAATTCATTATTCTGATTTAGAAGTACAAGAACAGTTGATGAAGCTCGGCACGTGGTATTGCGATTTTTTAAATTCGCAATATGATTTTGTTACGCCAGTGCTAAAAAAGCTCTATTAGGTAGAGTAGAGGGTTTAGAAGTTTTTAAAAAGTCGCTCAAAAAAAAGAGCCAATAAAAAAGGGAGCGAGTTTGCGGCTCAACTCCCTGAAGTTTGACCTGAGAAAGGAGGTCAAAATATGAATTCTAAAATTGATAGTAAAATCATAGCACAAAAAGGCTTAAAAAGCACTTATAATGAGCCGCCAAGACTCATAGATGCTAAACAATTACCTAAACCTAGTTTGGTAGATTTTTTGCAAAGCATAAGCTTATGCAAGGAAGATAAAAAATCTCGCGAAGAAGAGGATTACGTTATTTCATATTGCATTGCAAAAAACGCGATTACCATATTATATGCACCGGCCGGGTCCGGCAAAACTTTTGCCGCGTGGGCAATCGCTAAATACGCATACCTTACAAAAAAAGTAACACACGTTCATTATCTCGATGGAGACAACGGCTTGTCGACTCTCTTTAGCCGACGGGTTGATGAACTCTTTAAGTATTCTAAGTTTTCATACATTTCTTTGAATAACCCTAGAATAGCCGAAAAGCTAAACAGTAAAACTGCTACCGGGGAAGGTTTATTGAGGTATTGTTCAAGTTTGGCTTTTAATTGTGATATTAGAGGGCATCTGATAATCGTAGATAGTCTCAAAGATTTTGTTGAGAGTAATGACATAGAAAGTGGTAAAGATATGAACCTATACTTTAGAAGCGTATTGATGGCATTACGTTATAGTGGAGCAACTATAATCTGCCTGCATCACACCAATAAAGCTGTGAAAGACTCAAAAAATGGCGAGATTAATGAGAATATTTTAACCTTTACTGGTAGCCAGATGATACTGAACAATATCGATACGGCGTACCTAGTTCTTCAAACTAACCGAGCAACCAATAAATCGGACGGCAAAATATGCTACAGGTTTCTACCAGAAAAAGATAGACTTGGATGCGCAAGTTTTCGCCTTACAGTATATACTACTACTACCCAAGACAAGAAGATATATGATATCAATATAGAAATTGAGGATATTTGGCAGGAGTTACCTGAGAATAAAAGAAAGATAGTCGAAAAGATAATTAATCTTCTAAAAAATAACCATGGAATTTTACCTGTTGAGAATATTTATAAATTATTTAGTAAACATCGGCGAGATAAAAAAGTCGGCAAAATTTTGAATGACTTTAACGGAATTTTTTGGGAAAAACCATCAAAAAGTCCGTGCAAAAAGGCCGAAATTCGCTTAAAAATAGCTGAAATCCATATATTTGGGGCTTAGTAAGCTCTCATTGGAGTAAAAAATGGGGTCATTGGAGTAAAAAATATGGTTATTGGAGTAATAAAAAATAAGGAGTGTGAATGGCAAAAATATCGGAGCTTAAACTAGCCAGTATTATTAATGAAGAATTAACTTGGAGTATCCAAGAGGGAGTAAATTTACACGAAAACTTATCTAAAACTAGTCAAAATTTAAATAATTTAACTGGTAGTCTCCAGAGCGCAGGAAAAGAAATTGCCTCTGAAGCCCAAAGGCTTGAAAATATATCGAGAAGCTTGCCAAAAATCAACACGCTTTTAAAACTGGCGCACACATTAATAGGCATACTTTTGGGTATTGCGTTAGCTTCTGTGGGTTACAGTTATATAGTTACCAAGCTCACATATTCAAACATCTCGCTAGTGAATAAAACCGCCGAGACGGCTGAGGAACTCGAAAAACTCAGGACGATGTCGTTACGAGCTAATTCTGAAAATATGGAGTATATTTTACGCTATCAGGCGTTTAATTCAGCCCTATTGCGTTTGAGCCCCAAGGATCGAGATACCATCTATCAACTCTACACGTCAGAATACGAAAAATTAAAACAGGAGTAACAATAAATAAACGTTCAAAATCCATAACTTTTAGAGTTAGCTTAGAGGAGTTGGCAAGCATAAGGGAGCGAGCGGGAGAGACAAAAGTATCAGACTATGTTAGACGGGCAGCTATGGGGGTTAAGATAGAGAAAAAGCTAGTCGCAAAATATCAGCTATTGCCTCAAGATCGGCGTATGTTTTATGGCGGTCTCAATAATTTAAACCAAATCGTTATGCTTTGCCACGTGGCAAACAAGACATCTCGGTTAGATGCTGAGATAGTTGATCGCATTAACGATATGATCGAGGTTTCGGCTTTTTATGCTCCCTAATATCGGAAATTTTAAGGAGATCACGATGATAAGTCATATAACTCTAGGCAAGTCGGGCTTGCCGCAATATTTGGAAACAGGCTCTAAGAAAGAGAGTGATCTCGCTAGGGACGATAAAGATACCAGGATAGCTATCTCAGGCTCGATCGATACCCTAAAAGATAGTATAGAATGGCTCAACAAGAATAAAAACTGGAAAAACAGCTACTACCATGCTACGCTTAGCTTCTCCTTTGAGGAGTGGGATCGGATAAAGGACGATCCTGCGAAACTCGATGAGATTGTGAAACGCTATCTTGAACTGAACTTTCCTCGGCACGAGCTAGGCGAGATATGTTTTCACGCAGAAGCTCACGTGCCGAAGATTCTTTGGGAAAAATTTCATTCAAGAGGGAACGAATTGGACGAAGTATACGAAGAGGGAGAGATGGTCGAGAGGTTACCTCATATACACATAGGCGTATCTATGCAAAACCTACGATTTGCAACCCAAGTATCTAGCATAGCAAGCGTATATATAGGGAGGACATCGAAGGGAAAGACCGCTGAAATTTTTAAGCAAACTTGTGACGAAATAATCAATCACGAGTTTGGATTCTCAAATGCCGTGGTATCGAGAAAGGGAAAGAGCGTCAAAAGAAATTCATGCGAAGCCAATATGGCCACGTGGCAAAAATTTGTAGAAGCTAGTCGAAAAAAGTCAAAAGGACGAGAAATTATGAAACGTTATATTATGCTATTGACTTTAGGTTTATGTTTTGTAGCACCAATG
>ERZ773087.604-NODE-604-length-26039-cov-8.949430_pt1 | contig 26039 bp, 18 predicted proteins | sample MGYA00511375_ERZ773087 | MGnify/ENA primary metagenome ERZ773087 (study PRJEB29015, sample SAMEA2737995) | human oral metagenome | biome: human oral; feature: human-associated habitat; material: dental | place: China | collected 2063 ...
AAACTGCACCTTGTGAGTTGGAGGGGATGTGTCCAACTTTTGGGGTGCAGTTCAGATTTTCAGACGGCCTTATATTGGACACGAAACCAAATACATAGCAAGGAATCATTCTATGACTGCCAAATCATGGCATATCGAGGAAGGCAAGCCTTATCCCATGGGCGCGACCCTGACAAGTAAGGGCGCGAATTTCACCTTGTTTTCCATCAATGCCGAAAAGGTCGAATTGTGTCTGTTTGATAAAGATAAAGAAACCGTTTGGAGATGCCTTCGCGTCGCGGTTCGGTATTTTACGGATTTGTGCCGGACGTTAAGGCAGGGCAGCGATACGGTTTCCGCGTGTATGGACGTGAAAACGCAGAATACGGCTCATGTTTTAATCCCAATAAATTGCTGATTGACCCGTATTCCAAAAAAATTGACGGCAAACCAAGCTACCGTACCGCCGAAGAAATGGCATGGTTCAGGCCGGAAGATGAACGCGACAATGCCGCCGTTGCGCCAAAAAGCGTCGTGATCGGACGCAGCCGATTTAATTGGGCCAAAGATTGCCGTCCGGAAATACCGTGGGGCAAAACCGTTATTTATGAAGCCCATGTCAAAGGGTTTACCAAGCAGTTTCCCGATTTGAAGTACGCAGGCACTTATAAGGCCTTGAGTGATAAACGAGTTTTGGCCTATCTGCAAGAGTTGGGGGTGACGACGGTCGAGCTGCTGCCGATTCATTATCATCTGGATGAATACCATCTTCAGCAGATGGGTTTGAGCAATTATTGGGGCTACAACACTTATTCCCATTTTGCCGTTGAGCCGTCTTATGCCGATAATCCCGAGCGTGCGGCGGCGGAGTTTAAACAGGCGGTCAAAGCCTTGCATCAGGCGGGTTTGGAAGTGATTTTGGATGTCGTGTACAACCACACGGCAGAGCAGGACGACAAAGGCCCGATGCTGTGTCAGCGCGGTATTGACAACACTTTATGGTATTGGCACACCTCTTACGGCAGCTATGAGAACTGGTCAGGTTGCGGCAATACGCTCAATATTGTCCGTCGCGATGTTACCCGTTGGGCGGCAGACAGCCTGCGCTATTGGGCTGAAGAGTTTCATGTTGACGGCTTCCGTTTCGACTTGGGGACCGTATTGGGACGCGAACCCGATTTCCAATCGTATGGCCGTTTTTTCCAAGTCTTGTATCAAGACCCGGTTTTGGCTGGTTTGAAGCTGATTGTCGAAGCATGGGACATCGGCGAGGGCGGTTATCACTTGGGTAATTTCCCGCAACCTTTTGCCGAATGGAACGGCCGTTTCCGCGATGATATGCGCGCGTTTTGGTCATGGGAAAGCGGTAATTTAGGCGCATTTGCCGAACGCTTGGCCGGGTCGTCCGATATTTTCAACCACAGCGGCCGCCATCCTTCCGCCAGCATCAATTTCATCACCGCACATGACGGCTTCACTCTGCGCGATTTGGTCAGCTACAACGAAAAACACAACGAAGCCAACGGTGAAAACAACCGCGACGGGCATAATGAAAACATCAGCTACAACCACGGCGTAGAAGGCGAAACCGATGATGAAGAGGTTTTGCTCAACCGCGAATACACTTCCAAAGCGTTGCTTGCCTCCTTATTTTTATCCAACGGTACGCCCATGCTTTTGGCAGGCGATGAGTTCGGCAACAGTCAGCAAGGCAACAACAACAGCTACTGCCAAGATAATCCGATTACATGGTTGGATTGGCAAAATAAATCTCATGTGTTGCAAAGTTACACTCAAGAGCTGATACGCGTCCGCAGCCAAATCAAGCTGCTGACAGATGATTGCTGGTGGGAAAAAGAGCGTGTGCAATGGCTCAATGCTGATAGCAGCCCGATGACCGAATATTGTTGGCACAACAGGGGCAGCAAGGCGATTCAGATTGTTTTGGACGACGAGTGGCTGCTGTTGGTAAATGCCAAACGTAGTCGTCAGTTATTTAACCTGCCTCAAGGTAATTGGGAAATTTCTTGCGTACCATCAGAGAAATTAAATTACGAAGGACCAGGAAAATGTGTTGTTGAGCACATGGGGATTTGGATTTTGCATAAAACAAATTAAATGAGAATTAAATGTGAATTAAACTATTGTTTGATTAACTCTTTGATATGTTGTTGGTATTTGTTCATTTTTGGCTTCGTGGTATAAATGGAAAATGCCAATGAGATGATTAATGGTTTGGTTGTTAATCAAATGTTTTATAAAGAAAAAATATCCTTTTTTAAAACCTTTCCGCTATAATTCCCTTATTGTGTAACAAACCTACGCGTCATTCCTTTCAGACGGCCTGTTGCCGTTGTCAGGCCGTCTGAAAACCGAGTTTCATTGTTTTTAATAAAACCATCAGGCGCGTTGTCCAGTGCCTCACGCTAGAGAAAGGCTTCCATGGCTAAGAAAAAACTCCCCATCTCCGGTTACGATTACGTAATGCCTAAACCGGACGCCGAAACTATCCGTAAATCCATCGTTTACAAGCTGATTTTCATCTTGGGCGTAGATCCGAAGGAGGCAACTTCACATCAATGGCTCAACGCCGCCATGCTTGCCGCGCGTGACCTGATTGCGGAAGATTTCCTCAAAACACGCCGCGCCACATCGACAACAGCAAACGCATGGTTTATTACCTGTCTATGGAATTCCTGCTCGGCCGTTCGTTTGTCAACGCGCTGATTAACGAAGGCGTTTACGCCGAATTTGAAGAAGCCTTCAAGCAACTGGGCAAAGAATTTGCCGATGTCTGCGAACAAGAAGAAGATCCAGGTTTGGGTAACGGCGGTTTAGGCCGTCTGGCCGCCTACTTCCTCGACTCTTTAGCAACCCTGCGCATTCCGGCCATGGGCTACGGTATCCGTTACCAATACGGTATGTTCAAACAAGAAATCGTGGATGGCCAACAAGTTGAAAAACCCGATTTGTGGCTCGACCAAGATTTGGCATGGCAGTTTGCCCGTCCGAACAAACAATATTCCGTCCGTTTCGGCGGTCAAGTATTGAACTTGGGCGACAAAAAAGAATGGCAGCCGAGCGAAGAAATTTCCGCTTGGACATACGATAAAATCATTCCGGGCTATGGCGGCGAATGTGCCAATCCATTGCGCTTGTGGACGCACACGCAGGCAACCTGTTTGACCTTACCGACTTCAACCGAGGCGATTACGCTTCCGCCGTCCGTGCGCAAAACAGCGATGAAAACATCTCACGCGTCCTGTATCCGAACGACTCTACCGAATCTGGCCGTGAATTGCGCTTGAAACAAGAATACTTCTTGGTTTCCGCATCCGTACAAGACATCGTAGCGCGCCATAAATGCCGTTTCCCCAGCATCAAAAACCTTGCCGACAAAGTCGCCATCCATCTGAACGACACCCACCCCGTGCTGGCGATTCCTGAGCTGATGCGCATCCTGATTGACGAAGAAGGCATTGCGTGGACCGAAGCATGGAATATGTGCTGCAAGATTTTCTCTTACACCAACCACACATTGATGAGCGAAGCCTTGGAAACTTGGCCGGTCGATTTGATGGGCCGCCTGCTGCCGCGCCATTTGGACATCATCTTTGAAATCAACGCCTACTTCCTCAATGCCTTACGCGCCATCGGTAACTTCGACGACGACTTTGTCCGTCGTGTATCCATCATTGACGAAACCCATGGTCGTCGCGTCCGCATGGCATGGCTTGCCGTAATCGGTTCGCACAAAGTCAACGGCGTGGCAAAAATCCACTCCGATTTGATGACCACATCCATCTTTGCCGACTTTACCAAAGTATTTCCGGAACGCTTTACCAACGTAACCAATGGCGTGACCCCACGACGCTGGATTAACATCGCCAATCCGGGCTTGACCAATTTCTTGGACAAACATCTGGGCGACGAAGACTGGCGTCTGCATTTGGACAACCTGACCAAGCTCAACGATAAAGTGGACGATGCCTCCGTACAGGCAGAATTCGGTGAAGTGAAAAAAGCCGCCAAAGAGCGCCTTGCCAAATACATCGAAACCGAGCTGGGCATTAAAGTTAATACCGATGCACTTTTCGACATCCAAATCAAACGTATCCACGAGTACAAACGTCAAGCATTGAACGTGATGCACATCGTCGACCGCTACAACAAAATCTTGGAAAACCCGGATTTCGATTGGCAGCCGCGTGTGTTCATCTTTGCCGGTAAAGCCGCATCCACCTATTACATGGCGAAGAAAATCATCCGTCTGATTAACGACGTTGCCAAAATCATCAACAATGACACCCGTATCCGCGACCTGATTAAAGTCGTTTACATCCCGAATTACAGCGTCAGCCTTGCCCAAATCATCATTCCTGCTGCCGATTTGCACGAACAAATCTCACTGGCAGGTACGGAAGCATCCGGTACCAGCAACATGAAATTTGCCCTCAACGGCGCAATCTGTATGGGTACACTGGACGGCGCGAATGTTGAGATTTTGGAAAAAGTCGGCGCGGATAACTGCTATATCTTTGGTAACACCGTAGAACAAGTCGAAGAAATCCGCCGCAACGGTTACGACCCGTTGAGCTTTATCGAGCGAGACAGCGACCTGCGCCGCGTCGTCAACCAAATCAGCCAAGGCACTTTCTCTCCGGAAGAGCCAAACCGCTACAACGACGTGTTGCAACCATACGGCGACTTCTATCAACTGATGGCTGATTTCCGCAGCTACATCGACACGCAATACAAAGCGGACGAACACTACCGCAACGTATCCGCATGGCGTAAATCAGCCTTGATCAACATCGCCAACATGGGCTTCTTCTCATCCGACCGCTCCATCGCCGACTACTGCCGCGATATTTGGTACATCAAACCATTGAGCGAAAAAGAATTGCCCGGCAAGAATTAAGCGTTGAGCAGATAGCGAAAGCCGATACATCGGGAAGGTGTATCGGTTTTTTTCAGACGGCATGATATAGAAAGGAGTAAAACAGTATGGTTGTATCGCTGTTTTAGCGTATTTCTAAATGACTCAATTTTAAAATCGATATTTCAAATTGAGTAACCATTCATTCTGACGGTAGCGGTAATGTGCTGTATTACTATGGGAGATTGAGCGTCTGAAACGAAACTCAGGGTACACGCCTTTAAGGTTCCACTGCGGAAAGCCCACGGCGGCTATCATGATGTATTGCTTGTCGCGCCGCCGCCTGTTGTCGCTGACGAAACTTGCCGCGTCATACAGGCTGCGGCGGTAGAGCAGGATGGCGTTTAAATAAGTACCGCCCGGAAACAGCCGGTATGCGCCCAGCCGCGCCGTATATTCTTTGCTGGAAGAGGATTTTTCGGGATAGGCTTTGCGGGCGGCATCGAAGTTGGCAAGCAGGCCGCTTTTCGGCGTGATGGAAAATTCCGCCCCCGCGCCCAGTTCGTATTGTTTGTAGTCGGCAAAATAAGTTTTGCTTTGTCCGCCGTATCCGGTCTTTTTCGCTCCTGCACGGGCATTGACACGCCAGCGCGGGGAGAGTGTGCGCGACCAGTCGGCATCCGCACCCCATGCGCGGTAGTGGGTGTGGCGGTTGCGGAAGTCGTATTCGAAATAGGGCAGCAGGGAAAAGGAGGAGCGTGCGTCGGCATAGGCGTATCCCGCGTACAGCGAACCGTTGTGATAGCCGTAATCCGGCATGGCCGCCGAATCTTTGTCTTTTTCCGTGTAGCGGTTGCCGTACAGCACACCGCGCACCTGTGCGCCGTGATGCCCTTTGAGCGGGACGGTTTTTTCGGCGGTCGCGCTATAGGATGAGAAGGTCGAATCCGTTGGCGCGGGCAGGGTGCGTTCCATCAGGCACATGCCCGCGATTTCCCACACGCATTGGTTGATGCCGTTGCCTTGGTTTACATTGCTGTTGTAGCCGTAGCCGAGGCTGATTTGGCCGTGCCAACGGCGGCGTTTGCCCAGTTCGGACAGGTAGTTTTCCACAATGGGGCGGGTTTCTGCGGGAATATCCGTTTTCAGGACTTTCTCAAACGCGGCGGCGGACTCTTTGTTTTGGTTGTCTTCGGCATAAAACCGCCCCGCTTCGAGCAGCAGGCGGGGGTTGTCGGGTTCGGCTTCCAAGGCCGTCTGAAAACTGTTCCCCGCCGCGCGGAAATCCCCTTCGTCCCGTTTTTGCAGAGCATCGGCCAAATGAATCAGCGCGGGTTTGTGTTGTGGCAGTTTGGCGTAGCGGGCGGCGAACTGCCGCACCTTGTGCCACTGCCGCGCGTTGAGGGCGTGGTAAATCGCGCTTTCCAGTTCTTCCGCCGTATCGCCGACTTGGTAGACTGCACCGTCTATCATGATGTAGCCGTCGTTTTCCTCTACTTCCCCGCGTGCCTGTTCCGTGTCCAGCCAGCCGCTTTCGCGGTATTGCTGCGTTTGGCGGCCGCTTTCGTCCAGCAGGCGGCGGCGTTCGTCTGCGGCATCGTCGGACGGGGCAGCAAGGCAGACCGTACAGAGCGGCAGGAAAAGCAGGCAGAGGCGGTAGGTCATGGGATAGGGTCCTTTGGGCAGGGAGGCCGTCTGAAAGAAGTCGGATTCGATAAAACCAAAGCGGGATGCAGACTACGGTCAAGCTGCATCCCGTGGTATTCTTGACAATTTGGGCTTATTGTTTGCGGCCGCCGAAGGCAATGTCTTTATCGACACCCGCGCGGTCAACGATGCCGGCCAGGGCTTCCGCGCCGCTGCCGTAGAAGCGGCCGGTAATATGTTCGTTTGCCTTGCCGTTGTCAAATGTGCCGTTGCTCCGAATATTGGTACCGGCGAAGTTTACACTGTCGCCTGGACGGGAGATACTGCCTGTCAGTGAACCTGACCCTGTTCCGTAGTTGGCGGTAAGTGTACCGGTGTAGAAATCGTTGCGGCCGGGAGTGTGTTTGTTCACGCCCAATACATTGTATTTAGCATTAACGAGCTTCGGCATATTTCGGGTCGGGTTGTCGCCCACATACCAAACGGTGCGTTTGCCGTCCGCCATATTCAAATCCGTGCTGTTTTGCGGCGGATTGCCTTTGCGCGGCGCCCATTCGCCGAAGAACACGTTGCCGTCGCTGCCGTTCATACCCGGCACCTTGGCGATGACTAGGCCGCCGAACTTGGGTGCGGCGGGAATGGCCGGTTCAGCCATCTGGCGCACGCTGTACACTTCGGTGTTGTTGTGGCGGTTTTCATACCACACCTGACCTAGTTTCGGGTTGTAGAACCAGCCGATAACCGGGGCGACATCGCGCAACGTCAGATAATGAGGATTGCGCGTGCCGTCCACATTGGCATACGGATCAGTACCGTTAATTGGTATCGGTGTCTGATTGCGGTCATTATATTTGGCGCGGATATGTTGTACCGGGCCTTTTTCCAAATTGATGGTTGTGGAGAATCCGTTACCGGCATTAAACGACAACCCTGCTTGACCGTCTCCAAAAGGCAGTCGGTCAGATTTATTAGTCCGTACTGCCTGCGAATTGGAAGTTCCTCCCATACCATCATTTTGACCGCTGTCAGCCACAGCCACACCGAAGACGCCGCACAGTACGGCGGCCAACAGGGTTTGTTTACGCATAGACATAATAGTCTCCTTATCAAAAAAGTTGTTGAACAAAAAACATCCGCTTTGTTGCCGCCCGAAGGCGGAAAAAACGGTAAAAACCCTTGCCCCGAAAGGCGGGGTGGTCGGGTTTGTGTTGTTCCGTGATGCGTCTGTATCGTTATCGTTCTGCCGGCCTGTTTTCGGCCGGTGTACCGGGCAGGCTACCTGAAAATTCCGGCTGTATAGCAAACAGTGTTTTTCAGGTAGCCTTTATGGCTAGAACTTGGCAGTCAGCCCGAAGGTAACCGTCCGACCCGGCCCGGGTGCGGGCACGTTGGACATCGGGTCGAGATAGTAGCGGTTGGTCAGATTGGTAATGCCTAAGTTGACGTTGAGGTTTTTGTGCACCTGATAGCGGCCGTACATGTCCCAAGTCAGCGAAGACCGCCAATGGTAGGGTTTGCCGGTTGTTCTGAAGATGACACCCAAATCCTTTTGCAGCAGTTGGTCGTATTGCTTGGTATTGACCCCGCTGTGGTAGATGCCGCGCAGGCCGAGTTCCAGTTTTTCACCCAACAGGCGCACCCCGGCATCCAGATTAATCGAATATTTGGGTTGCACGGCCTGATAGCCGCGCGTGCTGCCGTAGCCGCCTTCGATGCAATCCGGTACGCCCTTGTAGCCATACGGATCAAATTCAATGGCGGTATCGCGGTCGCACATCTGCTGCTTCAGGCGGTAGGTGGCACCGAGCGCGGCAAAGAAGCGGCCGGTGTCGATGCGGCTCTGCCATTCCAGCCCGGCGGTATCCTTGCGGTCGTATTGCACGGTGCGGAAATGGTCGGTGGTCTCGATCACGTTTTCAATCCGGTTGCGGTAGTAGGTCAGGCGCACATCGCCGGCGCGCAGCCGGCTCCAATACGGGGCGAAATTGAAGCTGTAGCCGATTTCCCAGCTGCGGCTGCGCTCCGGCTTGAAACGGAAGTTCGGCGCCTTCGGCTTGCCGACATAGGATAAGTCGTTATGGAAGCTGCCGACCTCATACACGCTGGGGAAGCGGGTCATCTGCGCATAGCGCACAAACAGGCGGCTGTTGTCGGTCAGGTCGTAGCTGACGGCAATGGTCGGCGCCCATGCATGGGCGCGGATCGGTTTGGGCTGTGCCCAGTGTTGCTCCTCGGTATAATTGCGGTAAAGGATGCCGTTTTGAATTTTATCAGGGCCAACTTGGGGCAGGTCCCCCACCTTGCCTGCCCGAAGCATCGCACAGCCGGGCACCCCTTTATCGCATTCATGCGTATGATCGAGCCTTCCAGAATAGTCGCCCTCTGCCCAATAGCGGTTATAGCGCCCGCTTAAACCCTGCGGGTTGTCTACTTTTTCTTCAAACATACCGAAGCGGTGGTGTTGATCCCATACCCTGCTGTCCAGTTTGCCATTGACATAGGGGACGAACACCGGATGAACCCGATACAAAGGGACATCAGGATGAGTAAGAGGAGGTGCGAATACATGGTAGCTATAATTTACAAGCCCATTCCTATCAATCCGGCGATACGCGTCCGTGTAGTATTGGTCTGGATTTCTTTGGTATTTGGGCAAGTTGTACCTGGCACCATGTGCCTGTATGGCCTGCTCGGCGGCGGCAATGGCGGCGGCATCGCCCGATTGGTAAGCCTGACGGCGCTGTTCGGCCACCGCATCCCAGTCGCGCTGCTCCTGATCCCCCACCAGTTCCATATAAGCCAAGGAAACCCCGTCTTCGTAGATACTTATGCCGCTGCCCGCCTGATAGCGCGGGTCGCGGCGGGCGCGGCCTTCGGCCAGGGCGGTATCGAAGCCCCGGAAGTTGTGGTAGCGGATGCCGGCGGAGATTTTCAGGCGGTCGGTGGCCTGCCAGTCGAACACCAGGTTCGTCCCCCATTCGCGCCGCTCGCCGCCCCTGGGCCCGGCCAGCTTGGTCAGGCCGGAGACCATGCCGGCCAGATTGAACAGGTCTTTTGAATTGACGATTTCCACTTCTTCCTCCAGCTTTTCTTTCTGATAGTCGGCGGACAGGGTCATGTTCAGGCGCGGATGCAGGCGGAAGCGGTTGTTCAGGTCGAAGCCGGTGCGGCTGACGCGGGTTTTTTGCTCGGCGCCGGAAAGCACGCGGAATTGGCCGTCGGTATTGGGGGTCAGGGCTATGATTTCATCCCGCTTCATATCGGCTAAATTAGGCAGTCCGTAGGCATTCTCCCAATCCTGCAGCAATTGGTTGCAATCGCTGTACATATCCGCCTGATCCGGCGGTAACCGGTGGCGCTGGGTACACCAATACCATGCGTCATACAGCTGATCGGGTTTGGCGGAAGACAGCGCCATGCCGCCGCTCTGGTGGCGGGTGCTGTCGGTTTTGATGCGCCACAGGTTGGCCTGCAGGTCAACCCAGCGGCTGTTTTCCGGCTTCCAAGCCCAGCCGAGTTTGTAGGTGTCGGTGCGGATGGTGGAATCGATGCTCTGCGCCTGCGGCGACAGTTCTCTGGGGCGGCTGCTGGAATTATGCTCTTCCATATTCATCACATAGGTGGTGTGGAAGGGGTTGATTTCGCCGAAGCGCACGTCGGTGCGCATATATTGCCAGCCGAGCCGATGGCTGCCGGACAGGTGCCAGTTGTTTTTCAGCAGCAGGGTTTTGGTTTCGGTGTTGCTGTTGAGCACTTCCACCCCGGGGTGGTAGACCTTGGCCATATTGGGCACGAAGGTGGCGGAGTTTTTGCAGTTGAAATCGCTGCCGCCTTGGTCGTAGCATTTTTGCAGGTCGTATACCGGATTGTGCAGGTAGCCTTCCGCACCTTTGCGCCCGGCGAAGTAGTTGCCTTTGTTGCGGTAGCTGTAGGCGGCCAGGCCGTCTGAAAGTTCGGTTTTGAAGGCGGCGGCGGCCATATAGCCGCGGTCGTTGCCGAAACGCCGATTATCGCGGCTGCTTTTGTGTGCGGGCGGGGTAAAGTTGTCTACCACCAACGCCTGCGGGCTTTGCTGTCCGGTGAGCGGGTCGACGCCGCCGCCCGCGCCGTCGGCGGTGGCGCCGAAAGGCAGGGTTCGGTAGTCTTCCCAGCCCAGCCATTGGTTGAGGTTGTTGGCCTGTTTGTTGCTGTTGTTGGAGAACTCCGTTTTCAGCTGGAAGCCGAATTTCTGCCCTTCCGGCACGATGTCGTCGGCTTCGATGGTGCGGATGGTGACCGCGCCGCCGACGCCCGATTTCACGCCGCGCGTGAGGGCGGGGCTTTTTTCCACCGCGATGCTGCGGAACAGGGCGGGATCGAGGTAGTTGCGGTCGCCCACGCCGTAGTTGTTCATCCATACGTCTATGGTTTGCTCTGTACCATCCACGGTAACGGGGATGCGGCCCTTGCCGGTGATGCCGCGTATATTGGGCGTAATCGCGCCGCCGGCGGTGCGGGTGTTCATGTTGTACACGCCGTTTAGGCCTTTGAGCACGTCGCCGGCGGATTGGACGCGGTAGCGTTCGAGGTATTCCTTGCCGACATAGGCGTTGGAGACGTTTTTGTAATACACGTCGTCCGCGCCCTTTTGGTCGTTGGTACGTTTGCCACTGACAACAACAGTATCCAATTCCTGGTATTGTTCTGGTCGAGCTGAGGCTTCGATGGTATCAGCAACGGTTAATGTACTGAATGCGCTGGCAAGGCTGAGAATGATTATTTTGGGTTTGGGAGTAAAAGCAGACATAGTTTCTCTTTGTTAAGAACTTAATATAAGAGGTTAAAATACTCTTTTATATAAAAAATATAAAATTTTTAAATATTATTAATATTTATATTATAATTGATTATTCTTATCATTATTGAAATAATTTAATAAATAGTCGTTTTTATCATAATTTTTTTTGGATAATATTCAGATAAATAGAGAGATGAAAAGGCCGTCTGAAAATTTTCAGACAGCCTTTTGTTTTATTTGCTTTGAGAATCAATCAAGCAAGATTATTTTTCGGCTTCTTCAAAGCCGACGACTTCGAGGCCGAAGCCGATGAGGCCGGTGAAGGATGACGGTTGGCCGAGGACGCGCAGTTTTTTGACGTTGAGGCCGGCGAGGATTTGTGCGCCTATGCCGTAGCTTTTGCTGTCCCATTTGTAGGCTTGGTTTGCGCCTTTGGGCAGGGTGCGGTCGAGCAGGGTGGCGCCGTCTTCGGTGCGGTGCAGGAGGATGACGACGCCGCTTTCGGCTTGCTGGATGCGCTCAAGGGCTTTGGGCAGCGACCAGGAATGGCGCGGGTTGGCTTGGATGAAATCCATGACGCTGAAGGGTTCGTGAACGCGGACGAGGGTTTCGGTGTCGGCGGTGGGTTTGCCTTTGACGAGGGCAAGGTGGGTTTCGCCGGAGAGCTTGTCAACGTAAACGTGTTGCTGGAACTCGCCCCACGGGGTTTGTACGGGCGAATCGCCCATTTCTTCGAGCAGGCTTTCGGTGCGGCTGCGGTATTCGATGAGGTCGGTAATCGTACCGATTTTGAGGCCGTGTTCTTCGGCGAACTTCATCAGCTCGGGCATACGCGCCATGGTGCCGTCGTCGTTGATGATTTCGCAGATGACGGCGGCGGGGATGAGCCCATTCATTTGTGCCAAGTCGACACCGGCTTCGGTGTGTCCGGCGCGTACTAGGACGCCACCTTTTTGCGCACGCAGGGGGAAGATGTGGCCGGGTTGGACGATGTCTTCTGGTTTGGCGGATGGGGAAACGGCGGTTTGAATGGTCAGGGCGCGGTCGGCGGCGGAAATGCCGGTGGTGATGCCTTGCGCCGCTTCGATGGAAACGGTGAAGTTGGTGCCGTATTGCGCGCCGTTTTTCTGGGTCATCATGGGCAGGCCGAGCCGCTCGACCATGCTGTCTTCCATCGGCAGGCAAACCAGTCCGCGCGCGTGCTTGATCATGAAGTTGATGGCTTCGGGGGTGACGAACTGCGCCGCCATCAGCAAATCGCCTTCGTTTTCGCGGTCTTCCGCGTCGGTGATGATGACCATTTTGCCGGCTTTGATGTCGGCGAGGATTTCGGGGATGGAGGAAATGTGGGGCATGGTGCGTCTTTCTTGATGGTCGGGTTGGACCGGGGCGTGTTCTTGATCCAGCCACATGGCGGGCATTTGCGCCGCCTGTTCGATTTTGCGGGCTTTTTTCTCGCCGAAGGATTTGTTTTTCAGAAGGGCGGACAATTCGCCTTGGTTGATGGCGATGGCTTCGGCAAAACGGGTTTGCTGACCGCCGTATTTGTCCGCTATCCATTGCCGCAGGTTGCGGCGGCGCAGGTCGGTGGTGTTCATAATGTATTGCGTGGCTGAAAGGATGTAGGCGATTGTAGTCTTGTATTTACCAAAAGGCAAACTGTGTTTAACGGCAGATTTTTATTACTTTTTGGTAATGTTTTGACGGAAGGTCGTCTGAAAAACAAAATTGGTTTTTCAGACGACCTTTGCTTGAAATCTGAACATTTGAAAGAATATGGGCGTTAAGTTTAACGAAATAGAAAAGGGTTTAACCTGATGAAAATGGTTTACCGACTGATTTTAATATCTGTTTTTTGCGCAGTCGCAGCGGCGGGCGGCTGGTTTTATGCCCAGCACTGCAACGACAATGCCCATGAAGCGATTTCGCGCGAAGGCGTTTTGATGCAGATTAAGCAGATGAACCGCTTGGAAAGCACTGCTTTTTACATCGATACCATCATCCACACCGAGAAAAAAGGCGATTGGCGCAGATTGTGGCAGGACGCGCAAAGCGGTCTGTTTATCGTGCGCGGCAAAGTGTTGGCGGGCTTGGATTTGGACAAACTTCACGCCGACAACGTCAATATCGTGGACGGCAAAGTCCTCATCAGCCTGCCACCCGTAGAAATCCTCAGCGTCGATTTGGAAAATATCGAGGTTTACGACATCCAAACCGGCTCGTTCAACCTTTTGCCGGTGGATAAGGCGGTGTTCAAAACCGTACAGGAAGAAGCCAAAAAGCAAGTCCTCGCCAGCGCGTGTAAAGCCCAGATTTTGGATCACGCCAACCGCCAAGCGCAAACGCAGCTTGAAAACCTGTTTGCCCTGACGCAGACGCAGGTATCGGTTTATCCGGCGGCTGTGGGGCAGTGCAATTGAACCCGAAATGACGTTTGACAGCATAATATTGCGCGTGGGTAACCAAAAGTGTATTTGGATTTGCATACCTTTTCCCAATAGGGTATTTCGGTAGGCGCGACTTTTTGAGAAAATACATTGCCTTTTGCAAGGTAATTTGAAGAATTCATTTTTTACATAATAAACAAATTTAAAGGAACACTGGTGAAACGTGTCTTTCTGTTTCTCGTAACCAATATCGCCGTTTTAGTCGTTATCCGGATTGTTTTGGCAGTCCTCGGCATCAACAGTACGGACCAAGTCGGCAGCTTGCTGGCGTATTCTGCCGTCGTCGGCTTTACCGGTTCGATTATTTCTCTGCTCATGTCCAAAACCATCGCTAAAAACTCGGTGGGTGCGGAAGTTATCGTTCAGCCGCGCAGCGAAGAAGAGGCATGGCTTTTGTCAACTGTTGAAGCGCAGGCCCGTCAATGGAGTCTTAAAACCCCCGAAGTGGCGATTTATCATTCTCCCGAACCGAATGCTTTTGCAACCGGTGCGACACGCAACAGCTCTTTAGTCGCCGTCAGTACCGGCCTTCTCGATCATATGACCCGGGACGAGGTCGAAGCGGTTTTGGCGCACGAGATGGCGCACGTCGGCAACGGTGATATGGTTACGTTGACGCTGATACAGGGTGTCGTCAATACGTTTGTGGTTTTCTTGGCACGCGTTGTTTCCGGCATGATTGCCCGAAATAACGACGGCAGCACTTCCCAAGGCACATATTTTATGGTGAGCATGGTGTTGCAGATTGTGTTCGGCTTTTTGGCAAGTATTATCGTCATGTGGTTCAGCCGTCAGCGCGAATACCGTGCGGATGCGGGTGCCGCCAAATTGGTCGGTGCGCATAAAATGATTGCCGCGCTGCAACGTTTGAAAGGCAGCACGAGCGATTTGCCCGAGCAGATGAATGCGATGGGGATTGCCAGTGATGCCAAAGATTCCCTGCTGAGTACGCACCCTTCTTTGGATAACCGCATTGCGCGCTTGAAAAATCTGTAATACAAAAAAACAAAAGGTCGTCTGAAACTAAATTTGGTTTCAGACGACCTTTTCTCATGAGTGTTCCGGATAGACGGCCGCAGTATGGGGGCGATACAATAGCATCCCTTTTCAGAGAGCTATAACAATGAACATCTTGATTTCCAATGACGACGGGTACTCTTCGCAGGGCATAGCCATTTTAGCGAGGGTGGCGGCGGAGTTCGCCAATGTCCGCATCGTTGCTCCAGAGCGCGACCGAAGCGGCGTCAGCAATTCTTTGACGCTCAACCGCCCTTTGCAAATGAAGCAGGCGGCAAACGGGTTTTATTATGTTGACGGTACGCCCACCGACTGTATTCATGTGGGTTGCCATGTGCTTTCGGATTTTAAACCCGATTTGGTTCTTTCAGGCATCAATAATGGTGCGAATATGGGGGACGATACGCTTTATTCGGGAACGGTTGCCGCAGCGACGGAAGCTTTCCTGATGGGCATTCCTGCCGTTGCGTTGTCTTTGAACGATACGCGGGGGCGTTATTGGCAGACGGCAGAACAGGCGGCTTGGATGATATTGGAGCGGTTGTTGAAAAATCCGCCTAAAACGCCTGTCCTTTGGAACATCAATATTCCCGCCGTACCGCCGGATGCGGTGCAAGGTATCAAAACAACGCGGTTGGGGCGGCGGCATCATGAGCAAAGCGTTATCCCGATGAAGAATCCCCGCGGTGAGTCTATTTATTGGATAGGCCCCGTCGGCGATATTTCCGACCGGGAGCAAGGTACGGATTTCGGGGAATGTGAATCAGGCTTTATCACGGTTACACCGCTGCAAATCGATTTGACTTCCTACCGCCATATGGATGTAGTCAGCGGATTTTGGCAGGACGGTAAAGAGGGATAAGCACACAGATTTCTGTTTTTTGTCGAATGTTTTCAGACGACCTTTTTGTTCTGAAGCAGGCGCGGCAAGCCGATTTTAACAGTCCCTAACCGCCCCGATACTTGAGGGGCGGGCTTATTTTTATTATGATATGCACCAATCAAGACAATAACCCCGATATAAAGGTCATCGATTATGTTGAAAAAAACCGCATTTTATGCCGCTTTCGCCCTGACATTGGGCGCATGTACCAGCCAGCAACCCGCCCCCGTCATCGTCGGTAATGCCGGTTCCGGTACTTCTTCCAATCCTTATGGTGCGACCCCTTACGGCACAAATGCGCCGGCAGCCAACGATGCCCCTTATACTCCTCCTTCCGCTCCCGCTGTCAACAGCAGCTATACGCCTCCTGTTTCCGGTGGTGCCTATGTTCCGTCCTATGCTCCGGTTGACATCAATGCAGCAACGCATACTGTCGTTCGTGGCGATACCGTTTACAATATTTCCAAACGCTACCATATTACCCAAGACAATCTGCGTGAATGGAATGGTTTGACTGACAACAACATCAGCATCGGACAAAATCTGCGCGTCAAACCGGCCGGTTATACTGCCCCTGCTTCGACTGCGGCAGCCAAACCGTCATATTCTGCACCTGCACCCGTTGCCAAGCCTGCTCCTGCACCTCTCAATACGCCGACAGTTGCTACCGGTGCAACCCGTACAGTCAGCGGCATTACATGGCAACGTCCGACCAACGGTAACGTTCTTGCCAACTTTGGCGGCAGCAATAAAGGCGTGGACATCGGCGGTAATGCAGGTCAGCCCGTCGTAGCTGCCGCAGACGGTAAAGTAGTTTATGCAGGCTCGGGTTTGCGCGGTTATGGCAACCTTGTCATCATCCAACATAACTCCTCATTCTTGAGCGCATACGGACACAACCAACGTCTGCTCGTCAATGAAGGACAAAATGTCAAACGAGGACAAACCATTGCACAAATGGGTAATACCGATGCCAACCGTACTCAACTTCACTTCGAAGTCCGTCAAAACGGCAAACCGGTCAATCCTGCCACTTATATTGCATTCTGATGAAGAAATTGAAGGCCGCCCGATTATTCGGGCGGCCTTTTAAATTAAATCCGTAATTCATAGCGTGTATGAAAATGTTGGTCTCCCTGTTTCGGCAATGATTATGCCTGTGCGGGTGAGATATCAAGGGGGCTGTTTGAGTAGAACTTTATACCGATATGCTGCCCTAAATATTGGTTTTCAATAATATATACTGTGAAAACAGCCGTATGTTTTCAGTTTTTGAAAATGTAAGAATGGAAAAGGAACGATGATGAAACAATATACCTTAGATCCCAAAGCCCTGTTGGGCGGTGTGATCAGCAGTGATGCCGATCAGGAAATCGTCCAGCTTTCTTTGCAGAAAGACAATGAAATTCCGCCCTATGAAGCCGATGCGATTATTTTGTTGATCGTGTTGAACGGTAGTGCGCAAATCTCGACGTCGTCTGAAACTTTACATACCGAAGGCCTGCAAATTGTCCGGCTCGGACCCGGCGAGACACATAGCATCCGTGCGCTTGAAGATTATACGAATATCTTGGTAATCAAGCAGTTGACTTACGTTGCGGGCTTAAACAAAAAATTGCGTTTCGGAAAATGTTGCCTGTGAAATTTTTGCAGTATGGCGGTACTGCCGCGGTAAGTTTGGTGATTTCCATAAAGAACCAGATAGTAGGCGATGTACTGTACAAAGGTCGTCTGAAGAACAGATAAAGTTTTCAGACGACCTTCATCCATAGCGTTTAAACAGGAATCCCCATGCGTACCCTGAAAAACATTCTGACCCTGATGCTCAAAGAGTTCCGCAGCGTATTGACTGACCCGGTGCTGATGGTGCTGATTGCGTATATCTTTACCGCTACGATTTATCAGATGGCGCAGGTGGGCGCGGATTTGAAAAACGCCACTGTCGGCATCATCGATCAAGACCGTTCGGTCTTGTCCATGCGTATCCGCGATGCCGTGCAGCATCCGTTTTTCAAACCGGTAGAGGACGTGCGGCGCGAAGATTCGGACGAATTGATGGATAAGGGCGAGTTCACCTTTATTTTGGAAGTGCCGCCCAATTTTCAGCGCGACATGGCGGCGGGGCGCAATCCTGATTTGCAGCTTTTGGTTGATGCGACGTCAATGACGCAGGCGGGGGTGGGCGCGTCTTATCTTTCGCAAATTATCAACCGCGAAATTTACGAATTCACCGGCGTGACGCGGCCGGAGTTAATCAACCCCGTCATCAATACTTATTACAATCCCAACGGCGAAAGCGCGTGGTTCATGCCGACTTCGCAAATCGGCTCGATGTCGTGTATGTTGCTGATTTTATTGACGGGGGCGGCGGTTATCCGCGAACGCGAACGCGGCACAATCGAGCATTTGCTGGTGATGCCGGTCAATGCGTTCGAACTGATGATGGGAAAAGTGCTGGCAAATGCCGCCGTGATTTGGGTGGCGGCGTTGTCGTCGCTGTGGTTTATCGTGCATTTGAGCATAGGCGTGCCGCTCATCGGCTCAGTGCCGCTTTATGCGGTGGGGCTGGCGTTGTTCCTGTTTTCGGTGGCGTCGCTGGGCATCATGATTGCCACGTTCGCATCGACGATGGGACAGTTCGGTATGCTGATGCTGCCGGTGTATATCGTGATGAACCTGTTTGCCGGCGGCGCATCCCCGCGCAGCAATATGCCTTACGCGGCGCAACTGATCAGCGAATATTGGCCGCTGACGCAGTTCGTCAAATTTTCGCAAGACATCCTGTTCCGCGGCGCCGGGATTGAAATCGTGTGGGGGCATATGCTGATCATGGGCTGTATCGGTGTAGGATTCTTGTGGCTGGCATTGCTTCGGTTTCAAGGGATGTTGGAGAGGCAGGGTTGATGATGTTTTCCTGCCGAGGATCGCTAAAAAGCAAACCTGACGGTTCGCTGCCCTCTCCCTAACCCTCTCCCACGGGGAGAGGGGATTGAGGATACCGAAACCCAACCATGTTTGGGATTTCCAGCCAATTTGTCCCTTCTCCCCGCGGGAGAGGGAGTTGAGGATATCGAAACCCAACCATGTTTTAGATTTTCTGCCAATTTGTCCTCTCTCCCCGCGGGAGAGGGAGTTGATGATATCGAAACCCAACCATGTTTTAGATCTTCAGCCAATTTGTCCCCTCTCACCGTGGGAGAGGGTTAGGGAGAGGGCGGTAAGCCGCAGGCTTACATTTAGGTTTTTAAGTTTCGCAAAAAATCTTCTGAAAGGTTGTCTGAAAGATCGTCCCGTCAAGAGGCTGCACACTATGAAAACGAGCGAAGCAAATTTCGCCAACACGGAACGCTAAAACCTTTTCAAAAAGGAAAATACGATGAAATTCAATCAAATCCATTTATTGTGTATTGCCGCAGTTTTAGCTATCGCCGCCTGTAAAAACACAGAAGTTCCGTTAAACAGTCAGGTTCAATTACCCCAGGCGTTTACGCAGGATGCGGCGGCGAAGGGCGATGCGGACATCGGGGCGTGGTGGCAGCAGTGGAACGATCCGGTGTTAAGCGGATTAATCGCGCAGGGTTTGGCGCAGGGGCATGATGTGAAAATCGCTGTCAGCCGTCTGAACGAAGCCCGTGCCGTGGCGGGGGCGGCGCGTGCCGATTTGGGGCCGACCGTTGGACTGAGCGGCAAGGTGGGGGCGAATTACAGCCAAATGGATAACCCGCTCGACAGCAATGCCAGAGCGTTGCTCTCGCGTTATCCGCAGGCCTCGTCTTTAAACGGCGATACCATCGAGTCCACAGGCACCAGCATGTACGGCGGACTGACCGCTTCGTGGGAGCCGGATATTTTCGGCAAGAAACGCAGCGATGCCGATGCCGCCCGTTATGCCGCACTCGGGCAGCAGGAGCTGGCGTATGGCGCGCAAATGCTGGTGGCGGGCGATATTGCCGACAATTATTTCAAGGCGCGTGCGGCACAAGGCCGTCTGAAAACCGCCGACCAAACCGTTGCTACCTTGCGGCGTATGGTGCGCTATATCGAAGGTCGGTTTAAGGCGGGACATGTCAGCGGCTATGAAGTGAACGAGGCGAAAGTGCAACTGACCGCAGCGGAAGCCAAACGCGCCACGATAGCGGCGGAATACGCCGCTTATGTGCGCAGTATCGCCGTTTTGACCGGTAACGTGCCGCAGACGTTTACGCTGCCCGAATCGTCTGTCGATGCGTTGGCGCACCAACCTTCCGCACCAAGCGGGCAAACGCCGCAAGGCTTGCTGGAACGCCGACCCGACCTGCGTGCACAGGCAGCGCAAGTCAATGCCTACGCCGCCAAATTCGCCAGTGCCAAAGCCGATTTGCTGCCGCGCTTCACCATCAGCTTTATGGGGCAGGGCGGGCGCATCGGTGTGGACGGCGACCGTTCGCTGACCGGCGGGGCAAGTTTGCTGTCGGTGGGCATACAGACGCCGCTGTTTACCAACGGACTCATCAAGGCTAATATCAAAGCCGCCGACGCTCGCCTTCAGACGGCATTGCTGGAATACGACAAACGGCTTCTGACCGCGCTGGGCGAAGTTGATAGCGCATATCAAGGCGTGGAATCGCTAAGCCGTCAAACCGAACTGCTGCAAATCGCCCATAATCAGGCGGCGAGCCACGCGACCGATACGGAAAAAATGTTCCGCAACGGCTACAAAACGCTGGATGTCGCCCTCAAAGCCCATATCGCTGAAGAACAAATGCAGGAAAACCTAATCGCAGCGCGGCTGGCAAGGGCGCAGATGCTGGTGTCGCTGTATAAGGCATTGGGCGGCGGTTGGTCGAAATAAAGAAGCAAAAAGGTCGTCTGAAAAATTTCAGACGACCTTTTCAAGCTGATGACTATTGTTCTCTATCCGGCAACAGTATATTCAAAATAATGGCCAATATTGCGCACAAGCCCACTCCGGCAAAGCTCAACGTACCGATTTTGATGACCATGCCGCCGATACCTGTCGTCAACACTGAGCTGACGATAACCAGATTTTTAGGCAGCATCAAATCAACCTTCGAATCAATCAGCGTTTTCACACCCAAAGATGCAATCGTACCGAACAAAAGCAGCATAATGCCGCCCATGACAGGCATCGGGATGGAAGCCAAAAACGCATTGAATTTACCGAAAAACGCCATTGCAATGGCAAAAATCGCCGCCCAAGTCATGATGACAGGATTGCTGTTTTTCGTAATCATCACCGCGCCTGTAACCTCGCCGTAAGTCGTTACCGGCGGTCCACCGATCAAACCGGCTACGCATACGCCCAAGCCGTCGCCCGCCAGCGTCTTATCCAAACCCGGATCTTTCGTATAGTTTTGACCGGTAACATTTCCAATAGCCATGATACCGCCGATATGCTCGATGGCAGGTGCAATCGCCACCGGCAGCATAAACAGCGCAGCCTGCCAGTTGACTTGCGGCGTTTCAAAATGAGGCACCGCAAACCAAGGCGCATTGACGATGGCGGCAGTATCTACCAAGCCCATTATCAAAGCCAATGTGTAGCCCGAGGCCACACCGATCAAAATCGGCACCAGTTTCATCATGCGGCTGCCGAAAACCGACACCAAGACCGTTACCGCAAAAGTAAAGCCCGACAAAATCAACGAGTCTGCATAATCAATTACCTGTTTGCCGTCAGCCTGCCCCATAGCCATACTGCTTGCCGCAGCGGCTACCGACAAACCGATCACCATAATCACCGGTCCGATGACTACCGGCGGCAGCAAGCGGTGAACCGCCGCCAGCCCGCGCCACCTGATTAAACCCGCGAACACAAAATACATAAAGCCGGCCGCAAACAGACCGAACATCGTTGAAGGCAGACCCCATTCACCAATCGAATAAATAATCGGTGCGATAAAAGCAAATGAAGAACCTAAAAAAATCGGCACCTTACGCTGAGTAACCAATTGAAACAGCAACGTCCCAATCCCAGCGCCCAACAATGCCAGTGCAGGGTTCAACCCCGTCAGAAGCGGCACAAGCACCATCGCACCGAACGCCACAAACAAAATCTGCGCGCCCGAAACCACCAATTTAAGCTGATTCATCCGAAACCTCGTATATTCGATTCAAACGGCGGGAATTATACTGTCTCGGCAGCCGGATGAATATTAATTTAACACGGATTCGAGGTAAAACAGATTGGTAAAGATGGTAATGGGTGCAAGATGGGTAATCTGTTGTTTAGCAACAATACGCTTCGCAGATTAAGCTTTAGTAGCGGTTTCACACGAGCACTTGGTAAAAAATCAAAAGGCCGTCTGAAAACTTTCTTCAGACGACCTTTTGGATTTCTGCAGCTGGGTTTGCCGCACATCAAGCAAGAATCTTAGTCTAAGTTATCATTTATCAGGATAAAGGCACTGAGGATAAAAGCACCTGATACGGATAAAAACCGTCAGAAAACTGATAGGCAAATTCGGTGTTTAACCATAATTTAACTTTTGAAAAACCATCGTATTGAATACTATTAGCTACTTGAAACCTATAGATCGTCTGAAAAGTTTTCAGACGATCTTTGATAGTATTTACAGTTGTAATGATACGTTTATCTGAGTTAAATACCGTTTATCTGAAATGGGTTCTAGGTTTATGGGAATGTGATATTTTATTGGAAATTTTATTTTGAAGATGGATATTCTTGTGGAAAAAACAAAAGCCGTTCCCTTTAATCCTAAACAGATTTCTTTTTTCTTTTTCTTTTTCTCTATTCCATTTTTTATTGTCAGCTTCCAGGATTTAAAAAATTATAGTTATTATCTATATAATCAACCTAAATATAAAAGTTTGCATACTATTACTGGAGAAGTTATCCATGATGACCGCCCACCACCTGGAAAGTATAAAGAAAGATTGGATGGAATTTATATTAAAACAAAGAATAAAAACATAAATATTTACTGTGGTAATGTGAATAAGCTCCTAGTGGGGTATGGAGCTAGAGGTATAGGAGGAGTTTATGCGCCGGGTAGATGTGATTGGATCGCGGTAAAACTAGAAAGGGAAGGTAAGTGCATATCAGACTCAAATAAAATATTTTGTGAAAATCCAAGAAACTTATATGGTTATAAAGTATATGCTAAAGTAGATGATAATATGACAATTTATGAGCTAAAGCTAAATGATAGTATTTTTTATACTTATGGAGAAATGGTTTCGCTTTATAGGGATAGATATATTGCAAATCTAAAATCAGATTTATCTTTTTGGTTTATTTTTTTTATATTGTCTCTATTATTTTTTATAATTAGCCGTAATGATAAATATAAAAATCTTAGAGTTTTGTCAAGCAGTAAGTAACTAAAAATTAGGAGTTTGTTTTCATGTCAAGAGTTTCTCAAGCTATAAATTTTGGTAATGGTGTCGTTAATGCAAGCAATATTGCAAGCAATAATCTTGTACTTCCCAATCAAGATAACTCATCAAGAGAATATACTAGTCAGGATTGGGTAAATGCGGCTGGTGCTACATATGGTTATTTAGACAATTTAAGGCAAATTGGTGGGAAATCATTGCCATTTGCAAATTCGGCTGCTATTGGTTCTGCTTCCTATTCGTTAGGTTATGATGCAGTTATTAACAACAAAATTAATACTTCTGACTTGCTTGGTTTGTCAAGTGCGCTTCTTGGTGCGGCAGCAACAGGTATAGTTGCTGCTGGTACGGCTCCCGTATGGGTTCCTGTTGCTTTGGGAGTAGCAGCCTTGACAGCTGGAGCGGCAGGTACTTTATATAAGGAGCAGATAAACTTAGGCGATTTAAAAAATAATTTAACTGAAGATTTTAATAAAATTAAAGAAAATTATGATAAAACTTTGGAAACTGTTGCTGAAAAAATTAATACTACAAAGGAAAATTTATCTAAAGCTGTTGATGATTGGGTAGATAAGGCACTTGACTTGGGAGAGAAGTTTGGAAACTGGGTAAAGGAAAATGGGGAAAAATTTGGAGATTGGGCAAAAGAAGCTGGAGAAAAACTTGGGAAATGGCTGCTTCCTCATCTTATTGAACAATCAGAAGATTTAGAAAAACTCTTCGAAACCCTCAATCCGTTCAAACAATCCAACCGCGATGGCAAATACCACATCTACGATCCTTTAACTCTCGACCTCGACGGCGACGGTATCGAAACCGTTTCCCACAACGGCTACAAAGGCGCATTGTTTGACCATGATGGCGACGGTATCCGTACGGCTTCAGGCTGGGTTGCTTCAGACGACGGTTTGTTGGTTGTTGACCGCAACGGCGACGGCATCATCAATGACGGCAAGGAGCTTTTCGGCGACAGTTCCGTCCTGAAAGACGGCACGAAGGCGGCGCACGGCTATGCGGCTTTGGCGGAATATGATTCTAATGGCGACGGTGTGGTCGATGCCAAAGATGCTGATTTTGACAAATTGCGCGTATGGCGCGATTTGAATCAAGATGGTGTCAGCCAAAAAGATGAGTTGTTCACGCTGGAAGAAGTCGGCGTACAGTCTCTGAATGTTGCATATCAAGATACCAATCAAAATCTTGGCAATGGTAACCGTCTGGCGCAGGAAGGCAGCTATACCGGCAAAGACGGCAATGTGCGCAAAATGGGCGATTTGTTGTTTGGCAACAATACGCTTTATAGCCGTTATAGCCAATCCGTCAATCTGACCGACGAACAGCGTGCGGCTGCAAACCTGCAAGGCATCGGCCGTTTGCGCAATTTGCGCGAAGCGGCAGCCCTTTCGCCCGCACTTGCCGCAGCATTGCAGGCATATACCAAAGCGGAAACCAAGGCGCAGCAAAAAGCCCTCTTGGATGATCTGGTTGACAAATGGGCGCAAACTGATCCGAATTACAGCGTCGGCGCACGTTTCTCCGCCCCCATGCTGCGTACTGCGAACGAAGGTGTCGCATTGACTCCGGGACAGGAAAAGGCAATGCTGATGGTAGGCAGCGTTTCAGACGAGTACAAAGAAAAACTGCACGAATTACGTACGAAAATTGCAGCATTGGACGCATTCTCGGGTGAAAAATCCAGTGTCATCTATGTGCAAAGCAAAGAGCAGATGGAAAGCTTCCTCAAAACCGTACGCGAAACTTACGGCAAGCTGACAGACAACGTTTATGAAAACCTGCTCTTCCAAACCCGTTTACAACCGTATTTGAACAAAATCGGACTGAAGCTGGAAAACGGCGAATTCAAACTCGATTTCACTGATGTCGCTGCTCTCTTTGGTGAAGTGTACGCCCGCAGCCCCGAAAAAGCCTTTGTGGATTTGGGCGAATTTTTAGCGTACAGCAAAATCAGTTCGGGTGATAACGCATTTACCGAGCTCTCATCGCTGATGGCGCAATATTCGCTGGATGCTGTAAACAGTGGTACATTCGAACAATATGCCGAAGCCTTGGGCAAAGAAGCGATGGAAAAACTCGGCCATAAAACCGGTACGGAAAAAGACGATACGCTTTATGGCAACGAACTTGCCAACTTTATTACAGGCGGCGCGGGGGATGATGCAATCAGTGGCTATGGTGGTAATGACATACTGCATGGCGGAGCAGGTAATGACACATTACAAGGTGGTGCAGGTAAAGATACCTTGGCAGGCGGAGCCGGAGACGACAGACTGTACGGCGGCGGCAGCGAAGCCGACACCTATGTCTTCGAGAAAGGCCACGGCAAGGATGTGGTTTCCGACAGCGCTTACCAGGCAGCTCATACTGATACCCTGCGCTTCAACGGTGCCAAGTTTGCCGAAGCCGTATTTACCCGTTCGGGCAACAACCTGGTCATCAAAGCCTACGGAGCCGAAGATGCTGTAACCGTAGAGGGTTATTTCAGCAGCAGCTCCTACCGCTACTACGACTTTGCCTTTGACGATAAAACCGTTACCGCCAAAGACATGGCGGGTATGAAGGTGGAAGGCGTCGGTACCGACGGCAACGAAAGCCTCTACGGCTGGGATACCGCTGACGTGCTGGACGGCGGCAAAGGCAACGACTACCTGTACGGCTACAACGGCGATGACCTGCTCAAAGGCGGCGAAGGCAACGACAGCCTTTACGGAGGCGAAGGAGCCGATACGCTGGAAGGCAATGCGGGCAACGATTCCCTGAGTGGTGAAAAAGGTGCCGACATCCTCAAAGGCGGCGAAGGCAACGATGAGTTGAACGGCGGCGAAGGCAGCGACATTCTGAACGGCGGAGCCGGAGACGACAGACTGAACGGTGGCGGCAGCGAAGCCGACACCTATGTCTTCGAGAAAGGTCACGGCAGGGACGTGGTTTCCGACAGCGCTTACCAGACAGACCATACCGATACCTTGCGCTTCAATGGTGCCAAGTTTGCCGAAGCCGTATTTACCCGTTCGGGCAACAACCTGGTCATCA
>ERZ773087.605-NODE-605-length-26037-cov-13.373797_pt1 | contig 26037 bp, 25 predicted proteins | sample MGYA00511375_ERZ773087 | MGnify/ENA primary metagenome ERZ773087 (study PRJEB29015, sample SAMEA2737995) | human oral metagenome | biome: human oral; feature: human-associated habitat; material: dental | place: China | collected 2063 ...
TTTTCTTCCATCTAAAAAATCCCATGATTTGAAAAGAGCTTTATTTTTAAGAAAATTTATATCCTCTGGCTCTTTTCCATAGATAAATTTAATATTTCCCTCAATAACAACTCCATTTTTATCCATATTTGGAGCATTCCTATCACTAGAAGGAATCTGCATCAGATTATCATCTCTAAATTTATTAGCTATTTCTATAACTATTCTTGGATTTCTACGATTTTGTTTCTTTACTATTTTTTTTAACTTATATTTATTTAAATCTCCTACTCCTTCATCATATATTGATTGCATTGAATCCCCAAAAAATCCTATAACATTTTTCTTTTTACTTTTTTTAAGATGTTCTAATAAAATTTTAGTTATATATGGGCTTGTATCTTGATACTCATCAACAAAAATACAATTAGCTATATCTTTCAAAATATCTGATAGCTTTTTATACTTATCAAACATTTTTTCAGCCAAAATTAAAATATGATCATGGCTAATTTTAATCTTATTTTCAGCATTTGGATTCATAGAATAATATTCATCATATTCAACATCTATATTATTAAAATAATCTATTGTAATTAAATTATTTTCTAAATCTTTTGGCTTTTTAAAACTTTTAATTGTTTCATCATTGATAAGAAGCACTAACTCATTTTTTATTTCTTTTTGATATTTTTTAATTATATACCAAATAAACTCATGAATTGTTGAAACCCAAAGATTTTCATTATCAATTCTTGATTTAATTTCTGCAACTGCATTATTTGTATATGTAATACATACAATCTTAATTTCAGATGATTTTATAATTAAAGTTTCTATTAGTGAAATTAGAGAATATGTCTTTCCACTTCCTGCACCACCCTCTAATATAAAATTTACTCCTTTTTCTATACATTGTAAAGCTGTTTTTACTTCATCTTCTAAAATTCTTGTATCCATAATAAACCCTCCTTTATATAATGAGGAACTTTCCATTCTATATCATCTTCTTCATCAAAATATAATAAACCAGAAGCAAATGCTGACTTTTTTTCAATTTTATTTAGAGAAAATTCATAAAAATCTTCATTTATTTCACTTTCATCAAATTTTTTTAATGCTCCATAGTCATTAAGATTATCTTTATTTTTTAAAATAAAATCTTTATTTAGTGATATAAAGGCATCCTCAAAACTGCTAGCTTGATAATTTTCTTCAATTTCAGGAATTTGATAAGCAATCCTTATCTTGTCTTTTATTTTATCTTCATCTTTCTTTTCTATAAGCTCTTTAAATTGATTTTTTCCATTATCTAATCCACTATCTTTAAAAAATTCTCTTATAGAGGCATTACTTGTATGAGTTGCCTTATCTGGATGAGATTTTTCATATTTACCATTATTATTTTTTGTGGCAGAATCTATATCTGTAATAATTAAAGCTTTAATTCCTAGAAATACAAATAATGGTATAAAAACATGGGAATATGCTCCTACCTCAATTACAGAAATATTTTGTGACAATAATGGAATAGTTGATTTGTTTTTTGAACTTTGCATTTTATCAACTTTATACATCATTGCTGGCATTAATATACGTTCTGTATCTCCTTCAATACAAATAACTTTATCTGCAAAAAATAATTCACTTCTATTTAATGTCAAATATTGCTTTACAAATTTAAATTCTTTTTTTTCATCTCCACCATATTCCTCTTTCAAAGAATTAAAGTTCTTAGCTAAAATATTATTATCTATTCTTTTTAAATAAATAATATCATCAAAATTGCATTCAGAGACAATATGAGATGAATGTGATGTAATTATTATTTGAAGATATTTATTTTTTTCTTTATTCAACTTATTTCTATGACTATTAATGTGATTTTTAATATTTCTTATAAATATATATTGAAGTTGTGGATGTGTATGAGCTTCTGGCTCTTCTATATATAAAATATTTATATCAGCAGGTTGTTCATACAATTCTTGTAGTTTAGTCTCAATTTCAAATAATATCCCTATTAAATTCAAATATCCTAATCCATTATAAGTTTCTGGAAGTGAAGAACTATCCCCATCACCATGTTTATAATATAAACTAGTGTTGTTTGTTAATAAATTCTTTTCAGAGATTGAAGATTCTATTGAAATATTAATCCCATTATCATAACCACCATAGTTTTTTACAACATCTATAATGTCTCTAAATATACCTTCTGAATCTTTTCCATCATCTGCTTTTTCCCCATTATAAATTTTATATAGTGTCCTATCTGCCTTTTCTAACTCTACTTCAAGCTCTTGAAATATGGAATTGCTTTCATCTTTTATATTTTTTCTATAAGTTTCATAATATCTATTTGTTAGAATTGATAGAGCATGATTTCCTTCATCATTAGAAACCGCTCTATCAGCTCTTATCCCCGTAACTTTAATCACTTTTTGTATATTTTTACTATCTATTTCCTCTTTCATATCTAGGATTAACTTTTTAGTTTCTTTATCATAACCTCTGGAATACTTTTTTATTTTAAAATATTTTGTAAAATTTTTACTCATATATCTTGAAAAAGTTGAAAAATCTTTTATTTCTCTTTCTTTTATTATATCTTTTAACTCTAAAATATTTTTTATATTTATTGATGAAATAAATTCTAAAAGAATAATATTATTTTCTGGCTCTAAATCCATTATAAAATTTTGAATATTTTCATAAGAATCAGTATCATTGTATTCAACATACAATTGAAGTTTAATTGCTTCAAGAAACTTGTCGCCTTCTTCAATGGTTCCATTAAATTCATTTATTTCATTGTATAGTTCTTTTTGTTTTGCTAAATTTACATCTTCCCATGCAATCTCATATGAATTCAACATTTTATCTAAAATGACAAGGACTGATGTTTTTCCACAATTGTTTTTCCCTATAATTAAAGATAGCTCATCTTTAAGCTCTAATTTAAAATTTTTTAACAAACGAAAATTTTCTACTACTATTTTCTTTAAAACCATTTTTTCACCTCTTATCAATTATTTTCTACTTCTTCAAATAATATCATTCTAGGAGCTTTTAAATCTCCTCTTTATTATATAAATCCCAATAATCTGAATCAGGATACAATTTCCTATCTTCTGTAAAGTAAAATACATCATATTTCTTTTTTCCCATATTAGTTCCTCCTAATTTTTTAGAAATCATATATTTTTATATTGTATTATATTTTAAATACTAATTCAAGTTTTATTTTATATAAAAATATTTATTATTTAATATTTTTGAATAATTATAAAATATTTTTTTATAAAATTTATAATTATGTTATAATAAAGTACATATTTAAATACATTTTTATTAAATAATGAGGTGAATTATGGAAAATATCTATGCTGATAAAAATACAACTTGTTTTATTTTTACTGCTAAAAAAAAAAATGAAGAATATGAAAGAATTATTTTCTTACTAGCTACTGACGAATATACCGTAACTCCTAAGAAAAAATTAGAAATTATTTCTAATGGAGTAGAAGTTTTTAAAAAAGACAATGTTATATATAAAGAATATTTTTTTATAGATTTAAAAGAAAGGATGAAAAAGAATATCATTTCCTTATATAAACATAAAGAAATAAAAATTAATAATACTTTATTTAAAATTCCTAAAAATACTAAAAGAGATAAGGTGAAAATAGAAAGTTTTAAATCTTTTCAATATTATAAAGTACATCACTATAATTGTAATTGTAATACTAATGATTTTTTTAATGAGCTTGGTTTTAATCTAATTAAAGAAAATATTGATAGTGAAGCAAATAAAAAACTAGAAAACAACTATTCTAATAAAATATTTCCCCTTTTTTATATAAAACCATCTTCTTTGAAAGAATATATACTAAATAATAATATTATTATTTACAAAGAATTGCTTTTTAAAAATATATTTAAAGGAATAGAATCTGTGGTAAAAGGTGAAGTAGGAGAGTTAAAAGGTTATATTCAAATGGATGAACAAGATATTAAGGATATTTCAATAATTTTAAAAAATAAAAAAAACAATGAAGAAATAAAAGCTATTATAGATACTAAAAATAATGAATATTCAATAAAATCTTCTAATGATATTTCCACTGGAGAACTTATCTATTTTGACAATGGTAAAGAATTTCATAGTGAGAATTATTCTTTAATTAAGGATTTTAAAATAGATTTTAATATTCTTGATACTACTGTAGAATTAATAGGTGGTCAGAAAATTAGTTTTTCAAAAGAAAAATTAAAAAATAATGATTTAACAGAAAAAAATAAAATTGAAGTTGAAAAAGATAAAAGTTTTTTTAGAGATAGTTATGCAAATCTAGAAGATTATATTGAAGATACTACTAATTATATGAAAAAAATATTTTGTATATGTTCACCCAACATATTAATATGTGATCCTTATTTTTTAGGAGAAATACAGGATAACAAAGTAAATAATGGTCAAAAAATATTTATTAATGCTTTAATTTTGGCAATGACTGAATATAACTTTAAAAATATTTATATATTAGGTAATTCAAAAAATAAAAAATATAAAAAAGGGTATTCTGACCTTATTAATGATTTTAAAAAAATAAACCCTAAATTAAATGTACAGATTATTTTATCTAATTTAGATTTTCATGATAGAGCTGTCTTGAAAGTAGATTTTAGTAAAAATTATAGCAATATTAGTAAAAATATTAGAATATTTAAAATAGGAACTAGTATAAATGGTTGGGAAAGCAGTGGAGAATTAAATATAACTGAAGTTTTGGATCAAAATACAAAAGCTAAAATGTATTCTATGATTATAAAGCGTATAAAAGCAAAAGAGGTAAAATAATGTTATATATTCCTTATATAAATCCTTATAATGAACCTACAAGAATTAAAAAAATAATAGATTTTTTAGAAAAAGAATTAACCAAACCAGATGTAGAAGAGATTTTCATACAAGATCCTTATTTATATCCTGACTTATATAAAAATAAATTTTATGAGATTTTTATTGAACAAAGTAAAAATCATGCTATAAGTAGTCTAAATTTTGATTTGGAATCGATACCTTTGTGGATTCAATTATTTTATAAGATAAGTGATTTAAATGAAAAAAATGATAACAAGATATTAAAAATTATGTCTCAAACAACTGATAGTGATGAAAATAAAAAAGTTTATAATAAAATTTATAAAAAGATGAATTTTTATCTTTTAGCTAAAAAAAAATATTCTTTTAATATACACGATAGATTCATTCTATTAAAAAAAAGTAAAAATAAATTTTTAGGAATTCATATAGGAATTTCTTTGGATAAAATTTGTAACAAAGATATTCTTTTTACTAAAATTTCTAATGCTGTTTCTAAAAATATGTTGGAAAAATTTGAAGAAAGATTTAATCAAGGAGTGAATGAAAATGATTAATAAAATTATAGAGGACATTGAAAAATATATTATAAATTTTAAAGACTCAAACTTTGGAAATTTAGAATCTTTAAATAAATATAAACTTGAAAATTTAGAATTTAAAAATTGGGAACATAATAATTTAAAAGTTTCTTTTATTATAATTAAAAATGATAATACTACTAACTTTATAAATTTTCTTGATTCTTTTATTAAGGAAAAAAAATATCAAAATGATGATGAAATATTTAAATTTTACTATTTTTTAACCTCTCTAGCTATAGATTATGAAGAAAAAGATAAAATTATTAAATTATTTTTTGAAAATATTGGTGAAAAGAAAAAAAGAGATCTATTAAAAATACTTATAGAAAAGATTAATCATTTAGATCTTTTTCTAGAATTAAAATCTAATGATATTTTTGAAATATACGATTTTTTCTCTTCTTATTATGGTAATTTTTTAGGAGAATCTATTTTTAATCTATTTGGTGATTTTTATGATGAGGAAATATTTCCTGAAATATATGAGCTAGAATTAAAATATTTTTATGTTCTTACAATTTCTACTTTAATAAATCCTAAGACTTATTTGATAAAAACAAATAAATATCTAAATGATAAAGAAAAATTTGAGTATAACATTTTATATTTCTCTTCTTTAGATGAAGATTCTAATCTAACTGAAGAACAATGTAGTTTAGTAGAAAATATTTTATTAAATAATTTTGAAAATACAAAATGTATTAGATATTTTTTTAATAAATCTTTTAGAAATGTTTATAAAATACAAAATAATTATATTTTTCGTGAAATATTTCAAAAAGTTTTAGAAAAAAAATTGGTAGAAAATAATAATTTTATAAAAGAAGTCAAATATGGTAATGAGCTAGCATTGTTTATATATTTTATAAATTATAATAATGAAAATTCTAAAATAAATAAGTGGTTATATAATTATACTTTTAAAAAATTTATTTTTCATATAAATAATCTTATAAATGATGGAAAACTAGAAGATAGAATTTTTAATGGTGTTTTCTATTTTAATGAACTTTTTGATTTATTCTTAAATACTATAAATTCTTCTATTTATCTCAATAATACAAACTATAAAAAATGGAAGGAAACTTTAAGTAAATTAACTAGTTTTTGTATAAATCTTTACTACTCTAATGAGTTTGAAATTATTTTAGATGCTAATTCTTTAGTACAAGAAATTATCCTTCTACATCTAGCTATAAATAATTTAGAAGAAGATAAATTAAAGGAAATTCCTCATGTTCTTGAAATAATAAAAGATGAATTACTATTTAAATTTTTAGAAAATTCTATTTATGATGTTTTTAGAGAAAAGTATACTAAAAAACATATTTATGACAATATATCAAAATTAAATGACTATATTAAAAATATCTATAATTTAAATAAAAAAGAATATTTTTTTGAATTTTTTTCAAATTGGAAAAAATATTCTCCAATAGAGTGGGAATGGATGAGTAAATTAGGAGATGAATTTAAGATATGAAAAAATTCTTTAAAATTTTGATAATTATTTTATTAATTCCAATCATTTTTATAGGTGTTTTAAAATTATATTATTTGATAATTCCTGGTGAAGAAATTGGCTCAAAAGGGGATTGGATTAGTTTTTCTGGCGGTTATATTGGTTCAATAATAGCATTATGGGGTATCTGGTGGCAAGTCAGTAATGAGAAAAAAATAAAGAAATAAAAGAAGAACAAAGGTATAAAAATTTTAAAAAATATGTTGAACGAATTATAGATTTTAATTTAAAAGAATTAGAAAATAGTAGAGAAAATATAATTAAGACTTATACATATCATATTAGATTTCTTAATAGGCAAGAAATATATAATTTTAAAGAAATTAATGAAACTCTTTTTAAAATTTACATTGATAAAATTATTGAAGAAGATGATGATATTTTAATTGATTTATATAATTTACAATTAGAATTAAAGTTAAATTTAAATAAAACTATAGGATTTTGTGATGAAAAAGCAAGATTAATGGAAAAAATTATATTATTTTGAACAATTTATGATTTTTAATAATTTTTTAAGTGCATCTTTACCAACTGCTTATCCAAATGATGATAAAATACTTTTTTATACTGGTGAAATTATAGGATTTATAACTTCCGAGGATTTAGAAAAAGAAAAATTCACTTTTAGAAGCTATACTGCTAGTAATAGACTACTAAAAAAAGAAATTAAAGAAAAATCTTCTATTGATTTATATTGGAAATTTTATGATGAATTAATGAATGTTTTAACTTTTTCAAGACTTTTTCCTGATACAGAAGAACAAAATAGATATAAAGAATATAGAGAAGTATACTTAGACATAAGTAGATTAAGAGCAAATGATAATAATAGAAAAAAATTAATAGAAAAGTATGAAGAAATATTAAAAAAATGTAAAAAGATTTATTAAAAAATGCTTTTTGAATCTATATTTTTTTTATTTTATAAAAATTATATTCTAAAGTTTCTTACTAATATTATTTATAAAATAATAAGGATTAATTTACTACTAATTATAGAAATTAATCCTTATTAATTTTTTATAGTTATAACATTTATTTTATCTATTCCCATACATTCTTTCATAGTATTTTTGATAATCACCTGAAGCTACTTCATTTACCCAGTCTTGATTTTCTAAATACCACTTAATTGTCTTTCTTATTCCTGTTTCAAAGTCTGTTTCTGGATACCAACCTAAGTCTTTTGCTATTTTAGATGGATCTATTGCATATCTCATATCATGTCCTAATCTATCTTGAACATAAGTTATTAAGCCATTGTTGATATTTGATATATCTGTTTTTAAAACTTTCTTATATTCATTGTTATTTGTTATTTCTTCTTTTAATATATCTATTACTAATTTAACTATATTTATATTTTTTTCTTCATTGAAACCACCTATATTATATATTTCTCTTGGTTTTGCTTCTCTTAAAACTAAATCTATTCCTTTACAATGGTCTTCAACATATAACCAATCTCTTACATTATCTCCTTTCCCATATACTGGAAGTTTTTTCCCTTCTAAAATATTTTTTATCATTAAAGGTATTAATTTTTCTGGAAAATGATAAGGTCCATAATTATTTGAACATCTTGTTATATTAATTGGAAGTTTATATGTTTCTCCATAAGCTATAACAATATGATCTGCTCCTGTTTTTGAAGCTGAATAAGGACTTCTTGGGTCAACTGGGCTTTCTTCTGTGAAGAAATTGTCTCCATAAGTTTTTAAATTTTTTCTATTCTTAACAACTTTTTTTACATCTTCATCAGTTATTATAAGTTCTATTGGTTCATCATAATCTTTTGATAAACTTCCATATACCTCATCAGTTGATACTTGAAGATATTTTACTCCTTCTCTATATACAGGATATCCATTCTCATCTTTTGATACTGTCCAAGATTTTTTAGCATTATCTAATAGGTTTTGAGTTCCTAGTATATTCGTTTCCAAGAATATTTGTGGATTTTCAATAGATCTATCCACATGTGATTCTGCTGCAAAATTTACAACATAATCTACTTTATTTTCAGAAAATATTCTTTCTATTTCTTTTCTATCTCTAATATCTACTTTTTCAAATTTAACTCTACTGTCTTTTAATTCTTCTTTTATTGTTCCCAAATTCCCAGCATAAGTTAGGGAATCTACTACAATTACTTTTATATCTTCATGTTTCTTTAAGATATATTTTAAAAAGTTTGCTCCTATGAAGCCTGCTGCTCCTGTTATTAGATATGTTTTCATATAAACCTCTCTTATCTTTTTAAGTTTTTTCTAGAAATTCTTTAAAATTATCTTTTCTGTTCTTTATCTATAGTGTCTCTGCTTTTCCTCTCATGCTCTTTAAAAATTTTTCTATAATAATTCCAATAATTATATTTTGTTTTTTCAATATTTTCATCTTTATCAAATTCTTCCATTTTTTTTACTAAATTAGAAATAGATTGATATTTTCTATATATAGCTCCTTCATTTCTTGTTCCATTTTCTAAAATTTCTTTATAATTATAGTCCTGTTCTATATCAAAAACAATTTTATTGGCTGTATCAATAAAATCTTCTCCTAATTCAAGAATAATTTTTCTTAAAAATATTGTATCTGCTCTACGAGACCCCGATCTAAAATTTGGTATATTATACAATTCTTTTAAGATTTCTTCTAAATTAGAATATTCTAAATATACTGTATTAAGAAAAAGTAAATTTATTTTTCTAGTTTTTTCTACCTTTTCATAAAATTCTTTTTCTTCTTTTTCTTTTTTTTCTTCTAATTCCTTATTTTCTTTTAAAGTCCTTTCTATTTTATTTAACCATAATGTCCCCAGTATTGTTATTAATGCTCCAAAACTTGCTCCTAAATAAGATCCCAAAAATAAGAAAAAATCAGAATTTTTAACATTTATTTTTACATTTTCATTTCCAATAACAAAAAAATCAATCAAATAAGGAACTGCTAAAAATATTAGAAATATTAAACCTATTATTATACTCTTTTTCATTATAACCCCTTCTAAATTATTTTACTAAAATAGAAAAATATTTTTCTTTCAACTTTTCTCTTAAAGATTTATTTCTACTAATCATATTTATTGCTTTTTCAACATAATCACTATCTAATTCTTGATTAGCTAATCCTTTTGAAATTTCCTTTTTTAAGGAACACCATTTTAAAAGTTCTATATAATTTTTTTGAGTTAAAACATTTTCCAATTCATCCATATATTTTAAGTATTTTTTATCTACTAATTCTAAGTCAAAAATATTTTTATAATCTTCTTTTAAGTTCTTTAATGAATTAAAGTTTTCTATATTTGTCTCTTTAAAACTTAGATCTATTTCTTTTTTTATTTTACTTAAAACTATTTTTTCTTTATTATTTTTAATTTTTTCAACTAATTTATTTTTAAAACTTTCTATTTTTTGAGTAATTTTTTCTTCAGGATAGGTTAGAACATCTTTTATTATTTCTTCTTCTAGTAAAAACATTTCAACTTCATTAAATGGTAGTACAATGATATCTTGATCTTTATATTCTTCTATACGATTTTCGTCAATCAAATCTCCATCTATAATTCCATAAACTTTAGTTGGCTGAAGAAAATTTGAAAATCCCTTTACATATCTTATAACTTCTAAATGTCCTCCAACTGGATAAATAGAATAATCTTCTATAAACAATTGTGAATAAACTTTATAATCTAAACTATTAGATTTATCTCCTTCACATAAAATAACAGGTTTCTTTGTTCCAATTAATTGAACAGTTAATTCTTTTGGTAGATTATCAATATCTGAAATTTTTTCAAGTTTCCATTCATCAGGATAATTAAAAGATTTAGACCAAACTAGCTCACTATTATTTCTTGAAGTTATAAAATCAATATGATGAGATATAAAAATGAAATGACAATCTTTTCTTTCTTCTATTAATATATCCCAAAGTTTATTTACTATTGCTAAATTTAAATGTGATTCTGGCTCATCAATAATTATATAGCTAGATTCTTTAGCTAATAAAACCTCTATTATATATAAAACTACAACTTTTTCTCCCTCACTCATCAAATTAAAAGTATACTTCCTATTATTTTTTTTTAGGATATATCATTCTTTTGTCAGTATCTATATTAATTTCTAATTCAGGAAAAATTTGATAATAAATTTCTCTAAATTTATCAAACATTGTTATAGGCTCTTGGTTAGATTTTTCTTCATGTTTTTTTTGTAATTTTTTAAAATGTTCATTTATAAGTGCTATTATACTATTTTTTAAAATATTTTTATCTTCATTATTGTAATTTACATCAGCTCTTTTTGCTACTATAGAAGATTGTATGTTTTGTATATATTCGCTATTATAAAAAGTATCTCCATAATCATCTAAAAGCAGGTTCTTATATGCTGGAAATATTAAAATTTCCTCTGAAATATTATTCTTTAAATAATCAGCTAAGCTAGATTTTCCACTTCCATTCCCACCAATTAAAATTATACTTTTATCTGCTACAGTCAAAAATTTTAATAGTTCTTTTATATTTTTCAACAATTTAATAAGATTGAATATATTGTTCTTTATATTTTCAAAATAAGAATCATAAAAATTCTGATCTTGATTTAGAAAAGCTAATACTGGCATAGATTTATCTAAATCTTTTGAATTGATACTTTCTAATAGTTCTTTTTCCTTTTCAATCTCTTCCTTAATTTTTTGTAAAATATCTGAATTTTCTAGATCATAAGAACTTTTAGCCATACTCTTCACTTTTTTCTAAATAGTCTTTTAAAATTAAATACAAATTATCCATATTTTATTTTCACCTATTATAATAAAATTATCAAGCTTTGGTCTCTTCTTCACTTATCTCAATTAAATATTTTCCATAATCAGTTTTTATTAGTTCATTTCCTAATTTTATTAATTGTTCTTTATCTATCCAACCATTTCTATATGCAATTTCTTCAATACAAGCTACATAATTTCCTTGTCTTTCTTGTATTGTTTCAATAAAGTTAGAAGCTTGTAATAAATTTTTATGGCTTCCTGTATCAAGCCAAGCAAATCCTCTTCCCAACAAGTTAACCTTTAGAGATTTTTCTTCAAGATATAATTTATTTAAATCAGTTATTTCTAATTCTCCTCTTTTACTTGGTTTTAAAGATTTTGACTTTGTTATAACTGTACTATCATAAAAATATAGACCTGGAACAGCATATTTTGACTTAGGTTTTTCTGGTTTTTCTTCTAAAGATACTACATTATTATCTTTATCAAATTCAACAACCCCATACTCTCTTGGATCTTTTACAAAGTAACCAAATATTTCTGCTCCTTTTTCTAACTTAGCAGCTTTTTTTACTATTGGAGAGAATCCTTGCCCAAAGAAAATATTATCTCCTAACACAAGAGCCACATTATCATTTGCTATAAAATCTTCACCAATTATAAAAGCTTCTGCTAGACCATTTGGTTGTTCTTGAATTTTATATTGAATATTCATTCCTAATTCTGTTCCATTTCCTAAAAGCTCTTTAAAACAATTTATATCTCTTGGAGTTGAAATAATTAAAATTTCTCTTATTCCTGCCAACATCAATACAGATAATGGATAATATATCATTGGTTTATCATATATTGGTAAAATTTGTTTTGATACACTCTTTGTTAAGGGATGAAGTCTTGTTCCACTTCCACCGGCTAAGATTATTCCTTTCATAGTTAGTCTCCTTTCTATATCATCTTATGCTATATCTATTATATTAGAAAATCAAATTTATTACAACAAAAAGACTTGACATTTTTTGTAAAAAATGTAACATTTATAATTAAGTTTAGTATTTTATGGGAGGGGTTATGAGTTTTACTACTTTTGAATTTTTGATTTTTTTAGTATTTTTATTTCCTATGTATTTTCTTATACCCAAAAAATTACAAAAATTTATATTATTAATTTTTAATTTTTATTATATAAGTTTTTATAAAATAGAATTCTTATATTTTATTTTAGGAATTTCAACTATTTTCTATATCTCTGGGATATTACTTGAAAAATATAGAAAAAAAAGTATTTTAATATTTTCTATTTTTTGTACTAGTGGGATTTTAATATATTTAAAATTCTTTGCATATCTTTTAGAAAAGCTACATATTCAATCTATTGTTCTTAATTCAATGGCAAGTAAACTTTATTTACCTTTAGGAATATCATTTTACACTTTACAAGGAATTGCTTATATTGTTGATATTTATAAAAATAAATATCAAGTTGAGAAAAATTTTATACATTTCTTATTATATATGACTTTTTTTCCAATATTTTTACAAGGCCCTATCTCAAGATATGAACAACTTGAAAAACAATTAATAACTCATCATAAATTTGACTATAAACAATTTTGTTTTGGTTTACAACTAGCTCTTTGGGGACTTTTTAAAAAATTAGTTATTTCTAATAGATTAAATATGATAACAAATGAAATTTTTGATAAAAATACTGAATACACTGGTATTATTATGCTTTTATCAGGAATGTGTTATGCTTTAGAACTATATACTGATTTCTCTGGTGCCGTTGATATAAGTAGGGGAATTGCTCAAAGTATGAATATCAATTTAATTCAAAACTTTAATTTCCCAAACTCTGCAACTTCTATTAAAGATTTTTGGAGTAGGTGGCATATTTCTTTAAGTACTTGGCTTAGAGATTACATTTATATCCCTCTAGGTGGAAATAGAAAAGGAAATTTTAGAAAATATATTAATGTCACTATAACTTTTATTATTAGTGGACTTTGGCATGGAGTTGGTTTTAAATTTATTATTTGGGGAATATTGCATGCTTTTTATCAAATTTTAGCTGATTTAATAGCTAATACTTTAAATAAAATTAAAGAAATTTTAAAATATAAAAATATCTTATCACTTATTTCAGATAATAACAATTTAGAGACTTTTATTTCAAAGTTTACAACCTTTATTTTAGTCTCTATTGCTTGGATATTTTTTAGAGCTTCAGATTCGAGAACTGCTTATGTTATGGTAAAAAAAATCAACAAAAAATTTTTTTCTAGTGTAGGAAAATTAATAGAAAGTGGAAGTATTGATAAAAAAGATTTTATTGTTCTAATTATTTCACTATTAGTTTTATATTTCTTTGAAAGAGCTAGCCAAAAAACACAAGTTAGAGAAAAAATTATGAATTTTATTCTTCCTTTTAGATGGTTTTTATACATTTTATTAATTCATATTATTATTATCTTTGGTATTTATGGAGAAGGTTATAATCCATCTAATTTTATTTATATGGGATTTTAAGGGGGAAAAATGAAAAATTTTTTTAAATCTATTATATTCTTAATTATTTTAGTTTTATCTTTTCAATACTATGAAGAAAAAATATTTAAAAGATTTGATACTTTTCTTGACTATGCTTATTACCAAATTCCTAAGAATAGTATTGACTTACTTTTTATTGGAAGTTCTCATTCATATTGCACTTTTAACTCTAAACTTTTTGATCATTATTTAAAATGTAATTCTTTAAATTTAGGAACTGATAGTCAATCTTTTTCGATCACATATTCAGCAATTTTAGAAATACTAAAAAGACAAACTCCTAAAGTAGTAGTAATTGAAGTTTACCCAATTAAAAGAGACCCTAGTATTCTGGCTCTCAGACCACACCTTGATACTATGAGTTTCTCTATAAATAAATTAAGACTTATTAAAAATTCTTTACCTATTACAAAATGGGGGAATCACCTTATCAATACTTTCTATTATCATAGCAGATGGAAAGAATTTAATATTTTAAGAAAAGAAGAACAGAAAGGTTATGAAAGTTGGGAAGGAAAAACCAATAATAAAGGATTTGATGGTTATGTTTGGGATTCAATTAGATACAGTCTTACTTATGATATTTATGAAAAAATATATAATAATATTCCCAATATTTCTTTTGATATATCAGAGAATTATTTAAAATTATTAGAAAGTTTATTTAAGATCTGTCAAAAAAAAGGAATCAAAATCATTATAGCCTCTCCACCTGTTATAGATGACTATGAGGTGTTAAATATTTTATATAATCCTTCTCTAAAAGAGTTGATGGATAAATATAGTATTGATAGTATTGATTTCAATACTGGGAAAATAAAATATGAAAAAATTGATTTTTTAGATAATGCTCATCTTTCACTTGCTGGTTCTGATGAAGTTTCATTTGAAATGGCTAATTTTTTAAAAGAAAATTACCCAATTTTACTAAACTCTAAAAATTATGAAGAACTAAATAGAAGTCCTGAGTATTATTTTTATTCTGAAAATATAATAGATGATAATAATTTTAAGAGTTTTGATTTAGATTTAGAATTAGAAAAAGATATTATTATTAATGGTTTAAAAATATATAAAAAAAATGAAGATAATTTTGACTTATTTTTTAAGTTTGATGAAAATAAAAGTAATGATAAAATTTATAAAATTGCTTTGGATAGTAAAGAGATAAACATCAATTTAGATGGAATTCAATTAAATTTTTTAACAACAAATGATGGTGAAAAAGAGTTTCCAAAATATTATATAAGAAAAATAAAAAATGTAAAATATATATACAAGAAAAATATAAAAATTCCAAAAACTTCTAAATATTACTTCTAATAAGCTTTATAACTATGTATATAAATAATGTTGATAAGATAAATTTTATCAACATTATTTTAATTTCTGATAAGAAAATAATTTTAAAATTATATTTCTTAAATGTTTTTCTATAAAATAATAAGATATTGCTCCAAAAATATATAGAACTATTGTAGATATAAACATTGTTTTATAAGAAGCAAAATTAATATTAAAAATATAATACTTATTTATAATTGATAACAATAAAATAAAACAAATATGCCAAACATAGACATTAAAACAAATTTCTCCATTTTTTCCAATAATTTTACTAGAAAGTATTCTTTTTAGTATACTAGAATTAAAGATAATTATTAGTGATGGATAGTAAATAAAAGTTAATGTATAATTTATATTTCTTTCTACAATATAATAATGTTTTAAAATCAAAAATGTTATAAATACTACCATAAACATTGAGAATATCTTTATAAATTTACTTATTTTATAGTTATTAAAATATATTGAAAACAGTACTCCAAAAAAGAAAGCATAATATCCTCTAGCTGTATAAGAATTGAAAAAAGCTAAATCAATTCCATTTTTTTGAATTGACAAACCTAAAAATACAATAGAGATATAAAAATAAATATAATTATATTTTTTAGATATTGAAATCTTTGTTAAGATATAAAATATGATATAACATAACACTAACACACTTATATACCACATCGGATTATTAATCATTGGATTTTCAAAAGACCAACCTGCTTGAATTCCTAACATAGAAATTATTAATCCCCAAAAATCAGGTTTTAAATTATAAAAATAATCTCCAAATACTTTAGGATAGATACACAATAAAATTTCATAACTAATAGCTGCAATTATTATAAGTGGCATGAGTCTAATTATTCTTCTAACAAAAAAATCTTTAAAGGTTAAACCTACTTTTATTTTTTCGATATAGTTAAACATTAAAAATCCAGATACAAGAAAGAAAAACTCTACTAAATAACCAAAATAAAATTTCCCTCCATAAAAATTAATCCCTTTTAATTCTATATTTAATACCTGTTGATAATGATGAAAAACTATTAGTATTGTTGATATAATTTTTAAAAAATCTAAGCTATAACTTCTATTTTTCTCCATAAAATCATCCTTACTTAATACAATATTTTTTATTTTTTTGATATTTCCTCTTTTTCTTGTAATCTTAATATATCTATCTTATATTGATATGATTTTGATTCAAAGTCACTATATAGATTTCCTTTTATACCTTCTATAAAATAATTCTTATAATTATAATATCTGTAGATACTTAATTCTCTTACAAAATATGTTTTATAAAATATAAAAATATTAAATATAAATAACATAATTATATTTATATAGCCAATTTTTCTATGATTTAACTTTATTTCTTTTTTACTAAATGTTTTCAATTCTCCAATTGAAGAAACAGAAATTGCAAATCCTACTAAAAAATAAGGTAATAATCTTTGTAATATTGGCAATCCGTCTAAAATGAAAAATAAAGAATATATTATTGATAAATTTTGTAAATATTTCTCTTTCTTTTTTGAAAATTGATAAGAATAAAAATTTATGTACAAATATACAAGAGAAATTAATAATTTAAGTATACTTCTTGAAAAAGAAATCTTTCTAAATCCATAAAGTGGATGATTGATATAATACATATACTTAGATAGTATTGATATACTCATTAATTTTTGAGATATACTAGGTATTATTAAAACAATTAGATAACTAAATAACATTAAATATATTACTTTTCTTCGTTTTATTGTAAATTTATCAAAAAAATAAAAAAATATACAAATATAAGCTGAGTTATGAAATTGAGCTGCTATTATTATTAATAGAAAATACTTTATAAATTTTTTCTTTTCAATATAATGAAAAGCTAATACTACTATTGAGGTTGCTAAAAATTGTCTCATTATTGGTTCCATAGAAAAACCAAAAAGTATATTTACTATAAGTATGTAATAAGCAATAAAATAATTATCTGATTTTTTTTTAACAAATTTTAATATAATAAATATACATATTGTTAAGACTATTCCTGAAAACATTTCATAACTAAAGCCTAATTTATAAAAAAATATATTTAGTAGAATATATCCTTTTTCAGATAAAAAAGGAATCTCTCTTCCATTATATAAATCTTGAAGACCTATTTTGGGGATAAAATTATCATAAAAATCTTGATAATTAAGCCAGTCTGACCCCATTTGATAATTAAATGCTAAAACAAAAATAATCATAAAAATAATAAAGTAACCTCTTTTTTCTTTTTTATTTTTTTTCAGATCATATTTTAATGCTCCAAAAAATAAAATAAAAAATATTACTGCATAATACACCATTTATCTTACTCACTCCTTATTTTTATAAATTTTTGTTTTAGTTCCAATAAAACAGATTTATAGATAAGTAATACTGTTATTATTAATAATCCTCCCAATAAAATAGTATATTTAAGGTTATTATAAAATGATAAATACAGTGCATAACATAACAATAAAATCGTCACCATATAAATTCTTTTTAAATTAAATCCAAAATTTATTAACTTTAGTGAAAAATATGTTCTTAAGGAAAAAAATATTATATAAGAAATTCCAGTTGAAATAGCTGCCCCTTTAGCTCCATATTTAGGAACTAACAATATATTTCCTATTATATTAAAGATAGCCACAATAATTGAAATATACAAAAAATATTTACTTTTTTTCTTAAAACCTATACCCATCATTGTTGTTTCTGATATCAAATACATAATAGGGACAAATATTAACATTGGTACTATAAATAAAGAATCGTAGTATTTTTCTCCTAATAAAATGATTATAATGTTTCTAGTAGCTAGTATTGAAAATCCTATCAAAAAAAAGATTAATGATAAATAATCATTTGCCTTTTTATAAAATACTAAATCATCTGGATTTTTTGAATATCTCTCATATATAAATGGGGTCCAAAAAGATGTAAATCCAGTTTGAATTACAGAAATTACCGAAACTATTCTAAATGCTCCTGAATACAAACCTAACTCTTTAAGATTAGAAAATATTTTTATAGTAATTTTATCTGAAGAGCCAAAAACCCATGTTAAAGCTAGTGTAAGAACTAGTGGAGCAGAAAAATTTAATAATTCTTTTTTTTCTATTTTCCTTTTTCCACCTAATTTCCAAATTTTTCTTTCAACTACTATCATAAGTAATGAGGTAATAAGAGTTGAAAATAATGTTGCTAAAACTATTACTTTATAATCATTACCATAAATTTTAAAAAAAAGGAGTATGAAAGAAAACTCTACTACTTTTATAAGTATATAAAAAAAGGAGTAAAGTCCTCCTTTTTGTTGCATTCTTACTACTAAAAATGCAAATGACTTTATAATTAAAGCTACTATACTAAATACTATTATTAACCATATTACTTTTTCTTTCTTTCCTAATATGAATATTGATATTTGATTTCTAAAGATAAAAATAATAAGTGATGAAAAAATTGTTATAAACACAGGATAATATAAACAGTCCTTCAACAATTTCCCTCTTTCCTCTTCTTCAACTTCATAAAAAAATCTAACAAAGCTTTGGTCTAAAGCTAAAGAACAGAAAACCACCAACATTTCAACAATAATTGAAATCAAAGAAGCTATTCCATATTGTTCAGGAGATAACATTCTTGTGACTATTGGCACTGTTAATAGACCTATTAAAGCATTTACATATCCACCTATAGAAAATGAAAGAAATTTTTTTATCAAATTATTTTTTAACATAAAATTCCTTTATCTTTGATGATACAAATTCTACATCTTCTTCCTTTAATCCATAATAAAGAGGTAATCTTAAAAGTCTTTCACTTTCTTTTGTTGTATATCTGTCCTCACCATGAAATCTACCAAACTTCAATCCTGCTTCTGCTGAATGAAGTGGAATATAATGAAATACTGCATTCACATTATTTTCTTTTAAGAAATTAATTAAGTTTGTTCTTTCATCTAAATCTTTACATTTTATATAAAACATATGGGCGTTGTGTTTACATTCTTCAGGTATATATTGTAGTTCTATTAAATTTTTATCTGCTAATTCTTGTAATAATTCTTTGTACTTATTCCAAGTATTCATTCTATCATTGTATATTATATCAGCATTTTCCAATTGAGCATATAAGTAAGCAGCATTCAACTCACTTGGTAAATATGATGAACCTTTATCAACCCAAGTATATTTATCAACTTGTCCTCTAAAAAAACGACTTCTATTTGTCCCTTTTTCCCTTATGATTTCAGCCTTTTCAATATTTTCTTTATTATTTATAAGTAAAGCTCCTCCTTCACCCATAGAATAATTTTTTGTTTCATGAAAACTAAAACAACCATATTCTCCAATAGTTCCAAGAGGCTTTCCTTTATATTCAGACATTACTCCTTGAGCTGCATCTTCTATAACAATAAGCTTATATTTTTTAGCTATTTCCATTATCTTATCCATATTACAAGCAACACCTGCATAATGAACAGGAAGTATTGCTTTTGTTTTTTCAGTAATTGCAGCCTCTATTAGATTTTCATCCATATTCATTGTTTTTGGATTTATATCTATAAAAACTATTTTTGCTCCTCTTAAAACAAATGGATTTACAGTTGAAACAAATGTGAATGAAGGTGCAATAACTTCATCTCCTTCTTTTATATCAGTTAATATTGCTGTCATTTCTGTTGCATGAGTACATGATGTTGTTAATAGTACCTTTTTTACATTAAATTTATTTTCCATCCATTCATTACATTTTTTTGTAAAAGGTCCATCTCCACATATTTTACGATTTTTTTCCATTGCTTCTTTTACATATTCTAATTCTTTTCCAACATATGGTGGAATATTAAATGGTATCATACTTTCCTCCAATTAAATTTCTTCAATTTCACCAGTAAATACATAATTTACAGCTTCTTTTCCAACATTAAATAAAACATCTAATATAGTAACAAAATGATTAAACCCCCCATTTATTTGAGAGTACTCAGGATAATCATATTTTATGTATGCTAGTTTAATTCCATTTTTTTCAAATTTTTCATTCACTATATAGTCTTTGGCTGCAGGTCCAGATAAATAATAATTACCTTTTAAAACTTTTACTATTTCTATTAATTTATCATCTTTTGTCCCTGTTGTATGTAAATCTTTTGAGTTCACAAACTCTGTTTTTATACCTAATTCTCTTGCTATTAAAATATTAGTAAAAATATTAAATTCTGATAAATTAACCCATTTTTTTTCTAAATATATTTTTCCTAAAAGCCATTTATAATCTTCAAAATATTTAGCTTTTTTGTAATATTGTGTTATTGTTTTATAATGTTTTTCTTGCCAATTCTCATCTTGTGAAATTTCTATTTCACATATTTTTGTTCCTCTTGGAGCTTTTTTAACTGGGATAGTTAACCAAACTTCTCCTTCTGAAGTTTTTATCTTATTTCTAGTTCTCCAATCTCTTTTAGTAAAATCTACATCTTCAAAAAAAACAAAAGTATCTACTTTATTCATCATATCAAATACACCTTTCCAAGGTATATAATTTGATTGAAGTATCGCTATTTTTTTCATAATATTCACTTTTTCCTTATTATTTTTATAATATTTCTGTGCTATCTATTTTATATCTTTTTGATGTCTCTGTTATATAAACACCTTTTTGCTTTGTATTTTTTGATATCCTTCCACCTGCACTAACAAAAGTTTTATATTCCACTGTTACTTTTCCTGAAATTATACTATTTACTCCAATAAAACAGTTATCTTTTATAGTAGTTCCTCCTGCAATAACTACACCTGCTCCAAAAAAGCAATTATTTCCTATAACACTATGATGGCTTATTACTCCACCACCATAAAATACATTGTTATTTCCTATTTTTACAAATGGTTGTATTACTTGACTATCCATTATAAAATTATTTTCACCAATTTCTAAATCATTATAAGTACAAGCCTTTGATGATATATAATTCATTGTTTTAAATCCTTTTTCTTTAACTTGAAAAAGTTTTTTTGCTCTTAGTTCATTCATATTTCTGTACCCTACAGCTACAAAGCAGTAAAAATCTTTAGGTGTATAATATTTTTCAATTTCTTCAAATGGAATCAAAGGTAGTCCCATAAAAATTTCTTCTTTTATATAATCTTTATCAAGAGTAAAAGCCACTACTTTATATTCATCTTTGTACTTCTCATCATTTTCTAAGTAATATTTTAATAGTTGTGCATTTTCTCCTACACCAAATATAATTACTTTTTTCATTATAAACTCCCCTTTATTTTATAAATATTTCTTCCCATTGTTTTATTAAATTTTCTTTAGAAAAATGTTCTTTCACTGTTCTTTGATTATTCTCTAAATCTTTAAGTGAATTTTTTTCTATTTTTTTTAATTTATTAAATGAGTTTATTTTCAAACCTATTTTTTCCAATGCTTGATAAGTTGTAACTTCTTCCTTTAGATAAACAGTTTTTCCCATTCCTAAAAGAGATACTATATTTCCAAATCCTTGTTGTCTATTATGTGCAAAAATAGCTATATCTAATGAAGATAAAAAGTTCATATAATCATCAAAGCTCATAAAATTTAAAACTGGATGAAATTTATCTTTAAATAATTCTATACCTTTTTTTATTACTAGATTTTTATATTCTTCATCTCCACCATAAGATAAAATACAAAATAATTTTATATCCATATCTTTAAATTTTGATAATTTATCCAAAATTTCAAAATGATTATTAGAAGAATCTGCTGAATTACCAATTTGAATCCATAATTCTGTTTTTTCTGTATATTTGATATTTCTCTCTTTATATAAATTACTTGGATATGCAAAGCAATAATAGAATTTTCCTCTTGTTTTAAAGTATTTTTGAGCTAATTTAAAATCTCCTTCTACTTGTGTTATATATCCTTTCATATTTCCTTTTACATAATCTTCTATATTATAGAAAAAACTCTTTCCTTTTCTATCATTATAAGAGTATAAATCTCCTCCCCAAATTCCCCAATAAGATTTCTTCAAAAAAAATCTAAAAATATATAGAAATATTATCATTTTTTTATTAAATAGACCATGTATAAATATTTTTTGAGCCTTTAAACCATAAATTGTAAATTTTATTATAAAAAATATATTTTCTATTAAACTTTTTCCATTTTCTTTAGGATACAAAAATTTATGTTCTTTTTTATCAAAATTTTCTTCTATAAATTCTATAAAATCAGTATAAATTCTTGAGTTTGGTCCAATATGCAAATACTTCATATTCTTATCCTTTTAATTTAACACTTTTCATATCTAAAGTTGAAAAACTTTTAAATTCATCAAATTTTATAGCCATTCCTGTTTTTTGAGATTTATAAGCTGCTAATATTATCTTCACTGCTTCAAGTCCTGCTATTCCATTTACAAGTGGTTCTCTATTTTCATCAAGAGCATCTATAAAATCCTTATACAATGCTTCATGTCCATAACCATAAACAGAATTAGGATCTCCACAATCAATAGATAAATATTCTTGTTCATTATCTCCTTCTACTCTCCATGTATTTATTTTATTAACTGCCATTCCACCAATGACTACTGTCCCTTTTTCTCCAGTTACAGTTAAAGTTTCTTCAAGATTTTTAGGATATACTATAGCACTTCCTTCAATTGTTGCTATTTTACCAGATTTATATCTAATTATAATAACTCCATAATCTTCTGCCTCAATATTTCTTATATAATTTGAAGTTTGTGAATAAACTGTGTCTATTTCATCATCCATCATCCAATTTATTAAGTCAATATTATGAATACATTGATTCATTAAAGTTCCACCATCTAAAGCCCATGTTCCTCTCCAAGGAGCTTGTAAATAATAGTTATCATCTCTAGTCCATAAAATTCTCGCCATTCCATTAAATATTCTTCCTAATCTATTTTCTTTTATTGCTTTTTTCAAAAGTTGAATAGGATAATTAAATCTGTTTTGATGGCTAGCTGCTAATTTTAGATTATTTTTCTTTGCAGTATCAACTAATTTTTGAGCACCTTCTATTGACATAGCTAATGGTTTTTCAATTATAAGATTGATTCCATTTTCAAGAAAATATAATCCTATTTCTTCATGATAACCACTTTCTGTTGAGATAATTGCTATATCAACTTTATTTTCTTTTAGTATTTCTTTATAGTCTCTATATTTTAATATTGTATTTTCTTTCTCTACTTTTTTATTATATGTTCTTTCTGTTTCAAACATCTTTTCTTCTATAGGATCACATAAAACAATCAATTTCATTCTATCATTATTTTTAGCTACACCTTCTGCTATTTTATGAGATATTCTTCCACAACCTATAATTGCTACATTATACATTTCTATCCTCCATTGGATTTTAATTTACTTTTTTAATATTCTTAGCTTCTACTGAAATACTCATATTGTTATCTTTTACTGAGTACTTATTCTTCATATGTTTCTTTATATTTTCTCTCCTCCTGATAAATTAAAATTATTTCCTGTTAAAAATTTACTATCATTTTTCACTATAAAATCTATAAATTCTACTATTTCTCTTTTAGTAATTAATTCCTTTAAAGGATGAGATTCTTTTGACATCTCTTTTACTAAAGGATCTAAACTATCTAAAAGTTTACTATCTATCATTGAAGGAGAAATCCCATTAAACTGTATTCCATATTCTCCATATTCAGCTATAAGTGACTTTAAAAGTCCTAGTAAAGCATATTTCATTGAAACATACTCTGCCCAAAATTTTGGAGGTGTTGAAAAGGTCACACTAGATAGAATAAATATAACTTTCCCTTTTCTTTGTTTTTTCATTTTTGGTAATATATTTTTTAATATCTCAACAATTGATAAAAATTGTATTTTAAAATGTATTTCATAATCTTTTATTTCTTTTTTATTAAATCTCCCCATTTGTATTCTTGGAGAAGCAAAATGTAATACAGTATTAATATCATACTTTTTAGATATTTCTACTACTTTATTAGATACATCATTTATATCTGAAAAGTCACAAAAAACAGGTATAATTTCTAACAAACTATTTTTCAATTCTTCTAATCTTTCTTTTAAATCATAATAAAAAGCTATGACTATTTTTTCTTGATCCTTTATTAGATTTAAATATTCAAATGCTAAATCTGAAGTAGCACCTGTTATTAAAATAACTTCTTTCACTCTCTAACACCCACCTTTATTTTGGCTTTAGAAACTACTTTTCCATCTATTGTTTTTATAGAAGCTTTTATTTCAACCCTCTTAAAAGTATCATCTTTTTCAATTATAGTCCCAGACACTATTATCTCTTCTCCTATATATAAAGGATTATTAAAACTTATTTTTATTTCCTGTAAAAGACAATTTTCACCTGGTAAATATACTCCAACTAATGTAGAATAAAAACTGGAACTTAACATTCCATAAACTACTCTACCTTTCATATTTGACTTCTTTGCATACTCTTCATCACAATGCAAAGTATTATTATCTCCACTTAACTTTAAAAATAATGTCATCTTTTCTTCTGTTATTATTTCTTTAAATTCAAATGACATTCCTATATCTAAATCTTCAAATTTATAATAATTCATTTATTCTCCTAATTTAGTTTTTATAGCTTCTACCATATCTCCAACATTCTTATATTTACTAACTTCTTCTAAATTAAAATTTATTTTAAATTCTTTTTTTATTGCAACTAATAGATTAATTTGTGCTAAAGAATCCCAATCTTCAATATCATTGGCTGTTGTCTCATTTGTTAAAACAATATCTTCATCATCAAAAACATCTCTAAAAATAACTTCTAATTTTTTTAAAATATCCATATTTAATACTCTCCTTTTTGTATCATACATTCCTTTGGTTGATAATCTGTTATTTCTAAAACCCATGTAAAAATATCATCTTCTTCTTTTTCTAATTTGAAACCTAAATTCTTATAGTGATCTTTTACCATTGAATTCTTTTTACTTGGAATATATGTTCCCCTCAATTTTTCTATTCCTCTTTCTTTTGCTAAATTCACTAATTCATTTAACATAGCAATTTCCATATCTCTTTTTAACACTCTACAACTCATAAGCCATAAAGGTATATCTAATGTCTTACCTTTCTGTTCAGCTATAATTATACTTATAAGACCATTATCACCAAATTTATCTTTTAACTTTCCATATAAAAGTATTTGATTTGGATCTTTATAAACTTCATCTACTTCAGATTTTGTATATCTTTTAGTAGTAAGATTAAATTGATTAGTTTTATTTATAAGTTGATATATTCTCTCTAAATATACCTCTTTTGCTTCATCTATTTCTGCAA
>ERZ773087.607-NODE-607-length-25965-cov-22.555616_pt1 | contig 25965 bp, 24 predicted proteins | sample MGYA00511375_ERZ773087 | MGnify/ENA primary metagenome ERZ773087 (study PRJEB29015, sample SAMEA2737995) | human oral metagenome | biome: human oral; feature: human-associated habitat; material: dental | place: China | collected 2063 ...
ATGTTCAAGAAGTCATGTTGACGGTCAGTGCCCTACAAGATATCCTATCCAAGGATGAGAACTATCAAAGAGGTCAAGAGGAGCCTAGTCCAGAGCAACCGGAACAGCCAGAAGAACCTGAGAAACCTGACCAGCCTGAGAAACCTGCTGAACCAAAACAACCGGAAATTGAGTACGATAAGGCTATGGACAGCTTGACAAAAGCTATCGAGAAAAAAGTAGCTGAGCTTGGATCCAACAAGGAAGCTAAGAAGAAATTGTTAGAAATTGCTGACCAAGCCATTGCTGCGATCCAAGAAGCTAAGACTCAGGAAGCAGTCAACAAAGCACTAGAAACTGCTCTCGAACAAATCAGCAAGCTCGAAGCAGCTCAACCGGAAAAGCCGGCTGAACCTGAGAAACCTGCTCAGCCTGAAAAACCGGCGCAACCGGAAAAACCAGCTCAACCTGAGAAACCGGCACAACCGGAAACTCCAGCGCAACCGGAAACTCCAGCTCAGCCTGAACAACCAGCTCAACCGGAAAAACCAGCTCAACCGGAAAAACCGGCGCAACCGGAAACTCCAGCGCAACCGGAAAAACCAGCTCAGCCTGAGAAACCAGCTCAGCCTGAGAAACCGGCGCAACCGGAAAAACCAACTCAACCGGAAACTCCGACTCAACCGGAAACTCCAGCGCAACCGGAAACTCCGACTCAACCGGAAAAACCAGCTCAACCTGAGAAACCGGCGCAACCGGAAAAACCAACTCAACCTGAAACTCCGACTCAACCGGAAACTCCAACTCAACCAGAAAAACCAATTACTTCTTCAAGTCCTGAAGAAGGAGTCAAGGATCTTGTCTTTACACTTCCAAATTTGGAAATTGTCAATAAACCAGTACCGTTCAAGACTATCCGTCGCGAAAACCCACAATTAGACAAAGGAAAAGAGCATATTCTATCAGAAGGAAAAGACGGTCTTTTAGTTGAGTATGTTGAAGTGGACGGTGACAATCGCAAGGTTCTCCAAACAGAAGCAACACCAGCTCAAGATCGAGTGATTGAGGTAGGTAGCAAACAAAGCTCAGTTGGAACAGAGGCACCACCAGTTGTGACTCTTCCTGAGTATGTTCTACCAATAGAGACTGAAAAACCTGCTCCAGCCGTAACAGATAATTCATCATCAAAAGATGAAAAAGTTCCTGTTACAACTACAGTTAAACAAGACAAGGAAAGACAACTCCCAGCAACTGGGGAACAAGAAACGAATGCCTTCCTCTTCTTGGCAGCCATTACTTCTATCTTGTCTCTCCTCATCTTCCAAAAGAATTTCAAAGACTAATAACCCTCTTTGATTGATTCTTTTCCATTATTTCAGTTCCCCCGTTGAGAAGACCATTTGGTCTTCTCTTTTTCTATCTGTAAAATTAAAAAACATCCACAAATGTATATGGATGTTTGGGTATGACTCTATAAAGTAAGATGATCATTGAAGATAGCTGTTCTCAAATCCAACCACGTTTTCAAATAAACGCTCATCCAAAAAAGAGAGTACCCCTTGTCTTATCTCATCAGAACTACCATCATAAGTTTCTGCAAGAACTCCACAGATAAAAGATGGTGTTTCAAATTCCAATACCATGAGATTTTCTGACGCTCACAAGCAATCTCCCCTAAGTCAGACTTCCCTCTCCCACATCTAGATCTACTGACTACTATTTTTGAGTCCAGCGTACGCATAGGTTCGATTTCTGGGACACTCTTTTTCTGTCACTACCCTAAAATAAAAGCGATGTTCCCGCCCATCTTTGGCATTTTCCTTGTTTAAGACAAAGTAGCTTTTCTGATTCATCTCCATGGTGCGTAGGATATCATCGATCAAAAAAGTCAGTGGTACATTCATAGCAGAGTATTTTTGAAAATCCTCTTCAAAGCGGATATAACTATCTGAAAAATAATCCATCTGCAGTTTGTTTTCATACAACTCTTTCCTAGTCATACACTCCCTCCTCCCACAGTCGAATTTCGAGGACATCTACAATCTCTACCAGCCTATAGCCCTCACTTGTCCTAATAGATAGAGTTTGAGGTGATAATTCGCTTACCTCTCCGATGATCGTGGTTTTCTGCTTCTTTTCCTTGACTACAAAGTATCCCTTTAGTTGCCCGACATAAAGCTGTGAAAGCAAGAGCAACTTCTCAACGGAATTCAAACTCGTCGAAAAAGCAACCCTATTTCTTTCTTCACCGAGTGAACTAGTATGCTCTGAGAGGAAAAAGCCCATCCACTTCTGCATCCCTGGATCTTGATAGTCACGCGCAGATTGAAAGGGTAAATAAGAACGATCAATCATTTTAGTCCATCTAATCCTCCAGCAGAATGCCCCCCAATTAGCTTGCTTCTGGCAAGACTCCTAGAGGCTTCTTCCAGTGCATTGGCCTTTAAGAGGGAGGTAAATCCAAACTGTTCCCGAATGGAGTCAATGGCCGTCTGGAGCCTTTCTTCTTTTTCTAACTTGTCAACATCATCAAAGAGGGAGATCAAGCCAAAGGACTCGTCTACAAATCCTGAATAGTTGACGCCGACACTTCTGACCGCTCCAGAAGTGTATTTATTATGAAATAGCTTCAAAACGTGGTCTGTTAAAACAGCTGTATTATTGGTCGGTTCAACCTTCATTTGTGTATGAATAGACGACCTGACCTCCTGCTTAGAGAAACCAACATAGATAGAGACAAGGGTTGTTTTCTTACCCGCCCTTCTCAGCCTAATAGCCACCTGCTCCGCCATTTCTCGGAGAATAATTTCAATATCCCGTAGCTTTACATAGTCTCTCGGCAAGATTTGAGAATTTCCTAACCCTTGGGACTTAGCTTTATAGGGCCTGTGAACATTGCTCTCATCAATCCCGTTAGCATGAAACCACAAACGCAGGCCAGCCTGACCCAGAGCTTTCTTTAGCTGGTCAGGATTGCTGGTGGCCAATTCCTTGATAGAAAAAATTCCCAGATCATGCAAGCGTTTCTCCATCCGCCTGCCAATCCCCCAAAAATCCGTCATCTTGGGAATGGCCCAGACCTTCTCTTCCACATCCTGGTAAGACCAATTGGCCCTCATGGTCGGGGTGTGCTTGGCCTCATTATCCAGAGCCAACTTGGCCAGTAAGGGATTGGCATTGGACATCCCCACCGTAGAGTAGATCCCTGTCTGCCTCCAAATATCCCTCTGGATACGAGCAGAAAGCATATCCAGCTTGTCTTTGCGAGAGAGATTCTTGTCTGGGATGAAATAGTTGAGCGAACTAGTCAGGTCAATAAATCCTTCATCGATAGAGTAGGGATAAATATCATCTGGACTGCCATAGTTTTGAAAGATTCGCTGGATTTCCATATTGACCGCTATGTATTCATCCATCCTAGGTGGTACAACCAAAGTCACTTGAGCCCAATCTTCGATGTAGCGAACATAGTCTGAGTCAGTAGGCAATCCCTGCTTTCTGGCATTATAGTAGGAAAATTTGCGGGTCTTGATATCAAAAGGTAGATCATAGGCCCGACCAACATTGGACTTGCCAAAAATCTTCTTAAACATGGGAGAGGAGGCTAGAATAAGACCAGTTGAATTATCCGCGCGACTCATGACACAAAGTGAGGTCTTCAGCGGATGCAATCCCCTTTTCACACACTCGACACTGGCATAAAAAGATTTCATATCAACAAAGGCAATATCACTCTTGGGCTCTCTGGAATAATCAAAGTAGCCCATAGGCTAGCCCTCCATTGGCACAAAGTTCCCAACTATAATCCCTACAATACGAGGATCTTCCTCATAGGAGATGAAAATGTCCTTGTATTTAGGATTGATAGAAACCAGACGCAAACCATCTTCCTCCCGATAGACCCGTTTGATATAGGTCTGGTTGTTGCAGACCACTGCATAAACTGCCCCATCATAGTCAAATCCTGTTTCCCGAATCAGAGCCACCGAACCATTTTGATATTTAGGTTCCATAGAGTCCCCAGACACCCAAGATGCAAAATCATGGGCCAACTCCTCGTTAAAGTAGACCGTATCAAAATTCTGATCATCATAGACCGAAGCCCCGATCCCTGCTGACATGCGTTCATAGACACGGTACTCGTAGAGGCGCTCTGGCATGGTCGTCACCTTCTGTGTTTGTTCCTCTTGAGCTAGGTTGCGAGCATAGAGCACAACCTTGTCCTTCCCTTGCTTGGAGAGGCTATTGTAGAGACGAACAATCTCGATCTGAGTGAAATATCCCTTTGCCACCTTTAAAATATTTTCTAGCTGAGCAACCTTCTCCTTGGATGGTTCCTTAATTCCCCGTTCCCAAGCCGAGTAAGCCTGAAAACTAATCCCTAATTCCTCTGCAATTTCCTTCTGTGTCAATTTTAACTCTTTTCTCCGAGCCTTGAGTTTTTCTGGTTGGTACATGATTCACCCCCTAGTGTGATGTTTTATTGAGAATATCTCTCTTAGAAAAACAAATCGACGGTTGAGCTTACACCTCTAAAATTCAACCAATTCGATTTAGTTTTATTATATAAAAAAAGTGGACGATTGTCCACTGGGAAAATCAAATTTTAACAGACACACCCGAAGATTCTAAACAAAAAACATCCAAGAAAATATTCTTGAATGTCTGGACAGATTATAACTCCGTTAACCTTGTCAGTAGACTGGAAATGATGATATTATGGCCTCCTTATCTCAAATACTGCTGTATGAACCCACTCATTATGAATGTATAAGTCATTTTCTATCATCCTACTAAAGGTGAAGCCATTTTTTAAAAGCACCCTCTGAGAGGCTAGATTACCTCTTGCCGTTCCTGCAATAATTTTATTTAAACCATAAGTCGTAAAGGCCTTGTCTAAAACGAGTTTAACCGCTTCGCTAGCATAACCTAAGTCGCTAACATTTTCCCCAATCCTATACCCAAGCTCTGCTGTTGTTCGATCATTCTCTAAAACACTTAAATTTATTCTCCCGACCATAACACCTTGCGAATCTCTGATAAGATGCATGTAGACAGCCCGATTCCTTTGTTCCGTTAACAATTCCCTCGTGATTTCTTTGAAACCTTCTAAATCAAAATAGTTAGCTGGTCTAGGAGGTAAATTTCGTTCAAAATACTCTCGATTTTCTTTTTCAAAAGAATAAACGTCTAGACTATTTTCTTCAGACAACAGCTCTAAACTAATCATTACAAATCCTCTCCCATCATTATCCACACTCAAATTTTCTCTTCTTAGTTAAAATATTGCTAGATAGAGTTTACATTCTCGCCTTAGGATCCCCTTTTTCCTTATTACGATAGTATGTAATAAACTCTTCCTGACTATTGACAATGTGCTCCTGTCCATCTACTGAGTTTTCCGCAGGAATTTTCACATTTTCAAATAAATTCGTTCCTTCCTTATACAAAAGCTGATAAATTGGCATATTGTTTTCGATACTTGGCTTATCAGCTAAAACTACAATCGAGCCATTATTATCTTCTAAAAGTTTTGCTGCTTCAGGGTACTTTTGACGGATAAGGGCATCTTTAGCTAGTTTTCCTTCTTTTGAGATTCCGATTTTCCAATTATACATAAAGTAGTCTTCAGACTCCGGCAGTAAAGAAGAAAAACTTGTCGCATCAGAATATTTTATATAATCTTGCCCCTTACCTAATTCCACAATCTTCCCCTCATCCAAATCAATAGATTTATCCACAAGAGAACCATCTTTAGCATTTTTTAAATGAATGTCTAACAATTCTCGACCATCACTAATATAGATACTAGAAGTAATTCCTGTAGGAATATAGTCTGAATCATAATCTCGAGTCATTTTAAAAATATCGTAGTCTTTGGAAGGAAAGCCCTTCGTCTTTATATCATAGACAGCAATCTTCCAATATTCATCTTCAATAGGCTCATTTCGATACATAGACGATATTGCCAATCTTTTGTATTCCTGAACAATCTTATTTTGGCCGACAACGGGACCAAACCAAAAGACTGAAGCCTCTTGTTCTGTAAGCCAATAGTCTAATGGATTATCATAGTCCCACTTAATTACCAAGGCTTTCCCATCTTCGATATACTTGTAATCCACTATCTTTCTCTTTAACCAAAAAGTAGAGTATGGATCAACATATTTGTTCACATAGTATTTATAGCCTAGGTAAGGAGTAAGTAAGAGAACTCCCACCAATATGACAATAAACACCGCTTTTTTCGAAAATTTCATTGCAAAGCCTCCCAACGTTGATTATCCCTCAAATACTTTCTACTGTTGAAAGCATTTGTGCTTTTTCAAAAAATCTACGTATTTCTAAAAATAAAAAGAAAATATCCTTCTCCATTATACCATATGCGTGATATCGTGAGAAGACGAGAAAAACAAAAGAAACCCACCTGAACATCATTCAGGTGGAAGAATAAACTGAAAGAGCAGCAAAAACAAGGCTAGCTAATGTCTTGTTGAAATTTGTAAATCAAAAATGCCTCTTTCATGAATAACTGACCTAGACCTATCCCTAGCGACTCCTATTCTAATTTCTGCAACAGCTTTACAACTTGACGATTTTCAATCCTCACATAGTATACACCACTATCACTGACAAGTTTATCCTCTTTATACTTAGCAATTTTTACAGCATAAAGACCTCTTGGTAGGGGTTGGTTGGCAAAAAATTCCTTCATGAGCGCTTCAATCTCTTTAAGATAGTCATCATACAAGAGATCTCTTTTTTCTTTTGGAACGAAATATTGAAATTCAAATGTCGGTATAAAAATCTCTTTTTGGAAAAGATATTGAGCATCCATTGGGTACATTCCTTGCAGAGCTTGGCCCTTGCTTTGATTTTCCTCTAATATTTCATTATAAAGATAGATATTGTCAGATTGGTTATTAAATTCAAAACCAATACCTTGATACTTCAAATCCGGCAGTTTAGGATCTTTGATTGAACTGTCCAGTGTTTTTAAAAATTCGCTGGTGCCTGGACTAACTTCAATCCCTAAATAGGCTAATTCTGGGAAAACATCATAAATTTTTTTACCATTTTTGTAATCAACTTCTGCATCTGTCTTTCCATATGTTTCATTTTTCGAAAAGCGAGTATAGTATTTAAATCGAGTTTTAACCTGATAGGTTTTTCCGGCTATATTTTCACTATAGGTACCATGGATTATAAATCCTCCTACACTTGTATAGTTTTTCTCGTATTTTTCTAACTCAAACTGTCCTGTAAGACCGTAATTTTGATAAGAACGATGCACGGCTTGCTCAAGCTCAGTTCGACTTGCATGGGCAAACAGCCCCCACATATCCATTAGAGCAAAAATTGGACTGAACACTGTGAAGATTACGATTGGGATCACTATGGATAAGCAACCTATTAATAGCCAATTTCTTTTCTTGGCGTTTTCTTCAGATTTTTTAGCAGTTTTCTGTTTCCTTTTAAAAATTAGAATAAGCAAAACCAAAATCCCTAATACAAATAAAACCAATCTACAATCTCCTTTTATCGTGGATAGCTGTTAACAGGTGTATAGGAGGCTGACAGAAATACTCATCTCACCTGCTAACTTATCCTGAATTTCATAAACTCGTCTAAAATGAGGAACAATCCTTATCCCATTATATCACATGAGCAATACCGTAAGAAGAAGAGAAAAGTAAAAAATGTCTTTGTTTATTATACCACAATATAAAAACAGCTCCTTCCTATCCTATAGGAACAAAGCTATATTTTGGTATCATAAATTTGGGCTTATAGTCACACGGACTTAGATGTATGATGGGAAAATAACTAAAAAAACGAGGAGTTTCTTTAATGTCAAAGTAGCTCCTCGTTTTTGATTTCTATTTAAAGTATTGTGATATTTTGCAATAATCTTTACAGATGCACATTATTTTGTTACACCCTTTTTAATTGTTGTTGCATTTTCATCAAGCCAACGTTGATAAATTTCGGCGAACCGTTCTTCTTCTTCATCACTATAGCCTTTAAAAACTACTTTATCTACATCATCACGATTGAAATAAAACAACTGTTCTGGGTTTAGTCCCATTGGATAAAAAGCAGCAGAATAGTCAAACAAAACATTTTCACCATTCTGTTCTATAGTAACCCCACGATTGAGAATCATTAGTTTTTGACTCCCCTCTTTTAAATAAACAATTGTTCCAATTGGCAAAATAGACATTTTCTTGTTTTCCTTTCAATTTATAATTTCTTTATTTCTACAATGCTATACGCCATCGTATTAGCATTCTTAAACTTTAAATGCATCATTCAACACCCAAACACTTTCTGAATGGATTGAATACCTGAATCAAAGTCTTTTCTAACTTCTCGGCATTCTGTATTTATAGTTCTTCAATTTCAGTTAATGTTAGTGTCTTATAATACTCTGGGATTTGTGGCATTCTCAGTATTACAAAAAACCACCACGAAATTATGCCATTTATAACCAATATAGCACTTTCATAACCACTGTCAAGTCCTATAAAAAATGCTAAACAAACCGTATTAATTCCAAGAGTAATATACCACCAATCAATCATTCGTTTCCCTTTGGGTTCAAAAACAAGTCGGCAGCGTTTGCTGTTTTGGGGAACTCTTGATTCAAACTTTCTTACCGCACTTTTTTCATAAAAGACAGCCATAAGATAAGACAAAAATACAGAGAAAGCAAATAGCACTACTTTCATTAAAATTTGCTGATTGATTCCCCAGCTAATAAAGGCATCTTTCATCAGTGTATGAGAGAAGCCCACAAGTGGCTGAATCATGATAACTAGAGCAGTAGATGCGCCTATTGGTGTCTTCGATTTTATTCTAAAACTATCATTAGATGGAGATAACTCAACCATTTCAGCAGTAACCTCTTTCGGAAGCGAACCGAAGAAATAGGATTTGCCTTTTATAGTGGTAGGATCTAAGATATAACTTTTATTCTTAAACTCTACTATTCTAAAAACTGCTATATTCGAATATTTAAATTTTAATTCCACATTTACCACCCAAACACTTTCTGAATTGATTTAATACCGGAATCAATACTATTTCCAACTTGCTTGAGACCTGAATCAATGTTGCTTCCAATTTCCTTAATACTCTTATCCAGATTGTCGCCCATATCATTTGCTATATCTCTGATTCCAAGAAAATTATTTTTATACGCTAAATCTACCGCATATCCAACTGCAACACCTGCAATGATAGTCCATCCAACTGGATTAGAAGCCAAAACTGTTGCTGCTGTTGCAAGTCCTCCTGAACCTGTAGCCGTTGCTAAAAGAGCTGTTGTTGCAACATCCACTCCTACTGCTGTCATTGCCGTCGTTGCCGCCGTATGAACAAAGGCACGTCCAGCATTCTCATTTTGTAGATTGTTAAAAAAGTTCATCCCTATAAATACCGAACTAATCGCTGAAATCCCAACAGAAGAGTTGGTTCCTGGTATAGGGATGTTAATTTCTGAAGTTGTGAGTTGCTTAAGTAGATTCACAGCATTTGCTTTGAATAAAGCATCCGTATAGCCTTTACTATCTGCAGAGTAGGTAATGTTTATATTACCAAACTTATCAGTAGTAGTAAAATACTTAAAGTACTCTGATAGCTTAGGATTCTTTGAGCTTAACTTAGAAATTGTGTCTTTAGCAATTTCTTCCAGAGACGTATCTCGGATAAGATCAAGTACCTCACCTAAATTGTTACTAGTAATATCACCATTAACTTTACTCTCGACATATTTTTGTACAGCATCTTTAACATTCTCTGGTAACTCTTTACCTGGATAACGTTTTCCATACTCTACAATCGCCTTTATATCATTATCATCTAATTCGTTTTTATTTTCTACTTTGTCTAAAACGTTTTGATAATTTTGAACTACCTCAGAACGCTTCTTCCACTCATTATTAATATTATTAGCCCAAGGGGCTTGTCCCTCTATTTTAAAAGTTCCATCAAACTTTCCAAAGTCACCTGTGACTTGTTCGAAACCTTGAAAAACTAAGCTCTGTAAACTTTCTGAATCCGAAAACTGGCCACTAGTCGAGCTCGCAAACGACTGCAATTTATCTAATTTCTTTTGTAACTCATCTCTCTTACTCGTTGCATTTGAGATAATTTCTTGAACATTACTTTTATAAGTAGAATCGATGTTCTTTAAATCAGATAAACTGTTCAAAATAGCTTCTTGAGTCGAAATAGTTGTATTTTCTGCTTCAATTTGCTTTTGAAGTGTCTCCTCATCTAGACTTTCTTCACCGACTTGTGAATGGTAAAGAGTCGGTAGTTCACTCGCTTTTCCTCCCAGGCTCTCTGAAAAGAGGATAACTCCTCTCACTAGAGGAACCATTATATTTTCCGCATAGGACTTAGCACTATCATAGGCTTTCCCTTTCAATTCTTCCTCTGAAATCAATTTATTAAAGGCAGTAATGACAGCGTCATAATAATTCGCACGGCTACTTAATACCGTATTCGCTGTACTGCCCTGCGAGTCTGCTGATCCTATGTCTACTTTAATACCCATTTTTCCCCTCCTTTTGCGATTCAAGACGGCGTTGTTGGAAAAGAAGTTCCTCTTTTTCGCCCTCTAGTTTACTCATTGCTTTTTTTAATTCTTCTTTCCTCTCGGTGATAAAATCATCAAGTAGCTGTTCATTCCTTTTTAACTTTTCTATCTTTTCAAGGCGATCCATCTCATCTTTAACTGATAACGGATAATAGCCTAATTCTCTATATGGGATGAAGTTCGATTGGCAAAGATCTGTAATCTCCGTCGCAACGGAAAGAAACTGAGTTCTTTCTTCTTCTAGCTTGGATAAATTTGTTTGAATCTGTTGAACACTACATTGAATATCTTCTAATTTTCTTTTCTCCATCCTCACTCCTTAAATAAATTATTTTGAGGAACAAATGACGGATTTGAGTATGGAGAAGGTAGACTGGTTGTCCCATTATTTGGAGTATTCTGCCACATTGTACTTATATTCTCATCTACTACTTCAAATTCATTTGCGACACTATGAATTAGTTTTACGAATTCACTTATTTTCGATTGAATATTTTTAGCAATAGAGTCCTCATTTATGATCAATCTTCTTCCTACCGTATTAGCGGTATAATAGCTTGTCTTATCTCTAGTAACTGTACCAGCAGTTGTAATGCTATTGCTTGCTGATACAATTCCAGTTGCAATAGTACTTGCCTTGCCTTTTTCACTTTTTACTTGTCCCATGTTCAATAACCTTTTCAATTATCCTTTCTACTATCAAATCGTCAAAAGACCGGGTTGAATCTTAAGTATCAAAAAATAGTTTTACTTATTCTTACTAATTTTGAGTTTGATGACTTCTTTTCGAGAATGTAAATAAACCTGATCGGGATCTGGAGCCACATCTCTGTTATACATTCCTTTATCTAAGAAGGTTTGATCCATTAGGCGCATACCAAAGATGACCCATTGGACATTTGTTTTGAGGTATCTAGGAATTGGGTCGATGCTTGTCCCAATATAAGTATAATCAGTACCAATAATAAACCTCATCCCTACTCGATACCCATTCTCAAACATAAATTGAAGCTGTTGATCATTTAAATCGCTTTCGGATACTAGTGCTCTCATATTAGGTATAAAAATGATCCACTCAGATGATATGCCTTTTTCAAGACGACGTTCTATTTCATAGATTAGCTGATTTCCTATGTCCGATAGTTCCTTTTTGCTTCCAACATAGGTTTTCACCAGGTCACTATATGCTTCATATTCTTGGAAAGCATCAATCAACATCATATGGATGTTAGGCATTCTAAGAATAGTTTTTAATAAATGATGCGTTATATTATCAAAAGCATCTTCTGCATTTGACACATAAGCCATGTGTTTAAATTTTCTAAGAGAGATATTGACACTTCCAACCATTTCTAGTTCCAAACCGATAGGAATCTGAGCATTCTGAATAGCCTCTTGCACATCAGGCAAATTCAAAAATTCTTCCATCGTCAACTCCTCTGGCACCATCGGGATGGCACTTGGGCGTTGTCCTGTCCAAGCTTCTTGGAGAGAGGCCACTTCCTGACGCAGGTTGTTGAGGACTTGGGTATCATTGGCTCCATAAACTGGGAGTGCCAGCTGGATGACATCCACCTCTTCACGCTTCATGAGAGCCCGGCCCTTGATGTCTTCCATAGTCATAGCGAGTGGCGTAGAGCCCACGATGGCCCGCACTTCACCCGCCTCATTTTGTGGCAGGCTCAACTGGTGCTTGAAGTTTGAATAGAGTTGAGCACGAAGGTTAGTCTGACGTCCGGCTGTCACCAATAGGTGAACCCCGATGCTGAGACCTTCACGAGAGATGCGTACCAAGAGCTTGAAGAGTTCCGCCTCATAGGCTTCTTCCTTGAAGGCTTCATAGCTATCTAAGAGGATGACAATAGCCGGCTCTTCCTGACCACTGGCCTGACGGTAGAGGTCTAAAGTCCCAACACCATAGTCCGCAAGCAGTTTCTTACGGCGGTTGAGTTCTTTCTCCATGATTCGTACAAACTTAGAGATCTTCTCCGTTTGGTCCAGAAGCATGGTATCCGCCACCTGTGGTAGCTTAGACAATGGAGCCAAACCATTGGTACCAAAGTCCATCAAGTACATGGTAAGGGCCTTGGGACTGAATTTGCGAGCCAAGTCCATACCAGCTGTCTGAAGGAAGGTGGTCTTTCCTGTACCCGGACTTCCGTAGAGAAGGATATGACCATCCTTGGAGAGATTGATAGAGACAGCTTCCTGCTTCTGGGCCTGCGGGATATCCGCCATCCCCAAGAGGACAGAGAGTGGTTTCTCTTGTGCCCAGGCTACTGTCGGTTGCACTTCTTCCAGTTCGTCTAGCGTGATTCGCTCTTTGAGCGGCGGCAACCATGGCTGTGGTACTGGAGGAATCTCTTGTTCTTCACACAAGAGCTGGATATGGTGCACTATCGCATCCAACTCTGTCGGAACTTCCTTGATTTCATCCACATCTTCTAAGCCTGATAGGTCTTCATTCAAGATCTCATATTGGCCCAATTCATTGATCAAGTAGATGGTATGATCTTCGATCCCCATATCGTCCTTGTCCGGCTGGTAATCTGCTCCTGACCAGGCTGACTGGAAGAGTTCATAGACTTCGTTATTTCCGACCTGTAGATAGGCACGACCTGTCTGGGTGATCTCGGCTGCGTCCGGTGTATGAAGCATTTCATTGGAGTCCGAACGGTCCGCTACCTTAAGGGCGATCTTGAAGCGAGAGTTAGACCAGATCTGGTCATCCACCACACCAGATGGCTTCTGAGTAGCTAGGATCAAGTGGACCCCGAGGGAACGTCCGACACGCGCGATGGATACCAGCTCCTTGATAAAGTCTGGCTGGTTGACCTTGAGCTCTGCGAACTCATCTGAGATGAGAAAGAGGTGAGGGAGCGGTTCTGTCGCTTCTCCGTTTTTAAATTTCTTCTGGTATTGATTGATATGGTTGACTTCGAACTCTCCAAAGAGTCGTTCACGACGATGGATCTCCGCATTGATCGAAGCCAGAGCCCGCATAGATTGGGCACCATCCAAGTTGGTAATCGTCCCCAAGAGATGGGGCAGATTTTTAAAGAGATTGGCCATCCCACCACCCTTATAGTCAATCAACAAGAAAGCCACATCATGAGGGTGGAAGTTGACAGCGAGGGATAGGATATAGGATTGGATGGTTTCGGACTTTCCTGAACCAGTCGTTCCTGCGATCAATCCATGAGGTCCATGGGCTTTTTCATGCAGATTGAGTTGAACCAGGTCATCCTGACCACGCAGACCAATTGGCACAGCCAAACTCTTGTAAGGTGCGTTCTTTTTCCAACGGCTCGATACCTGCAAATCCTCAAAGGTCTCCGCCCCATACATTTCCATAAAGGTCACAGAATCTGGGATGGAACTCTTAAGGTTTTGGAGGTGATTGAGCGGAGCCAAGGTACGGGCGATCCGCTCCTTATCATAATCTGCTGGGAAATGATCCAAACGGAAGTCCGTCTCTTTCAAAACTCCTTCTTCCATGACCAGTTGGCCTGTATTGCGGTCCTTGATATTGATCACTGTCTGGATGTTCTCAGACAAGGAACTCATGACATCCTCTACAAAGATGAGAGAGCAGCCTAATTCCGTTGGATCTTCAGTAAAGAACTCCATAATGATATGATCCAAAATCAGCTTCTCATCGGTCACTAAAACCACGTAATGAGGATGGAAGAGGGTGCTCTCCTTGTGGGATGCTTCTTCCTTTTGACTACGACGTAGTTTCAAGATTTGGTTCAAACTATTCAGAACTTGGTCCCGTGTTCGTTGATTGTAGACAAAACCGCGGACATTGAGTTCTTGCAGTTTGGCATGGGGAAGCCAACGCATCCAAGACCATTGCTCTTTTTCCTCTTCAGGCAATATCGTAATAAACTGCACATCATGATAAGAATGGAAAGTCGCTAGCTGCATCACCAAAAGTTGCAGTTGTTCTAGAACGAGATTTCTAGGTCCAATATAACCCACTGGTCCATGGCTGAGGTTTGCCGGGATTGGCATATCTGGGATCTTTTTGTGACGACTATAGAGAGCGTAACCCTCTTCTTCTAGAGCATCCTTCTTACCGCTACGCTCCTGTTGACCATATTTCAAGTCATAGCTAGTCGGCATTTTCCCGAGTCCCAAACGATAGTATAAAAAGTCAAAATGCAAGGGAGTCTTTTCGTATATCCGGTGATTGTAACTTTCAACCAAGTCCGTCAACTCTAAAATCGTTGGAAAATGATAGTGCATCCCTTCTTTTTGTTCTCGTTCCAGACGAGTCAATTCCTTGACCTTATCTTTCAGGTAAAGACGATAGAGATCGACCCGTTCCTTCTTATCAGCCTTGTACTTTTTACGATTTTTGATGAAACCACGGATAGAAAAAATCATTGTGGTTATGGACATCCCTACTGTCGCAAGAATATAGATCCCTCGAGGTTGAATCAAGGTTATCAAGACGGTTACTCCGACCATCATCAAAGGAGGAACGATCAGCTTTAACAGTTCATCACTCGGCTTAACCGGCTCCTGGCCTGGGGGATTGATCAAGATTTTATCCTCGCTACCACGATAGATGATCCGTGGAGAACGATGATAATCGGGATAATCTTCATAAAAACCATATCGAGATGGTTCTCTCAGAGTCAGTTGTTGCCCAACTTGGGCAGGTCCCTGAACCCATACTTCATCTGGATAGAACTTGATCGTCACCGCCCCTAGACTCAACTCATCTCCAAAACCAATCAATTGCTGGTCCATTTGTTCCAGATGATTATTTCGATAGAATGCCCCTTTTAGTCGAGTTAGCTTCCATTGATTTTGGGATTTTTGGAGTAAGAGTTCAACATCTTCATCTAGTGTGATCAGCGAACCTCTTTGAGAGCCAATTTGAAACTCTGATAAATCCAAAAGGTCATAAACCCTTGGCTCCCCTTCTCGGAGATAAAAGACGACCTCACCCAAACGCAGACCATCTTTCAAAAGTCCCGCCTCATCGTCGTACTGATAAAAGACCTCGTCACCATCGACCTTGAGCTGAATCGGTCTTTCCTGTTGAGAAAGGTATACTTGGGCCTTTTCAGTCGCCCCGATCAAGACCGTCTTATCTGCACTCAGTTCTACTTCATAACGCAGACCTTGGCTGTAGAAAATGATTTGTTTTTTCATAATTTCTCTCCTTGGTCTACTTTAATTGCTAGAGGAGCTACTTGGAACAGGTTTCTTCTCAGATGAAGGTTTGCTTTCAGAAGCCTTGTCTTGCGGATTAGGAGTTGTAGAAGCATTGGAGCTTGATTCACTCGTTAGTAGCTCACTTCGACTATCCCAGTATTTCTTATACTCGCTTTCCAAAGTATTCAACTTACTTTCACGGTCTTTCCCTGACAAGTTGCCATCTTCTCGAACCTGCTTGATTTCCTGAGTCAAAGCATAGAGAATCAAGTCACTGTCGTTAATCCGTTTCGCAATATCAAGAGCCTCTTCAAAACGATTGCGCCCAACCTGGATCCAGTAAGTCAAATAAAGCTCATCTGACTTGAGTGTTACGTTGTTCAAGATGACTTTCTTTTGTTCAGAAGAAAATTCCAACCCTTGAATATAAGAATAGGCCAACTCATACTTTTGCGTATTCGGCAAGCTAGCTGGATCAATTCTCTCTAATTCTGTAATAACACCACTATAATCCACTTTAATAAAGGCAGTATCTGCCTGCAACATCTTTTCTTTGAAAGGATTTTGCACAAAAATCAGATAGATAAGTGGAACGATCAACAAGACAACGCTGGCTGTTAACCAAATCGTTGCCAGTTTAAAGACACGATGGCGTCTACTTGGAACCAAGACCAAATCTGCCCGTTCTTTCGCAGCCTTCTCCGTGTAGTACTTCTCCAAAATAGCTACTGCAGCCTCTATATCATCTGCCTGACATAGGTCATTTAAGAAGTCGGGCAAGGTCTCTAATTCCAAAGAACCATTATAAAGATCCATGAAATCCAAATCGCTAAATAGTGTTACTGTAAAACATTTAGCCTGGCGTAAAAAATCTTCTGAGGATATTGATTGAGGAACCATCAGACCAGGAATTCCACGATAAGCAATCTTAGCCTGAGCATCCTTGGTAATAAAGAGATTTACTGGATGCAAAAGGAAGGTCACTGGCAACTCCAAGGCTCCCTCTAAACGAAAAACGTTTAGGGCCAAACGGATTCTTTCCGAAATGGTACGTTCCTTTATTTCCTCATAAGTCAGTCCATGAGCTTCGACTTGATAGGAGAAGGTGACACTATCCTCATCAGACACCATCGATTGCTCCAAAAAGAATGGATGATGCAAATCCAATAGTAAGAGTTCCCGTAAATCTTGACTCGCAACATCTGAACGTTTGAGTTTTAATTCCCAGTTTGTTTCATTTTTTTCATAGACAAACGACTGTCCACCAAATTCAAATTTTTCTTCAGCCACCTATATCTCCTCAATTTCTACTAAATCTCCTGTCGTCATAGGATAATCAGACAGATGTTTCCCTTCATCAATCAACAAACCTTTATTGACAATTCTTAATTGATATTTTTTTCGCTTGATACCTGGATTAAAAATCGTATCCACTTCTCGCACCAGCCGGCGCACTTCAATTCGCCGTGGAATGCGAATATCCACATCTCTTTCTCTCAAACGTAGGGTAATATTGATATGTTGCTCCACCTTTTACACGCCTCCTATGTCTGGTTTATCCTTTTCTAAGTTATTTAGACAGACTAGTTGTAAAATTAGTCCATCCCTTCTACCATCACACGATAACTCATTACTGCCGTTGCTCCAAAAAGCAAGAAAATCAACACCACATAGAATATCTCTGGAAGAAAGTCATTCAGACCACCTTTTTCTACATGGCCTATATTTGTTTGAAATTTAATTGTTTTTTGAGCATTGGGCTGAAACAATTGTTCTTCAGAAGATTTTTTCACTGGTCTCTGTATAGCAGAAAACAGTTGGCCCCTTTCTGTGATCAACTGTTCCTCTTGATGCTGTTGCATGTCCTGCAACCTCTTTTGAGTCGCTTCATTAAAAAGCTCCTTGGTTTGTTCAGACTGTAGACCAAATTTCAATCCCTCTTTCTTTTCAAGTCGGGAATCATCAATCTGCAGACTGTTATCCTTCAAATCATCTGCAGCAGCCCCAGAGACTGCTGCACATGTTACTAAGGTAAGAAGGAAAAGAATGATTTTCTTCATATTTCTAATTTCTATTCTTTCTCAGCTTGACTTGCTTGAAACCACAAACTACTTTCTCTGATAAAAACATTTATAACAAGTAAAACAGCTATGACAACAATCGTTGCAACAAAAGCGATAATTGCTGCTGGATGTCCATCAAAGTATCCTGAGAGCAAACCTTCTAATATCGATAAAGCATTGAGATTTTTGATAAATGCTGGGAAACCAGTTAGACTTGCTGTTGTCCCAATAGCATTTGATAGGTAGACAAAGCTAATCATCATAAAGAAGGAGAGTCCCATACCAATCACTCGGAAATGTTTAAGCAATAGATATTGTCCTTGAATCAGTACAAATGCTGCTAAAACAATTAATAGAACCCAAGATGGTTGATATTCACGACCAACCTGTAGCTGAACACTTGATACAACACCAACTACCAATCCGACAACGAGACTTAAAGCAGATAGGATTGTTACCGTCATCAAGTCTGTATCATGTAACTTATCAAGTTTGAACTTATCTTTGACTTTGCGAATAACGTTTTGAGTTGCAAACAGGTAGGCTGTAAAGAGACTAACAATCTCCAATAGTAAAATCCATGTAAACGGACGGTAAACATTGACAGTCGCTTTCACTGAAGTAGCATTTTGGGTAACAGGATTGGATAAGAAGTTCAACAATACTTCGTTTGGCACCCCATTTTGATAGGCATTATTCAGAACCTTCACAAAGGATTCTACAAAGTTTCCATTGTTAGTCAATTCTTCGTTAAACTGCGTCATCAAGGAGTCAGCATCTTGTGACAACTTTTCAGTACTTGTTTGAGCGTTTGACAATTCACGATTGAAATTACCTAAAGTCTCATTCACAGACTCTGCAGCTTTGACATTACTTTGAGAAGATTCCTTCACACCCGTAGTTTCTGATAAGAGAGTTGCATAATCCGAATTTAGGGTGGCCAATTGTTTATCAGTATCTTTAAAGGCTTCATTTCCTCCGTCTTGTGCTTTTCCTAAATCCTTTAGTTTCTGTTCTAACGTTTCGTACAACTCTAACTGTTTCTTGATTTTTGTATCCAATTCTTGGTTGGTAGTCAAAACATCCTGCACATTTTTTTCTAAAATAGGCTTCAGAGTAGTCAAATTTGACAAGGCTTTATCTACTTTCCCTTTAGCACCATCTTTATCTGTATCGCTAGTAGGTGCAGTTAAGCTGTCTTCATACTTCTTCAGATTTGAACTAATAGCTTCAAACCAAATATCTGACAATGCTTTAGACACATCACTATTTTTTAACCCTCTGACGGTATCGTATGCTTGTTTTAGTGATTCTACCTTTTGGTAGGCAGAAGCTATTTTCTGAACTTTTTGTCCGTAAGAAACTGCTGCTTGCTGAACGGCTAAGACATCTATCGGAGCACTGACTGCTTGAACATCATTCAAGGAAATATCAACAGTCTTTGGCTCCACTTTTGGAGTTGGGCTTGAAGCCCCAGTTGAACTTGTAGTTGGAGTCGGAGCTGCCTCTGCAACACTATAGGCTACTTTGAAAGTCCCACCCGTCTTCAAATCAATTTCTTGACCAAACTCAACTGGTGTGCCATCATAAGTGACCGAATGAACCGTCACTCCTGTTCCAGCCTTCCATGATACCTTAGCCTTTGTTCCTGTTCGTCCAACAGCACTCGTACTAGTAATTGCCTTATTTTCCAGATTCTTCAAGTCCGTCAAAGAAATCTCGTCGCTTGGCTCTTTAATCGTTTTTAAATCTGTATAGTTTACAGAAGGAATTGTGATTGGTGTCATACCAAAACCACTAAAGTCTTTTCCACTAAAGTCTTCTTTGGGTAATTCTGAGATTGCAGAAGCCAGCTGCTCTTTTAGAGATTCCTCAACCTTCTCTAAATCCTTGTTTGCAGCTGTATCCAAAAATCGACCGAGAGTGATTTTGCTCTTATCACTTGTTCCATAGTAAGTGGCTAATTTCTCATCAATAAAGTTATGAATATCCTTTTTATGATTTTCAAACTTGGTTCTTTCATCTGTTAGATTGGTCTGTAAACTCTCAATCTCTTTTTTGATGTTTTCTGCTACTGTTTTATAGGAAGGTACAACTTCAGATGACGTACCATCAGAGGATGCTGCTACTCCATCTATATTAGAAGTCAGACTACCTTGAGCTTTAATTAATTCCTTATAAGTTTTAATTTGTTCCTGGACGTCTTCCCGACTCTGAGAGATGAGTCTAGTGATAACATCCGCATGATTTTCCTTCTCAAGGGCCCTATTTTTAAGCAGAGTTCCAAACTTCTCACCATAGGCAATCTGCGAAACATCAAAACGACCAAAAATCTGTGAGTAGCTCTCCAAACCTGTCTTTAAAGCACTGTTGGCGTCAACTGATGAACTCGACATAGTATAGAGAGTTGGGAAAAGATTTTTAGTGTTGATAGCTGTCCCATATAAGTTCGTACGATAGTTTCCGATATTGGTCGCTTGTATCTGTGAGCTAGCTTGAACATTCTTTTGTGCTGTATAAAGGTTGTTCAAAATACTAGCCATATACATGTCAACTAACTGACCATTCAAATCAGCAACAATATCTTTCGCTAGTTTATTTGCATCATTTTCTACTTGCAAATTTCCTTGCGCATTCACCTTATAATTAATGGTTGTCTTATCAACATTGATGCTGTTAATATCGAGTATTTTTTCAGAAAAGTCACTAGGGATTGTTAAAACGAGTTGGTATTTCCCACTTTCTAATCCAGAATCAGCTGCTCCACGAGGGACAACAGACCAATTTTGTGAATTATCACGCTCAATATTTTTTACATAACTAGCACCTAGATTGTATTCTTTTGTATCTACGTAGACAGGCTTATCTTCATTTACGATAGCTACATTTAATTTTGTCTGCTGATTAGCCTTTGCATTATTCTCATTGCTAATCGTTGTATTTTTTTGAACAGATAGATTCAAAAAAATAATCAATGCCAGCAACCCTAATGCCATCAGACTACTTCCTATATATTTAAAAATTCTATTCTTCTTCATATTACTTTAAATCTTCTCCGTCATAAAAAATAGGAAGGCTCTCGCCCTCCTAAAGCCACTTATATAACAAATTAAATTTGTGATGCAAGATCTTGGTCGTTTTGTTCAACAATTTCAGCAACCTTGTTCAACTGTGCATTGATCTCATCAAGCAAAGTTGCAAACTCCTCAATTTTTGGAGACAATTCTGTGAATTGGCGATCAAAGCTCTCAAAAGCAGCACCTTTCCAGTTGTCTCGGATAGTATTTTGCTCTTGAGTCAATGTACGAAGTACTTGTCTTACTTCCTCAGAACCTTGAGTGTACTTTTGAGCAGAGGTGCGCAATTCTTCTGTTGTTAATTGAATTAAAGCCATGTGAAACTCCTTTATATTAATTTATGCCCTCATTATATCAATAATTTGCCTCAATTGCAAGTTTAAAATTCATTTTTTATTCTATTTATAAAAAAACAAGAGCTATTTCCATCTAAAAACTAGTAAGAAGGATTAAATTATCTACTTTTCTTGTATAATTACTTCTTTTTTTTATCTATAATAACAAACTCATATCATCCTTCTTTTATAAGGTATATTTGTCAAACGTTCTTTTCTTCTAGCTTTCTATGAAAGTTTTTATTCTCTTGATGACGAGCTTCCAGCACATTCTCTATACGACTCTTATAAAGTTGATGATAGTTATCCAAATTGTTCTCTATCTCAAAGATATATGGTTGAATTTCAGCAAAACTACTGTCTCTGCATGCATAGGAAAGCGCCTCTAGGAGATGATCCGTCTCCCTACTAAACTTGTGGAAATCATCATCCAAATCCATCTCCAAACGCTCTAAGTCTCGTAATTTACGATTATGCTCATCCTCCAGTTTCTGAAGTTCCTTTTTATCCATCACAAGCTTTCTCCTAGTTTTTGATCGGACTCTGTAAAGTAGGGGTTTGCAAGGTCTGTGTCAAGTAAGTTTCGGCAGCATCAGCGGCCTTGCCCTCAAATCCACCCTTAATATTGTTTACATAAGTCTTAGAGGCGTACTCTTGCATATCTGAGGCTGCTTCTTGCAACTTTTTAGCTAACTCCACTCCTTTAGCAAGGATTGACAGTTCTTTTGCAGTTACCAAGGCCCTGACTGCTTGGCGTTCTTGTTCCTTCATTCTTTCTTTGAAGCCTCTGTCGAGTTGCTCTCTTGTAATTAAAGTATCCTCATCCGTTAGGACTAACATTCTTTCCCCTCCATGTTTGTTTTACATCCGCCAATAGATTGTTAAAATCTTCAGCACTATTTGTATCTATGGTTTCAAAGGAACCACTAGCTTTAACCAGGCTTTCCCCTAGTTGCTCGATTTGTGTCAGGAAGGATGTTGCTGCAGTCTTCGTGTCACTTGCAACGCCTTCAGCCCAAAAGCTTGTTGTGTCAAAACCAGAAAGTAGATTTGTAACTTCTGAACTTGACAAATATCCAACCATGTCAAACGCTGTCTGTCTTGTTTCTTTTATCATGTTTTGAATATCTTCCTTAGCATCTGAAAGTAAGGTTTTCACAGATTTAACTTTGTCTTCCATGTCAAAATTTGCCAACTGGGCTGCTGTCTGAAGCAACTGAGCTCGGACCAAAATCCTCTTTTCTCCTGTAAGATTACCATCTCTCAGTTGTTCCTGATAACGAGGAATAGCTTCTCGATCCCATTTTATCGATTCTTTACGAGCTTCTTCGACAATTTTACTATACTCTGTTTTAAAATTCTCATAAAAGCCATATCCGATAGCTGCCTTATTTACGATTTCCCCCCTCATAATGGCATTTAAATCATTTGAGGCTACATTTTCATCAACTCCTAGATTTCTTAAAACATCCAAGGTTGTCGCAATTAATCTAGCCAACTTTTCACCTGCCCTGAGCAATTCTGGGTGAAAATCCTCAGACGCAGTCAATAAATTTCCCTTTCCATCCGATTGGAAAACACCAAAGTCATGGGAACTTTCCGGATCAGTAATCTGGGTATAATGAAGGGGGACAAGGACATTGACTTTACCGACGGGTTTTTTAAGAGGTTCATCGGAGTCCCCAGGTAATTTGGTAATGGTATGCTCACGATTGAGCATACCCACGACATCAAAAGGATTGACATAGTACTCTATTTTTTCGCTAATCTTTTTGATTTTCTCATCGCTGAGTCCCATTTTCTTTAAACTCTTTGTCGTGTCCGGGCCGTCAAAGAGGACGACTTTGCCGATTTTCTCCAGTTCTTCATCAGTAAGGCCAGCTACCCCTTGCGCAGAGACAATGGTTCCTAGGGAATGAGCTGCAATGTCCATCGTCGCATTTGGAGCCTTTTCGCGCATCTCAGCGATTTTCGTTTTCATTCCTACTGTTGCTAACTTGGCTTGCGGCGTATGGATATGGTTGAGCGCAAACTGAGCGTCGTTGTCAACCCAGTCGTTCCAATTTTCTTTACTGATGGCATCACTGCCGCGGATAGTCATATAAGTTTTCGTAGTATCATTAGTCAAGGTAGGCGTATCCGTTAAGTAGTAGGCACTGAAACCAGCTTCATCATCAGTTAAGAGTCCTTTTTGATAACGTTTGTGACGAATATCCTGCCTCATCCCATTCGCATCAGGAACTGGTATCGATGTAACTTTATAAGTATCTCGCAAATCAGGATCTGGCTGCAAGTAGACCTTACCGTCATGAGGAAGATGTTTACCTCCGGGAGTGATTTCACCATCATCATCTATATCTTGGGAATAATCTATCAAAGTCCAATTTACAGCATTATTATAGCGTGATAAAGTATTTGGTCTCCCTCTATAAGCCGACTGAGATAAATTTGCATAAAAATTGTCATAATCTTTTAGATTACTATCCGTCATACTTGTCCCAACCTCCATTTTTTAACACTCTAGGCTGATTATACATACCAATCCTATCTATTGAAGGCACATCATTTTTATTTTTTAATCGAAAATCTATTGTAAAGTCAGAATCCTTTATATGATTAAAAGAACCCTTCACTGATAGATTATAACCTCCCCCCTGTGGAGTTCCATTCCCTATCTGTTCAACAGTTAAACTATTCCAATCCATCTGAACAGATTCTATCTTTGAATTTTTAGACTTTACAAATTTTACAATTTCTTCTTCATGTTCCTTTAAATAAGCCATCTGCTTAGCCCGTGGGCTCAGAGTTATTCCTCCAAATAGATTTGTTTTCTGTGCCATCCATGCGCCTCCTCCAAATACTACAAGGGCTATAACTAGCCAAAGCAAGGTACGTTTTTTCATCTCTCTCCTCCTATATAGCGGAATCTCAGTATATTATATCATGAATGTAAAAAAAAATACTTTTAGCAAGTATTTGAAGTCAGTGGGGAATGAGTACTGTTAAATTTGAGTAAAAATTATCAAAATTTTTTAAGTTGCTATTACTCATATATAAACCATCCACCATCTCGTAAAATTCTTATGGGTTGCATTTCAGAAATCCTCTCAAGGTTAGGCAAGGAGTACCCGTCATTATCCAAAGGAAATCCAAGAGTAAAACTGCTTTCCTTTATATTGTTTATACGCCCTTTAAATGTTAGCATATAACCGCCTCCTTGAGGAGTTCCATTTCCTATCTGACCAACTTCCATACTATCCCAATCAAACTGGGCACTTTCGACTTTAGGATTTCTAGACTTTATGAAGTTCGCCATCTCCTCTTCATGTTCCTTTAAATAAGCCAACTGCTTAGCTCGTGGGCTTAGAAATAAATTTGCTTCTTTCGCCATCCATGCTCCGCCACCAAATACTACAAGAGCTATAACTAGCCAAACCAAGGTACGTTTTTTCATTTCTATTCTCCTAAACAAGTTATATATGAGTACTAGTAATCGTCGTTTTTAATTAGCTACTCGTATAAAAACCACCCACCGTCTCGTAAAATTCTTATAGGTTGCATTTCATAAATAACCAGTTCCTCAGGTACTTCATTTAAATTTCGTTTTAGAGGAATCCCTAGTGTGAATTCAGTATTCTTATTGTCATTGATTCTACCGTTCACTGTCATCATATAACCTCCACCTTGAGGAGTGCCGTTTCCTACCTGACCGACCTTTATACTATCCCAATTAAATTGAACACTTTCCACTTTAGGGCTTAAAGCTTTCACAAAATCAGCCATATCCTCTTCATGCTCCTTTAGATAAGCCAACTGCTTGGCTCGTGGGCTTAGAAATAGATTTGTTTCTTTCGCCATCCATGCTCCGCCTCCAAATACTACAAGGGCTATAACTAGCCAAAGTAAGGTACGGTTTTTCATCTCTTTCCTCCTATATAATGGAATCTCAGTATATAATATCATGAATGTGAAAAAACTTTTGGCAAGTATTGTACGTCAGTAGGGAATAGGGGAGGGACAAAACTATCCTAATCTTTTGTATTACTATTCGTCAAAACCTCTTCCTCCTACACGTAACGGACCGCTTAATGTCATAGAGTCAAAAATTACTTTTTCTTTTTCAAGTTCAAACATGACACTCCAATCCGACTCTTCTATATTATTAAATTCACCAAATACACTCACAACTTCCCCTCCGCCTTGCGGAGTTCCATTTCCCACTTTTTCCCACTTGGTTTCATGCCAATCAATTTGAACCGATTCTATCTTTGCATTTTGAGATTTTACAAACTCCTTAATCTCTTCTTCATGCTCCTTCAGATAAGCTAACTGCTTAGCTCGTGGGCTCAGAAATAAATTTGCTTCTTTCGCCATCCATGCTCCGCCTCCAAATACTACAAGGGACAAAACTAGACAAAGCAAGGTACGTTTTTTCATAATGATGCTCCTTCAGATATATCATCTCCCTCTTACAATCCAAAACTCCTTAATTAAAAATAAATTACGGATCTATTTGTTGCTTTAGAAATAGAAGATTGTCATTAAAACTAGTATAGCATAAAAGCCTCAAACAGCCTATTTCACCAATCACTCTTCTTGAAGATTTGTTAATAATTTGACCAGAAGAATTTGAGTTGAATGCAAAGAAACAATAGTGTGAATTATGCTAAAAATCATCAAAAAAGACATCCAAGAGAAAATTCTTGAATGTCTGTAAACGTTGATATAATCGT
>ERZ773087.610-NODE-610-length-25876-cov-67.426552_pt1 | contig 25876 bp, 23 predicted proteins | sample MGYA00511375_ERZ773087 | MGnify/ENA primary metagenome ERZ773087 (study PRJEB29015, sample SAMEA2737995) | human oral metagenome | biome: human oral; feature: human-associated habitat; material: dental | place: China | collected 2063 ...
TCGAATCTTGCTAGCGTCCTTCATAAAAATATGGTCTGATGTTAGTAGCAGACCTCCTTAGTCTAACTAATTATACCACAGATTAAGTTAAGGTTTGAATAATAGCCTTCTCTAGTTGACAGTTGTTGACTAGCATAGAATGCAATGAATTATCCGTCGGAATGTGGAGGTGAGCTCCAGCTATGAAGGCTGTGTGTAGTGCTTGAGCTGCTATTTTTCGACGACTATCGCCTCTGTCTATGTAGCTTACTGTTGGTAGACTGTCTTTGCTGTTCCAAAATCCGTAAGCATCCACTCCGTTAAAATACAACCCAGGCATATTCTTGTAATCAGGCACTTCTTCTATTAGTTGTGAATATAGGTCGCCATGGTGTCCGTGGCTTGCAAGAGCTATAATTGCGCTTGCCATCTCTTCCGTGTCGTCATAGACAGCCAGTCCTATTGGCTGGTTGTAATTTTCCTCTTCAGACAGTGGAATGTCAAATACGCCGATTTTTATAGTAAGTTTTTCTGACATAATGAAATCGCGTAGACCTTTATATTCTACACTTATTATTATAATCATATATTTTACAAAAATACAATATTGGTGGGAAATACAGGTCTCGAACCTGTGACCTCACGAATGTGAATCGTGCGCTCTAGCCAACTGAGCTAATTTCCCATCGCTACGCCAATTATATACTACTATAGAGCGCCTGCCAAATAATGGTCACGAGCTTGTTGTTCGGTGAGAGCAGTTGTATAGACTGAGCTGTATTGCATACTACCTTTAAAATACTTAGGGCCTTGGTATTCGCTGCCGTCAGCATTTTTCCAATAAGTCAATTTGCCGCAGCCAACCTTCCAGTATCCGCCGTTAGGTACATTTTCTCCGGCAGTCATTGATGTATTGGTGTCGACGCGGCTTCCATCTAAGTAGAGTGCGGCGCCACTCGGTGAAATAGTGGCAATAACGTGATGCCAGCGGCCATCAGCGTAGTCTACTCCAGCTTTTGAAGCAACAAGTTTGATGCCTCCGTTGTAAACTCCAAATACTACTCGACCGTCTTTGTCGATGTAGATATGGCGATCGCTTTGACCACCACCATTGTAATCACCTTCGTATAAAGAGCTAAAGCCCATTAGTCGACCGTTGCTTCGATAATTAGTGCTAAACCATACCTCCAGGCTAAAGGTATTTGGCGCAGGATTAACCTTCTGCTCTGCTGACGTTCCGTGAGTGAGGCAGGCGTTCACTCCATTAAATACTGAAATACGGCGATCATCGCGCACACAGCCTGTATTCCAAACGCTGGCACGACTCGGTGAGCCATCACTCGGTGAGGGTTTGCCATGATTACCGTTACCAGAGAGGTCAGTCACAACAGGGTTGGCGGCATGATCGCTATTGAGCGCCCAGGCAAAATACGGCTGAGGATTGGGGCGAATTTGTGACTGAATCCAGGTAGCTTCAGAGCATTTAAAGTAAGCGCGAGACTGGACTTTGTTCGTGCTATTTTGTATGGTTGTGGTAAATCCTGCCAGGGAAGAAAGCTGGATAATTAAGAGGACTAACTCAAACAGAATGATGATACCGAGTAGCGCCATATTACGATGCCGTTCATGAGTCAGCTGTAGACCAGTAATTTCTTCTTCAGGCGGTGGTGGTAATTTTACTAGCAGCGCGATAAACAGTGGCATTAGGCACCACAGTAGTGCAAATATCACGCCGCTTAGTCCGAGGGATGGTCGTGGTACGTAAATGTAGCGCCCCTGTGAGTCTGTTTCAGTAGCGCGAACGGTAGCGGTTTGACCAGTATATATACGTTTGCCGTCGTCATCGCGAATAGGGAAAATCCCAGTATTGACAATGTGAATACGTACGTCGTTTTTTTGGTGTGTAGCGATACTGAGCATGTCGGCACGAAGCCAAGGGTTGAGAATCAGTGTCGCTAAGATAACCACCAGCGTTCCGCCAATAATACGAACTGGCCAGCACCAGTCGTTACGTATCCGTCTAATGCAAGAAATTAGATAAACGATAATCCAGCCGATTAGCAAAATCGGCGCAGCACGCCATACCCAGCCCCAAACAGGAGCAATCACCACTGCTTTACCAATTACATCTCGATTGGCTACTGGCAGGGAGTCTTCTGCTGCGTTGAGGTCACCTTTAGTGGTGTAGCTGTGATCGTCGTTAACCTTAGCCAGACGATGAGTGTAAACACTGCCGCTGCGATAGAACGTAATAATATCATCTTTATCGTAGGTTTGCTGCGGCCGCGTAACAACTAATGTCCCGACTGGGGCGGTTTCGCCCATACTTGGCGTGGCAATGGCAAAAAAGCGAAAACCAGCTAGGTGTAGTACGAGCACTGAGCCTAGACTCAGTAGGCTCAGTGCTGCAATTGCCCAAATGCTGGTTTTACTAAACTTCATTGCCCTTTAGTATATCAGATTTATGACTACTATTTGAGGCACTAGGCGCTGAATTGCCAGGTAATTGGTTGTGAGATTTGGCGACCTTGGAAGCTGGCGTCGGTGTTTGCCGGAAGCGCGGCAGTAATGACCAATGTGACGGTCTCGTTTGGTGCAATTGGGTGACCAACGACTGTCTTGATATCTTGAGCTACTGCTTGCTGGAAGGCTTCTGCGGTGCCAGTCCAAACCTGTGTACCGTTAGCGCGGATGGTAACGGTCATTTTACTACACAAGTTACCGGTACCAGAGACTGATGCGCCTGGCGCGTTCTCAGTTGTACACGTGCCACCCTTGACAGTAAAGGCGCTGGCAGTGATGCTACCCTTGTTGGTAATTTTTACCGTTGTGCCAGTGCTGCCACCTGGGACGAGTGCTTGGCCGCCATATTTGTTGATGGTTGCACAAGTGGCACTACCAGTACCAGTGGTAGTACAGGTGACTGTTCCGTCGTGGTTCTTTTCTTCCATGACTAACGTACCAGTTGATGCAGTGTTCACACTGTTGGTGATGGTTGCGACAACACCAGCGAATGTTGGCGTCAAGCTAAACGCCACCATCAGCGTCATAATTCCGCCGACAACCGCCAGGCCAATACGCTGCCTTCGGAAATAGTTATTTGCTTTGCTCATATTAATATAAACCCTCCTCGATGATCCAAGTGGATATCTCGCATTATTTTTTTACCTTGGCGTGATTGTAGCATAGGCGTTTTGGCATAGTCAATAATATTTTCATAGCAATTAAAAAGTCGCCATATTGCAGGCGATAATTCCGAAAAAATCCGTATATATAATGTAATGGTGCGGATGAAAGGACTTGAACCTTCACGCCGTGAGGCACATGCTCCTAAGGCATGCGTGTCTACCAATTCCACCACATCCGCATAGCTAACTGTCAAAGACGCGCACGGTACTTTCAGGCGCATCTACCCCTCAATTATACACAACCCGCTGCACTCAAGCAATACACTTTACGCCCCACCTCGACCGTGCTATCATGAAACTAACAGAAAAAGGGGGACTATGAATAAGGTTGCGACGTATTTGAATGAACATCTGACGGGTGAAGTGGTGACGCATGACGGTGCTTTGGCGGATGCGCAGCGGGACGGGAGCGTGCTGGCGCGCCGGCCGGAGTTGATCGCACGAGTGGCGGACACGAGTGATGTGCGCAAGGTTTTGCGGTTTTGTTCGCAGCTAGCGGAGAAGGGCCACGTCTTGCCGGTGTATGCGCGCGGATGCGGCACGGACAGTACGGGCGCAGCGATCGGGCGTGGTATCGCTATCGACATGTCGGCACATATGCATAATGTTGTCGGAATTGACCCCAAGCAGCAGCTGATCCACCTCCAGTCGGGTATTTCTCACAGAGCGGCGCAAGCGGTGCTGTCAACGCATAAGGGCTTGGGCTTGCCGGAAATTTCATTGACGGGTGAGGACGGGACGATTGGCGGCGCAATTAGTACTGAAGCGGCTGGCATGCTGTCCTCGGCGTATGGTCTATTGAGCCAGTCGATTCACCAGATGGAAGTTGTCTTATCAACTGGCGATATCGTGCAGACCGGCCGGCTGTCAAAGCGCGAGCTGAGCAAGAAAAAGGGCCTGGCAACGTTTGAGGGCGAATTGTACCGGCAGCTGGATAATTTGATAACGGATAATGAAGCGCTGATTGCTCGGATTGATGCTGGCGCGCCAGAAATGGCCGGCTTTTCGAGTATTGCTCAGGTGCGGCAGCGCGACGGCTCGTTCGACCTCACGCCGCTGTTTGTCGGTGCTCAAGGCAGCCTCGGTATCATCGGCGAGCTGATCATGAAGGCTGACTTTATCCACCCGGAACTGGCCGTGGTGAGCGCGGCCTATAGTTCAATGAATGCAGCGCAGGCGGCGGTTGACACAGCGCTCCAAGCGGGTGCCTCGACAGTCGAGCTGATCGACGGGCGGCTCTTCTCGCGGGCGGCAGCCCAGGGTAAAAAACTAGCATGGGCGCCAAAAGAATGCTATCGCGGTGGCGTGGTGGTGGCATTCTTTCACGCGTTTTCGGACCGCGCGCGTAGCAAGGCTGCCAAGAAGTTACTGCGCGCGCTTCGTGGTGGTACGGCAGCAAAGGTCGAGCTACGCAACATAGAAATGAAAGAGGCGTTTACGCTGCATTCAGTGCTGACTCTGGCGGAGCATCCCGCCGATGAGCACGGTGTCATGCCGCAGGTATTCTCGGGGATGTGGCTGCCGGGCGTGCAGCTGGACGGCTTTATCAAGTCGATGCGTGCACTCGAGAAAGAATACGGCGTGGCCATGCCGCTATTTATCGACGCGACGACTGGCATGGTCAATAGCTATCCGGTATTCTCGAGCAAAAAGGTCAGTGACCGCCAGCGCCTCCTCAAACTCTGCTCGGACATGGTGCGGATCGTGGCCAGTCACGAAGGGTCGTTCGCGGGCTTTGGTGGCGAGGGTCGGCTCAAGGCCGCGTTTGTCCAGCCAACACTCACGCCCGAGGAACGTGATCTGTATGCAAAAATCAAGCACATCTTTGATCCAAAAGGCATCCTCGCGCCAGGCATCAAGACTGCTGTGCCGATGAAGCAGCTGGCAGAAGAGTTAAATGCTTGGTGCCGGCTGGTGGGCTGAAACGGCTAGGCAAACTCCTTGCGGAGGAGCGGCCGGTCGTGTATAATACTCGGTAGTCACGCGGATGTGGCGGAATTGGTAGACGCGCTAGCTTCAGGTGCTAGTGTACGCAAGTACGTGAAGGTTCAAGTCCTTTCATCCGCACCAAGAATTGACGACTGCATTACAAGAAAATCACCGCTCATTTGGGCGGTTTTTCTTGTGATATAATAACCGTATGAGTAAGGCGAACAGCCATATCGACTACATAGAGTTTCCAGCAAAGAGCGTGGAGGAGTTGAACGCAGTAAAAGACTTCTTTACCGAGGTATTTGGTTGGTCATATCAACAATGGGGTGATGACTATGCGGACACAAACGACAGCGGCGTGGGTAGTGGTATCAATGCCGAGGATCCAGCAACGGCTCCGCTTCCAGTGATCTATGTTACTGACATTCAGGCGGTCTACGACAAGGTGAAGACAGCCGGTGCTTCGATTACCAAAGAGATATTTAATTTTCCTGGCGGTAAACGCTTTCATTTTCAAGACCCGGCGGGCAATGAGCTTGCTGTTTGGTCGGAGTAGGTTGATATGGATAAAAATGGTGGAATTGGAAAGACAAAAGATAGGACCATGAAACGTTCGCAGTAGTTAACGCAGCAGAGGGGGGTAAAATAGTCGTGGCAAAACCATATGCATTTACAGCCGAGGTATGCTTATTTCCACAAGCTGGCGGCTGGCATTACGTTGCCGCGCCTCAGGAATACACTGACGAGCTCAAGCCGCTTGCAGAGAGAGGTTTGGTGGCAGTAGAAGCCACGGTTGGCAGCTCATCATGGCATACCTCGCTACTGCCAATGGGTGACGGCTCGCAGTTTCTGGCGCTACCCGCGAAAGTCCGCCAGAAAGAGCAGATCACCATCGGCGATGTGGTCGAGGTGTCGTTTGTTGTGAGATAATGTGGAAGCTTGAGTGTGAACCGCATTCCTCATGATGATAAGATTTTTGTCTCTTTTGCCTGGCGTTTGCTACAATAACAGAGATGCAAGATACGCGAAATGTGATTGACAAATTCAAAGGCCGGAGCGAGGCGGAGATCGTAAAAGAGCTGGACGCCAAGGATCACGGCTTGGTGATTGCTCTGGAGAACACCGAGCGGGATTTTAATATGGGGACGATCGTCAGGAGTGCCAATGCGTTTGGTGTGCGGCAGATTTACGTCATCGGCAGGCGGCAGTGGAACAAGCGCGGCGCCATGATGACGGATAAATATTTGCACGTGCAGTATGTCGGTTCGACGGCGGAGTTTGTCGAGCTAATGCAGGCTGAAGACAGGACGATTATCGCGATTGACAATATCCCAGGTAGCGTCAATATGGCGGAGACGACCTTGCCGCGTCGTGCGGTGCTGGTGTTTGGCCAGGAAGGGCCGGGAATCTCTGAGGAGATGGCGCAAGCGGCAGATAAAATCGTCGCTATCGAACAGTTTGGCTCGACCCGCTCCATCAATGTCGGCGCGGCAGCGACTGTAGCGATGTATTGCTGGCTGCAGCAGCATGTATTGAAAGGTTAAGTATTATCTAACAGTTACCAGTCAAGACTTTGTCTTATGGCAGCCAGATAATAATGGCAGTGACCATTTGGATCTGAGACAAAAAATAATTCTTCCACTTCATCATTTGGACATATTTTAAGACACCGGTCATTAGTATACGGTTTGATGAGGTGAGTAAATTCAAACTCAAACCCGCCAGACAACCTCTTCACTTGTTGACTCTCATCAGTTGGGTCGGGGTAGTCGATCGCTACTAGTATATATGACTGGTGAGGCGTTGCTTGAAATAGATAATAGACCGCATCTGGATAAAGTGTGATGAAAGAAGCAAATTCACGGACATATGTCATGCCCTTCAATATGGGAAAGGCTTGAATGACAAAGTCAGGTATTGTGATTGTGATGCTATTTTTCATGATGATGTATCAATACTTACTACCGCCTGTTGCAATATTGCTTGTAAATTCGCAGTGGTTATAGTCTTTACTAAGTCATGTTTTGTCAATGGCATAGCGGTTTTTTGGTAAAAATAAATTGGCGAGGAATTATAGAACGGGTCGGCTTTAAACGCTTCGGCGAGTTCATCTAGTCGGTTGGTGTATGGAGTGGGATCGAATGTTCGTAAACAGTCCTGTGCCTCTTTAGCTGTATGTTGCCAACCAAAGGATTTTTTCACGGTATAGATTTGACTAGCGGCGTTACCGTCGTAGTAGGCGATGAACTCGTCGTGACTAGATGGATAGACCGGTGCTTGATCAAAGCAGGCGCTGCGTACCAAGTCGAGAAGTATCGGGTACATACAGAAAAAGGCGGCAGTCATCTGTTCACTGGTGTTAGCGATTTCAATTGTCAGGGTAATATCCATAAAGTTTTCTGGCTGATGCTCAATTTCCAGCGGTGAGTCTTTGACTAGTTTGGTAATTTTATCAAGTCTAGCGGATTGGCAACCAGCGAAAGCTTCCTGGCAGGATACCAATTGTCTACGCAGTTCATTTTCATCCCAGACAACGACACTTGATTTCATTTCCGCCTCGATATGAGCAACAGATTCGTGGATCATGGGTGCGTCAAATGGTTGCATATCAGCGATAACTTTTTCAAATAGTGCAATTGGCTCGTCAGCGAAGAACGCGACGTCAAAAAATACACTTGACTCAGACGTTGTGCCGCGTAATTCGCCAATGAATGCACGCTCGTTGCCGGATTTTTCTGCCACTCGTAAAAACCGCCGAATAATCAGATGCTCAAACAAATGACAGACATCGTGGTCGGCTGGTAGATTATAGGCAGAATATAACTTGTGGATCATGAGTTTATTATAACAAGTGTGAGCACCCCACCCTAGTAGTTTTATGCTACCAGGGTGGGGTCTTCTCGAAATCAGAAACTCTTGAACGGCTTCCGATCATTCGAGGTGTTAGAGGAACCGAACAGTGAGGCAGAAATGCTGCTCTTGGGCGGTTTCTTGCCCATGATAGCGTCAGAAATGGTGTACTTCGGCTGGCGGGTTTGTCCGCTGTAGCCGTAGTTCTTTTGTCCTGACTGACTGATGCTGTCGTGGTGGTTCCTGCGGTTCATTCCCTTTTGGGGACGACCAGTAGCCATGATAACTCCTCTTGGAGTCGGGCGGAGAAAGGCTATTCTCCGCGAAGTGGGACGTCTCCAGCCTGGTGGCTCCAGGCGAGACGCCAGCCTCTGCATGTGCAAAAGCTGATATATATATCAATTATTCGCGTGCTTGTCAACAAACATGTTTACAAACAGTCTATGATACCCTATAATTAACTTATGATTTCATTCACATTCCATCATCCGCATGTGTTGCCGAGGTAGAACTCTGATTTTTATGATTGTCCGCGCCGAGTTCTGCCTCGGCGTTTTTGATTGATATATATAAGAAATAATGACATAATGGAACTAACATGAGCAGTTTATCAACACAAAGTTACAAAGGTTCGCGAGACTACTTCCCAGAGGAAAAACGTCTGCAAAATTATATTTTTAACGTGTGGCGCAAAACCGTCGAAAGTTTTGGCTATGAAGAATACGGCGCTCCGTTGCTGGAGCCCATGGATATCTATCTGGCAAAATCAGGTCAGGAACTAGCAGGTGAGCAAACCTACGCGTTTGAAGACCGTGGTGGACGTAATGTCACCATTCGTCCAGAGATGACGCCGTCAATCTCCCGCATGGTGGCAGCCAGACGACACGAATTTGCGGTGCCAGCACGTTTGTATTCGATCGCAAATTTCATGCGCTATGAACGACCGCAGCGTGGGCGAGAGCGTGAGTTTTGGCAGCTAAATGCCGACTTGTTTGGCGTGGACGGTCCCATGGCCGATGCCGAAATCATTGAGATGAGTTACCGTTCGGTGCTGAACTTTGGCGCGCGCCCCGACATGTTTACAGTGCGAGTGAACAATCGCCAATTGGTCAATCAACTCCTTGGTCAATTCCTGGGGTTGGATGTCATCGGCGCCAATATGATGACCAAGCTGCTTGATAAGAAAAATAAGATTCCGCCAGAAACTTTCAAACAGCAAGCCATAGAAATTTTTGGTGCTGAGGGATCACGTCAGGGGTTGCCGAAACTAGCTCAGATGATCAGCATGAAAAGTGTTGATGATTTACCAGCTGAGCTGAGTGATAGTCCAAGCGTCCAGCAGATACGCACCGTCATGGATCTGCTGCGGCAAAAGGGCGTGACCAATGCGGTGTTTGACGTGACATTGATGAGAGGTTTGGACTACTATACTGGCACAGTTTTTGAGTTCTTTGACAATGCGCCAGAAAACAATCGTGCCATGTTTGGCGGTGGTCGGTACGACGGGCTAGTCGGGTTGTTTGGTGTTGAACCGATGGCGACGGTCGGCGTCGGTATGGGTGCAACGACCATGCAGGTATTTTTGGAAGTCCACGGGCTGTTACCGGAGCTAGCCACGCACACCGATGTGTATATCATCCCGATTAGCCCAGAAGTCATGAGCGGCGCCGATGCGCTTGCCAGGAAGTTACGGTCCGAAGGGGTGTTTGCTGAGCTTGACATCACGGGTCGTAAGATCGATAAACAACTGAAAGCTGCCCTGAAAAAGCGAGTACCGTTTGCGGTGTTTGTAGGTCCAGAAGAATTAGAATCAGAAACCTACACTGTGAAAAACTTAGTCGAATCAACTGAACAAAAAGTCAATTTCACCCGCATGATCAGCGTGGTGACTGATCATCGATACGACGGTGACGAGGACGCCTTATTTGAGGCTTAGCCCCTTATCTGTTATAATCAACAGATATGAAGACGACTGTAAAGAAACTATCAGATACTAAAGTAGAATTGACCATTTCACTGGGTAACGAAGAGCTGTCAGCCGCTGAGCAAGTAGCGCTTACTAAAATGGCGGCTGATGTGAAGGTGCCGGGCTTCCGCAAAGGCAAAGTCCCTGTCAGTGTTGCTGCAAAGCACGTTAATCCAGCGGCGCTGCAGGAGCAGACCTTGGACAATGCTTTGAGCAAGGCCGTAGCCGAGGCCTTCATGGCAGAAAAGATCCAAGCTCTGGATCGTCCAGCGGTTGATGTGAAGAAATTTGTGCCAGGTCAGGAATTGGAGTTCACTGCAGAAGTAGAGATCATCCCACCGGTCAAATTGGGTAACTACAAAAAGCTGAAGGCTAAACGGCAAGCCGTCAAAGTTGAGGACAAAGAAGTAGAGGAAATCATCACTCGGATGCGTGAAAACTTTACTGAGAAAACAGAAGTTAAGCGCGCTGCCAAAGAAGGCGATGAAGCGGTCATCGACTTTACTGGCAAGAAAGATGATGTGCCATTTGATGGCGGCACAGCAAAAGATTTTGCCTTGAAGCTAGGCTCTGGCCAATTTATCCCTGGCTTTGAAGAAGGCGTTATCGGTCACAAGGCTGGCGAGACGTTTGATTTGAAATTGACGTTCCCGAAGGATTATCACGCCAAGGAACTGGCTGGTGCTGACGTTGTCTTTACAGTGACACTGCACAAAGTCAATGAATTGTCACTCCCTGAAGTGAACGATGAATTTGCTGCCAAGTGTGGTCCATTCACCTCAGTAGATGAACTCAAAGCTGACATCAAGCGTGAGATTACCACCCAGAAAGAGCGTGAAGCTGACGAGAAACTGAAAGATGAATTGGTTGGTGAATTAGCAGACGCTTCCAAGGTGGCGCTGCCTGAACTGCTGATTGACGATCAGATTCGGTCAATTGAGCAAGATTTGATGCAGAATTTGATGTATCGTGGATTGACACTGGACAGTTACTTGCAGACGCAAAAGTTCACGGACAAGGACGATTGGCGAGCCAAAGAGGCTCGTCCTGCTGCCGAAAAGCGAGTCAAGGCTGGTCTCGTGCTGGCAGAGCTGTCCAAGGAACTGGGCGTAGAGGTTTCCCACGAAGAACTATCCGCACAGATTGAGGCTATGAAACAGCAGTATGGTAAAGATCCAAAAATAGCTGAACGCTTTAATGATCCAAATGTTCACCGTGACATCGCAAACCGCATGATCACCGACAAAACGGTCGAAAAACTGATAGAACTGAACAAATAGTCCTTCAGGGTAGCTCGGGCGACACTTATACCACTTTTGCTGGCATTGACAAAAATGCATTTATGGTGTAAAATATCACTTAGTTATGTGTGAACGTCACGAAGGTCATACTTCAACCATTTTCCAGTGCGGTTCAGAGCCAGAGCAAAAACCGTTACTAGAGCGAGTCAGGATGTCTCGCCGTCGTTTTTTGGGACTTTCTGCACTAGCTGGTGGCGGTGCTGGATTAGTATGGCGCGCAGGATACCAGCTTGGGGCTCGATATGGAGGGAAACCTTCTCAACCCAAGCCACAGGAGGCTGCTAGTTTATCACCGCCATATGGTATCGCTCTTGGTGTAGTGAGTTTAGAACCTGAGGGCTACCGTAATTGCAGAAGCACTAGTGATATTACAGAGGAGGCTCAGCAGCAAACGGGGTGGATAACTGACACGACTGCTGGAGCTTATGTACTCACTAAAATGCTTCATTGGACAGATAAAACTCCTCCTGATCTTCCTAATGGAGTTTTTTCTGATAAATTAATAGAGGAGATTGCTCGATCTCATCATGAAAAGAAGGCACTGGGGCGTAACGCCATTATTGCCGTGATGATCAATGGTGGCGATACAGAGGGAAAAAATTATGGCGGCCGAGCATTCCAGAAGCCTGACAACGCAGATGGGTCATATTTCCCGTGGTTTACTGCTAATTACAACCGTGCTCCTAGTAGTATTATTGCGCATGAAGTAGGTCATTTATTGGGTCCAGAGTTGGGCAAAGGACTGGGGCATCAATTGTTGATGCCAAACCAACTCCAAGGCGAGGACGGAGAGCTACGTATAGCGTGCGCGTTTGATACCATACAAAACCTCCTGCAAGCTGGTTTTGATCTGGAAAAAGTACCGGGAGACCCTTCTCAAGTACAGCAGTATGCCTCGCCATTTAGTGTTATGGGGCGACCAGATCTATTCGAAAAGAGCGCTCACATTATCTCCAACGCTTCCGATCTTTCCAAAAATTCCAGACTGCTATTTTCGCCACCAGAGCTAAAACACCTTGATCCACGCCGTAAAGTTAATGACTTTGAAGGTTATTCAGAGACAGTACGGTACTCATTGTCTCAAGAATTTGATGAGCGACTGGGTGTAGTTATGCCATTGCCGGCTGATCATGTATTGAAGAAGATCTTGCCAGATATAGAAAACATTTTCTTTGGACCAATTTGCGGACCACTGTTCGACGAACAAGGAAACAAAATTGAGCATCCTATCCAGAAGATTGGTGTATTTGCCACCTGGAAAGACAACCGTGGTACGGCATTGCTTGAAACGAGCCCATTTAACCTAATTGATTATACTTCTCAAACGGAATCAGTGAATTATGCGGATTCGCAATTGGGTAAATCGGGTGTTTTGGTGACTTCGGGGTATGACCTTCGCGACGGTGTGTATATTGACGTTCGAGACCTCAATAGCTCAGAATCGCAGGAGATTCTTCGGGTTGAACGTGAACGAGCAACCGAGCGCAACCAAATTATTATGAATAGTTAGTATTTTATATTTGCTAATTATCTCCGTAGCCTCCAAGAGCCAATAAGTATTTGGTATACTAGTTGTAGCTAAAGGGAGTAGGGAAATATGAGGCAGTATTTAGACGCGTTACAGCAGGTTCGCGACAGCGGTGTTGAGAAAGGTGACCGCACTGGCACGGGAACGACGGAAGTGTTTGGTGTGCAGGCGCGGTATGATTTGGCGGATGGTTTTCCGGCTGTGACTACCAAGAAATTATATTTCAACAGCGTGGCGCACGAGCTGCTGTGGTTCCTCAAGGGTACGGGCAACATTGAATATCTGGCGCAAAACGGCGTACACATCTGGGACGAGTGGCCGTACAAGAATTATTTGGAAAAAACCGGTCAGGATATCCCGGAGATTAACGGCGAGGAGTGGCGCGCTGGCATGAAAGCATTTATCGGTAAAATCGCGACTGACCATGCATTTGCCGAGGAGTGGGGTGATTTGGGGCCAGTTTACGGTGTGCAGTGGCGCAAATGGCCGGATGGCAAGGGTGGGACGATTGACCAAATCCAAAATGCCATCGACATGATACGGAGTAATCCGACGTCGCGGCGTAATATTGTCAGCGCCTGGAACGTGGCGGAAATTGATGATATCGCCCGAGCCGGTGGACTGCCGCCGTGCCACACCATGTTCCAGCTCAATGCGCGGCCGGGCGGGGACGGTGAGAAAGATAAGCTAGATCTAGCGCTGACGCAGCGTTCGGCGGATATGTTCCTTGGCGTGCCGTTTAATATCGCTAGCTACGCGCTACTACTGTCGATGATCGCTCAGGTGACAGATAAACAACCGGGTGAATTCATCCATACCTTGAATAGCGCGCATATTTACAATAATCACCGTGCGCAGGTCGACGAGCAATTGTCGCGCCGTCCGCTGCCGCTGCCAAAGCTGTGGCTGAACCCTGACGTTAAGAGTATTGATGATTTCACTATTGACGATATTCGCCTGGAAAATTACGAGCACCATCCACCGATCAAGGCGCCAATCGCGGTGTAAATTGCCGTTATTGTGCGGCTTTTCGCCGATAGATCACAAAGTCAAGAGCGTAGACATTAGCTTCATCTGCTGGGCGGTGGACACGGTCAGTCTCTTCCCAGACGGTCATGTCGAGCTCTGGGAAAAAGGTGTCAGTGTCTGAAAATGTAGCCTCCACCTCGGTGGCGTAAATGGTGTCGATCTCCGGCATGCCCAGTGCATCACCATAGACCTGTGCACCGCCGATGATGAAGGTTTTGTAACGAGCTAGCGCTAGGGCGCTTTCTAAATTCACTGCCGTAAGGACGCCTTTGATGCCTGTCGGTCGTGAGGAAATGACGATGTTTTCGCGATCTGGTAGCGGGCGAGAGCCAATTGATTCAAAGGTTTTTCGACCCATGATGATATCGCCACCTCTGGTTAGCCGCTTGAAATGTGCCAAATCTGCTGGCAAGCTGCGACCCCACGGTAAATCACCGCCTCGCCCGATGGCGCGGTTGGTATCATAGGCAACGATGATGGCTTTCTCCATATATTCAGTGTATCATGAGGCGCCGGCTATATGCTATAATATAGTTCATGAATAAAGTAAATAGCTACTTGGTACCAACTGTTATCGAAAAATCTTCTGACGGCGAACGAGCGTTTGATATTTATTCACGCCTTTTGAACGAGCGAATAATTTTTCTGGGTGAGGAAGTAAATGAGCACACCGCCAACATTGTGGTGGCGCAGCTGCTGCACTTGGCTCAGGTTGACCCAGAGGCTGACATCTCGCTGTACATCAATAGCCCTGGTGGTAGCGTGTATGACGGTTTAGCGATTTACGACACCATGAATTTCATCAAGCCTGACGTCGCGACCTACGGCATCGGTTTGCAAGCTAGTATGGGCGCATTCTTACTCTCAAGCGGTGCCAAGGGCAAGCGATTTTGCTTGCCGCACGCCAAAGTGATGATCCATCAGCCATCGTCAGGTACGCGCGGTAAGGTGACTGACATGGAAATTGACCTGAAAGAGACGCTGGAGATGAAGGAAATGCTGGCAAAAATCATGGCCAAAAACACTGGTCAAAAGCTCGCCAAAATCAAAGCTGATATGGAGCGCGACTACTGGATGAAGCCAGAAGAAGCAGCGGCGTACGGCCTGATTGATGCGGTGATTAAGAAAGCTTAACTCATATCTCACGAATATCATCAAAGCGCGCGCCAGCACCGTAAAAACCAGCTTGAGCAACAAGGTTGCGCAGATTATCAGCGTTTCGCGGCATGGTTGAACAGCGTTGCCAGGTTGCTGACGCTTCGCTATAGATATCATAAATGCGTTGACTGAAGTCTCTGTTGAGCATTACTATTGCCTGATAGCCCATTTTCATGGCTCTGGTTTGGCCGTCCAAATAGTTTTTGTAGCTTGGATCGATTTCGCTTAGCGGCGCTGTGCCCTCAGCGGTTTGAACAGGCGGATCGATCAGCCGCGCCTTCAGGGCTGGCAGCCCAATGGCGATGCGTCCCATGTCTAGCGTCATACCTTGCTGTGCTGTATTGTCTCTTTCTATCTCCACCTGCGGTGCGACCAACATGAAATTGCGGGACTTTGAGCAGTATGAGGTCAATGGGTCGAGAAACTCGGGGAAGTCGCCTTTCATCTCGCCAAATTGGCTACGGAGATCTGCTTGACGTGCTCGCTTGTAGATTTGCCGCTGATGATAACCAATAGTCTCTAGTACTCTCCTGAGGGCAGCGTCGCCACCACTAAAAGCAAAGCGAAAGTCCGAATCGATGCCGTACATGCGGTCACGAGGATGGACAGGGTGAGTTAGAGGGACTCCGTCGCTAAAATGTCCACCACCAGTCAGTGCTTGCTTGGTAGCGGTTTGCAATAGTTCAAGCTGCAGTCGATGCACTGGTTGCGCCCAGTGCTCTGTCGGCAAAATACTGTAGCCGGCGGCAAAGCGACGAGCAAAATCTTGATCTGTGATTTCTAACATCATTTGGTCATTGATGCGGAAGAGAGACTTGGGATCTCGGAGCTGATCTTCATACTGCATGATGCCCATTGGCCAGCCTGACCAGCGCAAAACTTCGCGCATGCCGTAGTCAACTCTATCGACACACAAATCCGGTGACGGACACTCTACCCAGTCTTCTGTCTCGGGGAAAACGGTTTCCTCCAGGGTCAGGCCATAGTCGGCTAATGTCTCATCGATGCCAAACGTCTCCAGTAATGCCCTCAAATCTTGGTCGTGGAGATTTTCTCCGCCTTGGATACCTTGGAAAATCCAGTCTCCCAAGTGCGAGAAAGCTGTCTGTCCAACGTCAGAAAACAGCGTTCGCAGCTCCAACACGGTCCGCTGTCGGTCATCAAATCGATCATCACCTTCGGTCATTTTCCGCACAAAAGCCAAACTTCCCCAAATGTGTTGCCACCGGGAAAAGAGGGTTGTGTTGGGTACCGTAGAGAACGATGGTGGCAATGTCAGTTGCTCGACTGCTTGCAGTCTGCGAAACAGTGGTGAACGTGCCAGTTCCATGAGTAGTGAATCGTACGGCTGTCGGTCACCAATTGAACAGTCTCCCCATACCGCATCATGGATCACCATTGAATTGTCTTCCAGCTCATAGGACGGCATATGTAGCGCACCCATGATGGTCTCGCCTGGATCGCCTTGATATCCCGGCATGATGTATTCTCTGAGGTACAGTTTGTCTGACATATTCTTAGTATAGGATGTTTATAAGCGTCGCCCAAGCATGAGCGATACGCTGGAGAGGAGCGGTCTATTAGTTTTTGGTTGCTGCTTGGCCTGGGCTGAACACCATGACGCCTTTACCAGTTTTTGGGTCGTAGCCAAAGATGGCGGCTCGTCCCAGTTTTCTCGGCTCTGCGTCTGGATCTAGGTCTGGCGATATTTCCATTGCATTACCGATGATATGAAATTGGCCAAGACTACCTTCCTGGGATGAACACTCATCAATATTAACAGCGACTATTCTATGCGGAGGTATGGGAATTTCATCAGGAGTGCTGGGTGTCTCAACCTCTCTAATAATTCCCTTAGAGTCATCAGTTACAAATGAGGTTGCCCATTTAGACGCTTCACCGTCCCCAGTGGTTCTTGTGCTGAGGGCTAACTCATTTGGCCCGCAGATAACTGGTACGTACGCTAGCTTGTCTTTGCTGTCCATGTATTTCTCCTCGTTTCTTAACGGTAATAATGACGTAGATACTTTTTATATAATAACAAAAAAGTGTTGATATGTCAATGATGTGATATTGCTATGATGTACATTTGAGGGTGAAAATCAGTATATGATGCTTATGTCAGACGTGCTATACTTTTAACGGATACTGAGGAAAACGGAGGAAACATGGTTTATCGGCGACGGTCGACAGAGCAGCGCTATGTCAAATATCGAAAAATGATGAAACAACAGGCAGCACCTGGGTGTAATTTTTGTCAATTTAGTCCAGAAGACAAGCAAGTGCGAGTAGCGCATGAACACTTCTTGGTGACAGACAACCTGTTTCCATATGAGATTTGGGACAGTCATGAAGTCGCTGACCACATCATGATCGTTCCTCGGCGTCACGTTGAGGGCATCTACCAGTTGGACAAGACAGAACGAGCTGAGCTGATGGACGTGATTGCTGAGTACGAAGAGCAGGGATACTCTGTTTATGCTCGAGCTCCGGAAAATAAACAAAAGTCTGTCGCCCATCAACACACTCACCTCATCAAAACGCACGGCAAACCAAAAAATATGTTATTCACTAGTGTTAAACCGTATATTTTGTGGAGTAAATAAATTATGACTGTTTATAGCAATATCGAAATCCGCCAAGCCATCAACGACGACGTCATCGTCTGCCAGCCGTTCAATCCTGACCATGTGGCAGAAGCCAGTTTGGATTTTACGCTGGGTCATTACTACTACAAGCAGGAGTTTGAAGGTGAATATCGCGTCTATAATCCCTTTGACGCGGCGTATGTTGCCAAATATTTCAAGGGTCCGCTCAAAGCTATGCCGCATGCCGAATGGTGCAAGGAACATGATGCAACGCCATTTCAAAATATCCCACCAGACCATCCGATCATCGTGTTGCGTCCTGGCGAGCGGATTCTGGCGCACACGCACGAGTTTGTGGGCATTCGCGCACAGGGCGGCGCAGCGCAGGTGCTGAGCCGTAGCTCATGGGGGCGCAATGGTGTGGCGGTTTGCTTTGATGCTGGCTGGATTGATCCAGGGTATATCAATCGGATTACGCTGGAAATTTATAATCTCAACATGCACGAGAGCGTTGTGTTGCCGGTTGGCGAACGCATTGGTCAAATGATTTTTCACAAAACTGGACCAGTTGAGGGCGGCTATGGCTCTGGGGCTCGTAAGATGAGTGATAAATATCAGACAGGGAACGATCTGGAAGAAATCATCGCCAGCTGGCGGCCAGAGATGCTACTGCCAAAGACGTACCGTGACAGTCGCAAGACTCCGGTGCCAATTGAGGGCTTGAGTCAGGGGCTATTGTGATGGAACGCTCAGGCACCACGGGAGCCTACATCGTCATTGAGGGCAATGACGGCACGGGTAAATCCACTCAGGTGGATATGTTGGCAGCGTGGTTCAGAGAACGCGGGCGTGAAGTTGTTGTTGTCGAGGAGCCAGGCAGTGATGATGAGACTAAAACCACGCCAGTCGCCAATGAATATCGGAGGGTCCTGAAAGACGGTCGGTTCAAATTGGACCCAGAGGTCAATCTACTGTTGTTCAGCGCGGCGCGGCGTGAACTGTGGCTTCACAAAATTGAGCCGGCTTTACGTCGTGGTGCGGTGGTATTGAGCTCCAGGAGTTACGTGTCGACCTTGGTGTATCAGGGCTATGGCGAGGGTGTGACAGAGGACGCCATCATCAATATGACTAAACGTTTCACCAGTGAGCGATACATGAGCCCTGACTTTGTGGTGGTGTTATTTGCAAATGACCAAACCAGACAGCAGCGCATCGCTGAGCGTGGTACGCCAGAGGCGGTTGATAGCTTTGAATCGCGTGATGATGTGTTCCAGCAGAAGATCAATGATGGTTATCAAACTGTTGCTAAAACGCACAATATTCCACTGATTTTGGCCGAGCGTTCGCCGGCTGACGTACATCAGTATATTCTTCAAGAAATCTCCAAAAATAATATTGATTTTTGACCTGGTTTCGTGCATACTGGTACTTAGAGAAGTAGTGTATTCACGACATGGAGAAACAAAGCGAACAGGCACATCGCTTTTGTTGCAGTCGTGAATTAGGGATCTTCCGGCCGTGATCACTAAATTAAACTAAAGCGAGGAGTTCATACCTGTGGCAAAACAACAGTCCACGGATGGCGGACGCGTGTTCTTCACCTCTGAAGACAGCTCGTTGCCGCTGCCAAACCTGATCGCTCATCAAGAAGATTCTTGGCGTTGGTTCGTCGAGGATGGTTTGAGCGAAATCTTTTCAGAAATTAACCCAATTGACGACTACACTGGTCAAAAGTTGTCGTTGCGATTTGGTGCGTATCGATTTGACGAACCAAAGACCACCGACCAGTTCGCCAAGGAAAACAATGTGACGTTTGAAGCGCCACTGCACGCAACCGTCGAGCTAACCAACAAAGTTACGGGCGAAGTTAAAGAGCAGGAAATCTACCTCGGTGATTATCCATGGATGACCGAGCGCGGTACCTTTATCATCAATGGTACTGAGCGCGTGGTGGTCAGCCAGCTGATCCGCTCGGCCGGTGTGTTCTTTACGGCTGACACCGTGGCTGGCCGTAATTATTACGGTGCTAAGATGATCCCGGGTCGTGGTGCCTGGTTGGAGTTTGAGACCGCGCCAAATGGTACAATTTATGTCAAGATTGACCGTCGTCGCAAATTGCCAGTGACGACCTTGCTGCGTGCTTTGGGTCATCCAAAAACGTCAGAAATTCGTGAATTGTTTGCTGATATTGACACTGGTGAGACCAGTTACATCCAAGAAACTTTGGACAAAGACACAACTCGCGGTGCCAATGAAGCGCTGATCGAGGTCTATCGTCGCCTGCGGCCGGGTGATTTAGCGACAGTCGACAATGCACGTCAGATGATTGAGCGAATGTTCTTTGATTTCAAGCGATTTGATTATTCTCGTGTTGGTCGCTACAAGCTGAACCAGCGCTTGGGTCTGGACGTCGCCAATACCGCTGAAAATCGTATCTTCCAGATGAGTGATTTGGTAGCCATCATCCGCGAAATCATTCGCCTCAACAATACCCAGGAGCCAGCTGACGACATCGACTCATTGAGCAACCGCCGCGTCAAGTTGGTTGGTGAATTGGTGGCTCGTCAGTTCCGCGTTGGTATGCTCAGGATGCAGCGCAACGCCATGGACCGCATGAGTGTGGCAGACATGGAAGGTGTAACACCAAGCCAGCTGATCAACGCTCGCCCAGTGGTGGCAGCAGTTCGTGAATTCTTCACCAGCTCACAGTTGAGCCAGTTGATGGACGAGGTTAACCCACTGTCCGAACTGAGCCACAAACGTCGTTTGAGTTCGATGGGTCCCGGTGGTTTGAGCCGTGAACGTGCTGGTTTTGACGTTCGTGATGCTCACCCAACACACTACGGTCGCATCTGTTCGGTGGAGACACCAGAAGGTGCTAACGTTGGTTTGGTGCTGAATCTCGCCACCTACGCACGGGTCAATGAATATGGCTTTATCGAAACGCCATACCTCAAGGTTGTCAACGGTCGCGTGACTGACGATGTTGTTTACTTGGACGCGGCGCAGGAAGCTGCCGAAGTGATCGCTGACGCTGGTGCTGTTTTGAATGAAGACGGTACCTTCCGTGACGAGCGCGTGTCGGCTCGTAACAACATGCAGCCATCTCAGGTTGATGCTGACCAAGTTACCTACATGGACGCAGCACACAAGCAGATTCTGGGGTCAACCGCTGCGTTAGTTCCGTTCATCGAAAAGAACCGTATCGACCGTAGCTTGACTGGTTCAAACATGCAGCGTCAGGCAGTACCGCTGCTCACGCCAGAGCCAGCAACTGTTGGTACAGGTGTCGAAAAATCTATTGCTGCAAACAGCGGTCACTTGACCTTGGCATCAGGTGACGGTGAAGTCGTCAAAGCTGATGCAAATGAAATTCACGTCAAATACAGTGACGGTGTCAAAGTATATGAACTCCGTCATTTTGTTAAAAACAATGACGACCGCTGCTACAACCAAAAAGTTCGCGTCAAGCGCGGCGACAAGGTAAAGCAGGGTGATGTCCTGATCGAAGGCGCTTCAGTTGCTGAAGGCGAAATTGCACTAGGACGTAACCTGTTGGTGGCCTTTATGCCATGGGGTGGTTACAACATGGAAGACGCAGTGATTTTGTCCAACCGATTGGTGCAAGACGACACACTGACATCCATCAACATTAAGGACTACAACGTTGAAGTTCGTGAGACCAAGCTGGGCCCAGAGATTGTTACCCGCGACATTCCAAACGTTTCTGAGGAAAGTCTGCGCCACTTGGACGAAAACGGTATTGTCCAAATTGGTTCTGAAGTTAAGGCCGGTGACGTCTTGGTCGGTAAAATTACACCAAAGGGCGAGCAGGAACTTAGTTCCGAGGAGCGCTTGCTCCGCGCCATCTTCGGTGAAAAAGCCAAGGATGTTCGCGACACCTCACAGCGCATGAACAATGCAGGTGGTGGTAAAGTCGTTGGCGTCAAGATATTTAGCCGCGAAAATGGCCACGACTTAAAGGCTGGTGTCTTGATGCAGATTCAAATCTTTGTGGCTCAGCTCCGCAAAATCGGTGTTGGCGACAAGATGGCTGGTCGTCACGGTAACAAGGGTGTGGTCGCCAAGGTTCTGCCAGTTGAAGACATGCCATTCATGGAAGACGGTACGCCAATTGACGTAATTTTGAACCCACTCGGTGTGCCAAGTCGTATGAACCTTGGTCAGTTGTTTGAAACGCACCTTGGTATGGCGGCACGAGCATTGGGCTACCGCGTGGCAACGCCGTCATTTAACGGCGTGCCATCAGCAACAATTTCTGATGAACTAGAAAAGGCTGGTTTGGCACGTGACGGTAAAAGCCAGCTATTTGATGGCCGCACCGGTGAAGCCTTTGAGGAGCGTACGACTGTCGGTGTGATGCATATGATCAAATTGCACCACATGGTTTCTGACAAGATTCACGCCCGTTCAACTGGTCCATACACCATGGTGACTCAGCAGCCACTCGGTGGTAAAGCCCAGAACGGTGGTCAGCGCTTCGGTGAGATGGAGGTCTGGGCACTGGAAGCCTACGGTGCTGCCGCAACCTTGCAGGAAATGTTGACTATCAAGTCTGACGACGTTTACGGTCGTGCCAAGGCGTACGAGTCGATCATCAAAGACGAGCCAATCGTCGGTCCAAAGCTCCCAGAATCCTTCAATGTGTTGGTTAAGGAGCTCCAGGGATTGGGTCTGAAGGTTGACTTGGTCGATGATGAAGCTGTTGTTGACGCTGAGCACGTGATCGCGTCCAGTGGACCTGAAGATAAAACCACGCCTGCGGTAACGTCTGAAGACGAAGAAGCAGAAACTTTCTTGGATGAATCTGATGATATCGGAGAAATCGAAGGGGGTATGAGCGTACAAGACATTGACGAAGTAGAAGAAATAAAGGAGGATGCGTAAGATGGCGCAATTTGCATTCAATGCTACTGGCATTAGCGATTTTGATGCAGTACGCTTAGTGGTTGCCAGCCCAGAAGATATCCTGAAATGGAGTCACGGTGAAGTTACTAAGCCAGAAACGATCAATTATCGTACTCAAAAGCCAGAGCGTGACGGTTTGTTCTGTGAACGAATTTTCGGTCCCGTTAAGGACATCAATCCACACGACTCAAAATTAAAAGGTGTTCGTTCACGCGAAGCTGCGGTTGACAAGAACGGTGAACTCGTCACCAAGTCAATCGTTCGCCGTGAGCGCATGGGTCACATTCAATTGGCCGCACCAGTGGCGCACATCTGGTTTATGCGCGGCACACCAAGCGCCATGAGCCAATTGCTCGGCATGACAGTTCGCAACTTGGAGCGAGTAGCTTACTTTGCGACCTATGTCATTTTGAAAGTTGATGAAGTAACTCGCGACCAATACCTTGCAGATCTAGAGGCTGAAACCGAAGCTGGTCGTGCTGCTATCAAGATTCGCTATGAAAAAATGGCAGAAGAAGATGGCGCTGATATCAAAGCCTTGGCTAAAGAGCAGAGTCGTGAAGTTGAAGAATTGAACGAGAAATACAATACCCGCAAAGCACAGCTTGACAGCCTAAACAAGGGTGCGCTGTTGTCTGAAACTGACTACCGCAACTTGCCAGAAGAATACGATGAGCTCATCGAAGTTGGCATGGGTGCTTCAGCATTGAAGACATTGCTAGACGAGATCGACTTGCCGCAGTTGATCGCAGAGTTGACCGAAGAGGCTGAAAGTGCCAAAGGTCAGCGCGAGAAGAAAATCCTCAAGCGTTTGAAGATGCTCGAGAGCATGCACGCCGCTGGTATCAAGCCAAGCAGCTTGACACTGAGTGTATTGCCGGTCATCCCACCGGACCTCCGCCCAATGGTGGCCCTCAGCGGTGGTCGATTTGCTACCTCAGACCTGAATGACCTGTACCGTCGCATCATCAACCGTAACAATCGTCTGAAGAAATTGGTTGAGCTCAATGCGCCAGAAGTGATTCAGCGCAACGAAAAGCGTATGCTACAGGAAGCAGTCGACGCATTGATCGACAATGCTGCTGCTCGTGGTGGTCGCGCCGTCAGCTCAACGGGTGGTCGCCGACGTCTGAAGTCAATTTCCGACATGCTAAAGGGTAAGCAGGGACGCTTCCGCCAAAACTTGCTCGGTAAGCGTGTCGACTACTCTGGACGTTCAGTCATCGTCGTTGGTCCAAAGTTGAAGATCCACCAGTGTGGTTTGCCAAAACAAATGGCGCTGGAACTGTTCAAGCCATTCGTCATCAGCTGGCTGATTCGCAACGAGTTTGCTCACAACATCCGTTCAGCAACGCGATTGATCGAATCAGGCGAAGCAGTTGTTTGGGATGCGTTGGACGCGGTGATTGAAGGTAAATACGTGCTGTTGAACCGTGCTCCATCACTTCACCGTTTGTCAATCCAATCCTTCCAGCCAGTGTTGGTTGAAGGAAAAGCTATCCAGCTGCATCCGCTAGTTTGTGCCGGTTTTAACGCTGACTTTGACGGTGACCAGATGGCTGTCCACTTGCCGCTTTCAAAAGAGGCGCAGGCTGAAGCCCGTGAATTGATGAGCGCAACTGCTAACTTGTTGAAGCCTGCTGACGGTGCGCCAGTGCTGCACATTTCACAGGACATCGTGCTGGGTAACTACTACCTGACGTACGACAAGCCGCAGGCACAGACTGACCACATCAAGTCATTTAGCTCAGTTTATGAGGCAGAATTGGCATACGACAAGGGTGATATTCATTTGCAAACACCAATTCAGATCTTCGCAAAAGGTAAATTACGCCAAACAACCTTGGGTCGGGTCTTCTTTAACGAGATTTTGCCAGAGGACTTCCCGTACGACAATAACGTTCAGACGAAGAAGCAGCTGAAGAAAGTATTGGCACAGATCTTCAACAAATACGGTGCTGAAGAGACTGCCAAGATCGCTGACCGCATGAAGGGTCAAGCCTTCCGCTTCGCGACAACTGCGGCTGTGTCAACCGGTATGACCGACTACGTGCACTTCGACGAAATCCCTGAGTTCGTGGCTGAAGGTGACGCTAAAGCAGCTTTGATTTCTGAGCAATTTGACCAAGGTCTGATCACCGAAGAAGAGCGTTACAACTTGACAGTGAATGCCTGGCGAAACGTCGACAATAAGATTACCGCGTTCTTGAAGGATCAATTGGCGCACATGGACACCAGTATTTCCATGATGGTTAACTCTGGCGCTCGTGGTGATATTTCCAACGTGAAGCTGGCGAGTGCCATGATCGGTATTCAAATGGACGCAACCAACCACGAGATTGAGCTGCCAATCCGTAGCTCCTACACCGGTGGTTTGTCCAGCCTTGAGGCCTTCGTGGCAACCCGTGGTGCGCGTAAGGGTCTGATCGACACCGCGTTGAAGACCGCTGACTCAGGGTATTTGACTCGTCGTTTAGTCGACGTGGCGCAGGATGTCTTCACCGTTGAGGACGTTGAAGGTGATGACGAAGGTTACGCAATCTACCGTTCAGAAACCGAGGAGACGATGATCGACTTCTCGAACCGTTTGGCTGGCCGTTACGCTGCTGAGACGATTCCAGGTCACGTCAACAAGGACGAATTGATCACTCGGGAAATTGCTGACTCAATTGATGACGATGAAAGCATCCAGAGCGTCAAGATCCAATCAGTCCTATCAACCAATAACCTCAACGGCATCCCTCAGCGCAGCTACGGCATTGACATGTCAACTGGTAAATTGGTCGGCAATCATCAGCCAGTCGGTGTCATCGCTGCTCAGTCAGTCGGTGAGCCAGGTACTCAGCTGACCTTGCGTACTTTCCATAACTCCGGTGTGGCCGGTGGTGACATTACCCAGGGTCTGCCGCGTGTTGAAGAATTGTTTGAGGCGCGCACACCAAAGGGTCAGGCGTTTGTTACGGAAATTGCCGGGTTAGTTGACGTTTGGGAAGATGGCAAAAAGTACATCGTCCAAGTCACTCCAGAATCGGGCAAAGTTGAGCGCTTGCCGCTAGACGGCCGAACCATCGTGGTCAAGGCCGGTTCAAGCGTCAAGGCTGGCGACGTGTTGGCAACTGGCGAAGGCGACACTCGTCCGCTCATCGCACCATTTGACGGTGTGGTTGAGGCGGCTGAGGACACCTTGGTCATCGCTGCTGAAGCTGGCGCACCAGCTCGTTACGAAATCCCAGGCACTATGCAATTGGTTGTCAAGGCTAACGACGTCGTCGAGGCCGGTGACCGTTTGACGTCTGGTTCGTTGAATCTACATGATTTGATGCGACTGAAGGGTGTCGAGGCAACTCAGCGCTACATTATCAATGAAGTCTTACGCATTTACGCCGCTCAGGGTCAAGACGTGGCCGACAAGCACCTGGAGATCATCG